>ERZ1740067.1329-NODE-1329-length-17220-cov-10.971395_pt1 | contig 17220 bp, 12 predicted proteins | sample MGYA00581736_ERZ1740067 | MGnify/ENA primary metagenome ERZ1740067 (study PRJEB43018, sample SAMN04849236) | marine metagenome | isolation source: floating plastic debris | place: Pacific Ocean | collected 2008-08-27 | study: EMG produced TPA metagenomics... | reverse complement strand
TGATGAAGGGTCGGGCGTTCCCTTTACGCAGCGCTGTACGAAGGGATAAGTATCGGTCGCGTAATAATGGTAGATACCCTCTGGGAATTCTGGCGTCACTGCAAAACGACCATTGCATTCGTCCAGGTCACCAGAACCCTCGATATATTCATAGTCCTCGGAAAACGTCCCCATAGGAATAACATCGACACTCGGACGATCTGGTTCCGGCGTAGCTTTCAGTTGATAGCTAGGTTCCATAACTCGCAAAGCACCCGTGCCAGAATCAGGATCACTATATCCATATCGCGCATACAGCGGAAACCCATCTACCGCCCAGCCGATGATCTGCATCGATTCTCCTGCCAAGTTCTCTTCCGACAGCATGCCTTCAGGCGTGCCGTGATAGTGATACACACCGCCCCGCTGCACATGGGCATGATTGCCATCTTCACCAAAGTCAAAACTCGACTGGCCCAAAGCCTCTATCGTCCACTCGCCAACACTACCAGGCCGCTGACTGCACTCAGATATAGACGTAACATCGGAAGCGCACCGCCCCCCTGTACCTGGATTGAACAGCACTCCGTTCAACGAATAGGCTATTTCTATGATTTCCCTGCCAGTGCCCGTGCGCGCAACCGGCGTAAGCGGCATTGCAACATTAACCTCACGCGTCGCAATGGGGTTACGCTCTCCCACAAACTGTTCACCCGTTGGGTGAGTTGGCACACCGTTGGCCACCAGCCGTCGCAGTCCGTCATCACAGGACCATTGCGCCTCACTTTGCAGGCCTAATTGCTCATTCAGCATGCTGACATTGACATCGCAAAGAACACTCAGCGTTTCGGCCTCGGTAGAGGCAATGGGTTCTCCTAAGTCTTCTTCTCCCCTATCGCCTCGCGGCGGCCGTTCACCCAACGGCGGGCCGCTTGGATCACCTTGCGCAGTGTCTTGTGGAGCGTCTTGTTGTGGGGCATCTTGTGCAGCTCTCTCGTAGCCTTGCTGGGCCATCAGAGTGCGCAGCCCGAATATTAACGCTGCGATGGCGAGGCCCCTCCACAGGAGGATCGCAACGCCCGACGTGAGAACAGCTAATCCTACTTTTTTCATAAATATTGTCCCAATTAGCGTTAAAAAATTACTCAACTGTTTTTCTGACAAGCACTAAGTTGTCCAAAACCAAATTAGAAGACCAAATAAACTGAGCATCCGCACCAATAAAAACGTCAGAGAAATTGGTGTAGCTAGCTTTGTTATTTACACCCACTGTTTCATTGGTATAGGTCACAGCCTCAGGCCAAGCACCATCGTCAAAACTATCTGAAAACCAACCTTCAGGAATCGGATAGTGCACTGCATAACAAGACTCATCACAGCTAAGATTATCTGCATTAGCCTCAGAAGAATCGCGCACCGCACCCACTTCTCTCACGCTCTCTGGATTTTCCAAAGGCGCAATGTAGAAGGTTTGCGCCTTCCAGGTGGCATCGGTCACGGTGCTGCCACCAGCACCATCAACAAAATTAGCCACAAACCCACCATCGCCCGCATGATAGGCCGAACCTCGATTGCTTTCTGTCCCAACTCCCAAATTCTCTTCCCAATCAATGAGCTTAACGGCATAGGTAATAGGCCTTTTCACCTTAAAACGAACAACACTAGAGTTGAAAGGGGTGAAAGGAACCGCATCGACGGCGACTAGCTCTCCGTTGACATACAGCTCAAAATAATTGTCTGCAAAAATATAGCCCGTAATGATTTCACCATCAGAGTCAATTTCCACCACAGGAACTGAGTCTAAATCAACTTCTTGGAGACTGTCGTAGGTCGTTTGGCTACACTCATTGTAAAGATCAAAGGCCTTGGGCCCTGTTTCAAAATTGTTGTCTGCCGGTACAATCCAATCTGTACCATCGGTCGCGGTAATCGTACCCACGGCGCTTACACGCGATCCGCGAGTAGAGCACGTCAATAGATTTTCTGTCACGGCTGAGGCTGGCCCCTGAGTGACAGAGGCTAGCGAACTAGGCACTTGCGAGATTGAAGCTGGCACATCAGCAGGTACCGCTTCCGAGTCAGTGTCTGGCAAACTCTCAAAAGGTACAGTTTGCACACAGGCAAGTGTTGTTGCAAAAACCGTTAGAACAGAACCCACAGTAGTCAATTTTAAGGGCATATTAGTGACAAGTGCCTAATCAAGAAATTCACGGCCATCGTAACAGCCGCTACTGAAAAAATAGTAGGAAAAACAGCTGCAAAAATCATCAGACACAAGTCACAAACGGCTCATGACTAAAGTCACTAATATGTTGCTGTTATATTGCTCTCACATCGTTAACGACGAGGCACGGGTGGCCGCTCCGACACAAACCGCTCTGGCGCAGGAGGAGCTGGTCGATCTCGATCCGACCGACTAGAGACAGGTCGATCCGGATCTGGGCGACGCACTTCCGGCGTAGGCCGACGAGGTGGCGCATCATCTTTCACCACTCGAGAAACCAAGCGTTCAGGCAGTCCATCTGGCCTAGCTTGGACAGTAGTTGCCGTACCCATCAGAAAACCTACAGCCGAAACACTGGCCAAACTCGCAATCAAAAGGGTTTTTACTTTGTTGTTCAGATTCATTTTAAGACTCCTAAAAAGTTCAAAACAGGAATTGAAATCCCGAATAAACAAACAATAGGAAGAATATTTGCGGAAAAAATGCGTCATAGGTCACGACGACGCCATGAACAAAGTAACGACTAGCGTCCGGAAGCACCCGAAAGTTTTTTATCACCATCTGCGTCTCCCGAGCATGCAGTTGCTGGCCTACGTGAACCGTTAAGACACAAACAAGAGCACTGGTCGCAAACCTTATGATTGGAGCATCTTTCGATCAAAGTTTGCTCATAACAGCTTATTCTCTTTAAAGTACTTACCCTTTTCCAAGCAGCAGTTCAAAACAGCAGTTCAAAGCATTAGAGACAAAGCAACATGGCACTTTTAGGCGGGATAGAAGCAGGCGGCACCAAATTTGTATGCGCGGTGGGCACTGGCCCAGACGATATTCGAGCAACTATCCGCATTCCCACCACAACGCCTGAGGAAACGCTGGCAAAAGTCGTTGCATTTTTCTACCAGCAAACAGAACAGCTAGGTACTTTAGACGCAATTGGCATTGGCGCATTTGGTCCAGTAGATGTTCGAGAAAAATCTTCTACTTTTGGCTGGTTTTTGGACACACCAAAACCGGGCTGGCAACAAATAGATTTTGTGGGTGTTATCAAGCGCGCATTCAATATTCCTGTAGGTTTCGATACAGATGTCAATGCGGCGGCTTTGGGTGAACACCAGTGGGGCAATGCTCAGGGATTAGAGACTTTTATCTATTTAACAGTAGGAACGGGTGTGGGTGGAGGTGGGATGGTGGGCGGCCAGCCAATTCATGGACTTTTGCATCCTGAAATGGGCCATATTGTGGTGCCGCACGATCTGTCAGTCGACCCGTTTCCAGGCTGCTGCCCTTTTCACAAAGATTGTTTGGAAGGGTTGGCCTCTGGAGTTGCCATGGAAAAAAGGTGGGGCACAAAAGGAATAAACTTACCTGAAGACCATCCTGCTTGGGCATTAGAAGCCAGTTATCTAGCAGCAGGCTTGGTTAACTTTATTCTGATACTTGCGCCAGAGCGCATCATTATGGGCGGTGGAGTGATGGAACAGAAACAGCTATTTCCAATGATTCGCACCCAGGTTCAAGAAAAGCTCAACGGCTATTTGAGAGTTTCTCAAATCACCGATAGCATCGAAGATTACATCTTACCGCCACAATTAGGAGGTAAAGCGGGCATTTTGGGCTCTTTTGCCCTAGCAAAGCGGGTGCTAGCGACGCCAGGTCAGTAAAAAATCGACTATGCTAGCGACGTACAACATTGGTAGCCGTGTATATGGCAGATCCTGGATCAAAAAGGCGTAAACGAAAACTTGACTTGGCTGCTCGTGCCGCGTGGCTCTATTACATCGCCGATAATACCCAGGAAGAGATTGCCGCCAAGCTAGACGTATCGCGTCAGGCCGCTCAGCGCTTAGTGGCATTAGCTGTCAGCGAAAAGCTAATAAAATTTCGACTCCATCATCCGCTGAGTAGCTGTATTGCGATCGCGGAAGCTCTGCGAGACAAGTTCTCACTTTCCGTATGCGAAGTGGTGCCCAGCACCGACAACAACTTACGCACAGGGCTCGGCATCTGCGGCGCGACCTATTTAGAAACCTACCTCACCGATAAGTCTCCTGCCATCATCGCGTTTTCTTCGGGACGCACGCTGCGAGCAATGGTAGAGAAAATTCCTTCGATGGACCAGCCTCAGCACAAGCTGGTTTCTATCGTAGGAAATCTGTCACACTATGGACGAGCAGGGTGGTACGAAGTGGTGATGAATTTGAGCGATCGCACCAACGCCTCTGCTTACCCCATGCCAACGCCAGTCGTCGCCACCAGCACAAAAGAGAAAAAGCTACTCCAAACCCAAAAATCATTCATCGCCATTCAGACTTTAGCCGTACAGGCCAAAGTCACCTTTGTCGGCATTGGCGACATTACTTGGAACGCGCCGCTTCACGAAAGCGGCTTCACCAGCGACAGCGAAATCAACGAGCTGATGGAGCTAGGCGCTATCGGCGAAATTGCTGGATGGGCGTTCAATCAGGAAGGAACTTTACTCAAAAAAGGAACCAACGCGCGAGTTGCAGGCGTTCCCCTCGAACACCCCGTTAAGCGACTTACCATTGGCGTATCAGGTGGCCCCTGCAAAACAGAAGCCATATTCGCCGCGCTAAAAGGCAGGCTGATAAACGGACTCATCACAGACGAATCCGTTGCCAAAGCTATTCTTGAAAGAGCTTAATCAGCGCACCCATCCGTACACATTGCATCACCATCGAAAGAGAGTGTTTGCCCACTCAGCGGCACATAAACAGGAGACTCAGTCGCTTTTATAAAAGCAGCTGTTCTTGTTCCCACTTGCACAACGCCATCCACAGTCGCCTCCTCATTAGCGTGAGAGGCAATCACAGCCTTTGGCGCAATTAGTTCATTAATCACATAGGCTGCTTCTGTTGGACCGGTGGTAAAGGTATCACCAATGTTCATTACAACCAGCTCAGCGCCGTATTGATTGCGAACCACAGTTTCTTGCTCGGCAGTTACGCCTGTATCCCCGGAAAGGTATGTCACCAAACCATTAGAGAAGGTGATCACATAGCCCGTAGGCGGTCCTACATAGGCGCTCAGTCCTGCGGTAGATAAGTGATCACCTAGTTCACCTTCAATAAAATCACCGCTGAGCTCGTTGGAATGAACCGCTGGTACGGTAGTAAAGCGCACGCCGTCAATCTCTCTAGAAGCACCAAAGCGCACTAGCTGCACTGTACTGGGGTCGCCGCCGAGTCCTTCTACTTTGTTGGCCAAAAACCTAGACATTTCACTACCAACAACCATACTGGCTTCCTTTGCCACTGCAATGTCAACACTGTTGGAATTAGGCGTGGTACTCACATCCGCTTGGGGCTCGGCGCAGGTGCCTGCGTTAACAGCAGCAATTCTGCGATCGCCAAAATGATCACCATGCACATGACTTAAAAGAACAACATCAATATCACCTAAGCGAGGATCGTCTGCCCCTGCCACCGTCCTGCCCACATCATAGAGAATCCGCAGACCGTTAGAATCTTCAAACACAAGCGCCCTGTCCAACCGACAGAATTCTCCATCGTGACTGCCAAGGGGAGTGACTTGGACAATGCCTGCAGGCTCCACCACTGTAGGGTCCACCGACTGAGCGCTCACTGAGCGTACGCCGAGCGATATCGCAAAAAGTAACAGAAAGGGAAGCCAGTTACGTAGCGACATTGTTGAGTTTTTCCGTTGAGATAGCTGTTCGATTATAGGATTGAACAGGTTTACCAAAACTGTATCCTATGCGTCTAAAACAGTAACAGACAGAATCTAGCTAAACAACACATGCCAGAAGACACCTGCCAAACGGCATCTATCTTCTGACACTTGCAAAATAACAGGTTACGACCGCTTTGATCTAGCCTTACCTAAGCCTTCTCTGAGGGCGTCCATTGGCGTCTCGCTGTTGAGGTGGACCCATCGACTGACGAATAGACTGCCGAGTTTCGGATAATACCTGGCCAGCAAAACAAGAGAGCGTATAGGGATATTCCGGTGTCAGCCGGTAAGCATAGTCGTACTCTCGCCCATCGACCGACACCTGTTCAGATCTGCCATGGCAGGCATCGAGATCCGCGTTCGAAAGCGTTGTACCCGCCGCATCTTTCATTCCTAAAATGGGATACCCATCGAGCGCCCACCCGATAACTGTATTCTCTTGCGCACCAGAAAGACACGGCGAGCTGCTGTGGTAGTGATACTGCCCTTTCCCCTGAGGATGACCATTACACAAATCTTGCACTTCGTGGGCTGCGGCATCATGGCCCGCGTCGTCTAGCGCGTTATAAAAGGCCACTCCGTTGAGCGTGAACCCAATCATTCCCATGGATAAACAGCCCGGCGAGTCTACGGCTACTGGTTCAAGTGGGATATTGAAAGCAAGTGACTGAGCTGCGATCGCATTGGGATTCGTGTCGTAGGCATAGGCCGGGTCCGTTCGCGCAATCGGGAAAGTCCCTGTCGGCGAGCCCACCGGCAATCCGTTACTGGCAACAGCTAGCACAGTGGCCCGTTCCGCCATATCAAAAGTCGCCTCAGGCCAAGACACCTCTCCCTGCACATGCGGCTTCTCCAAAGGATTCCACGTATCGCCATGGAACCACTCACCCACATGGCGCGCGCCCCCGGTACGAAAGGTTTGGTTGCAGGCAAAAACATTTCCCACCCTAGGGCCATCGCTCACGTTACCATCGCCTACCGGCAGCTCAGTCACCGCAAGGTCAAAGTCTTTGTGACCCACCGCTGCTGTGGACGCTAAGTTAGCGATATCACCGACGGTGGTTGCCGATGAATGGGCCTCGCGGAGCGGATGACTGTTAAAAAAGAGGCTAGTAGCCAAGGTTACTAATAGCAGTATCGAGAAAAATATCGCGCGTGATAGTTTCATAGGTGTTCGCATACACAATAAATTTACAAAATGAATTACTCGGCTGAAGAAACGGTTTCTCTTTGCAGCAGCCCATCTTGAACATAGATAACTCGGTGAGTTTGCTCAGCAATCTCTAGCTCATGGGTCACAATAATGACGGTAATTCCCTGAGCATTTAGCTCGGAGAGTAATGCCATCACTTCCTGGGAAGTTTGGCTATCTAGTGCTCCTGTGGGTTCGTCAGCGAGGACAAGGGCCGGGCGATTCACTAGGGCGCGAGCAATCGCTACCCGTTGCTGCTGCCCGCCCGACAGCTGACTGGGTCTGTTAGCCATGCGATCGCCTAGCCCTACACGTTCTAGTGCCGCCTCCGCCTGCTTCCGCCGCTGTCGGCGCGTCGCCCCGGCATATACCATCGGCAGCATGACGTTCTCCAAAGCCGTCGAGCGCGACAACAGATTGAACTGTTGAAAAACAAAGCCAATTCGCTGATTGCGAATGTAGGCGAGTCCTTCATTGGTCAGTGTCGTCAGGCGGCGACCTTCCAACGTATAGTTGCCCGCAGAAGGGCGATCCAGGCAGCCAATAATGTTCATCAGCGTCGATTTCCCTGAGCCGGAAGCACCCATAATAGAGACATAGTCTCCTTCTTCAATCGTGAGATCAATCCCCTTAAGAACAGGAACGTCGACTTCTCCTAAGCGATACGTTTTGCGAATGTTTTCCATCCAGATCATAGTTGGCATAGCAAATTCTCTCTAGTCATTTCCCCTAATCACTTCTCCTAATCACTTCTCCTAATCACTTCTCAAAGCAATAATAGGGTCTAGCTTAGCCGCGCTGCGAGCCGGAATCACCCCGGCAACAATGCCAATCACAAAAGAAAGGCCAACGCCTAAAACAATTGACCAAAGAGAAACCACAAAGGGAAAATCGAACATGGTGGCTGAGATGCGAGCGATCGCAATCCCCAATACCACACCCAGAACGCCACCAGCGGCAGAAATTGCGATCGCCTCCGCCAAAAACTGACTCAAAATTGCCTGATTAGTCGCCCCCACCGCCTTCCGTATACCAATTTCGCGGGTGCGCTCCACCACCGATACCAGCATGATGTTGGCAATACCAATGCCACCAACGACTAGAGAGATAGCTGCGATCGCCGCCACCATCACGCTAAAGAGTCCTACCGTACTCGTCAGCGTCTCCACAAGGTCGGCCGCACTCACAATTTGAAAGTCATCTTCATCTTCTTTCGAGGGAAAAATATTGTGACGCACCCGCAGCAAATTCGAGATTTGAAAGTCAGCTGCTTCCAGCATGGCCTGCTCACTCACCTTCACCGAAATGCCCTCCACCGCAAGTCCTTTCAAAGCATTGTTGCCCACCAGCCGAGCAGACATATTTGTTAATGGCACATATATCTGTTCATCGGGATTCTCTCGTCCCTGTGACCCTTTTTCATTAGCAACGCCCAAAACGGCATAGCGCTCTCCTTGAATACGAATATTCGCACCAATCGGATCACTGCCCCCAAACAAATCAGTCTTCACAGTAGAGCCCAGTATCGCAACTGCCTGCGCAGTGCTCAGCTCCTCCTCTGTAAAATAACGCCCCGAATTCAGCGTAATGTTGCTCACCGTCGGGTAGTAAGTATCGGTGCCCAAAATAGTAGTAGACGTGTTGTTTTGCCCATAAACCACTTGAGAACTCTGTTCTAAATAGGCAGTCACCTCATCCACCACCGACACTTGAGATTCAATCGCCAGCGCATCACTCCAAGTCAACGTGGTTGCACTGCCTCGCCCTTGACTCACGTTGCCACTGTTCACCGCCCCAGATCGAATACGTAAAATATCCGCCCCTAGCCCCTGTAAGTTCGCCTCCGTTGCAGACTGCACGCCTTGCCCCACAGAAGTCACCGCAATCACCGCCATAATGCCGATAATCACACCCAGCATCGTGAGGGCAGTTCGCAGCTTGTTGCTCCAAAGCGCTGCGGTCGCCATCGTCACAACTTCAAACATAGAAACAGAAGACACACCGCCTTGACTAGGTAACCTGCTCCCCTGCAAACGTAGCTTAGCCACCACCAGGACCACCTCCCCTAGGACCGCCGCCACCGCCGCCACCGCCACCACCACCGCCGCCGCCACCAATGCCTGGCGGACCTCCAATGTTGCGCCGATTTTCAGGCAGGCCCTCAGCCGCACTCAGCACAATCTGTTCATTCCCTTCCAACCCTGACATTACTTCTGTTTTATTCTCAACGGTCACCCCCGTCTCAATCGGCTGAAACTGAGGACGCCCATCCGCACCCATAATCAACACCCCTTCACCCTGTTCCTCGCGAACAACCGCAACCGTCGGCACCACCAGCACATCGGCCAGCGCTCCCGCCTGAAACTCTACATCCACATTCATTCCAGGCTTCAGCACGCTTTGGACTTCTTCAGAAAGGTTCACCCTCACTTCAAAGCTCGTCACATTAGAGGTCACCGTCGCTTGTTCAGCTACCTGTGCAACAGATCCCTCAAACGTGCGATCAGGGAAAGCATCGGCGCGAATACTAACCGGCTGCCCCGGCTGAATCTGAGCAATCTCCGTCTCAGCAACGTTAGCCACCACCTGATAATTAAATGCCAAAGAGAGAATAGAAGAAGATGACGAAGACGTCGTTTCACTAGCGGCAGTAGAAGGAGAGACAAAGTCACCCGGATCCGCGTAGCGAGCCGTCACCACCCCACCAAAAGGAGCCCGAATCACCGTATCTTCAATCTGAGTTTCAATGGTTGTTAGCGCCCCTTCCGCCTGCACCACCTGCGCCTCAGCCTGCGCAATTTCTTCCTCACGGCTCCCGGCCCGGCTCAAGTTGAGCGCCTGCTGCGCATTTTCTACCTCAGCGCGAGCGGTATCTCTCGCCGTACGGTAGCCTGTTGTTTCCTCGGCTGAAATCCCTCCTTGCGCATAGAGCGATTCGTAACGCTGTAACACTTCTTCTGCCTGGTTCAAACTCACCTCAGCGCTGGCCAAACTCGCCTCGGCCTGAGAGATTTCTTGAGGGCGGTTTCCAGCCACAGCCATTGCTAAGTTCGCCTCAGCGGCAGACAGTTCACCCTGCGCCTGAATCAGCTGTCCCTGCAGGTCAGAATCATCCATGTAGGCCAAAATCTGGCCCGCTTCTACCGCGTCCCCTTCTGCAACAGCGACAGAATCTAGCCGTTCCGAGGTTTTGGGGCTCACGTTCGTCAGCTGCTCAGGCTCTACCGTGCCATTGGCTGCCACAGTAATCGGTAGCGTAGCGGTCTCTACACCGACCGTTTGGGTTTGCGCCTGTTCTTGCGCTTGGGGCAACAGAACAAACCGTCGATATAAAAGAGAACTGCCGCCTACTAGCAAGCCCAGCAAAACAAGTGCCGCCATTCCTTTTGCAAAGCGGCGTTTGGGGTAATGGCCAGAGGCACCACGGCTCAAGCCATCGGGAACATGCTCAGCGGTTTCCAAAAACTGAATACTCATACAGAAATTGTGCTAGAGGCCTTGTCGATAGACCAACTCTAGTGCACACTTTCTCTTTCAAGATCCCCTAAAGGTCACGATTAGGTCACGGTTGACCCATGACTTTCTGCACAACCTAGATGCTTGTTGTACCGTTGTTTATTTCATGGTCATTACATGTACGCCGTCCCAGTTTTCGCCGGGGGGACGCAGTATGTACATTTGCGATCGCGACAAATGCAGCTCAACAGCGCGATCGCCTGGTCGCAGCGCCTGAGCCAGATTAAACAGCGAAATCGCTAGATCAAAAGAAGCCGCCTTATAGGCTTCTCGGCCCTTGTCGTACATGTCTAAGAAACTCTGAGTCTTGCGATCTACAGGCTGAGAAATCTCTCCAATCAGCTCATATATCTTCACCGGCTCCATCTTGCCTTTCACCCGAATCAAATCCAGCTCTCTCACTCGAATTCTCTCTTTGCATAGCTCATAGGTATGCTCGCTCAGCACAATATCGCAGCCATATTGCTTGGTAATACTCTCCAGCCGAGAGCTGAGATTCACCCCATCGCCAATCACCGTATACTCCATCTTCCGCTGCGAGCCAATATTGCCAGAAACCACCTCTCCAGAACTCAGCCCAATCCCAATTCGCAGCTCCGGCTGTCCCTGCCGCACCCTCTCTTCATTAAACACCACCAAACGACGGCGCATATCCAACGCCGAACGCACCCCCGACCACGCATGATTCTCCAGCGGCAGCGGCGCGCCAAATACCGCCATCAACGCATCGCCAATAAACTTATCGAGCGTGCCCTCACAGTGAAATACCGATTCCACCATCGTCTCAAAATACTCATTCAGCATAGAGACTACCTCCGCCGCCTCTAGCTTCTCCGTCAGCGTCGTATAGCCGCGAATATCCGAAAACAACACTGTCACATCCTTTCGCTCACCCACCATCAGCACATCTTCACCCAGCGCCATCACCCGGTCGGCCACACTCGGCGTCATGTACCGATACAGCGTCGTCTTCATCCGCTTCTCTTGGCTAATATCTTCTAGCACAACCAATCCACCACGAACCCCACCTTGAGGATCACTCAGCGGGCTCACCGTCAGGTTAATACTCCGATTCCATCCCATCACTTGACTGGCAACAATATCGCACTCATCCGATCCCCACAGCCGATACCCTTCCACATCCGGCACCACCAGCACACAGTTCTCAGACCGCTGACCTTTCTCTCTTTCAGCCGCATCAGCCGCATCTGTCACGGTCGCCACCAGCACCGTCAGCCCCTGCTCCGGCACATAGTGCCGCGCCCCACACTGCAAGCTATCTTCCAACCTTTGCCGCAATCGCTCCAAATGAACAACATCCCACAGGTAACGACCAATCAGTTCAGCCTGCCACCGAGCAGCGATCACCGCATTTACCCGCTGTTCATCGCCATCCTCATTCATTCCGCCTTCTCCCCAGCGCCCCCTCGCACCTACCGGACAGCCCAACAGCTTCAACGCCGCCTCATTAATCGTGACAATCCGTCCCACCATATCGGTCGAAATCACCGCATCCGACAAACTCTCTAGCATGTCTTTTTGATACTGTTTTTCCTGAGATATCTCCTGGAACAACTGCGCATTCTCCAGCGCGATTCCCGCCTGCGTGTTAAACGCTTTCATAAACGACTCGTCGAGCGTCGTAAACTGTCCTTGCCGCTTGTTAATCAGCTGGCTCACCCCCATCAGCTTGCCGCTAGAGTTAAACACTGGCATGCACAAAATATTTCGCGTTTTGTAGCCCGTCTTCCGGTCAGAAGACACGTCAAAGCGCTCATCACGATAGGCATCGGGAATATTCAGCGTCTCCGCAGACGCTGCCACAAAGCCCACAATTCCCTTATCTGCGGGCAAGCGGAGATCAATCAGCGTCTGGCCATCGGCGCTTGTCACCTGAGACCACAGCTCACCTCGCCCTTCATCGAGCAGCCACAGCGTACTTCTATCCGCTTGCATCAGCTCACGCGCAGCGGCCATCACAGACTGCAACGTCACCGCCAAATTCAAACTTTGCTCCATTGAGGAGATCGCTTTGAGCAAAGCAGCAACCCCTTTTTGATTGCGAGCCGCTAGGTAAAAAGACTGACAGGTTTCCAGCAAGATACCGATAGAGGGTGCAAAGCGAGCAAAACGAGACTCATCTTCTGTAGAAAAAGGACGAGTACCGATCTTGTTGAGCAGTTGCGCAACGGCAACGACCTTGCCGCCACTGCTCACCACTGGCATACACAAAATGTTTCGCGTTCGATAGCCTGTTTGCCTATCTGTCGCATCGCTAAAGCGCGTGTCGGCATAGGCATCGGGAATATTTACCCCTTTCCCCGTCGTCGCCACATAGCCAGCGATCCCTTGATCTAGCGGCAGCCGAATTTCTAAGCTATCTCCCCCGGTCCCCTGCGCAATTTTCGAGCACAGCTCTTGCCTATCTTCGTCCACCACAAAAATCGTGGTCCGCTCCGCCTGCAAAATCTGCCCAATCTTGAGCGTAAACGTCTCTAACAGCTCATCGAGCATCGGCTCTAGCGATTGATTATTGATGAGATCAATCACCTTAAGGAACTGCTTAAAGTCACGCGTCGTTCGTTCTAGGAAATCAATAAAGTCAGGAATGGAGAGATCTTCCACTCGTTCAGCAAGCCCGCCCTGACTATGCTGAGACAAAGATAAAAAAACGCTACTCGTCGGAGACTGAGTCATGGTTGTAGGCTTTTGGCAATAAGGAAGAAGACACCGCCTTTAGCTTTCCCGCTTACCCCTGAGTACTTGGGGTCTTACCCTGCCTGATATCCATACAAAGCAGCCGCAGGTAAATTTGCGTAATAGCACTCGTCGCAGTTGTTTCCTCACACATGCGGCCACAGCTGCATCTATCCCAATCGAGCTACGCTAGGGACAATGTAACAAAATAACAATAAAAACTTACGGCATCTACTGATTTACACAGCTACAAACCAAAAGGTATAGCTAGTCAAAAGCTCGCCCCCCTCCATAACAAGCTATCCATCACAAGCCACCCGTCAAAACAAATGCTTAAAACCATCGTCCGGCTCAGCAACAAACCCATTTGCGCACTTTTACTGCTCGTAGCACTCATCGGCTGCGGGCCGCAGCCAGAAACAGCAGCACCCACTGACGAAACCACTACTCAATCAGAGCCCGATGAGTCAGCAGCTAACGAAGAAGTGGGTGCTAATAACAACAGCGTTTCTGACGATAAAAAAGCATCCGAAGAACAAAAAGCAGAACAGAACAAACCACAGCCTATTTTTCCAGCACTCGCACCTGGAGAATATTGCTACACCACCAAAACAGCGATCGATACCATTCACGCCCGCTTCACCATAGACGATTCAGATAGAGTAATCGGCAATGTGCAAGGCGTCATTCACAACGAAGCAGACGGATACTACACTTCGTACATCCAAGCCGTAGATGGCACCATAGATGGCAGCAATCTCAACTTAGACGTAGCGACCTGGATAGAATATGACAAACAAAATAACCAAGAGACCTGGAAAGTCTCTGATAGCACACTCACAGTAAACAAAAACACACTGAACACAGAAAGCTGCAACACCGTCAACAAAGCCTTTCAAAATGAGGACGGACTAGAGGCAAAAGATCTTACCGATGGCGCGGTTCGAGTACATACTCAGCAGGTATTCTTCGATTCTGGCAGTAGTAGTACCGTAGTGAGTAATGCGGTGGTGAGAGGCGATCGCGACGTCTACCAGCTCACCGCTCAAGGTGGCCAAGAAATGAAGCTAGCCATCAGCTCAACAGAAGACAACGCCGTTTTTGACATCGTCTCACCCAGCGGCATGATTTTAGGCACAGAACTCACCCAAGAAGATATCCCATTGCCACACACAGGCGACTACAAAATCATCGTAGGCGGCACCCGAGGAAACGCCACCTATGAGCTTTCAATTGAAATCAATTAACAAGCCTGCGTAAGTTACCCAGTTCACCTGTAGTCCGTACGTTCATCACAGTTAACCTGGCCACCGTTTTATCAGTTTCTAGATAGGGAAAACTCATCTACATACACTAATTCTTATTTAGACTTCTCATGAATAGCCATCTACAGAAAGTTTGGACACCTCCCTTCAACACCCCAAGTTGCACACCAGAAAAAGACCTATCAACAGTAGATTTTTTTGTGGGTCCTCCACGGGAAATTGGTGAGCTTACCTGTGTCGATGGCACACCATCAAAACAAAAATCAGGTAAAAGTTTATTTGCTGGCATAGCAGTTTTAGTTGCATTGTCAGTGACAATTACGCTGATTTCCTTCTCTTTAGCGCCAAGTATTTACACGCTCGCTATCAGTGGTGGGCTCTGCACACTACTGAGCGCTGCACTAATTTATGAGGACAAAGTCTATTGTTATTTTGTTGGGAAAATAGGAGTTTGTGAGTCTTCTGCAAGGCTATGCATACCCGGAAAACCACAAACAAAAATCTTACTCTTTAACAAAGCCGCTGCTTTATTTGTCACCAAGATTCATCAGCACACAAATGGAATTTATGCAGGCACGTCGTACAAGTATGTATGGACACTGACAGACAAAACTAAGTTTGTTGTTGAAGGGTACTACTATGGTGAGAAGAAAAAACGAGGTGGTAAAGATAAGTACTGCTTCGCTGAGTCGGCAGAGTCTGCTTGGACCAAACACTTGCTACAGATAGTAGATGAGCAATTTGAAGAAAACGAATACGTTGATTTCCCTATGAGCGAGAAACCTGAGAAAAACAAGATTCAAACCATTCGTATGAGAAAAGGCAACCTAGAATTTTTCCTGAAAAAAGGCGGCTCCCAGGTAGTAGACATCAGCGACTTTAAGCAAGCTAGTTTGCACGGCGGATTCATCACCTTCAAGCATAAGGATGCTCAGTGGTGGTCTGGGAACGGCAGTTTCTCCTTCAACTACGCACTCGTACCCAACGCATATCTATTCCTCATTTGCCTCAATCGAATTGCTGGATTCTAATTTGAGAAATACGCTTATACAAACCTCAAAAAAGCATCAGCAACCAACGCATTGCACCAGCAACCAGCCCATTGAGAAAACAAAACATCACAACCTCACTGCTTTACGCTTCCGCTTCCGGCTTTAGCAGCGGAAAGGCAATCACATCGCGAATGCTCGGCGAATCGGTCAGTACCATCACCAGGCGATCGATCCCAATGCCCATACCTACCGTAGGCGGCATCCCGTATTCCAAAGCCGTAATAAAGTCTTCGTCCAAGCTGCACGCCTCCAAATCACCTGCCGCTTTCTTCGCAGCCTGAAGCTCCAATCGCTCACGCTGATCGACCGGATCTGTCAGCTCCGAAAAAGCATTCGCCGTTTCACGACCCACAATAAACAGCTCAAATCGCTCGACCAAACCAGGCTTACTGCGATGCGGCTTCGAGAGCGGCGAGATTTCAACCGGGTAGTCTGTCACAAATGTAGGCTGCATCAAAGTCTCTTCCACCTTTTGTTCAAAGGCTTCATTCAGCACATGACCAATACTCTCACAGTCATCCACATCCCCAACACCCGCATCTTTCGCCGCCGCCTTCGCCGCTGCTAGGTCATCAAACTGACTAAAATCAATCCCCGTTTTCTCTTGCACGGCTGCGTGCATCGTAATCCGCTTCCAGGGCTTAGCAAAGCTAATCTCTTCACCCTGATAAGGCACCGTGGCGCTACCCGTCACATCTTTAGCAATCTGTTCAATCATGTTCTCAGTCAGCGCCATCATGTCTTGATAGTCGCCGTAGGCTTGATACATTTCAATGGTGGTAAATTCTGGATTGTGCCGGGTAGAAATACCCTCATTACGAAACACTCGCCCCAGCTCAAAGACTTTCTCAAAGCCACCCACCACCATCCGCTTCAGGTGCAGCTCCGTCGCAATCCGCAGATACAGCTCCATATCCATCGTATTGTGATAGGTCACAAAAGGCCGAGCCTCCGCCCCACCGGGCTCGGATTGCAGCACAGGCGTCTCCACTTCGATGTAGCCCAGCTCATCTAGATGGCGACGAATCGCAGCGGTAATCTTTGCCCGCTTACGGAAGGTATCGCGCACATCAGGATTGACGATGAGATCGACGTAGCGCTGACGGTAGCGCTTGGCAACGTCGGTAAGGCCGTGAAACTTATCGGGTAGGGGCAGTAGCGACTTTGTGAGCATGGCATACTGCTTTACTTTTACAGAAAGCTCGCCCTTATCAGTACGCTTAATCGTGCCCTTCGCGCCGATGATGTCGCCGGCATCCGTCAGCTGCTTCAAATGGTTAAAGGCTTTTTCGTCTGCTGTGCCCATTTCTGCCTGGATGGTTTTCTTCTCCAGGTACAGCTGTATGGTGCCAGTTTCGTCTTGTACGGTGAAGAAGGCCAGCTTACCGAATACGCGGCGCGCCATGATGCGGCCAGCGATGGAAACTTCAAAGTCTTGCTCCGCGCCTGCTTCGAGGTCAGCAAATTTTGCTTGCAGATCGGCAATGGGGTGAGTGATGTCCCAGCTGTAGGCATAGGGGATCTGGCCTGCTTGTTTTAAGTCCTCTACCTTTTGTAGGCGAGCGGCGCGAATGCCTTCGAGGC
>ERZ1740067.1328-NODE-1328-length-17221-cov-6.364966_pt1 | contig 17221 bp, 16 predicted proteins | sample MGYA00581736_ERZ1740067 | MGnify/ENA primary metagenome ERZ1740067 (study PRJEB43018, sample SAMN04849236) | marine metagenome | isolation source: floating plastic debris | place: Pacific Ocean | collected 2008-08-27 | study: EMG produced TPA metagenomics... | reverse complement strand
TTTTGCACACGTTTGCAAAAAGGCTAGACTCCCTGCTTCGCCTTTGCCAAGCCAAAACTGTCGATTGCAGGAAATAAATCACAAGGAGCACGGTAAGTGACAGATTTCAGAGCAGAAATACGAAATGGCCTTAGTCGGCTTCTCAGCGGTGCGGCTGGATCAGACGAAATCATCGCAAAGGAATCAGTGTGGGATATCGCATGGCCCGTCAACCGTCTGACCGGGCGCGATGCGATCATTGAAGGCTTTGTTGCGCCACTGTCTGCCGCCCTTGATGGTGCGCATCGCCGAGACGCGATTTTCATCGGCGGGGACAATGTCCGCGCGACCGGTGGACAATGGTGTGCAAGCGTCACGCACTACGTGGGCAACTTCACCGGACCGCTCTTTGACTTGGCGCCATCGGGCAAGATGGCGTGGCTTCGCGCGGGTGAGTTTTACCGGATCGAGGGCGGGCAGATTATCGAGGCAAAGATCATTTTTGACCTGCCTGATCTGATGCATCAGGCGGGGCGGATGCCCCTGCCCTCGCTCGGGACAGAGATCACGTTTCCAGCGCCTGCCACCCAAGACGGGCTTCTGCCCGGGACCGGCGATGGTGCCGCATCTTTGGCGGTTGTCGAGGCGATGCTGGGCGATCTACATGTCTATGACCCCGAAACGTTTGGTTCTGATGGGCAGACCGGTGGCGGCGGGCGTTGGGCACAAGATATGCTGTGGTACGGGCCTGCGGGCGTGGGGTCGAACTTCCAGTGGTCAGGCTTTGTGAAGGACCACCGGCAGCCATTCCTTGAGGCGTTTCCAGACCGAAAGGGAGGCAATCATTATTGCCGCTTTGGGGATGCAAACTATGCCGCTGTCTCAGGCTGGCCGTCGATGACGATGACCCATCAGGGCGAGTATCTGGGTGTACCTGCGACGGGCAAGGCACTGACCTTACGAGTGATGGATTTCTACCGCATCGCTGACACTCGGATTACGGAGAACTGGGTGACGCTGGACTACGGTGATCTGTTTGCACAGATGGGCGTGGACCTAATCGAACGGTCGAATAGGATGGCCGATGACAGCGCGTCCCGGGCCTGATCCGGGACCTCTTTGCTACAGCGAGGGACGCCGGATCATGTCCGGGGCGGGGTGTGCCTAGCTGCGGCTGGTCAGCAGCTTACAGCCCGCAAAGGCGAAAAACGTGCCCAGCGTTGCCTGAATGTAACGGCGTGCCTTGCCATAGAGTGTGACCATGATCGGGGTCGAAAACGCAACCGCATAGAGAACGTGGAGGATGATCGACAGGGCAAACGTGCCGATTACAATTGCAGCCGCGACCCAAAGCGGTGCGCCGGGCTGCAAGCCCAGCGCGATGATCGCGATCCAGCTGAGTGCGGCTTTGGGGTTTGTCATCTGAATGACGTAGCCGCGCACGGCATAACCCAGCGGGGAGCGGATCTTTCCATCGAGCTTACGGGCGTGGATGTCGTGCGGGGACGCCGCAGCTTTGAACGCTTTGTACGCGAGATAGAGCAGATAGAGCCCGCCTGCGACCTTGATAACCATGAGAGCCCACGCATAGGTCGAAAGTAGCGCCGAAAGGCCCAGCGCTGTGAGCATCGCCCATGTGAACGACCCTACAGCGACGCCCAGCGCCAGCGAGATACCGGATTTTCGACCAAGGCTCATGGATGTGCCGATAACGGCCAACACGTTCGGCCCAGGACTGGCAATCCCGAGCAGGAAGGCCGAGTACGCGAGCAGGATTCCGGGGAGGTAAGTCGAGACGTCTTCCATGATCGGGATCCTTTTGGCTGGTCATATCTCAAGCGAGCCTGCGGCTCTTTCCAATTAAAATCAAGGAAGCCGTCATCCGCTTAGGGGGCCGTTCGGGATCGAGGCCTAGTACGTCCGCTCCAAGACCTTTGACGTATCAGTGCTGCCATTGGTGCGATCCTGCGTCCAAAGACTGTATGGCACGCCATGGCCGCTCAACGCGCTGAAGACGCGGTGCGGGTCTATGCCGGCGGTTTCGTGGCGAAAAGGGAGGACGCGCCCATCCGTCAGATGCAGTTCAAACGTTGTTGCGACAGCCATGCAGTCGTCCGTGTCGGTGGTCGCTGTCTCAAGCCGGACAGCCTTTTCGACATCGCTTAGTGCCACATCAAGTGGCAAGCCGAAGCATGGAAGCGCTGAAATCCAGGCGAAACGCTCTGGGCCGATGGTTACTTTCCAGTCGCCCTCTACCTGAAAAATCCGCCAAACCGTCCTGCATGTCCGCAAAGCGGCAACCGCTGTAAAAACAGCGATTGCGGCAAAGAACGCTTTGAACGGCGCTCCGATATGCGTGGCACTGTGAATAGAGGTTACATAAAGCACCGGGAACACGAGTTCGAGCGACAGCCAGATGAGGTGCAGGCTGGCCACGCGCAAGCGCGATGGCTGGATCGTAATCGCTTCAGTCACACGTCTTCCATGGGAGAAAAATGCAACGAAAGTATGGCGGGTTGTGTTGAGGGACAACACGGATGCGTGGCTTTACGAGAGGAAGTCTGGGTTGAGCCCAGTTTAACCGTCAGAATTGGGCGTGGTCGTCATCCCGAATTGCCTCAGCAATGAAGCCTTCTGGATCAATAGTGAACGATTGATAGAGCTTAAAATGCTGTGTATCCCGGTAATCTATTTCTGTTATCCCGTGTCGAGTTACTTCCATAACTCGCGCGTTCGGTAGAGCCATTAGAATGGGCGAATGTGTGGCCATGATGACTTGCGAATTTGCAAGCTCTTGAATGCGATTTAGTATCCTCACAAGTTCCAACTGCCGCTTTGGCGAAAGCGCACTTTCTGGCTCGTCCATAAAGTATATGCCTTGTCGCGACATGCGCTCTTCGAAGAACCGAACAAATCCCTCACCGTGACTCCAAGACAAAAAGTCAGGTGGTGCGCCTCCGCCTTCTCGCGCGGCGTCATCAAGGTAACGCGCAACAGAAAAGAACGATTCTGCTTTGAAAAACCATCCACTAGTGACCTTTGGTAACCATCCAGCCCTGAGTACATCGGCGAGTTCAGCACCGCTTTTGTCGATGGCGTTCGAATGGTTTACTGGACGGTAGCCTTTGCCACCACCGGCTTCGTCATAGCCGCTTAGCGCAGCGATAGCTTCTATCAGAGTAGATTTTCCTGTTCCGTTTTCACCAACAATAATGGTTACGGGGGTTGTGAATCGTAATTCAAAGTCTTTGTCGATCAGCCAAGGTAAATCGAAGGGGTAACCAGATTTTTCAGCCATCTTGTCATTCAGAACGATTAAACGCTGCAAGTATGGCGCAGGCAGTTTTGTTCCACTTTTTCGACGAGACATTCTTTCAGGTTCTCTTTTGTGTTGTTTCCAACAGTGTGCACGAAAGTTTGGCGAGATTGTGAATTATCTGACTAGGCCTGCGCCGTTTTCAACGGTAACAGAGTCCGCAAAGCAGACATTACCTACAAAAGTAATTTCGTCGTTCGTAGTTTTGTCACACCTATCTGATCCGCGCTTCGGTCTGAGCATCAAAAAGCATCGCGCGATCCGTCTCGAAGCTGAGGCCGACCATGTCGCCAATCTTTGAGCGTTCATCGCCACGTTCTTCAACGATGATTTTCTCCCCGGTGGGGGTGACGAGATAGGCGTAGGAGACGCCACCCAAGGCTTCAGTGAGTTCGACCTTGTGGGTGTTGCCTTTGGTGATCAGCAGATGTTCGGGGCGCAGGCCGATTTGAACCTGAGTTCCAGCGGACGGCATCGTCAGGGGAAGTTTCACCGTCTCTTTCAAGCCCGGCACATCCACCCCACCGGCAGTGATCTGGCCATCGAGGAAGTTCATGGCAGGTGAGCCGATGAAGCCTGCGACAAAACGGTTGTCGGGGTCACGGTAAAGATCCATCGGGGCGCCGACCTGTTCGATGCGGCCTGCACGCAGCACGACGATCTTGTCGGCCAGTGTCATCGCTTCGACCTGATCATGGGTCACGTAGATCATCGTGGCGCCGATTTCCTGATGAAGGCGCGCGATCTCGACCCGCATTTCGACACGAAGCTCGGCGTCTAGGTTCGAGAGCGGTTCGTCGAACAGGAACACTTCCGGCCCGCGCACGATGGCGCGACCGATCGCGACGCGTTGGCGTTGGCCGCCTGACAGCGCTTTGGGTTTGCGTTTGAGGTAGTCGTCGAGTTTGAGAACCTTCGACGCGGCAGAGACCTTCTGGTCGATCTCAGCCTTGGGGTGGCCGTTCATCTTGAGGCCGAAGCCCATGTTCTCGGCCACGCTCATGTGCGGGTAAAGCGCATAGGTCTGAAAAACCATTGCGACGCCGCGGTCGGACGGATCAAGGCGGGTCACGTCGCGCGGGCCGATGTTGATCTGGCCTTCTGTGGTTTCCTCCAACCCCGCGACCATGCGCAGAAGCGTGGACTTGCCGCAACCGGAGGGGCCGACGAAGACGCAGAACTCGCTGTCGGCAATCTCGAGGTCGACGCCATGGATCACCTGCGTTTCACCATAGCGTTTGATGACGTTGGAAAGGGTAACTCCGGTCATATCAGGATCCTGCGGTTGTGACTTGGGACGGGAAATGCCACGCGCCTGCCTCATCGGCGATGGCGGAGGCGGCGGCGGAAATGTCTGGAACAAGCCGTTCAAGGGCGGCAAGATTGGTGCGCTGCGTCGTCGAAGTAACCGAGAGCGCGCCAAGGACGCGGCCCGTCGCCGTCAGAATGGGATGGGCCACACAAATGATGCCGGGTTCATGTTCCTCGCGGTCGAACCCGTAGCCGTTGGCGTGGATATCGGTAAGCTCAAAGCGCAGCGCATCGGCACTGGTCAGCGTGTTCTCGGTGAAGCGGTGAAAACTCTGCTGGGCGATGACGCGGTCTTGCTCGGACCGCTCAAGGAAGGCGAGCATCGCTTTGCCGACGCCGGTACAATAGGCGGGGCCGACCTTACCGGCTTGTGAATACATCTCGACCGGATCGGTCGCGTTGCGCTTGTCGACGTAAAGAACCTGCGCGTGGTCAAGCTGGGCCAGATGCACGGTTTCGCCGACCTTGGCACTGAGCGCATCCAGATGTGGGCGCGCGATGGGCGCGAGGCTGGACTGGGTCCACGCCGCATGGGCAAGCCGCACAAGGCGAACGCCAAGCGCATAAACCTGACGGTCCGGATCATAGCTGAGCATCCCTTGAGAGGTCAGCGTTTGGACGAAGCGGTAGAGCGTGGCCTTGGGATAGGGCGAGGCGGCAAGCAGTTCTCCAAAGCGGACGGGGCGGCCAAAGCAAGCCACTTGATCGAGCACATCGAGGGCCTTGCCCACCGTGCCATCATTCTTGGTGCCGTCGCCATTACGCGGTGCGTTCATCGCTTTCCTCCCCGCAGGACCGGGATTCTGGTGATCCCATGACCGGCGCTGTTGACAAGCATAGGCGAGTCGGGATTATGATTTCAATATACAAAACTAAGTTTCAAATAATGGAACTGAAAATACTGGAAGCATCTAGGGAGGAAACCATGCATTCCATGCTCAAAGCGTCCATAGCGGCGCTGGCGACGACAGCTGTTTTAGCGGGCGGTGCGCTGGCCGATGGTCACGCGAAACTGTCCGGCGATCTGAAGATTTTCCTGGACACCTCGAACCCAGCGCCGCGTGCGACGATGGAAGACATGATCGCGCGGTTCGGCGAAATGCACCCTGATCTGAACATCGAAACCACGGTGATCGACCGCGAGGCCTACAAAACCCAGATCCGCAACTTTCTGACCGCGAACGCTCCAGATGTGGCAACGTGGTATGCGGCGAACCGGATGACGCCTTATGTCTCAGCCGGTTTATTCGAGGACGTGTCGGACCTGTGGGCCGAGGAAGATATCGCGACCAATCTGGCCTCGACCAAGGGCGCGATGACGATTGATGGCAAGCAGTGGGGCGTACCCTACACCTATTATCAATGGGGTGTTTATTACCGCGAGGATATCTTCAACGAGCTGGGTCTGGAAGAGCCGACCACGTGGGAGCAGGAAAAAGCCAACTGTCAGGTGATCCTGGATTCGGGCCGCAAATGCTACACCATCGGTTCAAAGTTCCTGTGGACCGCGGGTGGCTGGTTTGACTACCTCAACATGCGCACCAACGGCTTTGACTTCCACATGGAGCTGGCCCGTGGTGAGGTTCCGTGGACCGATGACCGCGTGCGCGCAACTTTCGCCAATTGGCGTGAGCTGATCGACATGGGCGCGTTTATCGACAATCACCAATCATATAGCTGGCAGGAAGCGCTGCCGTTTATGGTGCGTGGCGAGGCGACGGCTTATCTGATGGGCAACTTCTCGGTCGCGCAGTTCCGCGAGGCGGGTCTGACCGACGATCAACTGGACTTCTACCAGTTCCCCGCGATCACCGAGGGGCTTGAACTGGCCGAGAACGCACCGACGGACACGTTCCACATCCCAGCCAATGCGACCAACAAGGACAACGCCCGCGCGTTCCTGCGCTTTGTGGTCTCTGCCGACAACCAGACGCTGATTAACAATGGTGAGAACCTGGGTCAGCTGCCTGTGAATGCGTCCTCTTCGGTGGATAATGACGAATTCCTGAACCAAGGGTTCGAGATGCTGTCGTCGAACTCTCCGGGTGGCGTTGCACAGTTCTTTGATCGTGACTTCCCGGCTGAAATGGCCGCAGAAGCGATGCAGGGTCTGCAAGAGTTCATGGTGATCCCGGACAATCTGGATGACATCCTGAACCGCTTGGAAGCCGTGCGTCAGCGCGTTTACTAAAGCCTTTCGGCAGGGCGTGTCTTGTGATGCGCCCTGCCCGCCCTTTGCCTTGAAAAGCCCGCTGGATCAGGTGGGTTTCTCAGGCCAAAGCCTTACCGATGGAGACGCCTCATGGTCGCTGTCACGATCCCAGATACCCCGGAACGCCCGCAAAAGTCGTTCTACAAACGCAATGAGATTGCGCTGACGCCGTGGCTGTTTCTGGCGCCCGGCATCTTGTTCTTTGCGGTCTATGTGATCATCCCAATCTTCCAAAGCTTCAACCTGTCGCTTTACGCATGGGACGGGCTGGGCGAGGCGCGCTATGTGGGCATGGCGAACTACAGCGAATTGATGACGGACCGCGCGTTTGAAGTGTCCCTTTGGAACAATGTCAAATGGCTGACCTTTTACCTATTGGCGATCCCGGCGGGGTTGTTCATTGCGCTGTTTTTGAACCAGACGGTCGTGGGTATCCGACTTTATAAGTCGCTATTTTTCTTTCCCTTTGTGATTTCGCAAGTCGTCGTGGGCCTCGTCTTTGCGTGGCTCTTCACCCGTTCCTTCGGTTTGCTGTCCACTGAGTTGGGCTGGGGCGGGCTGGGGCCGATTAACGTGCTGGGCGACCCGACGATGGTCACTTATGGCATCATCGCCGCCGGGCTTTGGCCGCAGACGGCCTATTGCATGATCCTTTATCTCACGGGGCTGAACGCAGTAGACCCCGAACAAGTCGAGGCTGGGCGCCTGGACGGGGCCAAGGGCTTCAAAATGCTCTGGCATATCATCCTGCCGCAACTGCGCCCGGCGACGTTCATTTGCTTTGTCGTCACGATCATCGGCGCGCTGCGGTCGTTCGATCTGATCTCGATCATGACAAACGGGGGGCCTTTCGGGTCAAGCCGTGTGCTGTCGTTCTACATGTTCGAAAAAGCGCTGTCAGAATACGGCTTCCGCATGGGGTACGGCGCGGCCATCGCGGTGGTGCTGTTCCTTATCATGCTGATCTTCATTGCGTATTTCCTATTCTCGATGTTCCGCGAAGAGAGAGGGCATTAACCATGTCGTTCAAAGACCGTCTGGGCGCGATTTGCGCCACTTTGCCCGGCGCAGTTGAGGCCCATCCCAGTGAAGGGCAATTGCACTCATGGAAGCTCGCCGACAAGATGTTCGCCTGCATGGGCAGCAAGGATCCAGGCGTATCGGTCAAGACGCCAAGCGTTGAGACCGCCACGATGCTGATCGACGCCAGCGTTGCGCAAAGGGCGAAGTATTTCCACAGGTCCTGGGTGCGCTTGCCGGAAGACGTGGCCGAGGAGGAACTGCGCCATCGGGTGCAGGTGTCCTATGATTTGATCCGTGGATCACTGAGCAAAAAGATGCAGGCAGGTCTGGCCGAAAGGGAGGCGATCTGATGTTTCCAACCCCGATCGATAAGACCACGCGCAGCTGGCAATTGACCTATCAGGGGCTCTTGCCACTTGCACTGATCATGTGGCTTTTGCCTTTGATTGCCGTCGCAATTTTCTCGGTAAAACCCGCTGCCGATTTCGCAACCGGAAACTATTGGGGAACGCCGTCTTCGTTTGAAGGTGTGACCAATTACCTGGCCGTTTTCACGCAAAGCGACATGCCGCGGTATCTACTGAATTCGTTTCTTATCACGATCCCGACGGTGGTTGGTTGTATCGTGCTGTCGTCAATGACCGGGTTTGCTTTGGGCGTCTACCGGTTCAAGTCTAACCTTTTGATCTTCTTTATGTTTGTGGCTGGCAACTTCGTGCCGTTTCAAATTCTGATGATCCCCGTGCGCGACCTGACCTTGAACATGGGACTTTACGATACAAAAATGGGTCTTGTGCTGTTTCACATCGCGTTTCAGACAGGTTTTTGCACGCTCTTCATGCGCAATTTTATCCGCGCCCTGCCCTTTGAATTGATCGAAGCCGCGCGTGTCGAAGGCATCGCCGAATGGCGCATCTACTGGTTTGTCGTGCTGCCCTTGATGAAACCCGCACTGGCCGCGATGGCCGTTCTGGTCTTCACCTTCATCTGGAACGATTACTTCTGGGCCGTCGTGCTGACCCAAGGGCCAGAGGCACAGCCGGTCACGGCCGGCATCACCTCCTTCAACGCACAGTTTGGTGTTGCCTATCACATGCTGTCGGCGGGCAGCATCGTGGCGGCTCTGCCTCCGGTCGCCATGTTCTTTCTGATGCAGAAACACTTCATCGCCGGTCTTACGTTGGGCGCTGTCAAATAATGCAAACATGGCGGGTGGATACCGGGGCGCAAACACTTGCGCTCGCCTGCGATGGCGGCGTGCCGTGGGTGTCATATTGGGGCGCACCTTTACCTGAGAACGAGGACCTCGACGCGCTCGCGCGGGCCGGGCTTCTGGATTTCACGGGTGGGATGCTGGACGGTATTCCTCATCTGTCACTTTGTCCCGAGGCCGCGACAGCCTTTTCCGGCCAGCCCGGGATCATCGCGTACCGCGACGGCGTGCTGTTGCAAACGCGGCTGAAATTTGAAGGCGCTGATCAGAGTCATGAAACGCTTTGCCTGAAGGTCGCCAATGACGGCCTGGCTGTGCGATTCATCTTCCGCACGCGCGGCCCCGTGATCGAGGCATTAACTAAGGTTGAGGCGGCGTCGCCGATCCTGTTGCATCGCCTCTCTGCGCCTGTTCTGCCAGTACCGGAAGGCTGCACCGAGGTCACAGATGTCGCGGGCAAATGGGTCGGTGAATGGCGGTTGAACCGCTCGGACATTCGCCACGGCATCCATATGCGCGAAGCCCGGCAAGGACGGTCGGGGCATGAACACCCGCCCTTTGCCGTGCTGCATGGCGCGGGCCTGTCCAATACGGATGGTATCGCGTTTTCCATGGCTTATGCGTGGTCGGGTGGACACCGTATGATGATCGAAGCCCTGCCCGACGGGCGACGTCAAGTGCAATGGGGCCACGCGGATGGCAGCGCACGTATGGGCACATCCTTCACAACAGCAGCGCTTGTGTTGATCGCCGGAGATGCCGGATACAACAGCGTCTCTGTCCCCATGCAGCGCCACATCCGCGACAACCTGGTGCCATGGGTCAAACGCGACCGTCCCGTGCATTACAACTGCTGGGAGGCTGTCTATTTTAAACATGATTTCGACGTTCTACGCGAGATTGCAGACCGCGTCGCCGCGTTGGGGGCCGAGCGGTTTGTGCTTGATGACGGCTGGTTCGGCGTGCGCGACGACGACACCTCCGGTCTTGGGGATTGGCAGGTGGATGCGCGCAAATGGCCGTCGGGGTTGAAGCCTTTAATTGATCATGTCACCGACCTTGGAATGGGCTTTGGCCTGTGGTTCGAGCCTGAGATGATTAACGCCAACAGCGATCTTGCGCACAAACATCCTGACTGGATCTTGGGTGCGTTGGACCAACTTGAGGGACGGCAACAGCGGGTGCTCGATCTGTCTCGCAAGGACGTGCGCGATTACATCATAAGTCAAATTTCCAAACTTTTGGCCGGTAATAGTATCGAATATATCAAATGGGATCATAATCGTGTTCTTCCAATTTCAGACGCAGAGCAGACACGAGGGGTTTACGATATCCTCACAAGGCTGCGCGACGCCCATCCATATGTAGAGATCGAGAATTGCTCGTCCGGTGGCGGGCGCATTGATCTGGGAATGATGCAGTTTACGCAGCGGGTCTGGCTGTCTGATAGCAATGACGCGGTCGAACGGGCGCGCATTCAACATGATGCAGCGCTGTTTTTGCCAAGCGCGATTACCGGCAGCCATGTGGGGCCGCGCAAATGTCATACCTCTGGACGGAAGCTGGACATTCGGCTGCGTGCATGGACGGCGGCACAGCGCCACATGGGGTTTGAGATGGACCCCCGTGAGATTGATGAGGATGAAGCAGACCTGCTGACACAGATCACCGCGTGGTGGAAAGAAAACCGCGGTTGGATGATGGGCGCCGACATTCTGCGACTGGATACCGAGGATGGCGCGGTGCTGGCCGAACAGCAGATCAGCGCCGAAAGGGACCGTTTTGTGGTGTTTCGAACGCAGGTGGCGAACAGCACGCAGATCGCGCCGCGCTTACTTAGATTAACAGGACTGGAGCCGGAGGCGAGCTATGAGATCAGTCTGCACAATCGTGCCGATGGCAGCCACCTGTCACGAGGATCACCCGAGTTGAAGGACGGTCCGGTAAGGTTAACGGGACAGGCCTTGATGGGTCGCGGAATAGCCCTCCCATGGGCCTTCCCCGAAACAATCTGGGTGCTGGAGGGCACACGTCTATGAGCAAAGATCGCCGCAATCGGGCTTGGTATGGCAAGCTGGACAAAGATGGGTTTATCCACCGGTCCTGGATGAAGAACCAGGGGTTTCCGGACCACGCATTTGATGGCCGTCCGGTCATCGGCATCTGCAATACTTGGTCGGAATTGACACCCTGCAACTCAGGTCTGCGGACCTTGGCCGACGGCGTGAAACGCGGCGTTTGGGAGGCAGGCGGCTTCCCTGTCGAATTCCCTGTGATGAGCCTTGGCGAGACGCAGATGAAGCCAACGGCGATGCTGTTTCGAAACCTGTTGTCGATGGATGTCGAAGAGTCGATCCGCGCCTATGGTATTGATGGTGTTGTGCTTTTGGGCGGTTGCGACAAGACCACGCCTGGGCAACTAATGGGTGCCGCGTCCGTCGACTTGCCGTCAATCGTGGTCAGTTCGGGGCCCATGTTGAACGGCAAATTCAAGGGGCGGGATATCGGATCGGGAACGGATGTCTGGAAGTTCTCAGAAGCGGTGCGGGCGGGCGACATGACTTTGCAGGACTTCATGGCCGCCGAGTCCGGAATGTCACGCAGCGCGGGGGTTTGCATGACGATGGGCACAGCCTCGACAATGGCATCGTTGGTGGAGGCAATGGGGATGTCACTGCCTACGAATGCGGCACTGCCCGCGGTCGATGCGCGGCGGATGGCCCTGGCCCATTTGACGGGCAAGCGGATCGTGGAAATGGTGGACGAGGATATCAAACCGTCGGACGTGTTAACCAAGGAAGCGTTTGAGAACGCGATCTTGGCAAACGCTGCCGTAGGTGGATCGACCAACGCGGTGGTGCATCTGTTGGCGCTTGCCGGACGCGTCGGCGTTAACCTTAGTCTTAAGGATTTCGAGATCGGTGGGGACATCCCCTTGCTTGTGAATTGTATGCCGTCGGGCAAGTATCTGATGGAGGATTTTTGCTATGCGGGTGGTATGTCGGTCGTTTTGAATGAGCTTCGAAACCACTTACGGCCCGCAAAAACGGTGCTTGGCGGGGATATCCAAGCCTATGCCGAAGGCGCGGAATGCTACAATCGCGACGTTATTCATAGCTTTGACGCGCCCGTGAAATCAGCCGCCGGGCTGCGTGTTTTACGGGGTAACTTGGCGCCGAACGGGGCGATTGTGAAGCCATCGGCGGCGACGGATGCGTTGCTAGAACATGAAGGCGAGGCATTTGTTTTCGAAAGTATCGAAGACCTGAACGCCAATATTGATCGCGATGATCTGCCCGTGACGCCAGAGACGATTTTGGTGCTGAAAGGATGCGGGCCAAAGGGCTACCCGGGGATGCCTGAGGTCGGCAATATGCCGATCCCCAAGGTTCTGGTGCAACAAGGCGTGCGCGATATGATCCGGGTGTCGGATGCGCGGATGTCGGGGACAGCCTATGGGACGGTGATCCTGCATGTGTCACCGGAAGCGCAGGCGGGGGGCACGTTGGCATTGGTGAAAACCGGGGACAGGATCAGGGTATCGGCGGCATCAGGCGTGCTGGAATTGCTTGTCGGTGAAACAGAACTGGATGAGCGTCAAAGTATGCGGCAAATAGATGATCCTTACTACTCGAGGGGCTACGCAAAGTTGTATATTGATCATGTCCTCCAAGCTGACCAAGGCGCGGATTTAGACTTTCTGGTCGGGAAAGATACCCGACCCGTCACGCGGGAGAGCCATTGATGGACGCTGTATTTCCAGACCTGAAGGGCGCGTCAGTGTTCATCACCGGCGGCGGCGCAGGTATCGGTGCAGCGGTCACAGACGGGTTTTTGGCACAAGGGGCACGGGTTGCATTTGTCCAGCGCTCAGACGCGTCGGCGTTTTGCGATGAGATGGAGTACAAGCATAGTGTGCGACCCCTGTTTTTTCCGTGTGACATCACAGACGTCACAGCGTTGAAGGGCGCGATTGATCAAGCAGCGGAAGTGCATGGGGCAATCTCAATTCTGGTTAACAACGCGGCGAATGATAAGCGGCATGAAACACTAGCGGTGGACGAGGATTTTTGGGATTGGTCGCAAGCCATTAATTTGAAGGCATATTTCTTTGCATGTCAGGCGGTCCTTCCGGGTATGCAAGCGGCAAAATCTGGCGCAATCATTAACTTCTCATCGGTGAGTTACATGATGGGGAACAGCGGGTATCCGTCCTACACGACCGCGAATGCCGGGATAACAGGAATGACGCGTAGCTTGGCACGAGAGTTTGGGCCCGACGGGATCAGGGTTAACGCACTCGCACCGGGATGGGTTTTGACACAAAAACAATTGGACATGTGGGCGGATCTGGACAGCCTGAAGGAACATCTGGAAAAGCAGTGCTTGAAAGAACATTTGGCGCCAAACGATGTCGTGGGTGGTGTGCTGTACTTGGCATCTGACATCAGCCGGATGATGACGGGTCAGGTCATGGTGATTGACGGCGGCGTGGTGACGACAGGATGAACAAACCGGACTGGATCGCGGTCGATTGGGGCACTTCGCATCTGCGGGTTTACGCGATGTCGGGAGCATCGGTTCTTGAGGAACGCGCCTCTGATAACGGGATGGGATCACTGGCGCGGGATCAGTTTGAAGGGGCGCTCTTAGCGCTGATTTCGGATTGGTTGGGCGAACGGACTCCGGTTCTGGCATGTGGCATGGTGGGCGCGCGGCAGGGTTGGGTCGAAGCACCTTATGCGACCGCTCCGGCAGCGGTCGATAAGGTGAAGATGGTTAACGCACCAGCGCGGAACCCGCTGTTGGATGTGCGGGTTTTACCGGGAGTGAAGCAGCTTGATCCGGCGGATGTGATGCGCGGGGAAGAGACGCAGGTGGCGGGGTTTCTGGCGCTGAACAAGGGCTGGGACGGCGTGATTTGCCTACCCGGAACGCATAGCAAATGGGCCCTTGTCAGCGCGGATGAAATTGTTTCGTTTCAGACATTTATGACAGGGGAACTGTTTGCGCTCCTGTCAGAGCAGTCGGTGTTGCGGCATACGGTGACAACGGACCTTTGGGATGACGACGCTTTTACCGAAGCGCTGTCAGATACGATCGCACGACCAGAAAAGCTGGCAGCGCTCTTGTTCTCGATCCGAGCGGGCAGCTTGATTAACGAAACGCCAGCACAAGTCGCGAAGGCGCGGTTGTCGGGGTTGCTGATTGGCGCGGAACTGGCGGCGGCGCGACCCTATTGGTTGGGGCAGCAGGTGGCCGTGATCGGCGCGCCGGAGGTGGCGCAGCTGTATGTGAAAGCGCTGGCCAGCCAAGGGGTCCCGGCGACGCATGCGCAAGGCGACCGAATGACGATTGCCGGGCTGAACGCGGCGCGCTTGCGAGAGGGAACATCAGCGTGAAACGGGCTTTAATTGCAATTCTGCGAGGGATCACACCGGACGAAGCGGTGCCGATCTGCGCAGCCTTGATCGACGCGGGAATTGACTGGATCGAAGTGCCAATGAACTCGCCCAAACCATTGGTCAGTATCAAAGCAATGGTTAACGCGTTTCCTCACGCAGTGATCGGCGCAGGCACGGTGTTAACCACATCTGACGTGGAAGCGGTCGCCGGTGTGGGTGGGCGCTTGATCGTATCACCCAACTGCGACGCGGACGTGATCGCGCGGACAAAAGCGCTGGGGATGCAAAGCTGGCCGGGCATATTCACGCCAACGGAAGCCTTTGCGGCTTTGAAAGCGGGCGCGGATGGGTTGAAGCTGTTTCCCGGAGATATGGCAGGCACCAGAGGGTTGAAGGCAATGCGGGCGATTTTGCCAAAAGGTGCAAAAGTTTATGCCGTGGGCGGCGCTGGACCTGAGAACTTCGCAGACTGGATTGCGGCAAGCGCAGACGGTTTCGGATTGGGTTCAGCAATCTACAAGCCAGGCTTGTCAGTGGCGGATGTGGCCATGCGCGCCGAGGAAATCGTGGCAGCATATGACCGGGCGGTGGAATGAGCGACGTTTTTGACGACACTGTTTGCAGCTTGGGAGAAGGACCGCTTTGGCATCCTCTCCGCGAGCAATTCTTCTGGTTCGACATAGATGGTAAACGTCTATTCACGAGCCATTTTGGTACTACAGACATGTGGCAATTTGATGAAAATGTCTCGGCGGCGGGGTGGATGGATGACCGGCGGTTGCTGATGGCATCTGAGACAGGTCTTTACGTTTTCACCATTGAAACGGGGACCACGGAACTGCTTGTGCGCATAGAAGCAGAGCAGACCGCGACGCGGTCAAACGACGGGCGTGCAGACCCTTGGGGTGGCTTCTGGATCGGGACGATGGGCAAAAACGCTGAGCCGGGACTGGGCGCGATTTATCGGTATTATCAAGGCGCGCTGACAAAGCTCTATGTGCAAATGACGATCCCGAATGCGATTTGCTTTTCGCCGGACAGGCGCTTTGCTTATTTCACCGATACGGCGACGAAACAGGTAAAACGGCAGGCCTTGCGCGCGGAGGATGGGATGCCGGATGATTTTGCGGAAGTGTGGCTTGATCTAAGCGACGAAGGCTTAAACCCTGACGGCTCGGTGATTGATGCGGATGGAAACATGTGGCTGGCACAATGGGGGGCGGGATGCGTGGCCTGTTATGACCCGGACGCGCAGTTTCTACACGCAGTCGAGTTTCCTGCGCGGCATACCTCTTGCCCGGCGTTTGGAGGTCCAGACCTGAACACGCTCTATTGCACCAGCGCGGCGATTGGGGTGAGCCAAGAACAGCGTTTGAAAGAGCCGACGAACGGAATGACCTTCGCCGTTAAGGTTAACGCGACGGGGCAAGCGGAGCATCAGGTGATTTTATGAAGCGCACATTAGGCGTTTGTTACTACCCGGAGCATTGGCCGGACGCGATCTGGGCTGAGGACGCGGCACGGATGATAGAGACCGGCATCTCGTGGGTGCGGATCGGCGAATTTGCGTGGTCCCGGTTTGAGCCTGCGTTTGGCGATTTGCAGTTTGAGTGGCTGGACCGCGCGATACACGTGCTGGGGTCAGCAGGGCTTAAGGTGATCTTGGGAACGCCAACAGCGACGCCCCCCCGCTGGATGCTGGATCGGCATCCGGACATGCTCGCGTGGGATGCATCCGGCAAGATGCGAAAATTTGGCTCGCGCAGGCATTACGATTTCAGCCATGACGGCTACCGCGAGGAATGTGCGCGGATCGTGGATGTTCTGGCACGGCGCTATGGCGATAACCCGCATATCGCGGCGTGGCAGACGGATAATGAGTATGATTGCCACGACACCGTGCTGTCCTATTCGCCGGCCGCAGAGCGGGCATTTCAGAACTGGTTGGCGGAAACTTATGGCACGATTGACGCGCTGAACGCCGCGTGGGGGAATGTATTCTGGTCGATGGAGTATGACCATTTCGAGCAGGTCGGACTGCCGAACCTGACCGTGACAGAGCCGAACCCAAGCCATGTAATGGCGTTTCGGCGGTTCAGCTCGGACATGGTCGTCAAGTTCAACCGCGTGCAGGTGGAATTGATCCGGGCGCAGACAAACGCGCCGGTGATCCACAATTACATGGGGCGCGTCACGGCGTTTGATCATTATGATGTGGGCACCGATCTTGATATAGCGTCGTGGGACAGCTATCCAATCGGCTTTTTGTCAGACCGGCTGGAGGCGTCCGCTGCGCATAAGCAACAGTATCTGCGGCAAGGTGATCCAGATTTTCAGGCGTTTCACCATGATCTTTATCGCGCTGTCGGCAAAGGCCGTTGGTGGGTGATGGAGCAGCAGCCGGGGCCGGTGAACTGGGCGCCTTACAACCCCGCACCGTTGCCCGGAATGGCGCGCCTTTGGGCGTGGGAAGCCTTCGCTCATGGTGCGGAAACCGTTACGTATTTCCGCTGGCGGCAGGCGCCATTTGCCCAAGAACAGATGCATGCCGGGCTACTAAGGCCGGATTCGGAGGCGGCTGCGGGATTGGCGGAGGCGGCCAAGGTAGCGCGCGAGATCGAAGACGCTCCGGATGTGTCATCGGCGCAAGCACCGGTGGCACTGATCTTTGACTATGCATCGCAATGGGCATGGGAGGCGCAGCCTCAAGGGGCAGATTTCGATTACTTCCGGCTGTGCTTTGAGATGTATCGCGGGCTGCG
>ERZ1740067.1327-NODE-1327-length-17225-cov-8.206814_pt1 | contig 17225 bp, 20 predicted proteins | sample MGYA00581736_ERZ1740067 | MGnify/ENA primary metagenome ERZ1740067 (study PRJEB43018, sample SAMN04849236) | marine metagenome | isolation source: floating plastic debris | place: Pacific Ocean | collected 2008-08-27 | study: EMG produced TPA metagenomics... | reverse complement strand
TGGCCGACCGGATCTGCCCGGTCAGCAGGTTTGCCGTCCGTTTGAACCCGTTTGTTGTGGCGCGGCGCGTGGCCATGGCTATGTTCCCTTTCACTCAGCTGTGAACATAGCGGATGTGGGGACAGGCACCAGCCATGACGATGCAAAGGGATATAACACGTGCGTGACTTGGCGGCAGAGCTTTTGGCCTGGTACGACGTGCACGCACGGCAGATGCCGTGGCGCGTGTCCCCGGCGGACAAGGCGGCGGGTGTCAGACCCGATCCCTACGCGGTGTGGATGAGCGAGATCATGCTGCAACAGACCACGGTTGCCGCCGTCACCGACTATTTCCGCGCCTTCATCACGCGCTGGCCGACGGTCAGCGACCTCGCCGCAGCCGAGGATGCCGATGTGATGGGCGCGTGGGCCGGGCTGGGCTACTACGCGCGGGCGCGCAACCTGCTGAAATGCGCGCGTGTCGTGTTGGCCGAACATGGGGGGCAGTTTCCGGCGGATCATGCGGCCCTGCTGAAACTGCCGGGCATCGGGCCGTATACTGCTGGGGCCATTGCCTCCATCGCGTTTGACCTGCGCCACGTGGTTGTGGACGGCAACGTCGAGCGGGTGATGGCGCGGCTGCATAATGAACACACGCCCCTGCCCGCCGCCAAACCTATCCTGACTGCGCAGGCCGAAGCGCTGACGCCCGCCGCACGCCCCGGCGACTATGCGCAGGCGGTGATGGACCTGGGTGCCACGATCTGCACGCCCAGGTCACCCGCCTGCGGCATCTGCCCCTGGCGCGACCCGTGTGCAGCGCGCATCGCGGGCACCGCACCGGAGCTACCCAGGAAATCACCGAAACAGGCCAAGCCGGTGCGCCACGGCACGGTCTACCTTGGCCAGCGAACCGATGGCGCCTGGCTGCTGGAGACGCGCCCGGACAAGGGGCTGCTGGGCGGCATGCTCGGCTGGCCCGGGTCGGACTGGGTCACGGCAACTGACCCACGCCCGACTGCCCCGCCTCTGGACGCCGACTGGACCCGCGTGCCGGGCGAGGTGCGCCATACCTTCACTCATTTTCACCTAATGCTGGACGTGATGACGGCACACCTGCCAATGGACGCGGCCCCTGACCGGGGGCGTTTTCTGCCCGGCGGTGAATTCCGTCCCTCAGACCTCCCAACAGTTATGCGCAAAGCCTTTGACCTTAGCCGAAAATGAGCGGCCGCGGCGCAGCGTCACTCTTGGCAGCGCGGGGGTGGTATGGCTACGGTCGCGCTGTGTACAAAACAGCCCAAGGACCGACCACATGATCGTGCCCCCGCAACAGGTTGCCCGTTTCCAGAACGCGCTTCCTTTCTGGATGTCGCTGCTGCTGCTGCCGCTGGCCTTTGTCAGCGCGATCTATGGCGGATGGGCGGTGCTGCTGCTGCCAGTGGTGACGTGGTACCTGTTTTCGCTGCTAGATCTGGCCGTGGGGCTGAACACCGATAACGCGGATCTCGAAACATCCGAAGACGACATGTTCTGGTACCGCGCCATCACCATGGCGTGGGCACCGCTGCAATTCCTGATGCTGTTCGGCCTGATCTGGTATGTGGCGCCAGCCGAGCATCTCAACACCGTCGAGAAAATCGCCGTGTTCTTTGGCGTGGGCGTGATCACCGGCACGGTGGGCATCAACTATTCCCACGAGCTGATGCACCAGAAAAACCAGTTGGAGCGGTGGATGGCCGACGCACTGCTGGCCATGGTGCTCTATTCGCATTTCCGGTCCGAACACCTGCTGGTGCACCACCGCTATGTCGCCACCCCGCGCGACCCGGTCACGGCGCGCATGGGGGAGAGTTTCTACCGGTTTTATCCGCGCGTGCTTAAACAATGCTTCCTCAGCGCTTTGGGTGCGGAAAAGGCGATGCTGGCGCGCAAGAACCTGCCCGCCACCGACAGCTCCAACCCGTTCTGGAAATATGCCTACCTGCAAGGCGTGTGCCTGCTGCTCGCCTTTGCGCTGGGGGGCTGGGCCGGGATCGGCCTGTTTCTTGTGCAGGCGGGCGTCGCGATCTGGCAGCTGGAACTGGTCAACTACGTCGAGCATTACGGCCTGACCCGCAAGCATCTGGGCGAGGGCAAATACGAACACGTCCAGCCACGCCACTCATGGAACGCGGCGCAAAAGGCGTCGAACTGGCTGCTGATCAATCTGCAACGGCACTCGGACCACCACTACAAGCCCGACCGCCGTTTTCCGATCCTGCAGACCTACGCCGCGGATGAAGCTCCGCAACTGCCATACGGCTATCCTGTGATGACGATCGCCGCGATGATCCCGTCGCTGTGGCGGCGCGTGATGAACCCGCGCGTCCGCAAGTGGCGCGAGATGTACTATCCCGAGATCACCGACTGGTCGGCTTACAACAAGGCCGCCAACCCGCTGCCACGCTAGTCGTCCGCCTGCAAGGTCCGCAGATAGGCCACCAGATCAACCACCGGGGACGAGGTCATGATCGGCTGGCCCGTCTCGGTCTTGGTCGCAGTGTCGTCCACCGCAAAGAACGGCCCGTAAACCGGCATGTCCGATCCCGCACTGATCAGCGGGTCGGTTCCGTCGATGCGCCGGATCACCCGCTCGGTCGGAAACACGCCGTCATTTTCGACCGCCAGAAGCGTGAGGTTGCGCGGCTGGACCAGCATCGCAGGCGCCATCGGTCCGTTTCCCGTGCCCTCCGCGCCATGACACGCGGCGCAATGCATCCAGAACAACTGCTCACCGCGTTCGACGTCTTCGGCGCTTGCGGCAAGGGGCATCAGGATTGCAGTCAGTGCTAACAGGTGTCTCATGTCGCCTCTCCCATTTGGTATGACAGGGACAGCATGGCAGTTTTGGGCAGCACCGGCCCTGATCCGGATCAAGTGTTGCTCAATCCAGCACCCAGACCGGCAACAGCTCGGCGATGCCGCGCACCCTTTGATCCGGCGCGCGGCGCAATACGCCATGCCTGCCCGCCGCCAGCACAGCCGCGTCCGACACCACCGCCCGCACCTCAAGCGTGCGAGTCATCGCCTCCAGCCGGCTGGCAACGTTGACCGTGTCGCCCAGCACCGCAAATTCAAGCCGGTTGGCCCCGATGTCGCCCAGAACGACCGGCCCGAAATGCAGCCCGAACCGCGCGTCGATCTCGGGCAGCCCATCGGCGCGGCGGTCCGTGTTCAACGCGTCTATCCGGTCGGCCATCGCCTGAACGCAAGCCACGGCACGCGCCGCGTCATCTTCCGCCGGGAGCGGCGTGCCAAAGGTCGCCATCAACCCGTCTCCCAGATACTTGTCGAGCGTGCCCGCATGAGCAAATACCTCACTTTCCATCCGGGCATGAAAGGCGCGTAGCGTCTCGATCACGTCTTGCGGCGGCCTGCCATCGGAATAGGCCGTAAACCCAACGATGTCGACAAACAGAACCGCCGCATCATGGCTGCGGATCTGGCCCAGCGGTTCGTCTTTGGTCGACAGCTCGTCGACCATGGTTGGCGAGAAATAGCGCGCCAGATTGGTCCGCTCCCGCGCCATGTTTGCACTGTCGAGGACAAGTAGTTGATAGCGCCGCACCGCGATCGCGAGGATCGCAGCGACAATCAGGAACACGATGACCTCCTGAAATCGCAGGTCCCAGTTGACCGAATTGGGATCGAACGACCGTGCCAGATCGGGCTGTTTGGGAAACATCTCGCGCGCCGCCTCTCCAAGCTCGGGGAAGGTCTGCCCGAACCACCAGACGCACAACGTACCCAGCAGCCAAAGAGCCATGGTCCAAGTCCCCACGGACAGGATCGTACGCCAGGAATAGGACAACACACCGGCCGCGAGGATAACATAGAAGTACTGGAACACCTCGAATTGGTAGATCAACGCGGTCGGCACGTCGTCCGGCCCGAACGGGTTCGGCACCAGCAGCGCCAAAGTCATCAGTGCCAGATCGGCAAAAAGCAGGGCAAGCTCGGCCCGCGACTGCCCCACACGGCCCACCCGCCGCTGCGCCAGCCCGATGAACACAAGCGCAAGCAGGAGCCCGTGATACCACAGCACATCCCAGTTCGGGTTCAGGAACACAAGCAGCAGCGCGGTTGCCGACAACGCCCCGATCCGCGCCTTGACTGCAAGGTCCATGCCCTCGCGCTTGTTACGCTCCAGCGCCTCCCGGGCGTGCTGGTGGGTTGGCATGTCATCCAATTCGGCGGCCCGCGCCGTTGCGCGAAATGGGTTGGAGATGTCTACCATGTCGGGGCCTCCGCTCTGTCCACCACCCAATGTAAGGCCGATTAACAAAAAAGCCCCGCCAATTCTGGCGGGGCTTGAGTTGCAGTGCCTTCGGTTCTGCCTTGGGTAAGGCCGCAGGCACCTGGCGGTGTCTCGTGTATCAGTCTCAGTCGTGCATCTCGGCCCGGATCTGCTGGCGCAGCACGTCGATGGGCACGGTCTTGCCGTCGCGCTTGAAGCACCAATAGGTCCAGCCATTGCAGCTGGGCGCGTTTTCCAGATGCGCCCCGACCTGATGGATCGACCCCTTGATGTCGTCTCCGATCAGCGTGCCATCGGCCCGCACCTTGGCCTTGTGGCGCTTGTTCATGGAATACAGCTCTTCGCCCGGGCGCAGCATGCCGCGTTCGACCAACTGACCAAAGGGGACGCGCGGTTGTGCCCGCTTGCTGGCCGAAACGGTCAGCGCCTCACGGTCGAACTTGCGCACTTTCGCCAGCCGCGCTTCGGCCACAGCACGGTAATTCGCCTCGCGCTCGATCCCGATATAGTCGCGACCCAGCATCTTGGCGACGGCCCCGGTGGTGCCCGTACCAAAGAACGGATCCAGCACCACATCGCCTGGATTTGTCGATCCGACCAGCACGCGGTGCAGCAGGCTCTCGGGCTTTTGCGTCGGATGCGCCTTGTCCCCGGCCGCATCCTTCAGTCGTTCGTGCCCGGTGCACAGCGGCAGCACCCAGTCCGACCGCATCTGAATGCCTTCGTTCAGCGCCTTGAGCGCTTCGTAGTTGAACGTGTACTTGCTGTCCTCGGATTTGCCGGCCCAGATCATCGTCTCATGCGCGTTGGTAAAGCGCTTGCCCCGAAAATTCGGCATCGGGTTCGACTTGCGCCACACCACGTCGTTCAGGATCCAGAACCCTTCATTCTGCAACGCCGCACCCACCCGAAAGATGTTGTGATAGCTGCCGATGACCCAGATCGCCCCGTTGGGCTTCAGCAGCCGCCGCGCCGCCTTGAGCCACGCAGTGGTGAATGCGTCATAGGCCTGGAACGAGTTGAACTGATCCCAGTGGTCATCCACCGCATCCACGCGGGAATTGTCAGGCCGGTGCAATTCGCCCTTGAGCTGCAGGTTGTACGGCGGATCGGCAAAGATCAGATCAACAGAATTCGCAGGCAAGGAGTGCATCACCTCGATGCAATCACCGGCAAGGATCTGGTTCAAGGGAAGCGCCTCGGCGCCCTTTACATGTTTCGTCATCGTCTGCCTCTGTCCCCGGCGCTTGTGCGCTCATTGGTTGACCCCAAGATGAGTCAGAGGCGATTCGCCGTCAATTTCTTTTTTGAATCAATCGGTTGAGAATTTTTCTTGATACAACATGTTGTGTACCGGCTTGAACGACACTCTATGCCATGGGGTGACGCCAAGCCGCTCCAGCGCCATTCTGTGGTTTTTCGACGGATATCCCATGTTCGTCTCCCAGCCATAGCCGGGATGCTGTTGCGCCAAATCCACCATGATCCGGTCGCGACATATTTTGGCCACAATTGAAGCCGCCGAAATGCTGACCGAACGCGTGTCCCCCTTGATCAACGGCGTGGCCGGGCACCGCAGCCCGCTGGGCACGTGCCGCCCGTCCACCAGCACGTGATCCGGCGGCACATGCAACCCCGCCACCGCCCGCACCATCGCCAGATGCGAGGCGCGCAGGATGTTGAACCGGTCGATCTCCCCGACCGACGCGTGGGCCACCGACACATCCGCATGGGCGCGGATCTGATCCCAAAGCACATTGCGCAGCCTGGCACTCAACTTCTTTGAATCGTCCAGTCCTTCCGGCACATGAGCCAGATCCAGCACCACCGCCGCCGCCGTGACCGGACCCGCAAGCGGCCCTCGCCCGACCTCGTCGACACCGGCCACCCGGCCCCCGATCTCCATCTCAAACGCAAGATCCGGCATCGCCCCGTCTCTGTCCCAAAAAATCCCCGCCGGAGGCAAAAACGCACTTTCCGGAGGAAAGTGCAAACATCGTATGTCGCCGACAGGCGACCCAATCAGACAGAACCCTACGAAAAAAGAGCGGTGCCCGAACACCGCTCTTTCCCAGTTGGGCCGCCCTTTTGGGGACAGGGCGCGCCCGCCTGCCCGCTCTTACCGGCGGGCCAACTGATAACCGTGCCGGTTCAGGCAGCGCGCACCATAGCCCTGGCGCCAGCCCCGGTCGGTGTAGAATTCACGGTGACACTGCCGCGGAAGGCTGTTCACAAACCCGTAGTTCCGGTGCAGGCAGCGCTGGCCAAAGATCCGGCGCTGGCCCCGATCCGTGTGGAAACTGCGCAGGCACTGTTGCGGCAGCAGCTTGCGGCTGACCCGCCGCGGCAACGGCTTGGGATGCTTGGGATGCACCACCACCCGCTCCTTTTTGTCCTTGCGTTTTTCGGCAATCACCGCACCGATCACGGCCAGCCCCAGCAGGGCTGCGATGGCTGCGGCGGCCTCGTCATCACCGGCCCGCGCAGGGGCCGCTGAAAACCCGGTCACCACGATGGCAAGGGCCGCAACGGCGGAAATGAAACGTGTCTGGATGCGCATGATCATGAGATAGGTCCTTTCGAGGGCGTGAGGTGCGAGGCAGGTATCGTTCGCTTCTGCACCCAAGCTGGGGCCGGACCGCTCAGACAGGCAATAACAGGCCCCTGTTATCCGATATCAGGGCCTTCATCCTCCCTGCGTTATTGAATATCCCGAATATCGGGCGCAGTTTGCGTGTATGAAACGCTTCCTCCTCTCCCTCACCCTGGCGCTGGCCTGCGCAGGCACGGCGCAGGCCCAGTGCTTTGCCGACTACAAGGCCAAGAAAGATGCGCCCCTGCGTCTGCACTACGGTGTCGCGCAAATCGGCGGCGCTTGCGACGCCCGCTCCGCCGCGCGCGAGCTGACGCCACGCCTCGCCGCAAGCGGCTGGACCCTGTTGCAGGTCCAGTCCGTCTTTGGCCCCGAAGGTCTCGATCAAAGGAAAAACAGTGCCGGACAATACTACCTCCGCTTCTGATATCCGCCGCACCGGTGGGCGGCTCGTCATCGCGGGGGTCGGCGGCATCCTCGCCTTGCTGATCGCCGCGGCCCTGCTGCTGTTCATCACCCTGCCCGACAGCCGCGCCTTCGACGCCCGGGTCGAGGCGATGTTCATCGAGAACGCAGACCTCACCGGCCAGGCCGAAATCAAGCTGCTGGAAATTCTCGCGCAATCCGGCACCGCCTTTGCCGACACATTGGCCAGCTACCGGCTGGTGATCTTCGTGCTGCTGGTCTTTGCCACCGGCATGATGATCGCCGCCCTCGTTTTCCTGATCCTGCTTGTCGGCTTCAACCGCCGCATGGCGCAGATCGAACGCGCCGGCATCCAGGTCAACTCGCTGCTGATCAGCCGCGAGGAAAACACCGTCTACCTCAACAACCTCGGCTTCAAGTTGACCGATGCCGCCATGGAAACCATGTCGATCCTCGCTGAGGCCCGCATGGATGACGACGTGCTCAGCGGCTCCGAGATCGAAGGGATGATATCGGGTCGCAGTGCCGCCGACTGCGAAGAGGCCGCAGGCGCCACCCGGATCAAACGCCTGCGTGACACGCTGGGCAACCAGATCGTCAGCGAGCTTCTGGTCAAGAACATCGCCCGCCGCGGCTACATGCTCGCCGTGGAAAAGGACGTCATCAAAGTCCTCTGACCTTCTTCTGACCGAAAATACCACCGCCGGAGGCAAATCCCATCCGTCGGAGACGGATGTATGACATCGCGTGGCGCGCATGCGCCTCAATTCGACAGTGGCCACCGGGGCACAGCGTCGTATGGTGCGCCAAAGACCAAAGGAGATCGCCCATGCCCGCCCCCGTCAACCCGTTCAAGGCCGCCATCACCTCGGGCCGCACCGTTATCGGCTGCTGGCTCTCTCTGGGCGATCCGCTGGCCACCGAAATCGCAGGCACGGCAGGGTTCGACTGGCTGCTGATCGACGGCGAACACACACCCTACGACATCTCCAGGATGCGGATGCAGCTCATGGCGCTGGAATCCTCCGACAGCCACGCCGCCGTCCGCGTTCCCGTGGGCGAGACGTGGATCATCAAACAGGTCCTCGACGCAGGCGCTCAGACTGTCCTTGTGCCGATGGTTGAAACCGCCGAACAGGCGCGGCAGCTGGTCGACGCCGTCCGCTATCCCCCGACCGGTGCCCGCGGTGTGGGATATTCGGGCGCGCGGTGCAGCCGCTTCGGTGCGATCACCGATTATGGCCCCACCGCCGACGACCAGATCTGCCTGCTGATTCAGGTGGAAAACCGCGCTGGCATCGCCAACCTCGATGACATTCTGGCCGTGGACGGCATCGACGGCGTCTTTATCGGCCCGGCCGACCTGTCGGCGGATATGGGCCATATGGGCCAACTCACCCATCCTGAGGTGCAGGCCACCATCAAGGACGCCTTTCAGCGCATCGAAGCCGCGGGCAAGGCCCCCGGCGTCCTCGCCACCACACCGGAGTTCACGCAGGATGTGCTCGACTGGGGCGCGCGCTTCGTCGCCACCGGGCTCGACCTGCTGATCCTCGCAGGCGCGCTGCGCACGCTGTCGGCCCGCTGGAAAGATGCAGCAGGCTAGGCAGGCAAATCGACGCGTATCACGCACGGACCGGGTGAAAACCCTGCGCGGCGTTGCTATCTTTGCCACAGGGACCACCGGCACCGGAGAGCTCCATGCGCGCATTTGATCCCCAACTGGCGGAAATCCGGTTTGGCTATGGCCTGTCACCACAGGTCGCAGCCCCAAGCGGCATCGACGCGATGATCGCCGGGCTTCAAGGCCCAGACACCATGGCCGACGCCTTTCCGGTCGAACCCTTCGACACCTTTCGCCTGCGTATGATCGAGGTCGCCAAGGCGGCGGAGCAGCGCCGCAAGAACCGCGGCACGCCCAAGGCCGAAGCCGCCAAAAAGCGCCGAAACGAACTCAACGCCGCCGCCCGCAAGGATGGCCTGCGATGGGCCGGACACGTGTTGCTGCGCAGGATCTGGTCGCCAACCGCCTTTCGCGAGCGGCTGGTGGCGTTCTGGGCCGACCACTTTACCGCCCATGGCAAGCGTGGCGTGATCCGCCGCGCCACCTCTCCTTACATCCAGGAGGCGATCCGCCCCCATATTGCGGGCCGCTTCGACGACATGTTGCAAGCCGCCATCGCCCATCCCGTGATGCTGGAATACCTGGACCAAAGCCGTTCCATGGGTCCCGGCAGCAAGCGCGCGGGCAAGAAAAACCGGGGGCTTAACGAAAACCTGGCGCGCGAAGTGCTCGAGCTGCACACGCTCGGCGTCGGCGGCCCTTACACGCAACAAGACGTGCGCCAACTGGCCGAACTGTTCACCGGCCTGTCGTTCACGCCGCAGGACGGGTTCACCTTTCGCAAGGACTTTGTCGAGCCGGGGGCAGAGACGGTGCTGGGCACGACCTATGCCGACGACACCACCACCGCCCCGATCCGCGCCGTGCTGTCGGACCTTGCCGCACATCCAGCGACGGCCGCACATCTTGCGCGCAAGCTGGCCGTGCACTTCGTCGCCGATGATCCGGACCCCGGCCTCCTTGCTGCCCTTGAGGCAGCGTATCTGGAGACCGACGGCAACCTGCTGGCGCTCTATGAGGTTCTGCTGAACCACCCCACCGCATGGGCGCCGGAGCTGACCAATTTCAAACCGCCGCTGGATTTCATGTCGTCGGCCATGCGCAGCCTCGCCGTGCCCGAAGCGCTGCTGATGCGGTTCAACGAAAAGAAGATGCGCCGCGTCTTTGCCGCGCCGCTGACGCAGATGGGTCAGCAGTGGCAGCGCCCGCTCGGCCCCGACGGCTGGCCCGAAGAGGATGCGCACTGGATCACGCCGCAAGGCCTGGCGGGCCGCGTCGCTTGGGCCATGGACGCGCCGGAATTCATTCTGCGCGTACTGCCGGACCCGCGCCGGTTTGTCGACACAGCACTCGGGGACCGCGCCGATGACGCTGTCCGCTTTGCCGCCGCGGCGGCAGAGAGCAAACCAGAGGCCATCGGCCTTGTCCTGATGTCCCCCGCCTTTCAGCGCCGATAGGAGACTGCCCATGCCCCGCCCCCTGTCCCGCCGCGCCTTTCTGCAACGTACCGGCTTTGTCGGCTGTTCGCTGGCCGCAAGCCCGCTGGTCACGCCCGTTACATTCGCCGCCACGCCATGGGATGCACGGCTGGTTGTCATCATCCTGCGCGGTGGCATGGACGGGCTCGACGTGGTGCGCCCCTATGGCGACGCTGCCCTGCGTACCCTGCGCCCGACCCTCGGCGGCGGGCCCGATCAGGGCGCGCATGACCTCGATGGTTTTCACGCCCTGCATCCGTCGCTGGAGCCGCTGATGCGCCTGTGGAACGAGGGCGATCTGGGCTTTGTCCAGGCCGTTTCGACCCCCTACCGCGACAAGCGCAGCCATTTTGACGGGCAGGACATGCTCGAGGCCGGGACCGACACGCTGGCCGGGGTGCGCGACGGATGGCTCAACCGGATGCTGCAAGCGGTGCCCGGCATCACGGCGCAGACGGCCTATGCCATCGGGCACAACGACATGCGGCTGCTGCAAGGCAGCGCGGACGTCGCCAACTGGTCACCCGAGGCGCAGCTGGGCCTGAGCCCGCAGGCGCAACAGTTGATGGACCTCGTGACCGAAGGCGACCCCGCGATACACGCTGCCTGGCAAGAGGCGCAGATGCTCGCGGCACTGGAAGAAGAGGAGGCCGCAGCCACCGGCAAGCAGCGCAAGGGCGCGCATGTGCGCATCGCGGAATTCGCCTCGGCCCGGCTGCGCGAGGACGCGCGGATTGCGGCGTTTTCGCTGAATGGCTGGGACACGCATCAGGCGCAGCGCAACGCCCTGCCCCGCGCGCTGACCCGCCTGTCCGAGACGTTGGTGACCCTGCGCCAAAAGCTGGGCCGGGCCGCATGGGACAAGACGGCGGTGGTGGCGCTGACCGAGTTCGGGCGCACCGCGCGCGAGAATGGTACCGGCGGCACGGACCACGGCACCGGTGGCATGATGGTGCTGGCGGGCGGTGCGGTGCAAGGCGGGCGCGTGCACGGTGACTGGCCCGGTCTGGCTTCGGGCGATCTGTACCAGAACCGCGATCTGATGCCGACGCGCGACGTGCGCGCGCATGTGGCCTGGATCATGCGGGGCATGATGGGGCTGGAGCGCAACACGCTCGAGGCGTCGGTCTTTCCCGGGCTCGATATGGGAGACAATCCGCACCTGCTGCTCTGACCCGGCAAAAGCGGCTTGGCCTTGCGCGGTTCTCCGCCTAACGTCCGCCCCATGACGGCCCGCTATCAACCTCACCACGCGCCTGTGCCCGGCTGGACACCACCCGCGCGACCCGAGCCGGATGGCGTGTTGGAAGGCCGCTTTGCACGGCTGGAACCGCTCAAGGCAGACACGCACGCGGCCCTGCTGTTCCGCGCCTATGTCGGTCAGGACCACGTCTGGGATTATCTGCCTTACGGTCCGTTTTCGTCGGCGGCGCAGTACCACCGCTGGGTGCGCGAAACGGAAAACACGACGGACCCGAAATTCTACGCGATCTTCAACAAGGTGTCGGGCGCCTATGAGGGCGTCGCAAGCTATCTTCGAATCAACCCGGACGCAGGCAGTATCGAGGTTGGTCATATCAACCTGAGCCCCGCGTTGCAGCGCACGCCGGCAGCGACCGAGGCGATCTATCTGATGATGGCCTGGGCGTTCGAGGCCGGGTATCGCCGGTTCGAATGGAAATGCGACGCGCTGAACACCGGCTCGCGCCGGGCGGCGCAGCGGCTGGGCCTCAGCTACGAGGGTGTGTTTCGCCAAGCGGCGGTGATCAAGGGGCGCAACCGCGACACCGCCTGGTTTGCCGCGATCGACGCGGAATGGCCGGCGCTGAAGGAAGCCTTTGGCGCGTGGCTGAACCCGTCGAATTTCGACGCTGACGGGGTGCAGCGTGAACGCCTGTCGGACCTGACGAACCTCGTGCGGGAGGCAGGCGACCCTACTCTAGAAGACGTTTAATATATTGTTAAATAGCCACTTTTTCTGATAGGCGCTCTTGCACCAGTCCCGCGATACGGGCCATTTCGGATGCGGCGCCGCCACCGCGCGCCCGCTTGGCGGCCAACGCTTCGGCGGCGAGGACAAGGTCACTGTCATCCGCGCTGCGCGCCACGCCGGACACGAATTGCGCCACGTAATCCACGGTGCGCGTATCGCTCGCCTCTTCGAGCATGTCGGCCACATGGGCCATGTCATCGCGATAGGCGATGGGATCGGGTTGCACGATCTCCTCGGTCACGGCGCGGAGGCCGATGGGCCGACGGTCAGCGGGCAGATGCGCCAGGATCGCCTCCTGAAACACGGCGAGTGAGGTCACGGGTTTCGGCAGGAACCCGTCGGCACCGGCATCGCGCGCCTGTGCTTCGGCGTCCACATCACCGGAACTGCCAAGCACAACCTCGGGCCGGTGCTGGCCCGCGACAAGTTCCGCGATCAGCTCCGCCCCGTTGCCGTCGGGCAGGCCCACATCGATGATGGCCACACTGGGGCGGTAGACCTGCAGATGTCGGCGGGCCGCGCGCATGGTGTCGGCACGCCGGATCCGCGCCCCGCTGCGCAAGCACAACAGGCGCAGCGCCTCGCAAGCATAACGGCTGTCTTCGATCACCAGAACAGTCAGTCCCAATAGCGGGCGCATTGCGTTCGGGGCAGGATAGTTCGGCTTGAACGGGTCGTCGGATTCCATGTCATCCTCCTTCACAGGCTACGACTCAATGGTTACGTCCCTGTGCCTAACAGTGGGTTAACGCCTGCCCTTGCAGCCACCTTGCCCCACCGCCATAAGGCCCTAACCTTGGACCAAGAAGGAGCGTGAACATGATCGGACGCCTGAACCACGTGGCCATCGCCGTGCCTGACCTCGAGGCGGCGGCGGATCAGTATCGCAGCGCTCTGGGGGCCAATGTCGGCGCGCCGCAGGACGAGCCCGACCATGGCGTCACCGTCATCTTTATCGAGCTGCCCAACACCAAGATCGAGCTGCTCTATCCACTGGGCGATGACAGCCCGATCACCGGATTTCTCGAGAAAAATCCGTCAGGTGGCATTCACCATGTCTGCTACGAGGTCGACGACATCATCGCCGCGCGCGACCACCTCAAGGCCAGCGGCCTGAGGGTACTGGGCGATGGCGAGCCCAAGATCGGCGCGCATGGCAAACCGGTGCTGTTCCTGCACCCCAAGGACATGAACGGCACCCTGACCGAGCTTGAGCAGGTCTGATGGGCATCACCTCCGCCCTCGTCCTGTATGCGGTCATCTGGTGGATGTGCTTTCTGATCGCGTTGCCGATCAAGGTGCAGACGCAGGGCGACCTGAACGACATCGTACCCGGCACGCATGCGGGCGCGCCCGAGCATCACCACACCAAGAAAAAGGCGTGGATCGTGACCTGGGTCGCGCTGGTGATCTGGGCCATAACTGCGGGCATCATCCTGTCCGGGTGGATCTCGCTCAGTGATCTCAGCTTTCTGGATTTGACACCGGACGACCCGCAGTAAGCTGATGATATATATGCGTAAACGTGGCGGCCCCGAGGATCGGGATCACCAGGTTGAGCAATGGGATCGTCAGCGGGATCGCCATCAGCGTACCGGCAATCCAGATGGTGCCGGAATGCGCGCGGCGCAGCACCTTGGCCTCGGCCCGGCCCACGCGGCGCAGTGCCACAAGGGTGAAATACTCTCGCCCCAGCAGGAACCCGTTCAGCCCCCAAAAGATGAACACGACCCCAAAGGGCAGGAAAACGTAGAGCACAATCGCCACGGTATTCGCGGCGACCAGCACGCCCAGAAAGTTGACCGTATCGACCAGACCGTCGCCGAAACTTGTGCCCTTGGCGGGCGGCAGATGGGCATAGTGTCGGTCCTCGACCGCGCTGGCCACATCGTCGAGGAACATGGACGTGATCACGGAGGCCACCGGGATCATCAGAAAGATCGACAGGACCAGAAACACGAAGAACGACGCCCATGTCAGCACGTCATCCAGCCATGTGATCGTGCCCAGCCACGGCACCTCGACGCTGTCCGCCGTCAACCAGCCGACCAGCCAGACAAAGCCGGAGGTGGCCGCGACCAGCAGCGCGATGGTCAACGCAAACCCGATCAGCAACACACGCCGGAAACGCGGATCGCCCAGCTGTCCCAAGGCGCTGAAAAAAGCGTTGAGGATCATGCCTCTACCCATTCGGTGAGGGTGGCAAGGTCAGGGCGGGGGCGTTCCGGCGGGGCGTTGGTCTCGGTCGCGATATGGATAAAGCCCGCGACACGTTCATGCGGCTCGAGGCCAAGCGCTTCGGCGCAGAACCCGGCGTCGTGGCTGGGCCAACCGCTCAGCCAATTGGCGCCCCAGCCTGCCGCAAGCGCCGCGTTCAGCAGGGCCAGACAGACCGCCCCTGCCGAGTAAGTCATTTCAATCACTGGGATTTTCTCGGACGGCCTCTGCACTTCGATCACCGCGACGGCAAGGTGACCCTGGTCGAACTGCGTGCGCGCCTTGGCGATATCCTCGGCGCTTTTGCCCAAGGCGTGTCCACGCGTTTCGACCACCGCAGCGAGGCGGGGCATGGCAGCGCGCTCCAGCACGATGAAACGCCAGGGCTCCAGCTTGCCATGATCAGGGGTGCGCGCGGCGGCGGTCAGAAGGGGCATCAGCGCGGCGCGATCGGGGGCGGGGGCCTGTAGCGTCTTGGCCGGGCGCGACCGGCGGGTCAGCAGAAATTCCAGCGTTTCGGGGGAGGGTGTGGGCATATGTTACGCCTTTTTACATATCTTGGTCCCATGTCGGGGGCGACAGGGCAAAGGTCAAGGGGTGGGTATGTCGAGCGCGGCGGCCATGCGGTCTATCTCGTTGATAAGAAACGCGTCCAGCCGTGCGCCGGGTTGGCGGGACTGCAAGGCGCGGGCCATGGGATCCGGGGCGGTGATGCGACTGCCGGACAGGGCTTCGAGCGTGGCATGCCCGGCAAAGGGCACGTAGACCTCGGAATATCCGCCCTCATGCACAAGCACCAGCCGTCCGTCACACACACGTTCTGCCAAGCCTTTGATTTTCAGGGTCATTTCGCGAAACGTCTCGGCCGTGGCAAGCATCCGTGCCAGCGGGTCAATGGCGGCCGCATCATAGCCGCAGGCGACGATGATCAGGTCAGGCGCAAAGGCCTCGATGGCGGGGATGGCGACCCTGTCGATGGCGTGCAGATAGGCGGTGTGGCCGGCCCCCGCAGGCAGCGGCAGATTGACGTTAAAGCCGGTGCCCGCGCCTGTTCCGCGATCCTCTAACCCACCGGTATTCAAGGGATAATTCCCCTCCTGATGGAAGGACAGCGTGAGGACATCGGCACGGTCATAAAAGATCGCTTCGGTCCCGTTGCCGTGATGCACGTCCCAGTCCAGCACTGCGACACGCAGGTCGGGGCGCGTGGCCTTCGCGGCCTCTATGGCGACCGCGATATTGGCCATCAGGCAAAAGCCCATCGGCGCGGCTGCCTCGCAATGGTGCCCGGGCGGGCGGCTGAGCGCGTAGGCGTTCTCGTGCGCGCCGGTCAGCACCGCCTCGACCGCGGCAACGGCGAGACCCGCGGATAGGGCCGCGAGCTCGTAACCGCCCTTGGCAAAAGGCGCATGGTGACCAATCTCGCCGCCACCTGCATCTGACAGCGCCTTGAATTCACTCAGGTATTCAGCAGGATGCACATGCAAGAGCTGGTCCTGACGGGCCGCATCGGCGGAGGTCACGGCGAGGTCGCCGGTCAGCCCGGTCACGTCCATCAGGTTCTTGAGCCGCCGCTTCGTCTCCGGGCTTTCGGGGAGGCCACCGGCCGCCAGCGGCTGCACCAGCCCGCCCAGCGGCACGGTGAAGGCATAGTTCCCGCCGCCATGCCACATGGTCCGTTCGTCCCAGTAAAATCCGGTGCTCATTCACCCCTCCGTCACTTGGGCGCACCGTGGCCGAAATCCCGGTCAGGCGCAACGTACGGTGCGTTCAGCGACGCCTGCCCCACGAATCACGGTTAACGCCATAAAAAGCTGGGGTTTGGCGAGACACAGGGCGTACACAGACTGTGCACAATCCGTGCACCGGCCATGCACCGACCCCGGGGTTAACGGGGCGTGCGCCGCGCAACATCAACAAAGGGTTAACGCCCCTCGGCCAGAAGCGCCGGGACATCCAGCGGATCGTTGATCATGGCCAGCGCGCCGTCGGCATCACGCGGCCAGTCTTGGGGCGCGCGGTCGCGGTACAGTTCGATCCCGTTGCCGTCCGGATCGTTGAAATAGACCGCCTCCGACACCCCGTGATCCGCCGCGCCAACCAGCGCCGTGCCGTGATCCAGCACCCGCTGCAAGGCCGCCCCAAGCGAGGCGCGATCCGGAAACAGGAATGCCACATGATAGAGCCCCGCCGCCCGCACCGGCGCAGGCCCCGCCCCGCGGGAATGCCAGGTGTTGAGGCCGATATGGTGGTGGTAGTCGCCTGCCGACAGAAACGCCGCCTGATCGCCATAGCGCTGGGTCAGGGCAAAGCCGAGCACGTCGGTGTAGAAATGGATGGCCCGGTCAAGGTCCGTGACCTTGAGGTGGACGTGGCCGATGCGGGTGTCGGCGGGGACATGTGCGGGCATGTGCGGCCTCCTTTTGCAGCGAAAGATAGGGGCGGCAACCGCGCCGCGCATAGAGGCGCGGGCGCACAGGGTCGGTGCGGCAACCGCTGAAATGCCGGGCTGCGGAGGGCCTGATCCGGCTTGCCAAGCTCGCGAAAGGCGCGGGGGGTTTGAGCCCAATTTGACTGATGCTGCAAGATACACGAAAGGCCGCTCGTTATCAGTG
>ERZ1740067.1325-NODE-1325-length-17236-cov-6.263663_pt1 | contig 17236 bp, 16 predicted proteins | sample MGYA00581736_ERZ1740067 | MGnify/ENA primary metagenome ERZ1740067 (study PRJEB43018, sample SAMN04849236) | marine metagenome | isolation source: floating plastic debris | place: Pacific Ocean | collected 2008-08-27 | study: EMG produced TPA metagenomics... | reverse complement strand
CGGATCGGTGTGACGGGATGGCGGACAGAAACAAGTACATGGAGCCTCTCAGCCGCTCCTTCATCGACATTGGGTTCGGTGTTCCAGGCCCACATGCGCCTAGCCGACCCGCCTGATTTTAGTTTGAAGATTAACTGTTGTCAGATCATTGGCGTTTAGTTTGCCACTATGATTCCACGCCAGATGTCCGCCGCAGCATTGAAAGCCCCTGAAAGTCCGCTCTGTCTGTCAGAGCGCTCACTGGCGTTTCTTGCCTATTGGAAGGAAGCGCGCGGCCGGTCGGCCCTGCCGTCACCCGAGGACATTCGCCCCTCGGAGTTGACAGAACTGCTGCCTTATCTGCGCTATATGCGGTGGGACGGACCTGAACGTGTGGTGTTCCGGCTTTGGGGTACCGGGCTTGCAGAGCTCATGAAGACGGATCTGACCGGACTTAACGTGTTCGACATGTTGCCGGAGCGCGAGCTCGAAACAGAGCGCGTGCGTCTGAAAAATCTGCATCTGGTCCCGTGCGGTTTTGCTCAGCAGCGCCGGGTAACAGATGTGTCCGGCGTGACGCGCCTGTTTGAGTTTTTAACACTTCCGGTTTCAGCCGGGTCCGATGGTCAACCGCGAATGATTGGTCCCGGGTCCTTTGTGGATGCTGTCCCGGGAGAGCGTGTTGAGCTTGCGGACGATCCCAAGACGGTGATCCATTCTTTCACTTATCTTGATCTTGGGTTTGGTATTCCTGAGTGACGCAGCCCAAGTCTCCATTGGGACAGTCTCAGATCAGTCCATCGGCGTGCCGGGCGGTGGTGGTCAACAGCTGACGGGCACCACCACAGCAGCGTTGCTGGCACAGCTCTAGGCTGTCTGCCTAGGGAATGAGGACCGTCGCACCTGTTGTTTTGCGTGCTTCAAGGTCGCGATGGGCCTGTGCGGCGTCTGCAAGCGCATACTCCTGCCTTACATCCGCTTTGACCGCGCCCTTGGCCATGACGTCAAAAAGATCAGCGGCGGTCATGGCCAGGTCGTCGTCACTTGCCGTATAGGCCGCAAGAGACGGGCGTGTGACGTAGAGTGACCCTTTGAGATTGAGAATGCTGATGTCCATGGGAGGCACGGCGCCAGAGGCATTACCGAAGCTGGCCAGCAGACCAAGGGGTGCCAGACAGTCCAAAGACATCTCAAACGTATCCTTGCCGACACCGTCATAGACAACAGGCACCATCTTTCCGCTTGTGATCTCGCGCACCCGGGCCGGTACATCTTCTTCGCGGTAGAGGATCGTGTGGTCCGCACCCGCGTGCTTTGCGAGCTCCGCCTTCTCGGCACTGCCAACCGTGCCGATGACGGTGGCACCCAGATGCTTGGCCCATTGGCAGGCAATCAGACCGACGCCGCCTGCGGCAGCGTGAAACAGAATGGTGTCGCCGGGTTTGACCTCATAGGTGCGGCGCAGAAGATACTGAACGGTCATGCCCTTGAGCATCATCGCGGCCGCATCTTTGTCCGCTACGCCATCGGATATTTTGACGAGCCGGTTGGCAGGCGCGTTCTGTGCTTGCGAATAGGCGCCAAGCGGGCCGGAGCCATAGGCGACCCGATCGCCTTCTTTGAGCGACGTGACCCCATCGCCTACTTTCGTCACCTTGCCGGCGGCCTCCAGACCAAGCCCGCAGGGAATCGGGGCTGGGTAAAGACCCGACCGAAAATACGTGTCGATGTAGTTCAGGCCGATGGCTGTGTGCTGAACCTGAACCTCGCCTGCGCCGGGATCGGGCAGATTGACGTCCACGAGTTTCAGAACGTCAGGGCCGCCGGTTTCCGTGATGCGAATGGCTTTGACCATGGCGCTTTGAGTCCTTGTTGCTCTTGATTTTGATTCGTGTACGGAACGAAGCCCGGTTTGAGTCAGCCGCGGGCGATCTGGTGCCTAGGCAAGGTGCTGGCGGAAGAACGCCAGCGTGCGGCCATTGGCCAGATCGGCAGCGTCCTTGTGATAGTGGGCACCGCCTTCGCGGGCAAAGGCGTGGTCGCGGCCGGCGTAGGAGTGGACAGTGACAGTGTCGTTTCCAGCGAGGCCGTCCTTGATGGCAGCCTGAGCGTCTGCAGGTACGAATTCATCTTTTTCCGCTATGTGCAGCATGAGCGGCTTCTTGATCTGTCCTGACTCGTCCAGTTTCTCCTGGATGTTCACACCGTAGAAGCCGACGCTGGCGTCCGCATCGGTGCGTGCCGCCGTCAAATAGGCGAGGAGACCGCCGAGGCAATAGCCGACGGCGCCGACCTTGTTATTGCAGACTTCCATCTGACGCAGATGCTCGATGGTGGCGTCCACATCAATGATGCCTGCGTCGACGTCGAACTTGCCGAACAGCTCAAATGCCTTGGCCCATTCTTCTTCTGTCTTGTCGGTGATCTGGATACCCGGCTCCAGCCGCCAGAACAGGTCTGGACACAGGGCGACAAAGCCTTCGCGGGCGAGCGCGTCGCAGACATCGCGCATCACTTCGTTCACACCAAAAATTTCCTGGATAACGACCACACCTGGGCCCTTGCCGTTGTCAGGGGTCGCCAGATATCCGCTGAATGTGCCGTCGGGGCCTTTGATCTCGATGTCCTGTCCGCTCACGGGTCGCTCTCCATAGCCTGGGTGAGGAATTGTCCTGATTGTTGCCGCGCACCTTAGCGCGCGGGTGGGGTCACGCAAGCAGACTGTGCAGGCACACGCTGTGCCGCGTATTGCGGCCCGGCTATACCGGGCGCGCCAGCATGCTGTGCAGGGCGTCGGGGGTCTCAACGGGAAGGGAGCAATTGGTCCCATGGCAGACATAGGCCGCAGCGCGCGCCTGCGGTGGCACGGTCTTTCCAAAGGCTGGATGGCTCTGGGGCAGGTCATTGCTTGCGGTGTTGAGGACAAGCGAGGGAAGCGGGGAGGTGAGCGCGATCTGGCGCAAGGCGTCCGCTTCGGGTCCATCCCCGGCAATAACCACCTGCACCGCATTGAGGAGCGTATCGAGACCATTGAGATAGGTGCACATGGGGAAGAAGTTGCTGGCGAGTTCGGCAGCAAATGTGCGGATGATCTGGTTGGCGCGGTCCCTGTAAGTCTCGTCTCCGGTCAGGTAGTAGAGCCGCGCCAGGTTCTCGATCATGGTCGCATTGGCTGACGGGGTGGCGTCGTCAGTGACGCTGCGGGTGCGCACGACCAGCGCCTCGGCATCATCTGCTGTAAAGAAGTAGCCGTGGCCTTCGCTGTCCCAATAGTGGGTGTGCAGGTCTTCGGCCCAGTCCTTTGCCTGGGTCAGGCAGGTGTCGTCCGCGGTTGCTTCATAGAGGGCGAGGGCGGCTGAGATCATATTGGCGTAGCCGTCCGCCATAGCAAGATGTTGGAGTTTCCCTGCCCTGAAAGCGTGATACAGCCTGCCGTTCGTGATCATCTGTGCACGGATGAAATCATATGCAGTGCGAGCTGCCTCCAGCCAGACGGGTTCCTTGTGGGCCGCGCCGGCCTTGGCGAGGGCAGCGATCATCTGGCCATTCCAGTCGGTCAGGATCTTGTCGTCCCAGCCGGGGCGGATGCGTGGCGCACGGGTCTTGAACAAAACCTCACGCATGCGGGCGAACACTGCCTCTTCTTCAGCCGGGAGGTCTTCGGGGTGGTCGAGGCGGTTGAGGATTGTATGGCCCTCAAAATTGCCGTGCACGCTCACGTCGTAAATGCGCTTGAACCTGGTAATCTCGTCGGGTGCAAAGTCTGCAAGGGCTGCGTCAATCTCGGTCTCGCTCCAGACATAGAACCTGCCTTCCTCGCCCTCGCTGTCGGCATCCAGGCTGGCCCCGAAAGCGCCTTCGCCTGTGACCATCTCGCGTAGAACCCAGCGAACTGTTTCATGGAGGCGGGCCGCAAACAGAGGAGAGCCTGTGCCCGTGGCCGCGTCGCTTAACAGGCTGATCAGGCAGGCATTGTCGTAGAGCATCTTCTCGAAGTGTGGGACCAGCCACCGTTCGTCGACGGAGTAGCGGGCGAGCCCACCGCCCAAATGGTCATAGATGCCGCCCTGGCACATGCGGGTGAGGGTGAGCGTCACAGCGTTGCGGCAGCGTTCATCGCCGGTGCGCAACCAGGTGCGCCACAACAGTTCCAGGAGGAAGGGCTGTGGGAACTTGGGGGCCGCCCCCACACCGCCATGCTCGGGATCGATGCTGCGCACCAACCGGTCAGCGACATTGTCGAGAATTTCGGGCGCCGGTTCGCCGGGAGCTTGCGCCTTCGCCTGTTCCTTGAGGGCGGATCGCAGGGCGCTGGCGTTCTTGATCACCTTCTCGCTTTCATCGTGGAAGATGCGTGAAACCTCCCTGCAGACATGGGGAAAGCCCGGTCTGCCGTAGCTCGGCGATTTTGGGAAATACGTGCCGCCCCAGAACGGCTCCCCGTCCGGCGTCAGGAACATGGTGAGCGGCCAGCCACCCTGCTCACCGAGATGATGCAGGGCTGACATGTAAATCGTATCGATGTCCGGGCGCTCTTCGCGGTCGACCTTGATGTTCACAAACAGCTCGTTCATGACCGCCGCAACTGCGTCATCTTCAAAGCTTTCATGGGCCATGACATGGCACCAGTGGCAGGCCGCATAGCCGACAGAGAGAAGGATTGGCTTGTTTGCGGCTTTTGCTTCCGCCAGAGCGGCCGGCCCCCAGGGGCGCCAATGCACCGGGTTATCCTTATGCTGAAGAAGATACGGGCTGGTCTCTTCGCGAAGCAGGTTTTGTGACATGGTGACGTCCAGTACATGGGGCAGCGCAGTAAGCAGCGCGGAAGGCGGCACAGCCGGTTCACCGCAGCGAACCAGCCCGTTCAGAAATGCAGGAGCGACGCATGAAGATCAACATCGAGATTGATATGACCCCGGAGGAGGCGCGGACGGTTATCGGCCTGCCGGACCTTGCGCCCATGCAGGAAGAGCTGGTGGCGCAGATCAGCGACCAGATCAAACGCAATGTGGCCTATGTCGATCCCGAACTGCTGGTGAAGTCCGTTCTTCCCGTCGGTGTGGAGGGCATCGACAGGCTGCAGAAGCTCCTCTGGGGCGTTGCCCGCTCAGCGGTTGGCGGTAACGGCGAAGCGGAGCCGGAACCCGATTCACCCGCTCCAAAGAAGACTCCTAAGACTCGACGCAAGCGCAGCTAATTCCGGATACCCACCTCCATGGACGACACCGTTTTTGCCCTGTCCAGCGGTCAGGGGCGGGCAGGGATTGCGGTCATACGCATCAGCGGATCTGGTGCGGCGCAGGCTCTGATGGAACTTGCGGGCACTGGGCTGCCCCCGGCGCGCAAGGCGGTCGTGCGTGGTCTGACGGAGCCACGAACTGGCGAACATCTTGATCAGGCGCTGGTGCTGTGGCTGCCGGGTCCCGGCACGGTGACCGGCGAGGACATGGCGGAACTGCATGTCCATGGCAGCCGGGCGGTGGTGGCCGGAGTGCTCGAGGCCCTGGGGCACCTTGACGGGTTACGGTTGGCCGAGCCCGGGGAGTTCACCAGCCAGGCCTTTGCCAATGGTCGAATGGATCTGACGCAGGTGGAAGGTCTTGCCGATCTGATCGACGCGGAAACCGCCGGTCAGCGGCGGCTTGCCCTGGCGCAGACTGAAGGTGCGCTGGCGGCCCGGTGCTCAGACTGGAAGGAGCATCTGGTTAAAGCGCTGGCGCTGGTCGAGGCGGAAATCGATTTCAGCGACGAGGAACTGCCCGATGGCCTGTCCGAACAGGCGGTTGGGATGATCTCGCGGGTCCGCAGTGAGATGGAGCAGGTGCTCCAGTCTGCCAATGCGGGGGAGGTCATGCGCGATGGTGTGCAGGTTGCCATTCTTGGCGCGCCGAATGTGGGGAAGTCCAGCCTGATGAACCGTCTGGCCCGTCGGGAGGCCGCAATTGTCTCTGATGTATCGGGCACCACCCGGGACATCATTGAAGTGCGGCTTGATCTGGGCGGTATTCCTGTTGTTCTGGCCGACACGGCGGGCCTTCGGGAGACAGATGATCCGGTGGAGCGTGAAGGCATTGCCCGGGCGAGGTCACGGGCTGCGGCGGCTGATATCGCGTTCTGGGTCTGTGACCTGACAAATCCCGAGGCGCCTCAATGGCCGCCCGGCCTGGAGGCGGCGCGGCGGCTGGTTGTGGGCAATAAGGCCGATCTTTCTGTAGGGCCGTCTGGGGTCAGCTGTGACCTGGTGCTGTCCGCGTCGACGGGTGAGGGGGTGGACGCGTTGGAAGACTGGCTGGCCTCCGTCGCTCAGGACCTGGCTGGGGGCGCATCGGCGTCCGCTCTGGTAGGTCGGGCGCGTCAGGCAACAGCGTTACATGATGCCGTAAATGCCCTTGAGCGGGCCTTGTCGGAAGCAGCGGATGAAGCTGGCGGTGAAGCGGCTCTCGTGAGCGAGGAAATGCGGATAGCACTGCGGGCCCTTGGTCGGCTCGTTGGCACTGTCGATGTAGAGGATGTGCTGGACGTTGTCTTCCGCGACTTCTGCATCGGTAAATAGGGTTAAGCGCCGTTAACCGATGTTAACAGAGCGTTAGGGGCCGGGATGTTTCTTAATAACCAAGCCTGATGATTCACGCTGAGACGGCCCCAATGTTTCACGTGAAACAAATGGAGTCCAAAGCTGTGGATAAGCATATCCGCTCCCCCGGTCGCTGCCTTTAGTTGGCTCTTTAGTTCATTGCATGATTGCGCTATGCACCGCACCCATGACCGAGATGCCGAACATCATGACGCCGCAGGATGGCGACCGCTTTGACGTGATCGTCATTGGCGGTGGGCATGCGGGCTGCGAAGCGGCTGCCGCTGCCGCGCGCCTGGGCGCTGAAACGGTGCTGGTCACACACCGGGCAGATCGCATCGGTGAGATGTCCTGTAACCCGGCGATTGGCGGTATCGGCAAGGGGCATCTGGTCCGCGAGATTGATGCCCTCGACGGCTTGATGGGGCGGGTTGCAGACAAAGGCGGCATCCAGTTCCGTATGCTGAACCGGCGCAAGGGACCGGCGGTCCGTGGGCCACGCGCCCAGGCTGATCGCGCGCTCTATCGCACGGCCATGCAGACGGCCATCGGTGAGACGCAAAACCTCAGCGTCGTGGAAGCGCCTGTCGAGGACCTGATTGTTCACGAGCGGACCGTATCCGGCATTGTTCTGGATGATGGGCGCGCGCTGTACGCGGCGGCGGTCGTTCTGACGACCGGCACCTTCCTGCGGGGCATCATCCACATGGGTCAGGCCAAGTCTGCCGGGGGCCGTATCGGGGATGCGCCGGCGATTGGTCTGGCCGAAACACTGGACCGCTTCGACCTCAATCTGGGCCGACTCAAGACTGGCACCCCACCGCGCTTGGATGGGCGGACCATCAGGTGGGATTCGCTTCCGGAACAAAAGGGAGATGTGCCGCCGGAACTATTTTCCTCCCTGACGACGCAGATCACCCAGCGGCAGGTGAGCTGCTATGTGACCGGGACGACCGACGCCACCCATGAGATCATCCGGGCCAACTTGGACCGGGCGCCGCTGTACTCCGGCCAGATCGAGGGTACGGGCCCGCGCTATTGCCCGTCCGTCGAAGACAAGGTGGTGCGCTTTGCCGAAAAGGATCGCCATCAGATCTTTCTCGAGCCCGAAGGCCTTGATGACCACACGGTCTATCCGAACGGTATCTCGACATCGCTGCCCGAAGATGTACAGCTTGCCATGCTGGCGACCATCCCCGGGTTGGAAGAGGCGCGGATGATCCAGCCGGGATACGCGATTGAGTACGACTATGTGGACCCCCGCGAGCTATCCGCTGGATTGGCCGTTAAATCCGTATCCGGTCTTTTTCTAGCTGGGCAGATCAATGGGACGACCGGCTATGAAGAGGCCGCCGCACAGGGCCTTGTGGCGGGTCTCAATGCGGCCCGTCTGGCCGGTGGCGGGGACGCCGTCTCATTTGAACGGTCCGGGTCCTATATCGGCGTGATGATTGATGATCTGGTCACCCGCGGCGTCAGTGAACCCTATCGGATGTTCACAAGCCGGGCTGAATATCGCCTCAGCCTGCGGGCCGACAATGCGGACCAGCGTTTGACTGAACTGGGCGAGGCGATTGGATGTGTCGGGCCTGAAAGGGCGGCGCATTTTGCCGCCAAGCGGTCAGCGCTTGATGCAATTCGTACCCGGCTCGACACACTGACAATGACACCCCGCGAAGCCGCCGAGCATGGTCTGAAGATTAATCAGGATGGTGTGCGTCGGACAGCTTTTGAAATGCTGCGCTACAAGGAAGTGGATATGGCGTGGCTGGGGAAGGTCTGGCCGGAGCTTGAGGGGGCCGATCCGGCGGTGGCGACCCAGATGGAGATAGAAGGGGGCTATGCCGTCTATCTTGAACGGCAGGCGTCCGACATCAAGGCGTTTGAGCGGGACGAGAACGTGCGCTTGCCCGATGGGCTTGATTACACGCAGGTTGCCGGGCTTTCCATTGAGTGCCAGCAGCGGCTGGGCCGTGTGCAGCCGGCGACCCTGGGCCAGGCGGCCCGTGTGGAGGGGGTGACGGCCGCCGGCATCACCGCCCTGCTCATGCATCTACGTTCCCGCTCGGCAAATGCTGGTGTGGCGGCGGAATAATCCCCCAGCGCGGCATTTCCTGTGGATAAAGGTCTGCAAGTGTCTGACATAGAATCCCTTTCAGGTCTGGGCGCTGTTTCACGTGAAACACGCGAGCGGCTGGAGATGTATCAGGCCCTGCTCATCAAATGGCAGGCCTCGATCAACCTCGTGGCGCCGTCGACATTGGAAGCTGCATGGGAACGGCACTTTGCCGACTCTGCCCAATTGCTGGCCCATGCCCCGGCTGAGATAAAGCTCTGGCTGGACGTGGGCAGCGGGGCCGGGTTTCCCGGTCTGGTGATGGGCCTCCTGCTGATGGAAAACCATCCGGGTGCGGAGGTTGTTCTGATTGAGAGTGACACCCGAAAATGTGCCTTCCTGCAGACCGTCATCGCACAGACAAAAGCGCCGGTGCGGGTGCTGCCGATGCGGGTCGAAAAAGCTGCCGAGGATGTGGTCGGCAGGGTGGGTGGCTACCCGGACGTCATCTCCGCGAGGGCGGTAGCGCAACTGCCGAAACTGCTCGACATGATTGCGCCCTTTTGGGCACAGGATTGCGTTGGCCTTTTTATGAAGGGGCGAGATGTAGTGTTTGAATTGACCGAAGCCGCAAAATGTTGGACGATTGAAGCCTCTCAAGCCCCGAGTATTACCGCCGGGGATGGGGTCATACTCAAGCTGGAGGAGCTTGCCCGTGTCCGCGCCGAAACAGCCCGCTGACTCTCAATCAGCCTCTCATTCAGACTCCGGCGCACAGCCGTCCGACACCGCACCGATCGACCTGTCCGCCATCCGCGCCGCCGTCCAGCCGGGCGAGCCCCGGGTGCTTGTTCTGGCCAACCAGAAGGGTGGCGTCGGCAAGACCACAACGGCCATCAATCTGGGGACCGCGCTTGCTGCTGTCGGGGAGCGTGTGCTGGTGGTCGATCTCGATCCTCAGGGCAATGCGTCGACCGGTCTGGGCGTAGACCGCAACAGCCGTCCGGTCACAGCGTATGAAGTTCTGATCGGCGAGGCGGATATCAAGGACGCCTCCATCGAAACGAGCGTCCCGGGCCTGTCGCTCGTGGCGTCTTCCATGGACCTATTGGGCGCCGAGCTTGAGCTGGCTGACTTTGATCGCCGCTCACACCGCCTGTCCGATGCGCTTCATGCCTTCACGTCATCTGACGCGGGCCGCGCCTACTCCTACGTTTTGGTGGATTGCCCGCCGTCGCTCAATCTGTTGACCATCAATGCGATGGTCGCCGCCGACGCCATATTGGTGCCGCTTCAGTGTGAATTCTTTGCGCTGGAAGGTCTGAGCCAGCTGCTCCACACGGTTGAGCGGGTCCGCACGAGTCTCAACCCGGATCTTGAGATCCAGGGCATCGTGCTCACCATGTTCGACAAGCGGAACAATCTGTCCGACCAGGTGGCGGCGGACGTTCGCGAATATATGGGCGACAAGGTCTACCGCACGGTGATCCCGCGCAACGTGCGCATCTCCGAGGCGCCGAGTTTTGGCAAACCGGCGCTTGTCTACGATTACAAATGCGCTGGCTCAAAAGCCTATATGAAGCTCGCGTCAGAGCTCATTCAGCGCGAGCGCGACATCAAGCACGCGGCCGCCTGAAAGGGTGATGCCGACGGGCAACCGACGCAGGACACATAGGTAAGCGAGCGGCAAAGTAGGGCCGGGTCATACCCGTTGCCCCGGCCGTTACCGCAACAAGCAAGGGACAAAAAAATGGCAGCAGACGAAGGAAAACGGCGCGGACTTGGGCGGGGCCTGGCGGCTCTCATTGGTGATGACGCGCCCGCTGCCAAGGGGTCCGGTCAGCCCGCGGCGACGATCAGTCCGAACACGGTTCCCATCGAGTTTCTGAAGGCCAATCCCTATCAGCCGCGCCGGGATTTCACGAAGCAGGACCTTGCAGATTTAACCGCGTCTGTTGCTGAAAAGGGTGTGCTTCAGCCCATCGTTGTCCGGCCTGTTTCCGGTGCCACGAACTCATTCGAGATCGTTGCCGGTGAGCGCCGCTGGCGGGCTGCCCAGGCCGCAAAGCTCGACCGCGTCCCGGTGGTGGTTCGCGACCTCAGCGATGCTGAGACGCTTGAAATCGCGATCATCGAAATTGTGCAGCGTGCCGATCTCAATCCGATCGAAGAAGCGGACGGCTATGACCGTCTGATGGAAGAGTTCCGCTACACCCAGGCGGACGTGTCCAAGCTTATCGGCAAGAGCCGCAGCCATGTTGCCAATACCTTGCGGCTCCGTTCACTTCCCAAGAAGGTGCGTGGATTTGTGGCGTCGGGTGATCTGAGCGCCGGCCATGCCCGCGCGATCATGGGTCATGACGATGCGGTGGCGCTTGCCAAGCAGATCGTCGCTGATGGTTTGTCGGTGCGCGAAGCAGAAGCGCTGGGCAAGAAGCCGTTCAAGGCTGGGAAAGCCAAAAAAACCAGTGTTTCTAAAGAAAAAGACGCAGATACCAAGTCTTTGGAGCGCAATATCGCAGACTCTCTTGGCCTGGCGGTCTCGATCGACCACAAGGACGATGCAGGTGGCAAGGTATCGATCACCTATAAGACACTTGAGCAGCTGGACGAGATTTGCCGGCGTCTCGCAAACGGCAAGATTTAGCGGACTTGTCTGCCGCGGCACACATCTGACAATTTAATTGCCGTCTTCTAGGGTCGCCGATGCACTCAGCCCCGGCGGCCTGCTGCTGCCGCGCGGGTGATGCTCATCATGGCGCGCGCTACAACGGGCTCGGTCAGGGCGCCGGCGCCGCGGCACTGCGCTTCCGCGTCCGCCAGCATCGCTAAGGCACCATCAAGCCGCCGCCGTGACCACACCGCGCATTGGCGGCGCATCGCTGGCTGCCGGGAAAAGTGGAGGGGCGGGCGCAGAGACCGCAGAATTTCGTCCAGTCTGCCGCCGCGTTCCACGCGGCCGAGCACAAGATGCAGGCGCTGCAGATGAATTGTCAGTGTACGGATCATACGCTCCGGCGCGATGCCGCTCTCGATCAGCTTGGCGAAGCTTGTATCAAAGGCTGGCATGTCGCCGCTGGCTGCGGCATCAACCGCATCGTCCAGGCCGCGCGAATCCGCGCCGCCGACGCTTGCTTCTATGTCCTCAAGGGTGACCGGGCTTTCCCCGCCCTTGTAGAGAATGAGTTTCTCAATCTCATTGCGTGACAGCTGCCGGTCGGCGCCCAATTGCGACACCAACGTGGTGAGGACCGTGTGATCGGCTTCCAGCCCGGCGTCCTTCAGCATGGTCTGAGCCAGCCGCTCAAGGTTTTCCGCCGTGTCCGCATAACAGGGGAGTGCAGCGGCCTCTTTTGATGACTCGGCCAGTTTGCGCAGAGCCGACCGTGGTGTCAGTTCACCAGCCTCAAGAATAACGAACCCGTCCCCTGGCTGATCCAGGTAGCCTGCTAACGATTTTGCTGCAGCCTCGCCCGCATCGCGGACACGCACAACACGCCGTCCGCCAAACATTGCGACGGCGCCGGCTTCGTCCGCCAGCCTGGCAGGGTCGCCTTTAAGTGCTTGCTCTTCCAGATCAGCCACACTGAAGGGGTCATCCGGCGTATCGGTCAGCGCATTCAGAAGTATTCTTGCACGCTCCCGGACCAATCCAAGGTCAGGGCCATATATCAACGCGGCCCGGATGGCGTCAGGTGGCTTCTTGATGAAGCGCTCGATCTCTGAGGCTTTTAGCTTCACCGGACATCACACCTTCGATTTTCAGCTGCGCCGCTCACTCGCCCGGCTGAACCGCCACGGGTTCCGGGAACCGGGGGGCGTCATCCCCTGTTTCAGAGGCTGGGGAGGACAATGGAATAACTTCGGGTTCGGGGGGTCGAGACGTATCTACCCGCGCCGCTGAAACCTTGGCGGCTTCAGCGATCGCCGCATTCCTCTTGGCCTCAGGGGATGACATGCGCGCAAGGGCAATGCCCAGGCGCTGCGCCATCACATCGGCAACCGCCTCCGCTGCCCTTTCTTCGGCATCACGCTGGGCAATGACGTTGGCATATTCAGAGTCTGTCCTGTTTAGTGAAGCCGTGCGTGTCACCGATGAACTGTGAACCGGGTCGCCACTTGCCATGTCCACAAGCCGGTATTTCGCAATGAGAGCATAATTGCGCCGCAGGACGGTTGAGTCCTCTTGAACCAGCAAGTCCGTCAACTGGTCGGTGATCGAAACCTCCAGCTGATAGGCTGGAAACTGCGGCTGTCCTGCCGGTGTCAGGCGGTTGATCAGGCCATTGCGAAGCTGCTGGCCGACCCGTTCCTCCCCGATAGGCAGGATGGCAATCGACGCGGCTCCAACACGTGCTGCGGTGCCTTCAGCGCTCGTTCCGTACAGGGGGCGGAAACTGCATGCAGCCAGGACTAGCAAAAGGGCTACACCCAAGGCGGTTGCTTTTAAACTCATAGCCAATTTCGCGTCCGTCCGCTTCAATCACTCATCCAACAATATTGACAATGCGGCCGGGTACAACAATCACCTTACGCACCGCCTTGCCAGCCAGCGCCTTTTGGACTTTTTCCAGATCCAGCGCGGCTTTTTCGATAGTAGGCTGATCCGCATCACGCGCAACTGTCAGCTCGTCGCGGCGCTTGCCGTTTACCTGCACCGCCAATGTCACGCTGTTCTCCACCAATAGCGTTTCGTCGGCATGTGGCCAGGGCAGGTTTACAACCAGGCTCTCATGTCCAAGCGCGGCCCAGGCCTCTTCGGCAAGGTGTGGAATCATCGGGGCAGACAGCTTCACCAGTGTCTCGCTGGCCTCGCGGGCTGCAAAGCCATCGCCCGTATTGTCGCCATCAGCCTTAAACCCTGAGAGCGCGTTTACCAGTTCGTACAGCCGGGCAACTGCGCTGTTGAACCGGAAGGTATCGATGCCTTCTGTCACGCCTTGAATGGCTTTGTGCGTTTCCTTGCGCAGCGCCAGTGCGGCGTCTGAAAAATCTTCCGGTGCGGCATCACCTGCAGGGGGCATGGCCGGCACATTTCCGGTTACCGCACGCCACAGCCGCTGGGTAAAGCGCCATGCGCCCTCGACGCCCGCCTCGGTCCATTCCACATCACGCTCTGGCGGGCTGTCTGACAGCATGAAGAAGCGGGCTGTGTCCGCGCCGTATTCTTCGATGATGTCTGTCGGGTCGATGGTGTTCTTTTTTGATTTCGACATCTTCTCGACGCCGCCGACCGACACCGGCTCGCCGGTGTAGCGGGATTTCGCAACGCGCGCGCCGTCAACCGTCTCAAGGGTAATGTCTGCCGGCGACAGCCATGACCCGTCCTGCGCCTTGTAAGTCTCGTGGTTCACCATGCCCTGGGTGAAGAGCCCCGCAAACGGTTCTGCGAGATCGACGTGTCCGGTCTTCTGCATGGCGCGGGTAAAGAAGCGCGAATACAAGAGGTGCAGGATCGCGTGTTCAATGCCGCCGATGTACTGGTCGACTGGCAGCCACTCATTCGCCGCCGCCTTGTCGGTCGGCGTGTCTGCATGAGGCGCGGTAAAGCGCGCGAAGTACCATGACGAGTCAACAAACGTATCAAAGGTGTCTGTCTCGCGCCGGGCGGCCCTCCCGCATTTTGGGCAGGCCACATTCTTCCAAGTCGGATGCCGGTCCAAGGGATTGCCGGGCGCATCGAATGTTACGTCTTCGGGCAGCGTTACCGGCAGGTCCGCCTTGGGCACCGGTACGACACCGCACGCGTCGCAATGAACAATCGGGATGGGGCAACCCCAGTAGCGTTGGCGGGAAATGCCCCAGTCCCGCAGACGGTAGTTTGTCGTGCCCTCTCCGAGTGACTTGCTTTCCAGCGTTGCGATGGCTTTTGCCTTGGCGTCGTCAACGGTCAGGCCATCGAGGAAGCCTGAATTGATCGCAATGCCGTCGCCTGTAAACGCTTCAGTGCCCGCTTCCAGTGTCGCGGTAAAGTCCCTGGCGTCTGCATCCTTGGGCGCAACAACAGCCGTTACGGGAAGATCATATTTGCGGGCAAAGTCCAGGTCGCGCTGGTCGTGGGCCGGGCAGGCGAAGATGGCGCCGGTGCCGTATTCCATCAGCACGAAGTTGGCGACATAGACTGGCAACTCCTTGCCGTCGATGAAGGGGTGCCGCGCTGTCAGGCCGGTATCGATGCCGCGCTTTTCAGCCGTCTCGATGGCTTCTTCGCTGGTACCGACGCGCGCGCAGTCGGCAATAAAGTCTGCGATGCTCGAATTGCTTTCTGCAAGGTGGGTTGCCAACGGGTGCTGTGGAGAGATGGCGCAGAAGGATGCGCCAAACAGCGTGTCCGGCCGGGTCGTAAAGACTTCGAGTTTTTCGTCCGTACCCGTATCATTTCCCGAGAGCTGGAAGAACACGCGCGCGCCTTGGGATTTGCCAATCCAGTTCTTCTGCATCAACCGTACTTTTTCCGGCCACCGGTCAAGGGTATCGAGACCCGCCAGCAGTTCATCGGAATAGTCAGAGATCTTCAGGAACCACTGGGTAAGATCGCGGCGTTCAACCGGCGCGCCAGAACGCCAGCCCTTGCCGTCGATCACCTGCTCGTTGGCAAGCACGGTGTTGTCTACCGGGTCCCAGTTCACGGTCGACTTGCGGCGCTCGACAATGCCTGCATCGAGAAAGTCCAGAAACAAAGCCTGCTCGTGGCGGTAGTAAGCCGGGTCACAGGTAGCTATCTCGCGATCCCAGTCGAGGGCGAGGCCGATGACTTTCATCTGGTCGCGCATCGCGGCCATGTTGTCGTAAGTCCAGCCCTTGGGGTGGACGCCCTTTTCCATGGCGGCGTTTTCGGCGGGCATGCCAAATGCGTCCCACCCCATGGGGTGCAGGACGGCGTATCCACAGGCGCGCTTGTACCGCGCAATGACGTCGCCCATGGAGTAGTTGCGCACGTGCCCCATATGAATGCGGCCGGACGGGTAGGGGAACATCTCGAGGACATAGTATTTTGGTCGCGGGTCATCCGCCAGGGGCGTCAGAAACGCTTTTTCATCATCCCATGCCCGCTGCCATTTCGGCTCCGAGGTCTTCGGGTTGTAGCGATCAGGAATGGGAGTGGTCATGGGAGATGCTCAAACGAAATGGGCACGGGGCCGAAACACCCGTGCCCGAAGATTCTAATGTCTTGTGATACGGCTGACTCGGGGTGCGGGAGACTTACTCCGCCGCTGCCAGGGTATCAATGCGCAACTGCCGCGCGCGGATCAGGATGGCGTTCTCCAGCTGTGCGGAGGTGCCGGGCGTCACCGCAGCGTCTATCCAGCCTGATCCATCTGCCGTTTGAGCCTGCTTAAAGACCGAAACTTTGACCCCATCTGCTCGCAGGCTGGTGTCGAGAATGTAGATGGTCATCTTGAACCGCTCGCCCGGGGCCTCGGGTGCGGTGAACCAGTCCGTTATAATCACGCCGCCAAAGGGGTCTGCTGACGACAGGGGCATGAAGGACGTTGTGTCGAGCGAAGCGCGCCACAGGAAGCTGTTGACGCCGATGCCGTTCGCGTTGCCTTCATTCCCTCCAGACCCAAGGGAAAACAGACCGCCTTCCCCGAAGATGCCGGGCTCATTGCCGGCATTGCCAAACGGGTCACTCTTCCCGCCGGGCTTTTCTGTCGGGAACCGCTGTTCTGACTCAATACCTGTGCCGCAAGCAGTGAGGCTCATAGAAACAGCGACACAGACGGCGAAAATCTTGAGGTACGTCATAAATGTCCAACTCGCAAAGGCTGACCCGTATTCCGGTCTTGGAACGGCAGGAGGGCGGCTGCCGGATGGCTGTTCGCCCCTTGATATCTGCTTATAACGAGCCGTTGTAGCGCATAGCAAGCCGAGAGAAAATGCCCTGCATTCCGGCATTTGCTGCCCAAGCTTCTGCGCGGTTTGGGCCGCCGTCCACGGTGCGGCTTTGATGCAACACTACTCCTGACCGAAAGCCCGGCCGATGGCGCTACACCGCTGGGATGCGGTAACTGTATTGCGCCGCTCTGGTTCACTGTTTTTCCAAGTTATCCGTGGATTTTGGCCATGCGGGGGCCGATTCGGTAATCCCCTGTTAGGGAATTGTGTCCCTGAAGCCACATCTAGGTGCGTCCAAACCCGGATTGGGTCCGGACTGCTTGACGATTGGCCCTCAATGTCAGAGTTTGCCTTTCGAGCATGGGGGGCGCGCTTCGTCCCGTTTGGGCATGTTCTCGTGCTCTCGTAAGCACACCTCTTTTCGAATGTGAGGGACAGATGAAGAAGCTTCTTGGAACTACTGCCCTGGTGGCCGCCGCTTTTGCGACCGCGCCTGCCATGGCTGCTGATAAGATCAACATTAAGGTCGGCGGTTACTTCGTCGGCGCAATCGCTGCCGTTTTCGACAGCGACGCTGGCACGCCTCTGGCTGCTGGTACAGACCAGCGCACAATCCGTTTCGCTCGTGAGTCGGAAGTGCACTTCAAGGGTTCAACGACCCTCGACAACGGCATTGAAATCGGCGTCAAGTTCGAACTTGAAACCGGTGAGTCTGCTGGTTTTGACATCGTCGACGAAGCCTACATTTGGGTTTCCGGCGCGTTTGGTAAATTCCAGTTCGGTGCACA
>ERZ1740067.1324-NODE-1324-length-17259-cov-7.149849_pt1 | contig 17259 bp, 9 predicted proteins | sample MGYA00581736_ERZ1740067 | MGnify/ENA primary metagenome ERZ1740067 (study PRJEB43018, sample SAMN04849236) | marine metagenome | isolation source: floating plastic debris | place: Pacific Ocean | collected 2008-08-27 | study: EMG produced TPA metagenomics... | reverse complement strand
GGCATGACTCTGCAAGATTTGCTCGAAGGTAAAAAGCCCGCCAGCGGTGGTCTGGGCATCGGCTGGATCTGCGGCTTCAACATTCCCATCATCACCATTTGTGCCTTTATCGTGCTCAATATTTTTCTGGTGCTGCTGAACTTTATTTTTGGCTGGCTGCCGTTTATCAAGATTTGCGTGCCTATTCCGCAGCGCAATCAGGGAGGTAACTAAAGTAATGACAAATCCTGTACCCATGCAAAGCCGCATCCGGCCCAGCACGGCCCTGGCGAACCCTACCGGCTGGCCCCTGCTCCCCGTGCCAGATGAGCAGGGACAGCTGCACTACCCTACTGTTGCCGATAGCGTGCGCCAGTCAATTGAGATTTTGCTGCGCACGCGTCCGGGGGAGCAGCTTATGCGACCCACCTTTGGTGGCGGGCTAGAAAACTTTTTGCAGCAGCCCAATACCCTGGTGACCCAGCGGCGCATTCAATCGGCCATTACCGATACGCTAACGCGCTGGGAGCCGCGCATCTTGCTGCGCCAGGTTAGCGTTGAGCCCGTAGCCAATGCGCCGACCCATATTCGCATTGAGATTTTCTATCAGCTGAAGCGCACAGGTCAGGCGCAGCAGATGGGTCTCACCATGGAACTGGAGGGTTAATTTTTCATGCCTATTCGTCCGCCAGCCCTAGACGATCGTGACTTCGCCGCCCTAGTCGACGAGCTGCTAGATCGCGTCAGTGCCCATACGCCCGAATGGTCGCCTAGGCTGGGCGATCCAGGCCGGACGATGATTGAACTGTTTGCCTGGCTGGCGGACACGCTGCTCTATCGGGCCAATCTGATTCCTGAACGACAGCGTCTGGCTTTTTTGCGTTTGCTGGGGGTGGGGCTGCGTCCAGCGATTCCCGCAAGCGGTCTGGTGAGCATCGGGCTCGATCCTAAGAAGACGGAGGCGGTGTCCCTTTCTCCCTTTGCGACGGTCAAAGGCCCGGTCTCCTTTGAAACTCAGCGCGAGATTATGGTGCTGCCGGTGACCGGGCAGGCCTACTACAAGCGATCGCTCACCGCTGAAGAAAAAGCGGCCTTTACCGATATTGAAGCGGCGCTCTCACAAATTTATGACGCTGAGCAAGCCACACCCTACGTCACCACACCCCAGTTTGCGCAGGGGCAGGCAGAGCCCATTGACCTGGTGGCACAGGCAATTGACGAATGCCTGTGGATTGCACTGCTGGCGCCGCAGCCAGAGCTGGTAGATGCCGTGCGCGAAACCCTTGGCCGCACCAATGCGGATGGTCAATCGCCGCTGATTAATATTGGTGCGGTGCCTTTGATCCAGATGCCCGACCGTTTCTTTGGCCCTGATGCGCTCAAGATTGGCCCACGGGCCAGATTGCCTTTTACCTGGGAGATGAGTACCGGGCAGCTCAATGCCAACGGCCAGCCAACGTATGTGCCCTTGCAAACGGTGACAGATAGTACCCAAGGGTTAACGCAGCCCGGCGTTTTTCGATTTTCGCTGCCTGCCCCTGCCTTCATTGGCAGCTTGAGCAACGATGTGCAGACCGATCCCTTTGCGGGGACGGGCGATCGCCCTCCCCGGCTAGATGATCCTGAAACTGACGCTCGCCTGGTTACCTGGATTCGCCTGCGACCCACAGAGGCACTGGCGCACTTTGAGCTGAGCTGGGTCGGAGTGAATGCGGTAGAAATTGACCAGCGGCAAACGGTGCGCGATCGCGTTATTGGCACCTCAGACGGCAGCGCTAACCCTAGCTATGCTCTGCCCGGGCAGTCTGTTGATCCAGAGACGCTCGTGGTTGAAGTCGATGAGCCGGATCTGGGCTATCGCCCCTGGCGGATGATTGAAGATTTGGCCCTGGCAGGCCGAGACGATAAGGTGTTTCAGCTCGACGCGGAGGCGGGCACCGTGACCTTTGGCGATGGCTTGCGTGGTCAGCGACTGCCCGTGGGTCGGCGTATTCGCATCGCCCGCATGCGGGCCGGTGGCAGCAGCGAAGGGAATCTGCCCCCAGGTAGCCTGACTGAAATCTCAGCGGTTACGCTGCGCGGTGCGCCAGCTGGGAAGCTCACCGTGCAGCAGCCCATTGCCACCACAGGTGGCGCCGCTGCAGAAGACTTGGCCAGCGCTGAGCAACGCATTCCGGCCATGCTGCGTCACCGCGATCGCGCGGTTACCGCTACCGACTACCAGCAGCTTACCGCCGATACACCTGGGGTGCGCGTGGGCCGAGTGGAAGTGTTACCGCGCTTTCGCCCGACCCAAGTGCCAACCCAGCCCAACAGCATGGGCGAACTCAAAGCACCGGATATGCCAGGTGTGGTCTCGGTCATGGTGCTGCCCTACAGGGCGACTGCCGCCGCACCCAATCCGCGACCCGATCGCCCTTTTCTAGAAACTGTCCATGCCCATCTCGAAAGCCGTCGACCACTGGGCACTGAACTTTATGTGATTGGCTGCCAGTATCGGCCCCTGGGCCTCAGCGTTGGGGTGGAGTTGCTCGATGGCTTCAACCGAGACAGCGTTTTGCTGGCAGTGCGCACGGCCCTGTTTGATTTTCTTTGGCCGCTGAGCCCGGGTGACCTCACTGGGCAAGGCTGGCGCTTAGGTATGACTGTGCGTGATCGCGAACTTGAAACTGTCGTCGCCCGCGTAGACGGCGTTCGCAGCGTCGATCGCGTCAATTTGTTTACCCCAGTTACCGATGGCTGGGCCAAGGTTGAAAACCCCAGTCAGCCAAGTAGCGTAGACCTGGCGATCGCACCCTGGGAGCTGCCCGAGCTGCTGGCTGTAGTGGTCACTGAAGGCCCCACGCCAGAAGACCTCTCTAGCCTGCCACCTGGCAACACCACAGACCTGGGCCTAGGCGTACCCGTCGTCATGGAGGTGTGCTAATGGCAGATGCAAACGGCCAGCGCTTCTGGATGCTGAGCGAAAAAGACCACTGGTTTCCACAAAAAAAATCGGCTCAAACAGGCGTGAGTGATTCTGTTGGCGAATCCGCTGAGACAGGCTCTGAGACAGTTAGCGGAACAGGCACTGAAGCAAACGAAGAGGCTCTCCTATTGGTCAGCTACGCTGCTGATAGCCGTCGCCTGCGGCTGGCCAGCCAGCGCCTACAGCCCCTCTGGCCCAATCGGCTCACCCTAGTACTGCGCCCGGCAGAAGACAATACCGCGCCGCCAGCTGTCAGCTTCACCTTCACTGCGCCAAGTCAGCCAAGTATTGCGCCGCTGACGCTGCTGAGTACGCTGCCCACCGCGCCGCGAGTTGGCAATGAGCCTACCGAGCTGCGCCTGCGCGTCTTAAGCGACAGTGAGATTGCCCAGGCTACCGTCACACTAGGGTTACCCAATGGGCGCTACACCACCCGCAGCGCCCGCGCAGTCGTAGAAGATACAGTCGGAGTGGATGCAAGCGCTTCCGATACGAGCGCGACAGCAAACAACGGACAGCTCAGCATCCTTAGCTTCACCGCCATCTTCAGCCAGGCGGGCGCTTGGTCTGTGCGGCTTACCCTGTCCGATGGTCGGCAGAGTCCCCCGTTTCACTTCACGGTGCTCCCAGCGTCGGCCACATCAGTCGAAATCTCTGGGCTGACTCGGCCAGACTTTGCCCCTGGGCCACAAACCTTTGCCTTTACTGGGCAGGGGCTCCAGGTCGTGCAGGGTGACTTACAGCCGCAGCTGCGCTTCCCCGGCGGCGAAATTTCCCTGCCCAGTGCCGCCATTCAAAACGTCACGCCCGCAAGCTTTGAGCTACGCATCGATCTGCAATCGATGCTTACATTTGATGCGCTGCGCTGGCTGAATCAAGTACCCCAGGCCATAGACCCTTACGACACTACGGCCCGATGGGATAGTGATCGCACCCGCATCGCGGCCACTGGTGCACTGACTGGTGAGCCAGGCGCAGAAGATTCTGATGAGGTCGGCATTTACCTCCCGCCCACAGATTTTGTCCCCACCGACCTTACCCTCGGCTACGACAGCATTCTGTACGTAGCGCTCTACAATGCCGCCGCTGGAACTGGCCAGCTGGTGATGGTTGACCGACGCGATCGCTGGCGTCCTTTCTCTGTGCCCCTGCCAGAAAACTTCCTTCCCTGGAGACTGGCGCCTCATCCCAGTGGCGGCGTGTGGGCCCTTGACCGCCTGCCACAGCCCATTGACGATGCCCAGCCGCGCCAGCTGGTGAGAGTGCAGGGCGAACCTCTCCCTACTTATGCCCAGCAAGCCTTTACGCCAGATACCTTCCGTCCCTGCGACGAAAATCCTTACCCGCCGCGATCACACACCGTTTGGCAAGGCCAACTCCCTGACGAAATCCCCGTGGCTATCACCAGTCGCGCCGACGATCAGCTTGCCCTGCTCAGCTGGACACCGGGTGACTATGCTCGGTTGCGCCTGTGGAACCCTCAGCCAGCTGCATCCGAACCCTGGCAACACCCGATGGTGCTCACTGGCGCGGTGCGTCCCTTCAGCATTAAGTGGATTGATTCAAAGGCGATCGCGATTCTTCTCCCCGGCCTCCGCACCGAAGCCGTCGCCTACGACCTTTCTGACTCTCTTTCTCTTGCACCAAACGGCAAAACCTACCCGCTACGCCAGTACACTGGCGCCCCCTTCCTCAACGGCATTACCGAGTCACCCAGCTACGCTACCGTCGATGGGCACCGCACGCTGCACCCCCTTTCTACCGGCACCTTTGCCACCCGAGGTACGACCAAATCCCTGCGCTTCGATAGTCACAACACTCAAACCATGTGGCATCGGCTTTATTTAGAAGCGGTACTGCCCACGCGCACGGGCATTCGCGTTTTTCTCGCCGCTACCGATACCGCCACTGCGCCTGCGCTCGATAGCAGCGACTGGTACGAGCATCGTTTTGGTCAGCGCTACGCCCCTGGCACCCAGTTTCCAAACGATCCGCCCTACAATCGCCAAATTCCTCTCGGCGCTTGGGTATCGCAGCCCAGCGAGGTGCCCCATCACGACGGCCTGCTAGGGTGCCCCATAGAACAGAATCGGCAGGGACTCTTCACCGCGCTGATTCAGCGCAGCGGGCGACAGGTGCGATCGCTCCAAGGGCGCTACCTGTGGATTCGCACCGAACTCAACGGCGATGGCCACCGCACCCCCGAAATCGCTGCCCTGCGTGCCTACGGCTCCCGCTTCTCCTATCTCAACGAGTACCTGCCTGCCCTCTACCGCGAATCGAAGTTTGGCCCTGATGCCGACGCGCTGGGGACCAGCACCCCTGCCGATTTCCTAGAGCGCTTTCTTGATAACTTTGAAGGGCTCCTCACCCCCCTTGAAGACCGCATCGCCCGCACCGATCTGCTCACCGATCCGCGCACGGTGCCCGAAGCCTCCCTCGACTGGCTCGGTAGCTGGGTGGGCCTCTCTTTTGACCCGGCCATTCCGCCTCACCGCCGCCGTCAACTCATCCAGGCTGCCCCCCAGCTTCACCGTCAGCATGGCACCCTGCGTGGCCTTCAGCAGGCACTGGAGCTGGCCACGGGCGGCAGCGTTACCGGCGGTGAAATTGTTGTACTTGAGGATTTTCGGTTGCGACGCACCTTTTCTACCATTTTGGGGGTGAACTTGGGCGAGCGCTACAATCCTCTGACGGCGGGAACTTCAGATAGCAGCAACTCATTTGTGGGTGACACGCTGGTGCTCGGCGACGAGGAAGAAAGAGAGTTTTTGGCGCTGTTTTCTGTGGATCGCCAGCGAGACTTTAGCAGTGATGACCGCGCTGCCATTAAGATCTTCTTCGACCAGCTTGCCTATCGGGTCACTGTTTACGTGCACAACGATGTCACCCCGCAGGACTTGGGGCTGATTAATCGCATCGTGGCGCTAGAGTCGCCTGCCCACGTGCGCACCACCGTGGTGGAAACCAGCAGACCGCTGTTGGTTTCGCTATCTGCGCAAATCGGCCTGGATACTTACCTACGCCCAGAGCAACCACGCAGCCGCGTCACCGTGGGCGAGAGCCCGCTCGGACTGCACGATACATTGCAACAGGTACCAAGTCTCGACCCGCGACTTTCAGGTGGATTTCAAGATATGCGATCGCCCCTCGCTCGCGTCCGTATAGAGGGTCTGCCCCCGCGACTTGGAGAATCTTTTATCCTTGATGGTTCTGGTTCCACAGCCTTTGGCAATCAAGACATTGACCGCTATATCTGGATGCGAACCGACCGCGATGGAGCGCCACCAGCTCCGCCACCAGATTCACCTCCAGAGCCATCCCCAGATTCACCTTCAGAGCCACCACCAGCTCCACCCTAACGTCGCTCATGCCGCCAGGCTAAGCGCTAGTTCTCTCTTTTTTTCTTTCTCTCTTTTTCTGTATCAGAACTCTCAAGGAACTTCAAACTATGGCAGAATTTCGCCTCAACCAACCCATCACCACCCAAGATCCTAAAGTTGAAGTCACCGTCGACCGTGAGCGTCCTCTTGCGGTGGGCAAACACCGCTTTCGCCTCATCGTCGTTGACCAGGCAGGCAACGAGTCTGTCCCCGACGAGATTGAAGTAGTTGTGCTCGATAACGAGCGGCCCACCGCAGTTCTAGAAGGGCCCGCCCGCGTCAACTTTGGTGAAGCTTTTGTGCTCACGGGTGAAAGATCGTCCGATCCTAACGGCCCCATCATCCAATACCGCTGGGAACTCATCGAATCGCCTAACCGTGATCGCTAAGCCCCAACCCTCTCGAGCTTCGGCTCATCTCTCCGTTATCAATCTCTCCGACACCAACCTCTTTATCGCTTTACCTACCGGGCTCGTCCCATGGCCACCTTCAAACTCAACGAACCCATCACCACCCGCGACTCCCGCATCGCTGTCGATGCCGGACTTCCCCCAGGGCGCTACCAGTTTGCCCTCACCGTTGTCGATGCGGCAGGCAACCTCAGTCGACCCAGCCTCCACACGGTTCAAATCCTCCCTACCGGCCGCATCAACATCGAAATTGACCGGCCAAACCGCGATCGCCCCATCATCAACGAGCCCATCATCGACCGCCCCATCGCCGACCGTCTTCGCCGCCTCCTAGACCGCAACCGCGATCGCAACTCCTGACATCTCCCTTTTCCCATGAGTCAGCACTAAACTGTCCACCGGCAGCCAAGTGTGTTTCCCTTTCCCCTTCCTAACCATGACCACCTCCCCCGACCCCCTCAACGCGCCACCCGGCTCTGCCGAGCATATCCGCCCAGATCGCCCCTTCTATGCTGCAGGCGTTCTCCTTGACACACCAGATTTTACTGCCGAACAGCTCTATCACCGGGGACGGCTGGCCAGATCTCTCGCCTATCTGCATGGCAGCGGGACCGTCTCCGGTTTGCGCGTTGTCTTTGAGTCGGCTCTAGAACCGGGCGCAACCGCGCCCCCCAATCCCGACATCCCCGGGGACATCGAACGTACCTATCCAGAAGGCCGCGAGGCTCGTATTCTTGTACAGCCCGGCTTGGCGATTGATCGGCTTGGGCGATTGATTGAAGTGCCGGGGCCTGCTTGCTTACGCTTAGCACCCTGGCTGAAAGATCGCCAAAACGAACAAGGATCAGATAGTCAAACAGATGATCAAAGCGAAACAGATGAGAGCAGTGCGACCAAAAGCCCAATAGAGCAGGCCACCCATCCTGCCGAGAATGACAATATCACTGCCAATATCAGCCGTGATCGCAGCTCAAGCTCTATCACCGTCAGCCCTGACAATCGCGGCATCGTTGCCGACATCTTTATCCGCTTCACGACCTGCGAAACCGGTGGCAAAACCCCGGCCTTTGGGGGTGGCCCCTTCGATACCACCAATGCCAACGTTCCAGCCCGCATTCGCGACAGCTACGAACTCAGCCTTGTGCTGCGAACCGAAGCCACCGCCGACCTCGCAGGTGAGCTACCGCGCGACCCGTGGGCAAACGCCAACGATTTAGAAGATATCCACAATCGCCTCTTTGCCAGCTGGCAAGAAACGACCGCAGGCTGGAGACAGGGTCAGCCCAACCGCCTCCCAGAACACTCCAGCAGCCAAGACACCACCGACTTGTTCCTGGCTCGTCTGCTAATCGTCTCCGGTGAAAACGACAATCCCCCCACCGCCCAGGTCGATAACTTTAGCCGCCAGTTTGTGTATCCCAGTGATGCGATCGCCCGCCTTATCGCGATCACAAATAGTCCCTAAGACGCTCAAGCCGACTCTCTACTACAATCCCCGCCGCCGTTCTCCTTAGCACCATGCCTAACCAAAACTTCTCCCGCGAACAACTGGATGCTGCTGAATTCACCGCCCAGCAAGCGGCAGGCACTGCCTTCGTCAACGAGCGCCGCCGTCCGCTTTATTTTGACGGGCGATTCCTCGACGCAGCAGATCTCAATGCCGAACAGCAGTACTTTCTCCAGCGGCAGGCCAGCCTAAACTCGGCCAGCGGATTTGGTGTGATAGAGGGACTTCAGGTTTCTAGAGCCACCACCAGTGGGAGCAATCGCCTCAATGCTTTTCGCATTAGCCTGGCCGAGGGGAGCGGCATTACCCCCAGCGGTGAAATCGTCACCAACGATAGCCCCAGAGAAATTAACCTTGCCGATATTAGCCAAATTACTGAACTCAACGCGGCCTTTGGTGTAGGGCAGGCCGAACCGCCCAGCGAAACCGCCGCCCAGCCCAGCCCGAAGCTGAAACAGGTGCAAATCAGTCAGCCCACCCTGATTAGCCAATCCATCGCCCCCTTGAACATTGGCCAGCTCGGTCCACAGATCACAGGGCCTTTTCGCGTTCCCTTTAATCCAGGGATTTTTCCCTTTCCTCAGCCAGGCATTCCTAGCGAACCTGCAACGCCGAATGCCAACGACCCGGTGCGATCGCTAACAGGCGTATTTGTCCTGGGGCTGCGGCCGGTGGAATACACCGCAGGGGCCGTCCCGAGCTACGTCACCAGCGGCACAGGCAAGGGCAAAGTGACCCGTGAGAAAGCGGAAGTGGTAGAAGCTACAGCAGTAACGCTAGTGCAGTACACCGACCAGCTCGGAGATAGTGTGCGAGCACAGCTGGCCCACGACTTTTTTGTCAAAGGCACCTTGCCGAACATGGCCGTTAATCTACTGCCCTTAGCCATGATTGCCCTTGATCGCGGAGCAATTCAATGGATAGACAACGCCCTAGTGCGCCGAGAAATCGGGGAAAATACCAGCGGCGTGCTGGGGCTGAGCACCATTCCCCGAGCGCTGCGCAGTGCCCACCTGCGACAGTACGATCAGCAGCTGAAGGATGCGAGCGAGCGAGCGAGTCTGCAGTCCGGCATCGCGGCTAGCAGCTACTTTGATGCTTTGCCCGCCGCTGGTCGCCTGCCCAAGGCTGCCGTGAACCCGAGCGACTTCACCCAAAGCTATTTTCCGGCTGAGGTCAATGTCACGCTTTCTGTAGCGCCGACTGACGAAATCGCTGCGCTGCTAGAAGATAGCATGGCCCTTGCACCGATTGATCTCACCCAGGGTGCGCCGAGCCGAGAGAATATTTCTGTTCTGCTGATCATCCCGCTGACGCGCCAAAAAATTGCTCAGCTCCAGCAGGCCCTGGCGTCTGCTGGTAAGTTGCCTACCCCCATTTTTCGACCGACCTTCCCCCTTACTGTCGCGGCACCGGGCCTTATTGCTAAGCGCAGCCCGCTCGAAAAGCTCTCCTTTCTCAATCGGGTCGATCCGTTTCTCATTGCCCGGCCTACCCTACCCACGGTGGAGAGCCTCTGGCGTAATGCCCTGAGTGAGGCCAGCGATCTGTGGTACGTGCGTCAGCGCAATATTCCCTATCAGTCGTCCATTGTCGGCGCGCAGGTGCCCCTGGCCAATGACGACGATTCCGATATTGAAACCGACCTAACGAACCGGCTAGGTAGCCTAAATCTGCGTGATCGCTTCGCTAATTTAGATGCGTCTACCCGCGCCCGCGCAGACGTGATTGACCTGCTGAGTGCGCCTGCGATCGCCCGCTCACCCATCCTTACCAGCAGCGCTCTTGCCGCCCTCGAACGCGCTACCCAACCGTCAGACTCTTCAGCAGGAACTGCCGAACCGGGCTCAGAAACGCCTTCAGAAACGCCTTCAGAAACGCCTCGACGTCTCAAGCCTAGCGATGTTCTTAACGTGTCGGAGCGCTTTGGTGACCCGCAGCTAGGTGAAGGACTAAACCGCCTAGAAGTGAGCGCGCCTGCCCTCACCAACAATCCCAACATCGTTCGTACGCTGGCCAATACGGGCAATATCGTCAGCCTTGACCGGGTCGCTCGCAAGCTCAAACCCGATGAGCTAACCACCTTTAGTCGCGAGCTAACGAGCTTGGCCGAGCGCGGTGACACCAACCAAGTCAATGCCTTAATTCGTGAGCGTTTGGAGGGCCGGTAAATGAGCGTAAAAAGACCGATTCAAGATCTACTGCCCAATGAAAATGTGGTTGATCTGGTGCCATCACCAGACGAAAATCAAGGCGGCAGACGCCGACTCAATTTGTTCAAAGGCCGCACGCTGAGTCATCAAAACCTAGCGCAGGAGCAGGCTTACCGCGATACTCACCTGGCGCATCTTGGCAGGCAGCGCTCTCCTGGTGTGATTACAGGCTTAGAGGCAACCCTGAGTCTGCGAGCAGACGGCACGGGTGATCGCCCGTCACCACTGCAAAGAGATTTGCTGGTTATCCAGGCTGGAGATGGCCTGAGTCGCCGTGGGCAAGAGGTGAATTTGGTCACGGGGCAATCTGTTCTATTGGGAAATCTCCCCGTATACACGCCAAGCAACGTACTGGGCAGTGGCGTGACGGGTGGAACAGATTTGATTCCGTTGCGATCGCTCGTAGAACAAAATCAACCGCTGCCCCCAGTAGGCATTGTGTTGCTTCAGCCCATTACTGCGGCTAGTGCTGGCGTTGATGTCAGCAGTGACCCCTGTGCCATTGATGTAGAAAGCCGGGCATTTGATAATCTTCAGCGAATTGATGGGTCTCGGCTTATTTTTTACGCTTGGCCCGAAAATGATCTGGCCCTACCGGTGCTGAGTACGGATAGCAGTGACTTAGCGGGGGTGAACCGCTGGCGATCGCAGCTAGCCTACAGCATTTTTCGCCGGGAGCTAGAAGGCCCGCTGCCCTGGGAATCCCTGGGCGTACCCATTGCCCTGATCGGATTTGATGCTAGCTGGCAAGCGCTATTTGCAGATCGCGCCGCCGTCGTCCGTCAGGGAGGCAGAGCGCTGCACAGGCCGTCTCTGATGCCGCTTTCTGGAACGCCCTTTTTGTGGCAGGCGCGGATAGAACAGTTTGCGGAGCAGCTCGCGTCGCTAGGTGAGGTTAGCAGCGAAGATTTGGGTGACTACTTTGCCTGGCTGCCCCCGGTCGGCACCTTGCCAAACGATGCTATTAAAAATCTCTCTTTGCCCAACCTCGATCCACCAAGCCCACGGCAGCAGCTGTTTTTCCCCAGTGGCTACCGCGTAGAAGCCGCGCCCATTCCCACTAGCCAAATCGATCTGGTCTTTCATGAAAGCGCGTCGCTGCGGCCCTTCGATACGGTAAGCAATGACCGCTCCAATCAAGTGAAGCTCCTGGTCCCCGTACCCGACGATCTCTACGATCCAGATTTACTCAAGGTAGAACAGCTCGATTCGATCTTCACCGAGACCTTGACTCGCTTTATCGACCGCCGCGCCGATCAGCTCAACCGCCGACAAATTGTGCGCGATCGCATCACCCAGCTGCAGCTCGCCATCAATGGCACCCCGCCTCGCTTTCCCACGCCAGATCCAAACCAGCTTGAAAGCAGCGAAAAGATCCAGCCCGAGGCGCCCTTCCCCAATCTCGACGTTCACCAGAGTACGCTAGCTTCTGGCATTCATGAACATGGGTTCAACAACACAGCAGACGCCACCCAGGGCATTGCGCTAGCAAATGGCGATCGCATCATTACTCACGTACATCTTGACGATAGCAATCCACCTGCGGAAGTAATGCTCACCTTCCGTCTAGGGAACAACAGTGAGCACCGTGCCTATTGGGGCGCCCTCAACAGTCGCATCGAGCGGGGAGTGGCCAATACGGGCAGTCGCCGCCGCCTGGGAGCACTCCCCACCACGGGCGAGTGGATACGCCTGGAAGTGCCTATTGCCGCCGTTGATCTGGCCGATGGAAATTTGCTCACGGGGATGGACTTTACGCTCTATGGCGGGCAAGCTGCCTGGGGACCCACTAGTCGCCTGCGCCAGGATGCCGCTATCCCCGACCCGGTGTGGGTTACCTCAGCGCGCGTTGCTGCCGCCACCACTCGCCTCGAAGCCGCAGAATCCTGGGTATGGCTCACCGATGCCGAGCAGCGTTCATTGTTTGAATCGCGCTTTGGCATTACGCTCACACCTAACCAAACGTCCCGTATCGAGAGTCTTGAAGATTTAAAGAATGCGCTACGAGAAAACTCTCCGATTGACCTTGATGCCGTTCGCATTAAACAGTTAGAGACGGATGACGGTGCCAATCAGCTGGCAGCTTTGCTGGCAACGCTACCGGGTGATTCTCCGGTTAAGGCCGACGCCCAGCGAAGGACACTCACCATTCGCGGCGTGCTCTCTACCCAGGAGCGAGATCGCCTACTCTCCTTGGCTGCAAATAGCCCCGCCGCCGTTCGTACCGTCTACAGCAATGCGATTGTGGCCCTATTTGCCCAGTCTCAAAACAACAACATCCTGGCCCAGCTAGATACCAAAGGACTGGGCGACTTTATCGATCAGCTAGAGCGAGAGGTCAATCGCGGTAACGACAAAATTGAATTCGGCTTTTTACAGGTACGTACAGATATGTTTCGGGTGCGGCAGTTCGTGCTTGGAGAAGAAGACGCCAGCCGCCTGTCGGTATCGCCTGCTTTGAATGCGATCGCCAAAAGAGACTCTGCGGCCACTGCCAAAGCCGACCTCAGCAACTTTTTTGATGAACTCAAGTCTACCTTGCCAGATCCGACAGAGCCACCGAGCACACCTGTCGTGCCAACCCCCGACACCTTTATCACCGCGACCCTTGCACCCGGTGCGGCCACTGTTCTTCGCACGCCCGGTGCCGCCAGTGAAACGGATGAAACCTCACGTATCGATACGCCCACAGATACCTTAGTCACGTTAGAAACGGCCCGGCGCGATACCGGCAGCGCATTTAGCTTCAATACGCTCAATGCACCTACCCCGAGCGCTAGCCTTGAAGAGCCAATGGCACTAGAGCGTAGCAATATCGTTTTTAACCCTGTCACGCAGCCAATCCTGATTGACTCTCCTACGGAGCGCTTTCAGCCCATTTCTGTTCCATCGGCTCCCGCTCCAGGCGCCATTTCTGCGCCCATTAGCGTTCTCCAACCTCCACTACAAATTGGCCAACCCGTCACCGTCCAACCCATCGCCACCACCGCGACGCCCAGCACCAGTATTGTTAATCTCTTAAGCCAACCAAACAAAAAAGTGTTTTCTGGTGCACCGGCTTCTACCATTGTTGAACAGTCGCCTGCCGTGGGTAAGACCTATCCCAATATTTCGATTGCTGAGCGTTTGCAACAGCCCCCGGCGATAGAAACGAGAAACTACGCGCTCTCTGGGCGAGTTTCTGTGATTAACGATTTGGCTGCGACCAATCTGTTCAAAGATATTGTTCTGCCTGGGAGCTTGGATGCCACCATTGGCCAAGTACAAAACAAACCGGGAGACATCAACGCCGATCCAGATGGCATCGGCGCGAATGCCGATGAGGCCGCTTTTTTCTCCTCTAGCATTCGCGTACTCGATGAAACGGTCACAACGCTGCGCCTGGCAGAGGGTCGCCTGGCAGACTATCGCGCCAGCATCACCCAGGCTCGCCGTACGCTCAAGCAATTGCAGGCACTGGCCACGCAGGGCGAACAGCGCCTGGGAGTGATTGAAAGCGACCTAGCCGAAGCCCGTCACGATGTCGCCGCGGCCAGATCGCTCATTGCCGAAGAACAGCAACGCCTAGACCAGCTCAACCAAAAGCGGCAGGCCATTTTGGCGACGCAGGTGAATCTGTTGCTATACCACCGCCCGCGTACCCTCGGCCCCGACACAGACCTGCCCCAGCAGACGCTCCTACCCGCCGTGCAGTCTCCTGGTCGTCCCGCCTGCCTAGATCGCCCGTGGATTTTACCTGCGGCCCTGCAAGCAGCGACGGATTTGCTGCGTCAGGCCCCGATCAACTGGTTTGGCGAACTGCCCCCCTTACTCAATCGCCTGGATCGCCCCCAGCCACTGCTTGACTTACTCCAGATTTCAGCCGTGGACGCCGCTCGCCCTGTCGTAAAAGCTGCCACGCCACGCTTTGCGCTCGCACAGTCTGGCCCCCGCGCTGGCACATTTACCCAGGCCGTTAGCCTAGCCTACAGCGCACAGCAGCAGGCAATTACCCAAGCAAGAACCACCGCCCTCGGGCAGCTAAACATATCGACGTTGGCAGAGCGCAGCTGGATTCAAATACGCGATCGCGCCACCCTCACCCTTACCCTTGGCGACCTCATGAGCGGCAAACACAACAACAGCCGACTTACCAGCGCCGCCGCCAAAGAATTCACCGATATTTCTCGCGCCCTCGCCTGCTTGCACAACGGCTTTAGCGCCGTCAGCGCCGCTATTCGCCTAGTTTGGGCCGAGCGCCTAAGCCAATACGATCAACCGATTCGCCTGCGCAACCTCAGCAGCCTGCCTCGCTGGAACGACCTCGAAGATCTCAACAAACGAGAGCTACAAGCCGTTGCCGACTGGCTCTACCAGCGAATTAATCTCAACCAGCCGAGTGCGCAGTCGCTCATAGACGATCTCGTCCGCATCTGCGTTCTTCTCGCCAGTGCCGCCCCCGTCGATCAAATCATCGCTGGGCGCATCATCAACCCAGCCCCCGTCAAGCCCGGCGGCAACATCAGCATCGCCATCAATCCAGACCTCGTTCATATTGGCATGACAGTCTCCCTCTTCGGTAACAACAACAACGTCATTGCCGAAGGCATCGTCGAAGATCTTGCCGCCGACCTCGCCACAACCCGAATCGTCAGCACCGCCGAACCCACCGTACAGCTAGCCACCAACACCAAAGCCCGTTTCTATCGACCTCTCTAGTCCCCCTTTTCCCTTCTCCCTTTCCCCTTTCCCCTTCTCAAAAACTATCCCCCCTGTCCACCGACAGGAAAATGTGTTTCCCATGCGTCGCATTCACCAGCTCCACCTTAGCGCCCCGTCTCGCCCCCTCATCGGGCGAGGACAGCGCCTGCTGGAAGACGCCTTTCACACTGCCAGCCTTCCCTTCACCGAAAGCAGCGAACTGGTCTTTATCCGCCAGTTCAATGTTGGCACCATTCACCCTAGCCAAAGCCCCACCGGACTCTCTCGCCAGCTAGAACAACAGTTCGCACAGCTCAAAGACATCGCCCTACCCGGCACTCACCCACAGGCAGATCAAGCCAATGTTGTTACCTTCCCAGACGAGCTAACGGCCTACGCACACTTCGCCTATCGCCTCGCTACGGGCCAATCGCTCCAGGCCTGGTTCTGGCGCAAGCTACTGCCTTCTTGGCACCCCAGCCAGTCTATTCACCGCGCAACACACACGCTACTTATAAAGCTCTCCACCCACAAACTCTGCCCGTTGTCTACGTCCATATTTCTAAAGACACTGAGCGATCGCACTGTTCTAACCACCTTTCTTGCCCCCCTCCAGCCCAAAGATATCCACGACTACTTCAACCTATACGGCTGGCCAACCATCTCACCCACGGAGCAGTCACTGCCCGCGCAAACGAGCCTACGCCAGCTGATACATGTAGCACCTGCAGGTATGCTGCCAGCACTTCCCGCAATGGACTGGCCCCTGTCAGACATACGTAGTCAGTGGGTTATCGCACTCGCACTCATTGCCAAAGACCCGGCCCTCACTAGCTCCGCAGAGATTTTTCAACGCACACACACGCATATTCAAACCTACGTACAGCTATCTAACCTGGAGCACACTTCAACAGATAATCGCCATACAACAAAAAGCAACGCGGTAGACTTCTCTGAAGCTCCAGACTTGAAGACGCCAGGCGTTGTACAACAACCAGAGCCTGAGCGCCCTGAATCACCACTAGAAACACACGTCCAGTTCGAGAGTACCCCGTCTTCATTCACCCAATATGGCGGACTCGGCTATCTGCTCAACGCATTAGAACAGCTTAACTTTCCTCACTACCTAACGGACTACGGCGAACCAAACCGCTTCACCTATCGCCTGCTGCACTACATCGCACGACAACACTGCAAACCTGAAAACGGCTCGGTTCAACCCGCTCACGCTCCACTCACCGATGTAATCTTCAGTCTCCATCCACCTGCCTATCTGCAAGACTCAGCAGAACAAAACGAATCAAAAACCAACAAACAACACTATCCCTACAACGCTGTGCAGCTGCCTTACTGCCCCTATCGTGCCTGGCACAGCGCACTACGCACCTATCTGTATCAATGCTCCCAGCTGTCTCTCTTTGATGTGATTCATCGCCCAGCCCACCTTAGCCTTACCGAGTCTCATTTAGATATCACCTTTCCGCTCAATCAAATAGATATTCGCCTGCGACGAGCAGGTCTCGATCTCAACCCTGGCTGGCTACCTTGGTTTGGCCGAGTCGTTCAGTTTCACTATCAAAAACAGCTTCAAGCGTAAGTCTAGATTTCAGTCTCCCAACTCTCTCGACTTCAACCCTCATCCTTTTAACGCTTACTCCTTGCACCAGCCATGAGTCCTATCGCTGCCCCCAACACAGTCAATCAACCGCCAACCGCAGCATCAGCGTTTCGGCTAGAAGACTTTGCGCTGGCCGCGATCGCAGCACAACTCGCCCCCGCCACACCCTCACAGCCACAGCCACCCGAACTCACCTTTTTGTGCGATCGCCTCGCCGCCCTCACCCAGCACCACCCCACATGGCACGCAGCCTACCATCACGCCCTCTCTAACCCACCCCACCCTGCCGACGCCCCGCTCTCCCAGCTCACTCACACCTTCTCCCTCACCCCCATAGATCAGCTCACCATCACCCTCGCCGCCGCTGTAGAAGAAAACGTACACATCGGCAGAGCCCTTTCCCGCCTTCAAGCCCCCATCGGCGGATCTCGGCCCACCCTCAGCCTTCTCGCCGCCGCCTTCACCCCAGAACGGAAGCGCCCACGACTGAACACCAGACAC
>ERZ1740067.1323-NODE-1323-length-17263-cov-18.208159_pt1 | contig 17263 bp, 11 predicted proteins | sample MGYA00581736_ERZ1740067 | MGnify/ENA primary metagenome ERZ1740067 (study PRJEB43018, sample SAMN04849236) | marine metagenome | isolation source: floating plastic debris | place: Pacific Ocean | collected 2008-08-27 | study: EMG produced TPA metagenomics... | reverse complement strand
CAATGGCGCTTTTCAACTTTCTGCACCACTCAGTGCATAAGTGGGATGCTCCCTAGGCTGGTTGCTCGCGCTAGGTGGATACTCAAAACTAGGATTTACTGAAAAATAAGCCTTTTTACCAGTAACTTCACTGTAGTTTTGATGTCAATTTTCGTCGCGACTTTCTAACCCTACTAACCGGCAGTAACTAGGGTGGGTTTACTGCGGGGATAGCGTTCCATCAGCGATCGCACCTGTTCCGCATGGTAAGAACTGCGGGTCAGCGGCGAGGACACCACCTGCAAAAAGCCCATATCTTGCTCGCCCGCCACACGCCACGCATCAAACTGCGCCGGGGTTACGTACTTTTGCACCTTTAAATGTTTCGGCGTCGGTTGCAAGTACTGACCAATGGTCAAAATATCGCAGCCCGCTTCCCGCAGGTCCGCCATGGTTTCTCGCACTTCCTCGTCGGTCTCACCCAAGCCTGCCATAATGCCCGACTTGGTATAAATCCACGGGGCACGCTCTTGGGTTTTTTGCAGCAGCTCTAGGGTGCGATCATAATCAGCCTGGGGACGCACGCGACGATACAGGCTGCGCACGGTTTCGGTGTTGTGGTTAATCACCTGGGGATTGGCGTCGATAATAATTTGCAGCGCTTCCCAGTTGCCGCACAGGTCCGGAATCAACACCTCAATGGTGGTTCCCGGCGATAGCTTGCGAATATTTTCGATGCAGCGCCGAAACTGATGGGCACCACCGTCAGGCAGATCATCTCGGTTCACCGACGTAATCACCACGTGGTTCAGCTTCATACGCTCCACCGCTTGGGCGAGGCGCACCGGTTCGCTAGGATCCAGCATCACCGGCTTTTTCTCAAAGTCAATGTCGCAATAGGGGCAGGCACGGGTGCAGCCGGGTCCCATAATTAGAAACGTTGCTGTGCCGCTGTTGAAGCACTCGCCGATGTTGGGGCAGGAGGCTTCTTCGCAAACGGTATTGAGGTGTAAATCGCGCAAAACGTCCTGAACTGCGCCGATTCGCTCGACTTGGGGCGCTTTAACTCGCAACCAATCGGGTTTCTTCACGGGTGTGACCTTAACCTTTGAGTAGGAGAAAAATTATAACTGCGAACTGCCGGAATATGCCGGGGCGCGTCCCTTCACTGTAGCGGATTGATAGGGTTTTGTTAACGATGAAATAATGGGTTTTGCGGTTATAGTTTGCGGCGTTATGGTGTTGTGACGATAGAAACTTTGATGGATTCCCCTCCTCTGGAAATATGGCTCGAACCGGCGATCGCCCCCCTCGATAGCTGGGCAACCACCACTGCCGAAGCGAAAGAAATCCAAGAAGCCGGACGCGACCAGGTCATCACCCAAGACCAATTCTGCGGCGTGGACGATATCAAGACGATCGCCGGAGTGGACGTGGGATTTGAGGACAAGGGAGCGATCGCCCGTGCCGCCGTAGCGCTGTTGGACTTCCAGAGTTTGGAACCGCTGGGGGTGGCGATCGCCCGAGTGCCGACGCCATTTCCTTACATTCCTGGCTTTTTATCCTTTCGCGAAATTCCGGCGATCGTACGGGCGCTGGCGAAGCTGACCCATCAATTTCCCGAGCCGCCAGATGTGATTATTTGCGATGGTCAAGGCTATGCCCATCCCCGTCGTTTTGGGCTGGCGTGTCATTTAGGGGTGCTGCTGGATCGTCCCACGTTGGGGGCAGCAAAGTCGCGGTTTATTGGGGAGCATGTGCCCCTGGGAGAGAAGAAAGGAGACCGGGAATGGTTGGGAGATCGCGGCGAAACCATCGGCGTGGTCCTGCGCACCCGCGATGACGTGCGCCCTCTGTATATTTCCAGCGGTCACCGCATTGGCTTGGAATCAGCGGTAGACATTGTCCTGCGCTGCACCCCAAAATATCGCCTGCCAGAAACCACGCGCTGGGCAGACAAAATCGCATCCCAACGAGGTTCCGACGAAAGCTACGCTCACCTGATTTGCGAGCCTAGTTCCAGCACCTAACAGATCTCTGGAAAGAATATTTTTAAGGGGACTATTTTCAAGGGGGCTTGAGACTGTCATCAATTAAAGTCCTAAGTCAAGAGCCATGAAACGTCAGTTCGACGAAAAGCCCCCTTGCCAAGGGGGGTTGGGGGGATCCTCTGATGCTTAAGCCGGTAGCGGAAAATCTTGGTAACGGAGCGTAAGGTAAGGATCCTCCCTCAGTCCTCCCCTTTATCAGGGAGAAGCAAATTTGAACTAATTTTGTGCCATCGAACTGACGTCATGAGGGTTTCAGCTCCTGGCATTTTTTGCCTCTAAAGGGCGTGTCCTCCCCACTGCACGAGACTTCTGGAGATTTCTGGAGATTATATTGATGGCACGCCCTAAAAGCGAAAGGTGGTGCGCAACGTGCCCACAACAATCGCATCATTGTCACTATCGTGTTCCGGGGCGGTCAGCACAAACACACCGGGAGTAATGCTGATATTGTCGTTGACGGAAAAGCGGTAGAACGCTTCAATATGCAGCCCCACATCGTCGTCCGTATCTACGCCGTCGCCGTCATATAGCCGAGGGGGCTGACCAATTAAAAACGCCAGCAGGTCTCCTTCCCGATTAAAGGGATCGGAAAAGGCAGCGGAAAACAAGTAGGTATTAGTGGTAGCACGGGCATCATTTTCCAAATAATTAGTCCAGAACCAAGCACCCCAGGCACCTAAGGTCAGCCGGGGAGATACACGCCACTGCACCGTTCCGCTGACGGCGTGGATTTGGGCGGGTTCTAGGCGATCGCCCGACAGGTCCGCATTCAAACTACCGGTAAACGTATCCAGTCGCCCCGTGTCCGAATAGCCGTTAATATACGCCAGCCCTGCCAGAATCGTTGGCGTGGGCTTCACCAGAATCTGCGCCCCAGCGGCACTGCGATCGCCCCCCAAAATGCCAAATTCCGGGTCGTCTCCATCGCCCACACCGTAAGCCGCCTGAAATCGCACCGTATCGCTTACCAACCAATCAAAGCCGCCGCCCACGTCCAGCGCCCCTAGCTTAAACACTGGGCTCGCCTCCCCAAAGCGGGAAATGGAACCGCGACCACTATCGAAAAATCCCGAGTTCGCCGTTAGCACCGAGCTCAGGTCAAAGCCCACCGGACGCACCGTAAAAACAACGCGATCGCCAAACGCCGCAAAGCGATAGTCCAATAAATCCAGCCGCATTTCATTGTCGCTGTTCCCCTGGAATGACAGCCGCGCCATATCGGTGCCCAGGCTATTGCTGCCCGATAGCCCCTGTCCGTTGCCCATGGACCACTGCAATCGCAGACGATCGCGTCCGGTGAACGAGCTAACAATTTGCATTCGGGCGAGGTGGGAAAAGGTCACCTCGCGATCGCCGTCCCCTGGCGTATCGCCCGCCGTCGCACCGGTTAGCCCAAAAATCACCTCTCCCCCCAGCACCGCCGTGGTGGAAAACTGCTGATTTTCCAGGGTCTCCACTCGCTGCTCCAAATCGCCCACCTGGCGGTCTAAATCCGCAAGCTCCTGTTGAAACTCCTGCTGTAGTCGCCGCACGGTGGCTAAATCGCCGTTGTCCACACCGTCCTGCACCGCCGCCTCAATTTGGGCACCAATTTGATCCAAACAGGCGTTCAGAGCTGCGGCAAATTCGTAGCGAGAGAGAGATTGATCGCCGCGAAAGGTGCGATCGCCATAGCCGGAAATACAGCCATATCGTTCCACCAGCGATCGCAGGGCCGAAAAAGCCCAGTGGGTGGGATCAACATCGGTTAGGTCAGAGACAGACGTAACCGGTCCATCAAGCTGGGCCAACACTGGCACGTCATCGTCAGCCCCAGGATGATTAGCACCGGAACCACCAGAGGCCGAACCACCAGAGGCGGAACCACCAGAGGCGGAGCCACCAATAGCAATATCCGCAACCACAAAACCAGAGCTAACAGGCTCCAACACGGCAGGGGCAACGGCAGTTGCGTGGGCCCCATTGTCGGATGGGCGGACAGAGTAGGTAACGGTGTCGGACATCCTAATGGCATCGGGCATCGTGGCACCATCAGGCTGGGCGATCGCCGGTCCCCCAACCCCCAGCCATCCCCACGCCATCAACCCGTTTATCGTCAGAAGCCATCGGGGCGATTGCCACGGTTTGAATTGTCCTTTGACGTTAGTCATTGTCGTTTTCCTAACTGCGTGGCTCCTAACACCAATTGCCTTCGTCCCTGCCAGCGTGTGCGATTCAGCTTTAGCAAACCGTGAGTAAGCCGCTGTGGTCAAGCTATCCCAACCGTTCCCGGTTTGCCTCGGTAAAGTCACAAGAAAGTCACAATCTCCCTGCGAACCTGCCACAGTCCTTGCCCTACAGCCCCTCACAGGGCTCTCCCAACAGCACGCTACCGCATCCCCCCGACGGCTGGTCTCGCAACATGGATTCCACATCAAAGGAGAACAGCTCGTAAATATCGTCAATCACGTCGGCGCGATCACGATTATCAAGCCCCGCATTAATTAGCGCCTCATCCACCGGCGGATCCGCATAGTCAAGGGAAATCGTTAAGGTTTCCGCCGCCGTAATAAAGTGCACCGTTTGCATGCCGCAGCTATTGTCTTCGGACAACACGGGACGGCGCTCTGTAATGGGGGGTGATGACGAAGGAAATCGCAACGTGATTCGCCCGGTTCGAGGCTCCGAAAGCGTCCCCAGAGAGTGAGTGCCTTGAGAGTGAGTGCCTTGAGAGTGGGTGCCTAGAAAATCACTAGAATCACTAACCTTGCCGCCTGGCTCCTCCTCCAGCGCCCCTCCACAATTATTCCCCACACCACGACCCCGCCCGTGAATTCCCACCAGCTCTCCGGCAACATTTAACACCGGACCGCCGCTCATACCTCGCCGAGTACCGTTGTCATACAAAAAACTATAGCCCCCGTCAAAAGAAGGACGGTTCAATACGGCGGTCAGTTGACCATTAACAGACTGGCGCTGGCGGCGGGCGGCAGCATCGTCAGGATTGGGCCAACCGGAAATCACCAGGCGATCCCCCGGCTCCATCCTGCTGGAATCTCCCATGGTGGCCACTGGATATTCGCGATCGCTGCGAAACTTCACCAGCGCTAAATCTAAGCCACTAATGGTTTCCCCAAACTCCCCCCGCTCCGCCCCCAGGGGCACAATATTATCCGTCTCATCCACGTCGTCCACGATATGCACCTCCCCATCACTGGTGCGAATGCCATACACCGTGCCGCGGGTACGCACCACATGGAGGGCCGTTAACGCGTAATATAAATTCCCTTCGTGAGCTACCAACACCCCCGACCCCGGATTCCACTCCTGCCGCGCTTCAATATCCCCCGACTGCAACCCCTGGGCGATAACCACCGTCACCTGGGACGCGATCGCATCCACCTGGTCATAGGTCAACGCCGCCAACGCCCAGGAGGGAATCACGGTCAAAATAATCCCGGCTAAAAACCACGCCCATAGCCGCTGGATCAGCCGTGGCACTTGGGACGAAATATTAACGGGGCGGACGTTATCAAACACACCGCTCAACAGTGGCAAAAACAAACGGGGCATAGGGGGGAGCGAGCAGAGAGCAACCGATGACGTTAGCGCGAGAAATCCACAACTTCAGCGTAGTTTGAACGTTGAAGCCAGACTCCTTACCTAAAGAAAGGTTTCGCCTTAAGAATGTTTCCAAAATAGGCGGCAAACACCCGGATAACAACGAAACGTTACTCCGTAGCAGCGGTGACTCTTTTCCCCTTTTGCCAACTACACCCTGCTATCTCCCCTTCCCTTTGACGATAAAACTAAACCTAGAAGCTGCCCCAGTTGTTGCCACCGCTGCTGATCCTGGTCAGACCAGGGTTGGTCCTGCGATCGCCCAACAATCAAGCCCCCTAAAATCCCCCTGTCCCCACGCAGCGGTACCACCATTCCCCAAGCGCTGCGAAACACAGCCCCCAAAGGCGACCAATCCTCGGAAGTCTTAATCACAGTGCTAGCTAAGCTAGACTGACCCTGCACGTATTCTTCCAACACCTCACCAGCCGCTGCATCCACGGGATCCACATCGTCCCCCTGACATTCCAACCAGGTTTTTGTACCCCCCAGCCAGAGTCCAGCGCGATCGCCCCCCAAGGTTTCCCGAGCGATCGCCAATACCCCCAGCAACCGATCTTCTAACGTCGCTGTTTCCGAATTATCCCCACAGCCCAACGTTGCCGTTACCACTCCCGCCCAAGCCTCCGCCTGCTGAAGATTTGCTGACACCATGGCCAACTGTTGATCCGTTTCCCCCGCCTGCACCAACCGTCGCACCCGCTGACAAAGCACGGGCCAATAAATGGGCTTGGTGATGTAATCGGTGGTGCCCGCTGCAAAGGCCCGGTCCACTGATTCTTGATCGTCGAGCACCGTAATAATCAAAATCGGCACCGTTTTGCCTTCGGGGAGCGATCGCAACCGCTCACAACAGGTAAAACCGTCCATTTCTGGCATCATCGCGTCCAGCAGCACCAAATTAGGTACCAGGCGATTAAATTCCTCAATAGCCTGCTCACCGTTTTGGGCGCCAACGGTTTCGTAGCCTTCCTCCTCCATCGCCAGGGTCAGAAGGGCCTGGGTCGCGCGATCATCATCCACAATCAACACTGTTGGAGGACGGTCCTCGCGGGAAATACTCATAGATTTAGCCACTATTTAGCAACTATTAGGTTGCGCTACAGGTTCAATAATTCACTTAGCTCGTTTTTTGCGGAATCATAGGCGCTTTGCAGCAAACCCATGGTGGTTCGACAGAGTTCTGGCAAAGGATCACCGTCGCGATCGCGTCCTAAGGCTTCCAGTTGAGCGCAATAGTCCATTAGCTGCTTAGCCCCTAAATTTGCGCTGCTGGACCGAAGGGCGTGGGCGGCTTGTCGCAGGGCAACTCCATTCCCGCTATTGATGGCCACCTCAATTGCCCCAAGACGGTCTGGTGCATCTTCACAGAATAGAGTAACGGCCTGTGTGACCACTTGCAGTGCCCGCTCCCGATTATTGCCAAACCCCAGCAGCCCCTCAAGAATATCTAAATCTAGGGTTGCATCCACCCGCTCTTCCAAGGTCCACAGCGTCCTCGAACCCTCCTCCGGTGTCAACGCTGACGGCGGCAGCGCTTCAGAATTGTCTGATTCAGGCTGTTCAGCCTCAAGCGGCTCCAATTCGGAGATTTCAGATAGTTGTGGTGGTTTTTGTTGTGGCTGATCAAGGGGCGCTGTAAGGGGCGCTTGGTTTAGATTTTGCATGGCATCGAGGGCAACCTGCCCTTGCCCTTGGGACACCGAAGTGGCTTTGCGTTTATTGGCGCGGTGCTCAGCACGATAGAGCACTTCCAACAGCGCTTCTCGCCGGATGGGCTTGGTCATGTAGTCGTCCATTCCCGCCGCCAAGCATCGATCGCGATCGCCATCCATGGCATAGGCCGTTAGGGCCACAATTTGCGGTCGTTCCTGTAACGGGTACCGCCCCTGAATTTCCTGGGTTGCGGTGATCCCATCCATCGTGGGCATTTCCAAATCCATCAGCACCACATCGTAAACGTCCCGCTCCAGTGCCGCCAGCACCTCTACGCCATCCCCCACCACGTCCGCCGCATAGCCCAGACGCTCCAGCAGCAACAGCGCCACCTGCTGATTCACCTGGTTATCTTCCGCCAGCAAAATTCGCAAGGGTCCACCACTGGCATCAGCTTCGCCGTCAGGCTGATTGGTGTGATCTGCCGTTGAGTCAGGGGATGAGCCGGATGTGGGAGCTTGGGCGATCGCCGCACCAATCGCCGCGTCCAGCCCGTCAGTGGTTTTCTCAACCTCCACCAAAGTTTCCGCCAAGGTTTGATGCAACACTTCCCGACTAATAGGGCTGCGTAACCAAGCGCTAAAGCGATTTTTTAAGGGCTCTGCCAACGTCGGCGTTGCAAAATCTGCCGTCAACATCACCAAAGGTACGTCACCGTAGGTGGGATGCTCCACCACCCGCGCCGCAAACTCCAAACCATCCATCCCCGGCAATCGCCAATCCACAATCATCACATCCACCGCCGGCTGGTCCGCAGCCAAACACTCCAGAGCATCCTCAGCCCGCTCAAAACTGGTTACCTCCAGCCCCCACTGCTCACTGTTATGCACCAGAAACTTGCGATTAACCGGGTTATCATCCACCACCCACAGCCGCTTACCCACAAACAACCCGCTCCCTTGCTCCCCCAACAGGGAGGACGGCATGACCGCTGAAATCACCTGAGGGCAGGTAATCGTGAAGTGAAACGTGGATCCAACCCCCACGTCGCTATCAACCCACAGTTTCCCGTCCATTAATCGCGTCAGCCGCTGGCAAATAGCCAAGCCTAATCCCGTACCGCCATAGCGACGGGTGATGGAAGCGTCCACCTGACTAAAGGATTTAAACAACTGGTTCTGCTGCTCCTTGGAAATACCAATGCCCGTATCCACCACGTCAAATTGCAGCTCAAATAGGTTTAAATCGCGATCAACATCAGGGTCATTTTCGTCAGCGCTGCCGTTGTTTGCGTCTGTGGAGTCTGGTAGCTGATTGGGTATCAGAAGATCTGACTCTTCTGACTCTTGGGGGGTGGGTTGCGCTTGTGGTTGCAGTTGTGGAACCTGGGGGGCGATCGCCTGAGCAGACACCGTGACGGTCACTGATCCCTGGTCCGTAAACTTAACGGCATTACTCAACAAGTTCACCAACACCTGCCGCAGTCGCACCGCATCCCCCATCACCACCGGCGGCACCGCTTCATCAATTTCAAACCCAATCCGCAGATCTTTATCCCCAGCAATGGGATTCACCAGCGTTAACGACTCCTGCACACACTGGCGAATTTCCAAGGGACGTTGCTCCAGCTCCAGCTGCCCCGACTCAATTTTGGAGAAATCTAAAATATCGTTAATCAACGCCAGCAGGGTCTCGCTACCGTTGCGCAACACTCCCAACCACTCCGCTTGTTGAACATTTAATGGCGTATCCATTAACAGTCCGGTCATACCAATGACCGCATTGAGAGGCGTGCGAATCTCGTGGCTCATGGTAGCCAGAAAATCGCCTTTGGCATGGCTAGCAGACTCCGCCGTTTCTCGGGCCTCCTCCAGCTCGCGATTTTGGAACGCCAACTGTTGCCGCTGTTCTTTTTCCTGCTCCAGCAGCTTTGCCTGGGCCAACGCAATTCCCACCTGCCCCGCCACCGCTTCCAGCACTTCTAAATCATCGTTGTTCCACTCCCGTCGTCGACCACACTGCTGCACAATAAGCAACCCATTGGGGCGGTTTTGGTAGGACGTACGCACTGCCGCCAGGGACGTAATGTTTGCCTGACGACACAGGGGGGCCATATCCCGCAGCAGGGGATCCCGATGGACGTTGCTGCTGGCGATCGCCGCATCCTCCGCCAGCGCCACCTGGGTAAAGCAGTTATTTTCAATGGGCAACCGCACCTGCTTCAAAGACAACTGCCCCGGAGCCAGATACTCCGCCGCACAGGGCACCCGCTGTTCCTGGTCCCCATACAAATACAGGTGGCAGCGATCGCACCGCAAAGCCGCCCCAATGCTATCCACCGTGGTTTGCAGCACCAGCTGAGGATTCAACGTTTGGCGAATATCGTGGGTCAGCCGCCGCAACAACAATAGCTGCTGATACTGGCGCTGTAGGGCAATTTCCGCCTGACGCCGCTCCGTTACGTCCCGAAAAAGCCATAAGTACCCCCCATACTCATCTCCCATTTCAATGGGAATAAAATCTTCTTCCACCATGCGTCCGCTAATCAGATCCCAGGGGCGATGGGTCATCAACTGACGGCTGGCAAAGGTTTGCTGCTGGGTCCCCAAAAATCGCTCCGGCTGCTCAAAGCGCTGGGACATAGCCTGGGCTAATGCCGAATAGGGCAACGGCGACGACGGCTCATTGGGCACATTCAACTCGAACAACTGCTGAAAAATGCTGTTGGTCAACATCACCTGACCCCCTTCATCAATCAGCAGCACCCCTGCCTGGAGATTTTGAATTAAAGTTTGCAGTCGGGAAGTGGTGCTTTTTAGCACCTGTTGGGTGGCCGCTCGCTCCGCCTCCGCTTCTTTGCGATCGCTAATATCCTGGACCACCATAATCAAATAATCCGGTGATCCATCCTCCTGGCGCACCAGGGACAACGTGGCATGGACCCAAATCAGTGACCCATCAGCACGACAGTACCGATGTTCTAAATCGATAGTGTCCACTTCCCCCGCCAAAAGCCGATTCATCTGGCTAAGGTTATTATCCAAATCTTGCTCATAGGTCAGCTCCACAAAAGTCATTGCCGTCAGTTCATTGGCCCCATATCCCACCATCTTGCAAAAGGTGGGATTGACCACTAAAAACTCACCCCCCACCCCCGTATGGACAATGCCCACAGCCGCCTGAGCAAAGGTGGTTCGAAATTGCTCTTGCTGACGATAAAGCTGCTGGTTCGCCTGCTTTAACGACTGAACACGAAACTCCAGTTGCCGTATTTTTTCAGCGTCAGACTGGAAAGGAGCCATGGATCAAGGGAGAAAACTAAACAAAAAGTATCGAGAATTGGCGATCGCCCACTAATAATTTCACAAAGGAAAGGAATGTCAAAAAAATGTCAGAGGCATTACTCAAAACACGGCTTTATCGAACTCATTTCCATTTTTACAACTACTTTTAGCGTAGGTCATCAACAACGCTCTAGAATCCAGCCCCAGAGAAAAACAAGACCCCTTCTAGAACAAAAAAGACTGAAACGCTTGCATTCTTGACCTAGGGCGTTAGTTGAGACAATCCCTAGAAACACTCTGAACCGGTATCAATCTCAATAGGGGCAAGAAACAAACTCAAATACAATTTTTAAACAAAATTATTTATTTTTTTGGGTACCTTATAACTACTAGTCCACTAAAACTACTGTCTTATTTTCACTCGGGTTCCGGCAACCGACCTTTTAGTTATTTCTTTGTGCGGTCAACAGCACCGCATTTTTGTCCGGGGGAGATAAAAAGCTTTTGGCAGTATTTTGAATCGTTGCTGCCTGTAGGAACTGTCAACGTTGTGTAATGTCCTATGATATTAGCCCCTCTTTCGTCGTTGATTTCTGGTGCTGATTCTGGCTTTATTCCAAAGTTTCTCTTCGTGAAAATCGTGACCGCTCAAGTTTAGATTTATGGCAAAGCGCTCCCTTAAAGCAACAGCCGAAGGTTCTATGATCGCCAAACGCGCCTTTGAAAGAACCGGATGGACTCAGGATTACCTAGCGGCTGAGGTGGGTCTTAGCACCCGCCAATCCGTGTGGAAGTTTTTCTCGGGACGTCCTGTGGAGCGCCATATTTTTATTGAATTGTGCTTCCAATTGGATTTGGAATGGCAGGCGATCGCCGATTTGCCAGCGCCAATCATTCCCACAGAAGCCACCCTAGGCGGATCGTCCCAAGCTACCGCACCCACTGACGCCCCCCAGGGGCACACCACCGATGGCAGCTCCCCAGACACATCGGTTGGCGAAACGAGTCCCGCTACGACAGAATATCCCACCTCAGCGGACTCCAGTGCCAATGCTGCCTTCACAGCGGCGATGGTCGGGGCAGTGGATGTGGAGGGCACCCTGGCACGGGTGCGGGAGTCCTGGCGCGATCGCCTGGAGGCGCGGCTGGGGATCTATCAAGCCTCTCTGGATTTGGCACAGCCCCTATCCTTGAGCGCCGCTTACACTCCCATGCAGTTGTCCTGGGATCTGTCCCACCAACGTTGGCTAGAGTTGGCAGATTTAGAGCAGCCAACGCCTCCCGCTGCATCGCCATCGTCGTCTTCCACTGCTGGGATATCTGCCAAAGCGGACCTAGCCAACCGAGAGCGCACCGTACTTTTGGGCAAACCAGGATCGGGAAAAACCACCCTGTTGCGCCATCTAACCCTGTCCTGCGTCGCCGGAGAGTTTCGCGGCGATTGTTTGCCGGTATTTATCGAGCTGCGGCACTGGGCCTCAGCGATGAAGGGGCAGGTCATGCCTAGCCTCCAAGACTTTGTTAACGGGTCCTGGTCCCTGGTAGATATTAGCCCCGCGGAAACGGAGGCAATTTTGCAACAGGGTCGCGGTCTGGTGCTGTTGGACGGTTTAGACGAGGTACCCGCATCCCAATTTGAAGCCATTGTGGAGCGGGTGCAACAGTTTGCCAATCGCCACTACCGCGTGCCCGTTGTGATCACCTGTCGCACGGCAGCGGATCGCATTCGCTTTCAGGGGTTTGCCTACGGCGAGCTGCGAGACTTTGATTGGAATCAGGTTCAAACCTTTACCCAGCGATGGTTTACGGCGATCGATTCCACCAACAACACTGGCGAGAGCGCTGGTGCCATGGCGGCAGAATTTCTAGAGCGTCTGGAGCTGCGGGAAAACCAAGCCATTCGCGAGTTGGTAAAAACCCCCATTTTGCTGGGGCTAGTGTGCTCCGTTTTCCATGATCGTGCCACCTTCCCCACCCAACGATCCAAGCTGTACAAAGCGGGGCTCAATATTCTGCTGGGACAATGGGATAGCGCCCGGGGCATTCACCGGGAAAGCCGCTACCGCAAGCTCACCACCGCCGACAAGATGCGCCTGCTGGGGCAAGTGGCGGCGATTCAGTTTGAAGCAGAGCATAGCTTTTTTGAAAAGTCTGACGTGCTGTCCACCATTAGCGACTTTTTGACGGTGATGGATACGGCTGCCGGAAAGTTTAAAAACGGTCGGGGCGATCGCACCCAAAACTGGGAAAACCGCTGGGCCGATGCCGAAACAATTTTGAACGATATTGTGGTGCAACACGGGTTGCTGGTGGAATGTGCCCGGGATATTTACGCCTTTTCCCACCTGACATTTCAGGAATATCTCACTGCCCGCAAATGGGTGGCTGCCCTATCCGCCTGCGAGTCGCAAATTGTGGCTCTGGATCGTCCGGAGCAATCACGCTCCCAAACCCCCATTGATCGCCTAGCCCAACGGTTGGCAGAACGAGTCTTTACCCCCCGCTGGCGCGAAACCATTGCCCTGGTGGTGGAAATGCTGCCGCGTCCGGACAGCTTGCTGATCGCCCTCAAGCAGGAAATTGATAGCGCCGTTGCCGACACAGCAAAAATCCCAACTGTTTTGCAGCATGTAGATCACAAAGTTGCCACCGCCGATTTACGGGATCTGTCCATTAAGCCCGCCGCATTGAAAGCGTTTTACTTAACCCTGTTCCAAAACCGCGATTTAAATTTGGCAATGGCCATTGATCCCCAGGTGGCGAATCCACCGGAGCCGCTGGCGCTGGATTTAGCTTTGGCACGGGTCCATAGCACCGCCCGTCAACTTTTGATTCAGCCGGATATTAAAGGCATGTTGTCCCTCAGTTTTTCCTTGGATTTGGAGCATCATTTCACCCTCTCCGACGCGCTGAAAGGGGCGATCGCCCAACTTAAGGAACAGCTCCCATCTCCAGAACAGGGGCGCGACGTACTCCTAAAATGGTGCGAAACAGATTTGTCCCATTGGTGTGAAGCCTTCCAGGAATGTTTGCGGGAGCACCGGCAACTGGAAGCAGACTGGCACCTTGCCGCCGAAGAAATTCAACAACTTCAGGACTATTACCAAGCCAATGCGTTTTTGGTGAGCTGTTTAGGCAATGGGCAAGTTAGCCCCCCCGTGAAAGCCACATTGGAATCAGAGCTGCTGCAAGGGACTATCTCCAAGCTTTCAGAGCCGTCCTCAGCCTCTAACAATATTTCTATTGCCTCCTAAGGTCAGTTTGATCGCCCTTTCAGCCCAGCTCAAAATTTTGGCGTCACCAGAAGACACGCCCCTAAAATGACCTTAGGCCTAAAGTTTCAACAACCACTGATTTTGAGTTCTGGTGGTTGAAACGCGGGTAACAACAGCTTTTGATAAATCTACCGATAGTTAACTTTTCCCATGGCAGAGCCATTTGACGATCTCCGTATCCTACAACGTGCCCAAAACGCCACCATCACCCCAGAGTCCAGCGTTCCGAGCCTCTATGAGGATGTTGCGGTGGATCTGTCCAAAGATACCGTTATTGTTGATCGCACCCACTGGACTCGGTTGCAGGTGACCGGGGATGATCGCCTTGGTTTTCTCCACAACCAAACCACCCAGGATTTTAAAACTCGACAGCCTGGGCAAAGCTGTTTAGCAGTCATCGTCACGGCGGCGGCTCGCACCATTGACCTAACGTTGGGAGTAATCACTGAAAATTCGGTACTGCTTCTGGCATCACCGGCCATGGGCGATACCTTAGTTTCCTGGTTTGATCGCTACATTTTTCCCATGGACCAAGTGTCCTTCGAAGACCAGACCACCAGCACCGCCACTTTCTCAATTTTGGGCTCCACTGGCGGCGATACGTTAAAGACTCTAGGCTTTACTGATATCGACGCCATGGGGGCTTTTGACCACCAAGCAATCACCATCGATGGTGAAACTGTGCGAGCGATCGCCCACAGTGGTCTGGCACGGCCGGGCTATACCCTGTGGACCGGTGCCGCAAACGCCGCTCCTTTGTGGAAAAAGCTAACGGATTTAGGGGCTGTACCCGCTGGCGAGAACCAATGGGAAACCTGGCGCATTGAAGATGGCGTACCTGGATGTGGTCAAGAATTAACGGATAGCTACAATCCCTTGGAAGCAGGGCTTTGGCACGCGGTATCCATCAATAAAGGCTGCTACATCGGCCAGGAAGTTATCGCCCGCCTCCATAGTCGCGATGGTGTTCAACAGTGTCTTTACGGGGTGCAGTTGGACACGCCCCAGCCCCCTGGATCCAAGCTGGTGAACGGGAAGGGCGATCGCGCCGGCGTTATTACCAGCTGCCAAAGCACCAACGATGGGGCAGTGGGTCTAGCCTACATTCGCCGCAAACAATGTGAAGTGGGAGCCCGCTTTACCGTCGCCAACGACCAGCCAAACACCAGCGTGGGCACCGTCACCGACACTCCCTTTGCCGTGCGGTCAAATCCAGCCGACACAGACAAATGATGTCTTCACCGACCAGTTACCTTCGCCCTGCCAGTTCACGCAACGAAAGAAGTTTTTAATCCAAAGGCTCTTTGAAAACATTGGATTTTGTAATGGGCGATACTGGATTTGAACCAGTGGCATCCTGCTTGTAAGGCAGGCGCTCTACCGCTGAGCTAATCGCCCCATCCTACACAGATTCACAACTAAACAAGAGCGGTTCGAAATGTTCCGCCAGTTCCAAGTCGTTCCTCAAGTGCGAATCAGAGTATAGCAAGAAATGTCAATTTTTTACCAGCCTGTCATCTTACAGCCGGGACACCTTGCCTATCTTGCCCACCAGTCCTGGCGTCTATACGTTGAAACCATCGACTACATCGCCCCTAGGCAGTCCTACTGGGTCCGTCCCCTGATTTTGACCCGCCATGGGAAATTTCTAAATCTTCCCGAAGCCGATCCCCACACCCCACAGCCTTTATCTCCCTTGCCACCTCAGCAGCCCAAGCTGTTACCGGCAGCGCGATCACCCAGAGAGGACACAACAAAAGCCCAGCACCAGCAGTCTTATCAGAATCGCCAAACTGCGATTGCCGCCCCGTCAACGACGCCTCTGCTGCCCCCTGCCCACGAGCCTGTCGAAAGCCATTGGACGAAGCAATCTTGGTATGACGCCCGACAAGCCGCCCACCTAATTTGGCCCAGGGACGCATTTCACCATGCTCTGGACGAAGACATTTTGCCGTGGCTGCCCATCATCTACAGCCCACAAATGCCCTACTGTCCCCCGGAGGTCAAAAGCGCTCTACAGCAGTTTTTACAAAGCCTTTGGCCTCAGCAGCCGTAGGCGATTTCCGTTAAAGCGAAAAAGACAATTGAGCCAATGCGCCTAAAATATGCCGTACCCATGGGCGCTTGCGGCATACCCGCACAGACTCCTAAAAAGTTTTCATAACACAGAGCTAAAAGCTGGATACAAGCTCAATTCGCCCTTCATCCATTTCACACATTAGTAGCTCTAAAGCTTCGTATTCAGCGTCAGAAACGTAGCCTAGACGACTAAGTTCATAATTAATTTCGTTTTCGATATCAGGGGTTAGCTGCCGTAAGTACAGGGCCTTTTCGACTAGACGACGAATAACATTTTTCGCTTGCACGATTCAGCTCCAAATATTAGATGAACAACAAGCAACGAACTGGTTTTTATTAATCCTATTGTGAAATTAGAGTCGGGCAGTGGATGCGATCGCACAATTTAGACGGTGTGATCTTGATCACCTCAAACCGAAGCCAAGTGGTGGCCCTACCCGGCACTCTCCGATCTTTTTTAAGCATAATTAATGGCGATCGCGCCAATACCTCGACTGTGACACTGAGCAGTTTGGATACCAAAACCCGTCAAAATCTTAAGCATTGAAAACTTGCATTTTAGATACAAATCCCCCTTTCGGTAGAACAATAACGCGCCAAAATAAGAACCACACCCCAGAAAAAGACAATAAAAAGCTTATCTCCCCAAGAAACATTAACGAGCCATAAGTAAGTCTTTTTAAAACATTAAAGAAACAGAAAAAAGGTCCACAAGCAGCATGTGAACTTAACTGCAAAAAAGTGAGTTAACAACACCGCCACCCGAGACTTTGTATTTTCGCGTCGTCGCGTGTTCATAAATGTGGTCAGTCATCACTATGGTCGCTAGAAGATCTTTTGCATGAATCTGGGAAACCAGAGGGTGAGCCCGGCGCATTGTTCTCGAAACGTTGGCAAAGCGAGGGCGTGTAATCAATTAAGCGCCAGAAGCTTTATACGGTGGGGAATCTACGCCCTTTCAAAACAAAGCCTGTTAGGGGCTGAAACTCTTGTAGTTACTGGCTTTGAGATTTAAGTTGTGACAGCCCCTAATAGGGCAACAAAATTTTCCAGGCTTCGACGCTCCTCAGCTTACGCATTTGAGTCTTTTAGTGCAGCTAAATTATTTGTGCAAGAGATTTTGCGCCCCCTGAGATGCATTTCTGAGATGCATTTCTTTAAAACCGTTTTTGCAGCCGTTACGGTGTCGCTCCCCTGTGGCAGCGGTCCCTTTACCCCTGAATTTTTGCTGCTCCATTGCCTGCCTCCACCTGTGCATTTGGCATGGTGATCTGCATTCGAAGCGTGTGATACTAAATCCGTTTTTTGACCCCCATATTTGTAGAATAGGCACATGGCA
>ERZ1740067.1322-NODE-1322-length-17280-cov-7.412482_pt1 | contig 17280 bp, 14 predicted proteins | sample MGYA00581736_ERZ1740067 | MGnify/ENA primary metagenome ERZ1740067 (study PRJEB43018, sample SAMN04849236) | marine metagenome | isolation source: floating plastic debris | place: Pacific Ocean | collected 2008-08-27 | study: EMG produced TPA metagenomics... | reverse complement strand
CGGTGCTGTATCTACCGGCGGGTGGTCTGACCCGGCGGCGCGGCCCGGGGCAAGCCGACCCTCCGGGGGGATTTTTTGGGACAGAGACGGGGCAGGGGCGGCTTGCCCTTTGCCGCCGTGCCTTTAGTCTGGGGGACAGCAGGGGAGGTGCGGCATGCACGATGTGATTGGCTATGAGCGGATTGGCGATATTGCCGTCCTGACGGTGCGCAATCCGCCTGTCAACGCGCTCAGTCAGCCCGTGCGGCAGGGACTGTGGGACCGGATGGATCAGGCGGAGGCCGATCCGGGCGTGCGCGCGGCGATGATTGTGGGCGAGGGGCGCGCGTTCTTTGCCGGGGCCGACATCACCGAGTTCGGCAAGCCTCTGATGGAGCCGTTTCTGCCAGACCTGATCCAGCGGATCGAAGCCTCGCCACTGATTGTCGTCGCCGCCATGCATGGCGTGTCGCTGGGCGGCGGGCTGGAGGTGGCGCTTGGCTGCCATTATCGCATCGCGGTGCCCTCGGCGCGGGTCGGCCTGCCCGAGGTGCATCTGGGACTGATCCCGGGGGCTGGCGGCACGCAACGCTTGCCGCGCCTGACGGGGGTCGACGCAGGGCTCGAGGTAATGACGACCGGGCGGCACGTGGGTGCGGATGAGGCGCTGGCGCTGGGTATACTCGATGTGGTCGAGGACGGTGATCCGCGTGAGATCGGGCTGTCCTACGTGCAGAATTTGCTGGATGCAGGCGCGCCGCGACGCCCGGTGAGCGAGATGGCCCTGCCAGCACCGGTAGACTGGGATGCGGCGTTCGAGGCGACACTGGCGCGGAGCCGAGGTCAGATATCGCCGGCATGGTGCGTGCGCGCGGTCGAGGCCGCCTATGGCGGGTCGTTCGCAGACGGTATGGCGGCCGAGCGCAAGACCTTCATGGACCTGATGGCGACGGACCAGCGGCAGGGGATGATCCACGCCTTTTTCTCGGAACGGGCGGTGTCGAACCTGCCCGAGCTCAAAGGTGTGGCACCGCGCGACATGGGTCATATCGCCGTGATCGGCGGCGGTACGATGGGTGCGGGAATCGCGACGGCGGCGCTGCTGTCGGGGCTGCGTGTCCACCTGCTGGAAATGTCGGAAACGGCGTGCACAGCCGCGCGCGACCGGATCGCCGGGAACCTCGCCGGGGCGCTGAAACGCGGCAAGATCAGTGCGGCGGCGCACGATGCGATGCTGAACAAGGCGCTGGTTCTGGTGACCGACTACGCCACGCTGTCAGAGGTCGACCTTGTCATCGAGGCGGTGTTCGAAGACATGGACATCAAGAAGCAGGTCTTTGTCCGGCTGGATGAGGTGTGCAAGCCGGGCTGTGTCCTGGCCTCCAACACATCCTACCTGAACATTGACGAGATCGCGGCAACCACCTCGCGACCGGCCGACGTGCTGGGCCTGCACTTTTTCTCGCCCGCGCATGTGATGAAGCTGTTGGAGGTTGTGGTCGGCAACCAGACGGCACCGGATGTCGTTGCGACAGGATTTGCGCTGGGAAAACGGCTCAAGAAGGTCAGCGTGCGGGCCGGTGTCTGTGACGGCTTTATCGGCAACCGCATCTTGGCGACCTATCGTACCTGTGCCGATGACATGATCCTTGATGGAGCGTCCCCGTACGAGATCGACGCGGCCCTTGAGGCGTTCGGCTTTGCCATGGGACCGTTTGCGGTGGCGGACCTGGCCGGGCTCGACATCGGATGGGCCGTGCGCAAGCGCAAGCGCGCCGAGGGGCACGCGCCTGCGCGCGATGCGACTTATGCGGACCGGCTGTGCGAGGACGGCCATTTTGGCCAGAAGACCGGCAAGGGTTATTACGACTATGCCGCCGGTGCCCGGGCGCGGGTGCCAAACCCCGAAGTGATGCCCATGATCGAGGCGGACCGGGCACGTCTGGGCATTTCGCCCCGCGCCTTTGACGCCGACGAGATCGTGCGAAGCTACATGGCGGCGATGGTGAACGAGGCGGCCAAGGTCGTGGGCGAGGGCATCGCGCGCCGCCCGCTGGACGTGGATATGACGCTACTTTTCGGCTACGGGTTCCCGCGCTATCGGGGCGGGCCGCTGAAATGGGCGGATATGACGGGGCTCGGCGGCTTGCTGGACGACATCCGTCGCTATGCCAAGGAAGACGCGGCGTTCTGGACGCCGGCACCGCTGCTGGAACAGCTGGTCGCCGAGGGCCGTACATTTGATGATCTGAACAGGGAGAGCTGACATGGATCTGTCCTACAGCGCCGAAGAAGACGCCTTTCGTGCAGAAGTCCGCGCCTTTCTGGAGGCCGAGCTGCCGCCGGAACTGGCCGAAAAGGTGCGGCTGGGCCGCGATCTGACCAAGGACGAGATGGAGGGCTGGCACGCCACGCTCAATGCCCGCGGCTGGCTGGCACCGAACTGGCCCAAGGCGTTTGGCGGGGCAGAGTGGAACGCGGTGCAGCGTCACATCTTTGACGAGGAAGCCGCCGCCGCCCACGCGCCGCGCGTTGTCCCCTTTGGCCTGTCGATGCTGGGCCCGGTGCTGCAGAAATTCGGCAACAAGGCACAGCAGGACCATTGGCTGCCGCGCATTCTGGATGGCACCGACTGGTGGTGTCAGGGTTATTCGGAGCCGGGGGCAGGGTCCGACCTTGCCTCGCTCAAGACCCGCGCAGTGCGGGATGGCGACCATTACGTGGTGAACGGTCAAAAGACGTGGACGACGCTGGGCCAGCACGCCAACATGATCTTTTGCCTTGTGCGCACGGATGCGGATGCCAAGCAGCAGGAGGGGATATCGTTCCTGCTGATTGATATGGACAGCCCCGGGGTCGAGGTGCGGCCGATCATCCTGCTCGATGGCAGCCACGAGGTGAACGAGGTCTGGTTCACGGATGTGCGCGTCCCGGTGGAGAACCTCGTTGGCGAGGAAAACAAGGGCTGGACCTATGCCAAATACCTGCTCACCCATGAGCGGACCGGGCTGGGCGGTGTCGGGTTCAGCCAGGCGGGGCTCGAAGCGGTCAAGCGTATCGCACGTGCCGAGACGCATAATGGCAAACCGCTGATCGAGAACAGCCATTTTGCGGCGCGCATCGCCCATGTCGAGATCGAGCTGCGTGCCATGGCGACAACGAATCTGCGCGCCATTTCCAAGGCCGCGGCGGGCGAGGCGCCAGGGCTCGAAGCGTCCATGCTCAAGGTAAAAGGCAGCGTCATCCGGCAGGAGATCAACGACCTCGCGCGCCGTGCGGTGGGGCCGTACGCGATGCCCTTTGCCTCCGAAGGGGTTGCGGGGGCCAATGACGCGGTGCCCGATCCGCATGATGCAGGCCCGGTGGCGGCGCAGTATTTCAACAACCGCAAGCTGTCGATCTTTGGCGGCTCGAACGAGATCCAGCGTGGTATCATTGCCAAGGTCGCCATGGGTGGTGGGCGATGAACTTTGAGCTGACCGAAGAGCGGCGGATGCTGCAGGACACTTTGCGGCGCTACTTGCGGGCCGAATACTCGACCGAGCGGCGCAACGCGATCCTCGACAGCGAGGCGGGCTACGCGCCGGAAATCTGGCGCGGACTGGCCGAGCTTGGCGTGATCGGTGCGCTGTTTGACGAGGCGCAGGGCGGTTTTGGTGGCGCAGGCTTTGACATCGCGGTCGTGTTCGAGGAACTGGGCCGCGCCGGCGTTGTCGAGCCGCTGCTGGACGGTGCACTGTTGGCGGGACGCGCGCTGGCGATGGCGGGGCGTCAGGCTTTGGTAGACGATCTGATCGCGGGCGAGGTGCAATTGGCCTTTGCCCATTACGAACCCGGCGGGCGGTATGATCTGGACTTTGTGCGGACCGACGCGACGGGGGGCAGGCTCACCGGGCGCAAGGCTGTCGTGATGCATGCCGGAGCGGCGGATCACCTTGTGGTCTCGGCCCGCGCAGGGGACGAGATCGGGCTTTATCTGGTGGCCGGGGATGCTGCCGGCCTCGATATCCGGGACTATCCGTTGCTCGCGGGTGGGCGCGCCGGAGAGGTCGTGCTGGACGAGACCCCGGCAGAGCCTCTGGGCCTTGGCTATAACGCGCTGTGCGGGCTGATTGACCTTGCCGTGGTGGCGCAGTGCGCCGAAGCACTGGGGGCGATGGAGACGGCGGTGGCGCTGACGCAGGACTACCTGATGACGCGCAAGCAGTTCGGGCGGCCGATTGGCACGTTCCAGGCGCTCGCGCACCGGATGGCGGACCTGCTGATCGAGCTGGAACAGGCGCGATCGGCGGTGATCAACGCGGCAGGAATGGTCGGTACCGATCAACAGGCGGCGACGCTGGCCGCCTCCAAGGTGCTGATGGGCCGCGTCGGGCAGCTTGTGGCCGAAGAGGCGATCCAGATGCATGGCGGTATCGCGATGACGCAGGAATACGAGCTCGCCCACATCGCCAAGCGGATCGTGATGGCGGACCATCGCTTTGGCGATGCCGATTACCATCTGGAGCGGTTCATCGCCTTGTCGGCGGCCTGAGGGCGTGTCTCGGGTCGAGGATTTTCTGGCCGCTTCGGTCGCAGCTCGGCCCGATGCACCTGCCGTCGAGGATGCGGTGACCGGTGTTCTAAGCTATGCCGGGCTGGCGGCGGAAACGGCACGCTACGCCGCACAGATGCGTTATGCGCTGAGCCCGGGGGATCGGGTGATGATCCTGTCGGAGAACTGCGCGGCAGCGGTGGCCGTCATGTTCGCCGCGTGGCAATGCGGTGCGACCGTGGTGCCGATCAACGCGCGCCAGACCAAGCGCGAGGTCGACCGGGTGATTGCGCATGCGGACCCGCGTCTGGTGTTCCTGACTGCGCAGATATCGGACGACGCTGCGGCGCACGCCGCGCGCTTGGGTGCGCAGGGCGACGCCGTGCCGATGCTTGCCCGCACGCCGCACAAGGACCCCTGCGCGCGCGATGTGGCCGTGATCCTTTACACGACGGGGACGACAGGCGAACCCAAAGGCGTCATGCTCACCCACGGCAATGTGTGTTTCGGTGCGCGCACCTCGGCGACGCTGCGGGACATGGTGGCCGCGGACGTCATCCTGGGCGTGCTGCCAATCACGCATGTGTTCGGGCTGTGTTCGGTGCTGGTGGCGTCGGTGTGGAAGGGCGCGTTTATGCGCCTGCTGCCACGGTTTGACCCTGCGCTTGCTCTGGCAACGCTGCGCGACGGGGTCACGCTGTTTTCCGGTGTGCCGCAGATGCATGCGCTGTTGATGGCGCACGCGGCGGCACAGGGGACGGATGCGTTGGGCTCTGACAGCCTGCGCTACGTTTCCTCCGGCGCGGCACCGCTTGATCCGGCATGGAAGCGCGCAGCAGAAGCGTTTTACGGCGTTGCGGTGCAAAACGGCTATGGCATGACGGAAAGCACGGCGGGCATCGCGGCGACCCGGCACAGCATCGGCAACGCTGATATGTCGGTGGGCCCGGCCTTGCCCGGTGTGGAGGTGCGGATTGATGAGACCGTGCCCGGTGGCGGCGACGGACAGGGCGAAGTGCTGACCCGCGGGCCACATGTGATGCCCGGCTATTTCGATGCGCCTGCGCGCACAGAGGAGGTGCTGTCGAAGGAGGGCTGGTTGCGCACGGGGGATCTGGGCCGGTTCGACGATCTGGGACACTTGCACATTCTGGGTCGGTCAAAGGAGTTGATCATCCGGGGCGGCTTCAACGTTTATCCGCCTGAGGTGGAGGCGGTGCTGACGGATCATCCGGACGTGGTGCAATCTGCTGTGGTCGGGCGCGCAGCGGGTGGCGACGAGGAGGTGATCGCCTTTGTGCAGGTGCGCGCCGGGGCCGGGCTGACCGAGCAGGGACTGGGCGCGTTCGCGGCAGAGCATCTGGCAGGTTACAAGCGCCCCGTGCGCTACGTGTTTGCCGAGCGCTTGCCGGCGGCGTCAACGGGAAAGATACTGAAGCACCTGCTGCTGGAGACGTTTGCGCAGGAACTGGCGTAGCGGAATGCGACGCGAAAAACGGGTTGCGCCGGAGATGTTTAGAAAATGCGCCATTTTCCGAACGGTTTCCGCTCGGGAAACCGGCTATGTCCAGGTGCCGGTCGCTGCGTCCCTGATGGCGCGGATGTTGTCGCCGTAAGGGGCGGGATCGGACACCGACCCGCCGCGGAACACCGCAGAGCCTGCCACCAGCACGTCGGCGCCCGCTTGGGCGACCAATGGTGCGGTTTTCGGATCAACGCCGCCGTCAATCTCGATATGCACCGGGCGGTCGCCGATCATGCGACGCAGTTCGGAGATCTTGGCGGTCATGTCGATAAAGCCTTGCCCGCCAAACCCCGGGTTGACCGTCATCACGCAGACCAGATCCACCAGATCGATCACATGTTCGATCGCCGCTGCGGGCGTGCCGGGGTTCAGCGCAACACCGGGTCGCATGCCGGCTGCGCGGATTGCCTGCAATGTGCGGTGGATGTGGGGTCCGGCCTCGACGTGAGCCGTCAGGACATCGGCACCCGCCTCCGCGAAGGCTGCGATATAGGGATCGACCGGTGCGATCATCAGATGCACGTCCATCACGCCCTTGATATGCGGCCGGATGGCCGCGCAGGTGGCCGGGCCAAAGGAGATGTTCGGCACGAAATGGCCGTCCATCACATCCACATGTATCCAATCGGCGCCCTGCGCCTCGACCGCGGCGCATTCGGCGCCGAAATTGGCGAAGTCTGCCGCCAGAATGGAGGGTGCGATTTTGATGGATCGGTCGAAGGGCATTGTGGGCTCCTTGGCTGGCCTGGCGCGGGTATAGTCAGCCTGCGGCCCGGTGGAAAGGGGCCCTTCGGGGAGGATTTTTTCGGGACAGAGACGGGGTGGGGTCAGATCCGGTAGTAGTCGCGGTACCACGCGACGAAGGCGTCTATGCCGGTCTGGATCGGTGTCGCGGGACGTTTCCCAGTGAGCGTTTCCAGCAGTGTGGCATCGGCCCAGGTGGCGGGCACGTCGCCGGGTTGAATGTCGTGAAACGTCTTGATGGCGTCACGCCCGCAGGCGCGTTCGATGGCAGCGATGAAGTCCATCAGCGGCACTGGCGCGCCGTTGCCGATATTCACGATACGGTGTGGGGCCACGGGTGACAGGCTGTCGCCCGCGACCGGCTCGGCGCCCGGAACGGCGTCGATCAGGGCGAGGATCGCCGCTGTCAGGTCGTCGATATACGTGAAATCGCGCCGCATGTCGCCGTGGTTGTAGATATCGATGGGTTCGTCGTTGAGGATCGCGCGGGTGAACTTGAAATGCGCCATGTCCGGCCGGCCCCAGGGCCCGTAGACGGTAAAGAAGCGGAACATCGTGATGGGCAGCCCGTAGAGATGCGCGTAGCTGTGGGCCATGTTCTCTGTCGCCTTCTTGGTGGCGGCATAAAACGACATCTGGTGATCGGCGCGCATGTCCTCGCGATAGGGCATGTCGGTGTTCGCGCCATAGGCCGATGAGGTGGAGGCCAGCAGCATATGTGCAGGCGGCATAGCGCGGGCGGCCTCGAGCAGTTCGAAAGTGCCGACAAGGTTGGCGTCGACATAGCTGCGGGGATTGTCGATGGAATAGCGCACACCGGCCTGTGCTGCCAGGTGGATCACAGTGTCGAATTGGTGCGCCTCGAACAAGTCACGCAGCAGGCCGGGTGCTTCCACGCGCCCCTCGACATCCGCGTAGCCCGGCATCTGGCGCAACATCGCGCGGCGGCGGTCCTTGAGGCCCACATCATAGTAGTCGGTCATCGCATCAAGGCCGACCACCTGCCAACCTGCCTCAAGCAGCGCGCGCGCTGTGAAATAGCCGATGAACCCGGCCGACCCCGTGACCAATGCCGTGCGTGTCATTGCTGCCTCTTGCCTGTCTGGACAGGTTCTGCCCGATGTGCCCGGTTTTGGCCAGCACCCCCGCGAACCGGTGCCAAGTTTTGTTTGGCCGGTTGACGCCGCCCTGCGCAGCGCCCAAACCCCTTTGGCAACGCGAATCTTGGCAATTTCAGTCCCGGGGGATGGGTCATGTCTATGGGAGAGGCGATCGGTTTTGTGGCCGATGTGGGCGGGACGAATACGCGGTTGGCCTTTGTCGGGCCGTCCGGTGTGCTGTCCGACACCGTTGCGCGCCGCCGGAACGCGGATTTCGACAGTTTCGAGCACCTGGCCGCGGATTACCTGGGCGACAAGCGCGTCAACGGGCCGATGGTGGTTGCCGTGGCAGGGCCCGTGGGGGGCACGCAGGCGCGGCTGACCAACCGCAACTGGCTGATTGATGCGGACGCCGTGGCGCAGAGCTGCGGTGCGACGCAAGTCACCCTGATGAACGACCTTGAGGCTTTGGGGCAGGCTGTGCCGACCGTCACGGCGGACGCGGTCGAGCCGTTGCATGATGGCGCGACGCTTGGGGGTGGTGGACAGGGCCTGGTGATTGGCCTTGGCACGGGGTTCAACGTCTCGGTGGTTCATATTTCCAGCGGTGCGGCGCTGATCTCGGAACAGGGACATGCGAGCCTGCCGTCGAGCGTGATGGACGTGCTGCGCCAGCACATGCCGGACACGTCGGCCTTTGACAGCATCGAAAACCTGTTTTCGGGGGTGGGCCTGCTGCGGTTGGCCAAGGTGATCGGCGTCGATGTCGACAGTGCCGAAGCGCTCGCCAAGTCCGATGATCCGCGCGCCAAGGAAGCGTTGGAAACCTGTACGGATGCGTTTGGGCAGATGGTCCGCGAGCTGGCCTATGCCTATTTCCCGCGCGCCGGTCTGTATTTCAATGGCTCGCTGGCGCAGTTTCTGCTGGCGCCGGAACGACGCGAACGCGTACTTGCGCCGTTGCGGTCGGAGACCGGGTTCGAGGGGCAGTTCGCCCGTATCCCGGCGTTTCTTTTTGTCTCGCATACGGTTGCGTTGGGCGGGGCGGCGGCGCGGTTGATGGCGCAGGTACGCCCCTAGTCAAAGCGCAGGTCAACCCGTCCGAAGCTGCCAAAATCGGCGTGGATGTCGGTGCCTGGCGGACATTCGATTGGGCGAATAAAGCTGCCCGAAAGGATGACCTGTCCGGCGGTGATCCGCTCTCCATAAAGCGCCATGCGGCGGGCCAGCCAGACCACGCTTTCCACCGGGTCACCGAGCACGCCCGCGCCCAGCCCTGTCTCCTCGACCGTGTCGCCGACCGACACGATGGCCCCGACCCAAGGCAGGTTTTCGGGAACGTGCCGCGCAGTCCCCAAGACGATGCCCGCGTTGGCTGCGTTGTCGGCGATCGTGTCAAAGACCTTGCGGGGCTGACCTGTCTCCGGGTCGCGGCGCAGGATGCGGGTGTCGAGGATTTCGAGCGCGGGCGCCACGTGGTCCGTTGCAGCGAGCACATCTGCGCGGGATACATCCGCGCCACCCAGATCGGACTTCATGACAAAGGCGATCTCGGCCTCGATCCGCGGTTCGATGAAATGGCCTTTGGGAATCGTGGCGCCTGTGCCGAATTGCATGGAGCGGGTCAGCACACCGCTGTCGGGGATGTCGATGTTCAGCGCCATCTGCATCGCGCGGCTGGGCAGCCCGATTTTCCATCCGATCTCCGGGTCGTCAGCCGCGACCTTGGCCGCCACCACCTGTTTCTGGATGGCGTAGGCGTCATCCATGTCGATGTCGGGATGGGCGACGGACAAGAGCCCGATCTGGCGGCGGTCGCGTTCCGCCTGCACCAGCGCGGCGGCGGCAGCGGAGTGTTCGTCAGGTCTCATCGGCGACCTCATTGCGCAAGGTGCCGATCCCCTCTGCCGTGACGTCGATCACGTCGCCGGGTTTGAGGAACCTCGGAGGATCAAGGCGCGCGCCCGCCCCGGTGGGTGTGCCGGTGACGATGATGTCGCCGGGGACAAGGGTGGTGAAGGTGGAGATGTAGGCGATCTGCCGACGGATGGGAAAGATCATGCGGCTGGTGCGGTCGTCCTGGCGCAACGCACCATTCACATGCGTGGTCAGGCGGATGTCGTCGAGCTGTGCCGCGGATGTGAAGGGGACGAGCCATGGGCCCATGGCGCCCGAGCGGTCCCAGTTCTTGCCCTGGGTGACGTTGAACTTGGCGTGCCGCACCCAGTCGCGGATTGTGCCCTCGTTGCAAAGGGTGACTGCGGCGATGTGGTCGTAGGCGTCCGCCTCTGAAATGCGGCGCCCGCCTTTGCCGATGACGACGGCGATCTCGCCCTCGTAATCGAGCTTCTCGCTTTCGGGGGGCCGGATCAGCGGTTGGCCTGCGCCGGTAAAGCTGCGCGGAAAACGTGGAAAGAGGGACATGTTGGGTGGTGCTTCTGTCCCGTCCCTGTATTCCGCGTTGCGGTCGGGAAAGTTCACCCCGACGCAGATGATCTTGTCCGGGTTGGGCACCGGGATCTGGTAGGTGATGTCGGTATGCGTTGCGCTGCGGCCTTGGGCGGCCAGCGCCAGTTCATGCAGACCGTCTGCGGCAATCACGTCTCGCAAGCTGGGCCAGTGCGCAAAGTTGGGGGAAAGCGGGATCATCCCGTCGTCACCGACGGCACCGTAATACGTCGCGCCTCCGGCCGTGTAGGTCGCGAACCTCATCGACGCCTCGCGATCTCGGTGATCGTGTCAAAGGCCGTGTCAAAGTCGCGCGCGCCACAGTCGAATTGCCCGGCCTGAAAGCGGATGACCTTGCGGTCGTCGACCATCCCCTGGGTCAGGTAGATGCGACCGTCTGCGTTGTTTGCATGGACTAGCTTCTGGGTGTCGTCTTGCGTTGCACCGGTCTCGCGTATGGTCTAGTGTGTCAGGTTCGGTTCGGTCACGATCTCGAAATCGTCCTCTGCGCGCAGGCGGTCGCACAGGGCCTGCGACCACGCCACGTGGTTGCGGATACGGCTGCGCAACCCCTCCATCCCGTAGTGGCGCATGAGGAACCAGAGCTTGAGCGCGCGGAAGCGGCGGCCCAGCGGGATCGACCATTCGGAATAGTCGATGATGTCCTCGGCCCCATGGGTCTTGAGGTATTCGGGACGGATGGCGAGCGTCTGGCGCAGGACATCCGGGTCGCGCAGGAAATGGGCGGCACAGTCGAATTGAGCGCCAAGCCATTTGTGCGGGTTGAAGACAATGCTGTCGAAGCGCTCCGCCCCGGTCCAGAGCGTCCGGAATTCGGGGCAGATCATCGCCGCCCCGGCCCATGCCGCGTCCAGATGGGTGTAGAGGCCATGTTCTTCGGCCACGGCCGCGACAGCCTCGAGGTCGTCGCACGCGCCCATGCCCGTGGCACCTGTGGCGGCGATGATGCCGGCGGGGATACGGCCGGCCAGCTTGTCCTCGGCAATGGCCGCCTCGAGGTCGAGCGGGTCCATGTGGCGCAGGTCCCCCGTGGTGCGGATCCTGACGAGGTTGTCCTGCCCGATGCCCGCGACCCAGATGGCGCGGTCGATGGAACTGTGGACCTGATCTGAGCAGTAGATGCGCAGTTGGGGCTGTCCATGCAGCCCCTCGATATTGCCCCGGAAATTCAGGGCATGTTCGCGCATCGCAAGCACCGCGGCGAGGGTGGCGGAGGAGGCGCTGTCCTGGATCACGCCTTGATAGGCTTCGGGCAGACCGAGGCCCTGACGCAGCCAGTCGAGCATGCGCGTCTCCATCTCGGTCGCCGCCGGAGAGGTCTGCCAGAGCATGCATTGCGGTGCGATGATCGCGGCGACGAATTCGGCAAGGACAGAGGCCGGAGCAGCATTGGCGTTGAAATAGGCAAAGAAACGCGGGTGCTGCCAATGCGTGATGCCGGGCATCACGATCCGCTCGAAATCGGCCATGATCGTGTCGAGGCCGGTGCCGTCCTCGGGTGGGCTCGCCTCCAGCAGGGCGGCGATGTCACCCGGTTTGGTCTGCGCGCGCACGGGGCGGTCGCGGATCGTTTTGTGGTATTCGGCGCCCCAATCGGCGGCGGCCTTGGCCTGTGTGGCGAAATCGTCCCAGCTCATGATGTGTCTCCCTTGCGGCTCAGGGTGCCACGATGGGTTGGGCTTTGAGAAGGGGTTCGGTTGTGGGCACGCCGTCGAAGACACTGCCCTCTTCGAACCAGCTGCGCGGCGCGGGGGCACCCCAGAGTGTCTGACGCTGCGGGTCCTTGAGGTCCCATTTGATCGGCTCGTGGTCGGGATCGACGGTCTGGTAGTCGGAACAGTAGATCTCGATCCTGTGGCCGTCAGGGTCGCGGACATAGAGGAAAAACGCGTTGGAGATGCCGTGCCGCCCGGGTCCGCGTTCGATATTGTCGCGGTAGCCTGTGGTGCTCATCAGATCGAGCAGGTCGATGATGTTGAGCGGCGTCGGCACCCAGAAGGCAGTGTGATGCAGGCGCGGCCCGATGCCGTTGGTGAAGGCGATGTCGTGCACGCCGCCCTTGCGGTGCATCCACGCGGCCCAGGTTTTGCCCGTCTCTGCGTCCTCGGTGTATTCGGTCGTGCGGAACCCCATTCGGGTGTAGAATGCGACCGCGCCGTCGACATCGGCCGAGAACAGGTTGAAGTGATCGATGCGCAGCGGTTTGACGCCCCGGTAGAGCGCGTAATGCTGCGTGATGGAGGGCAGGCGCGCCATCTCGACGTAGAATTCCAACGGTACGCCCCAGGGATCGGTGGTTTGCAGGATGCGGCCCATGAACGGGCGGTCGGTCCATGTGGTTGGGCGGCCTTGTTCGGCGAACCAGTCGGCGGCCTTGTCGAGGTCGGGATGGTCGTAGAGCTTGAAGCCGAGGCGGGCGACATCCGCCGTGTCGCCTTGGGTCAGGATCATGCAGTGGTGGCCGCGTTCTTCCATCGCGCGGAGGCAGATCGTACGGGCGTCCTCATACGTAACCTGTAGCCCGAGCGTATCGACATAGAAGGCGCGGGAAGCCGCCAGGTCGGTGACCCGGTATTCCACGTGACTGAGCCGGACGATGTTGAAGGGCGGATAAAGCTCGGGCGGGGGGACGGGCATGGACGTTCCTTAACGGGGCGGCTGCGCCGCACGCGATTCATTTTTGCTGATGAGGGACGCTGTCCCTCAAACTCCCTGTGGTATTTTCGGTCAGAAGAAACATCAGGTGCCGAGGCGGGGGATCTGCGGGTCGCCGGTGGCGATGCCGATATGTTTCTGTTCCATATAGAATTCAAAGGACCAGTCGCCGCCGTCGCGGCCGATGCCGCTGGCCTTCATGCCGCCGAAGGGCGTGGGCAGGTGGCGGACATTGGCGGAGTTGACCCAGATCATCCCGGCCTCGAGCCGGTCGGTGAAGCGCATGGCGCGGGTCACATCTGCGGTCCAGACATAGCCGGTGAGGCCGTAGGGGGTGTCATTGGCGATGGCCAGCGCCTCGTCTTCGGTGGTAAAACGGATGGCCGTGAGAACGGGGCCGAAGATTTCGTCCCGGGCGATGGACATGTCGTTGGTGGCGTCGGTGAAGAGCGTCGGGGCCACATATTGGCCGGTGTCGCCGACCCGTGTGCCGCCAGCGGCGATGGTGGCGCCTTCGGCTGTGGCGGTGGCAAAGCTGGCTTCGACCTTTTCGCGGTGAACCTGGTGGATGAGCGGACCGACTTCGGTTGCCGGATCGAGGGGATGGCCGACCTTGATCGTCTTGGCGCGCGCCGCCAGCCTCGCCTCGAAATCGTCGGCGATCGTGTCCTGGATCAGCAGCCGTGACGAGGAGGTGCAGCGTTCGCCGTTGAGCGAGTAGATCATGAAGATCGCGGCATCGAGGGCATTGTCGAGGTCGGCATCGTCGAAGACAACGACGGGGTTCTTGCCGCCCAGCTCGAAGTGGACGCGTTTGAGCGTGGCGGCGCCCTGGGCCATGATGGCGGCGCCGGTCTTGCTCTCGCCGACAAAGGCGATGGCGCGAATATCGGGATGTTCTGTCAGGGCGCGCCCTGCATCCTCACCCATCCCGTTGACCAGGTTCCAGACGCCCGGCGGCAGGCCCGCCTCTTCGGCGATGTCCATCAGGATGCGGGCGGTCCAGGGGCTGAATTCGGCCGGTTTGTGGACGCCCGTGCAGCCGGTCGCCAGCGCAGGGGCGATCTTCCAGGTGGAAAGCATGAAGGGGGTGTTCCACGGGGTGATGACGCCCACGGGGCCGATGGGCACGCGGGTCGTGATGTTCATCAGCGTGGGCGAGGGCAGGGCCTGACCGTCGCGCGCGGCCGGTGCGCGATCAGCGAAAAAGCGGAAATTGGCCGCACCGCGCAGGGCGGCCTTGGACATGAAGCGTAGGGCCTGGCCGGTGTCCCAGCATTCGCACAGCGCGATTTCCTCGGAGCGCGCCGCGATCCCGTCTGCGATGGCATGCAGGATGCGCTTGCGGTCGGTTGCGGGCATATCGCGCCACGCGGGAAAGGCCGCCTTGGCCGCGCGGGCGGCCGCGTCGATGTCACTGGCGTCGCTGCGGGCGACGCGCGCGATCAGACTGTCATCGACGGGGGATGTGGTGTCGAACCATGCGCCCGCGGCGGCCGGCTGTGCCTGCCCGCCGATATGGTTGAGGATGCCGGTATCCACCACTTGCGCGAGATGCGGCGCGAGTTTGGCGATGTTGTCGTGAAGCGCTGACATGTCGGGCAGTTCCCTTGAGTGGTTCAAATAGTGAACCAGTAGATGCAAAAATATATTGCAAGGGCGATTTTCCTGCGTCAAGCTGATTTCATGTCGACAATTTCCAAAGCGCTCGGACTGCTGGACCTGTTCAACGAGGCCCATCCCAAGCTGGGGCTGACGGATGTTCAGCGGCTGACGGGCAGGGACAAGGCAACAGTGCACCGGCATCTCGTCGCGCTGGAAGAGGCAGGGTACCTGGAACAGGATACCGGCACGCGAGCCTACCGGCTGGGGCCTGCGATCACACGCCTGGCGGGGATGCGCGCGCGCACCGTGCCCGAGGTCGAGATGGTGCGCAGCGTGATCGACGCGCTGAGCCGTGCGGCCGGGGAACTCGTGCATATCAGCCGTCTGCAGGGCTTTGATCTGGTGGATGTCTACCACGCGGAACATCACGACCATCCCGTGCGCGTGAGCTTTGACGCCTACGGGTTGCCACCCCTGTTTGCCACAGCGTCGGGCAAGGCGTATCTGGCCTTTTCCACGGCGGGCCTGCTGGACATGGCACTGGCCGATCCGCGCACGGTGCAACAGGGTGCGCCCGCTCCGGATCGGGACGTCATCGCCGCCGAGCTGACGGCAATCGCTGCGCGTGGATACGCCAACAACCGCGATACGCTGCGCATTGGAGTGTCTTCGGTGGCGATCCCCGTTTTTGACGCCAGTGCACGGGCCTTTGCCACCTGTTCCATCGCCTATCCCACCAGCCGCGGCGGGGCCGCGCGCGAGGCCGAACTGGCCGCGCTCCTGATGGCACGCGGTCGGGACATCACCGAAGCCATGGGTGGTGCCGTGCCGCCCGACGTACACTCCATCTGGACCCCCGAAGCCGAAAGGGCTGCGTCATGAAGGACAGCAATTTCCTCAAGGAAAACAATGCCCGCCAGTTCTGGCACCCGATGGCGCATCCGGCCGACAGCATGGCCAATCCGCCAACGATCCTGACCGGCGGCGAGGGGGTGTTCATTACGGATGTGGATGGGCACCGCACCATCGACGCCGTGGGTGGATTGTGGAACGTGAACCTGGGCTACTCCTGCCAGCCAGTGAAGGACGCGATTGCCGCACAGCTGGAGGCGTTGCCCTATTATTCGACCTTCCGCGGCACGTCGAACGACAAGGCGATTGAGCTTGCCTACCTGTTGGCTGACTTTTTCGGCCCCGACGGGATGGCGCGCAGCTTTTTCACCTCGGGCGGGTCTGACAGCATCGAGATTGCGCTGAAACTCACCCGGCAATTCCACCGTATCCGGGGCGAGGGCGCGCGGACCAAGTTCATCAGCCTCGACAAGGGCTATCACGGCACGCATTTTGGCGGCGCCTCGGTGAATGGCAACGCCAAGTTCCGCAATACCTATGAACCGCTCATGCCCGGTTGCTACCACATCCCTGGGCCGTACCTTTACCGCAATCCGTTCGGCACGGACGACCCGGCAGAGCTTGCACGGCTGAGCGCCGGAATGCTGGAGCGGGAGATTTCGTTTCAGGGGGCCAATACAGTGGCCGCCTTTGTCATGGAGCCGGTGCAGGGTGCAGGCGGGGTGATCCCGCCGCATCCCAGCTTCATGCCCATGGTGCGCGACATATGCGACAAGCACGGGGTGCTGCTGATCGCGGACGAGGTGATCACCGCTTTTGGGCGGACAGGGGACGAGACCGGGTCGCGTCACTGGGGCGTGCAGCCGGACCTGATGTGCACGGCCAAGGCCATCACCAACGGGTATTTCCCCTTTGGTGCCGTCATGATCTCGGACCGAGTGGCGGCGGTGTTCGAAGATGACGAGACCGGCGCAGGCTCTGTCGATCAGGGCTACACCTACTCTGGGCATCCGGTTGGGGCGGCGGCGGCGGTTGCGGCGCTGGAGGAGACGATGCGCCTCCGCCCGTGGGAGAATGCGCGCGTGCGCGGGACGCAGTTGAAGGCCGGGCTGGACTCGCTGGCGGAGCGCCATGACATGATCGGTGACGTGCGGGGTGAAGGGCTGATGTGCGCGATTGAGCTGGTCAGCGACCGGACGACCAAAGTGCCGGTGGGCAAGGCGCTGCCGCTCGCCTTTCAGAAGGCGGCCTATGAGGAGGGTGTGATGATCCGGGTGTCGGGCAACAACGCGATCTTTTCTCCGCCGCTGGTGGTGGACGCGGGCCACGTGGACAAGATCCTGTCGGCCACGGAAACAGGCCTGAGGGCCATGGCCGAGGTCGCTTGAAGAGCGCCACGACCTCTGACGCGCTGAAAAGCGCGACCACCGGCAGCGTCATGCGCTCGACCACCGGCGCACGGACTTTTGCCAGCCGCTTCCCCGCAGACAAAAAGATCAACGTGCAGGACGTGACGGACTTTCGCCGGGGGCGGGGGGATCTGGTGTTTTCGGTGCTGATGGTCGGTGTCGCGCTGTTCTTTCTGATGTTTTTCTTCACCCAGACGGGGTGGGAGGACCGCAAACTGCCCGCCAACATGGCGCGCTACTGGATGGATCAGTTCGGGATCACGGCACCCGACGACCGACCAGCACGGCTGGGTCGCATCCTGAGACAAAGCTGGATTGCCCCGCTGGTGTGCCTGTGTGTTCTGGTCCCTGCCGCGCTCTGGAATCTGTATGGGTCTGTGTGTGCCTACCGCTGGCGGGCGCGGTTTC
>ERZ1740067.1320-NODE-1320-length-17298-cov-5.664502_pt1 | contig 17298 bp, 19 predicted proteins | sample MGYA00581736_ERZ1740067 | MGnify/ENA primary metagenome ERZ1740067 (study PRJEB43018, sample SAMN04849236) | marine metagenome | isolation source: floating plastic debris | place: Pacific Ocean | collected 2008-08-27 | study: EMG produced TPA metagenomics... | reverse complement strand
GCCGAGTTCCCCTCGAAGGATCATCAGGCCAAGCCCCGCATCACCAATGGTGCCGGTGACATAAAGGTTGTCGCCTGCCTGCGCGCCGGAGCGGCGCACCAATCCCCCCTCGCCTGTCTCGCCTAAAGCCGTGAGCGAGAAGGTATCAGGTCCCGGCGTGCGCACAGTGTCGCCGCCGATGAGCGTCAGATTGTACTCGGCAAAATCCGCAGCCAGGCCTTTGGCAAAAGCCTCAATCCAGGCTGTGTCGCGGTCCTGACTGAAGGCGGCTGACAGGAGACACGCAGAAGGCGTAGCCCCTTTTGCACACAGATCGGAGACATTGACCCGCACGAGCTTGCGGGCAATGAGGTCAGCGGGATCATCGGGCAGAAAGTGGACGCCGGCCACGATCATGTCGCTGGTGACGCAGGGTTGCCCACCCGGGGCCGGGAGCAGCCCCACATCATCCATCAGGCCGAGGCCGTGGGCATCGTCGGACAATGGCGCAAACAGGCGGGCAATCAGGTCAAACTCTGTTTCAGAGTTTCCCGACACTAGACCTCACCCAAAAGCTCGCGGGCCAGACGGTCCAGCACCGCGTTGACGACCTTGGGCTCGTCTCCGTCGAAGAATGCCTTGGCAACCGTCACATATTCGTTGATGACCGTTTTGGGTGGCACATCGGAGCGGCCATGAATCTCAAATGTCCCCGCGCGTAGAATAGCGCGCAGCGTTGCGTCCAGCCGTGGCAGCCGCCAGCCTTTGGCAAGAGCGCCATCAATGGCCGGGTCGAGATCACCCTGCTTTTCAACGACACCACGCACAATGGACTCAAAAAAGTCCGCATCAGCTTCGAAGCCCTTCTGTCCGGACGCCTCTGGAAGGTAGTAAAGCTCGTAGGTCTCAGGGTCATAAAAAGTATGACCATCGGGTGGCGCGTGGAACTGAGCCAACACATCGCCGATGTCAGCACTGCCGATATCCATCTGGTAGAGCGCCTGCACAGCTGCGAGCCGCGCATTGCTGCGGGCTTCATGCGGCTGTTTGCGTGCCGGCTTCTTGCTCAAAGTCCATCTACCTTCATGGCGCGTTTATGGGCGATCATCGCAAGCGTAGCGGCAGCAGCCCCGCCGCCCTTGTTCTTGTCATCAACCTTGGCTCGCGCCCAGGCCTGATCCTCGTTCTCAACAGTCTGGATACCATTGCCGAGTGCCAAAGCATGTTCAACGCCAAGATCCATTAGCGCCCGCGCGCTTTCAAATGCAACAATATCAAAGTGTGCCGTTTCGCCACGGATGACGCAGCCCAGGGTGACAAAGCCATCATAGCTGGTCTGCCCGCCGGTCACCTTCATGGCCCGAAGCGCATAGACGACAGCGGCTGGAATTTCCAGCACGCCGGGTACTTCCATGCGCTCGTCGGTGCCACCCGCGGCTTCAATTTCCGCGATGGCACCGCGCGCCATTTCATCCGTCAGCTCGGGATAAAACCGCGCTTCAATGATCAGAATGTGAGGAGGTTTCTTGCTCATGAATTTTCTTTTTTTTGCGCTGCAACTAGCCCTTGGTGATCGGCCGCTGGCCGACAACTTCAAGACCATAGCCGTCGATACCGACAATGGTGGGATTGGGTGAGTTCGAAAGCAGTTCCATCTTGCGGATACCAAGATCCAGCAGGATCTGCGCACCGACACCGTATTCGCGCAGTCGCCGGGGCCCTTGCTGCAACCGCGTCTCTTCGTCCGTCAGAAGCATGTCAGAGACGATGGTCGCATCCGTGTCACGAATGATGACAAGGACGCCCCGGCCCTCTTTATCAATGGCCTTCATGGAATCTTCTATAAGATGGGCGCGACCACCCTTGGCGACCAAAACGTCATCAAACGCATTGATAGCGTGCATGCGCACAAGTACCGGGTCCGGCGTAGAGATATCACCTTTGACCAGCGCAATATGCTCTGAGTACTGAACATTATTCTTGTAGACGATCATCTGAAAATCACCGGCAGACTCGGACTCGAATGTCCTGTCGACCGCACGCTGCATGAAATTGTCGTGCTTGCGGCGGTAGGCAATAAGATCAGCAATCGTTGCAACCTTGAGATTGTGCAACTGAGAAAACTGAATGAGGTCCGGCAGCCGCGCCATGGTGCCGTCATCATTCATGATCTCACAAATCACCCCCGCCGGGTTGAGACCGGCAAGACGAGACACGTCGACGGCTGCTTCCGTGTGGCCAGCACGCACAAGAACGCCGCCCTCTTTTGCGACCAGCGGGAACACATGGCCCGGTGTCGCGATGTCGGCGAAATTCTTGGTCGGGTCGACGGCCACAGCAATGGTGTGAGCGCGGTCATGGGCGGAGATGCCCGTCGTCACACCTTCCCGGGCTTCGATTGAAATGGTGAAGGCTGTCTGGTGCCGCGACTGATTATGGGCTGACATCAGATCAAGGTTCAGCTGCGCCGACCGCTCTTCCGTCATCGACAGGCAGATCAGGCCGCGACCGTATTTCGCCATGAAATTGATGGCGTCCGGGGTCGCCATCTGCGCCGGGATGACCAGATCACCTTCATTCTCGCGATCCTCCGCATCCACCAGAATGAACATTTTGCCATTCCGGGCGTCTTCGATGACATCCTCGATCGGGGACAGGAATTCGGAAAACTCGCTCATACGTGCTCCTTGCCAGGCCAAACGGCCGCTTGGATTTCTTGTGTTGGTATGGGGCTCAGGCGGACTTTTGGCCCGGTTGGGCTGATGCCGCAAACTCTATCTGGCGAGCGACATAGCGCGCCAGCATGTCAATTTCCAGATTTACCGGGTCCCCAGCGTTAAGATCGCCAAGGGTTGTCTGGGTCTGGGTATGGGGAATGATGTTCACACCAAAGGTGTCAGGCCCCACTTCGTTTACCGTCAGGGAGATGCCATCGATGGTAATCGAGCCCTTGGAGGCCACATAAGGCATCAAATCTGCCGGGGCCTTAAAGGTCAGCCGCCAGCTATCGCCCTCGGGGGTCGAACTCACAAGGCTACCGACACCATCCACATGACCGCTGACGATATGACCGCCCAGCTCGTCCCCTGCCTTGAGGGCGCGCTCGAGGTTCATGCGCGAGCCAACCTGCCAGCTTCCAAGCTTGGTCAGATTGAGGGTCTCGCCAGACGCCTCCACATCGAACCAGAAAGTGCTCTTATCAATGCGGCCTTTTTCGATAACGGTCAGGCAGGCGCCGGAGCAGGCGATGGAGGCGCCGAGATCGATTCCGTCTGCGTCATAGACCGTGGCGATGCGAAACCGCGTATCGCCGCGCTCCTCGATCTCAGTGACTTTGCCGATGTCCGTGATGATCCCGGTAAACATATTTCGCTTCTCGTTTGTGTCTAGATTTCGTGGCGAACGCGCAGGCTCGTCAGCACGTCTTCGCCAAGGGCAGTGACGGCCAGACGCTCGAAACCCGCGTCGAGGTCGATATCATCGAGCCCCAGACCGGCCACGGCGGAATAGCCATCGTCACCAATGATCTTAGGTGCCTGGAACCACTCAATACGGTCTATCAGATTGTCGCGCAGAAGGCTGGCTGCAAGACGCGCGCCTCCTTCAACCATCACACGGGTAATGCCGCGTTCGGCGAGAAGCTTCAGCGCTTCGGCCATGTTCATCTGATTGTCGGCAGCGAGCGGTACGACGATGAGGTCCACGCCCTGTTCTTCAAACGCCCGGGCGCGATCCTTGTCTGCGTCTTCGCGCGTGAGAATAATGACCGGCGTTTCACCGGCAGACCGCACAAGCTTCGAAGTCAGTGGCAACCGCAAACGGCCGTCGGCCACGATGCGAATGGGTGAGCGGCCGGACAAGCCGGGCAGCCGACAGGTCAGTTGTGGGTCATCGACAATGGCCGTGGCGCTCCCCACCATGATGGCGTCGGCCTGGGCGCGCATGAGGTGGGTCCGTTCGCGCGCTGTCTCTCCGGTGATCCAATGGCTCTTGCCCGTGTGGGTCGCAATTTTGCCATCAAGGGTCGATGCGATCTTCAAAAGGACTTCCGGGCGTCCCTGTGTCACGCGGATAAAGAAGCCCGAATTGAGATCCCGTGCTTCGTCCTCAAGCACGCCCTCCAAAACCGAGATTCCGCCATTCTTCAGCATAGCAATCCCCTGCCCGCTGACACGCGGATCTTCATCCGTACACGCCACAACTACCCGGGACACGCCAGCATCGATCAACGCCTGTGCGCACGGACCGGTCTTGCCGGTGTGGGCGCACGGCTCAAGGGTTACGTAGGCGGTTGCCGCACGGGCCTTGTCCCCGGCACGGGAGATCGCTTCCGTCTCCGCATGAGGACGTCCGCCCGGCTGGGTCCAGCCACGCCCGACGACCACCGGGCGCTCGCCCGTCGTGTCGACCAGCACACACCCAACGGACGGATTGGGCGCCACCTGGCCAAGCCCCCGGCGCGCAAGTATCATCGCCATGCGCATAAAACGCAGGTCGGTCGCTACTTGCTCTTTGGGGGACAGGTCCACTGTAAATCCGGCCTTCGTTCCGGTCTGGTGCTTTGGCGCACTGCCGGGCCGCATGGGGCGGCTGGATCAAATGCGCGGTCAGTCGTCTTTGTCGTCTTTACGCTCGTTGTCCTCGCCGTCACCAAGGCCGCCGAGGAAATTCTCAAAGTCCTTGGCTTCCCGGAAATTCCGGTAGACCGAGGCGAAACGCACATAGGCTACTTCATCAAGCAGCTTCAGCCGTTCCATCATCAGCTCACCCACCATGGAAGCGGGAATATCGGATTCGCCGGTACTCTCAAGTTCGCGGATGATGCCGGACACCATACGCTCGACCCGCTCAGGCTCAACCGGACGTTTGCGCAAGGAGATTTGCAGTGACCGCATCAGCTTGTCCCGGTCAAAGGGTTCCCGCTTGCCGTTGCGTTTGACGACTGTCAGATCGCGAAGCTGAACGCGCTCAAAGGTGGTAAACCGCGCGCCGCAGGCGGGGCAGAAGCGGCGCCGACGGATCGCAGCCGCATCTTCCGTCGGCCGCGAGTCCTTTACCTGCGTGTCTTCATTGCCGCAAAACGGGCAGCGCATATCCCAAAATCCCCAATAGGCACCCCACCGGGAAGTGTCCTGAATCAAGCCCAGATGTCTGTTTACCCGTAAATCGGGAAGCGTGCACACAATTCGAGGACACGTTCCTTGACCGAGGCTTCGATCTTCGCGTTGTCGTCCGGATTGGCCACCAGACCATCCAGCACCTCTGTAATAAGGTCGCCGACCAGCGAGAACTCGGCGACGCCGAAGCCACGGGTGGTGCCGGCCGGGGTGCCCAGACGAACGCCTGAGGTGATCGCCGGCGGTGCTGGATCAAACGGCACGCCGTTCTTGTTGCAGGTGATGTGCGCATTTTCGAGGGAGTGTTCAGCGGCCTTGCCGGTGAGGCTCTTCGGACGCAGGTCCACCAGCATCAGATGGCTGTCCGTTCCGCCGGACACGATATCCACACCACCCTTCTGAAGAGACGATGCCAGCGCACGGGCATTCTCAACCACTTGCTGAGCATAGATCTTGAAGCTCGGCTGCAACGCTTCACCAAAGGCAACCGCCTTGCCGGCAATCACATGCATCAGCGGGCCACCCTGGATGCCAGGGAAGATTGCTGAATTGAACTTCTTGGCCAGCTTCTCATCATTGGTGAGGATCATGCCGCCGCGCGGACCGCGCAGGGTCTTGTGGGTAGTTGTCGTGCAGACGTCCGCATAAGGAAGCGGGCTTGGATAGACGCCCCCTGCCACAAGACCTGCAAAGTGCGCCATGTCGACCATCAAGAACGCGTCAACGCTGTCTGCGATTTCCCGGAACTTCGCAAAGTCGATCACCGGCGAATAGGCGGAGCCGCCTGCAATGATAAGCTTCGGCTTATGCTCAAGCGCCAGCTTCGCCACGTCGTCATAGTCGATGTGGCCGTCCTGCTGGCGCACACCGTACTGAACCGGAGTGAACCATTTGCCAGACTGGTTGGGCTTGGCGCCGTGTGTGAGGTGTCCGCCCGCATCGAGGCTCATGCCGAGGATCGTGTCACCCGGCTTGATCATCGCCATCATGGCACCCTGATTGGCCTGACTACCCGAATTTGGCTGCACATTGGCAAAATCACAATTGAACAGGCGCTTGGCGCGCTCAATCGCAAGCACTTCAACCTCATCTACGAATTCACAGCCACCGTAGTAGCGGCGACCGGGATAGCCTTCTGCATACTTGTTCGTAAGGACGGACCCCTGCGCCTCAAGCACGGCGCGGCTGACGATGTTCTCGGATGCGATCAGCTCGATCTGGGTTTGCTGGCGGCCAAGCTCGCGGCCCACAGAGGCAAAAACATCCGGGTCAGTGTCAGCCAGAGAGCGGGTGAAAAAGCCATCGGTGGCTGGAGAATCTGTGTCTTGAAGCGACATGGGCTGTCCTCAGTATCAGGTGCTGCGTGGCGATGTTTCCAGGGTCTGGAACAGGAGGTAATCCGGTTGCTGCCCGCAAGCAAGCGACCGGCCTGAAGACCTGCCTTGCGCATATCTTGTGCTGTTATGCCCTGCCTAGCATATCGGCCCCAGCATGCCCATCCGCGCGTGGAAAACCATCCAAATCGACTGAATACTCATTCAGTTTGAACCTTTTTACAAACGTGTAGTAAGTTGATTGAAATACAACCAACCACTCTTTCCGCATTATTCTTGGTAATTACAATATTCTGACCTTGTCCCTAGGAAACATGATTTGCAAACCGGCAAATCTCGATTTATACGCTGATCATAGGGCGATCAATGAGCCCCAAAACGGAGCTTCATAAATGAGTGACTTTGACAAAGACTTGGACGCAATTGACCGCGAAGAAGTCGTCAGACTGACAGCAGACGTCATTGCGGCTTATGTCAGTAACAATGAACTGTCCCCAACCGAGTTGCCCGAACTGATTCGCGCAGTACACGGCGCACTTGGTGGCGCGGCCGGAGCGGATGTTGTTCCGCCTGCTGAAAAACAAAAACCGGCGGTCCCTGTAAAGCGGTCAGTGACCCCTGACTACATCGTGTGCCTTGAAGACGGAAAACGTCTTAAAATGCTCAAGCGTTACTTGAGGTCTCACTACGATATGTCACCGGAAGACTATCGCGCGAAATGGAACCTGCCGGCGGACTACCCCATGGTGGCGCCGAATTACTCAAAACAGCGTTCACAGTTCGCTAAGGATATTGGTTTGGGGACGGGTGGCCGCGGCGGACGCGGACGGCGCTAACGACAGACAAATCGGCTCAAACAAAAATGAGGCGCTGATCCAGTCCGGATCAGCGCCTTTTCTTTGTCTGTTCGGCCATCGTCTTCTCAAGCTTGCGCAGGACGATCCGCTGGAGGTCTGCTTGGGTTACACGCGCATCTCCAACAATAGAGACCTCTGTCCCCGTCCCTTCATGGACAGCGCTGACTTTGATGTAGGCACCGCGCGGCAGAAACTCGAAATAGACCCGGTCAGACGACGCATTCCGTGACCGCTTGCCCGATGAAGGAATGCGGGGCCCGGCCATACAAGCTAGGCCGCCCGGCTGCGATCAATCTTGAACTCACTGAAGACCTGATCAAGCGACTCAACCAGGGCCCGTATCTTGTCATCATCATGGAACGGACCAGGCGTGAACCGCAGGCGCTCGGTGCCACGCGGAACGGTCGGATAGTTGATGGGCTGCACGTAGATATTATGTGCTTCCAGCAACCGGTCAGAGATCGCTTTGCAGGCCACCGGGTCCCACACCATGACCGGCACGATATGGCTTGGCGTATCAAGGACCGGAAGACCGCGTTCCTTGAGGGCGGCCTTGAGTTTGGCCGCCTGGGTCTGCTGAGCCTCGCGCTCCGCAGCACTGGCCTTCAAATGCCGCACGCTGGCAAGTACACCTGCCGCCAGAACCGGCGAAAGAGACGTGGTGAAGATGAAGCTCTGCGCATAGGAGCGCACCACATCAACAATGCGAGCCGACGCCGCAATATAGCCGCCCATTACGCCAAAGCCCTTGGCCAGGGTGCCTTCGATGATGTCTACCTTGTCCAGCACATTATCGCGGTCCGCGATGCCGCCGCCCCGCTCGCCATACAGGCCAACAGCATGGACTTCGTCCAGATAGGTCAGCGCGTTGTACTTCTTGGCGAGATCACAAATGGCGCCGATATCGGCGATGTCGCCGTCCATCGAATAGACACTCTCAAATGCCACGACCTTGGGCAGTGACGGATCTGTTTCCGCCAGCAGCTCTTCAAGATGCTCAAGATCATTGTGGCGGAAGATGCGCTTGGGGCCGCCACCATGGCGAATGCCTTCGATCATCGAGGCGTGGTTCATCTCGTCGGAGAAAATCACACAGCCCTTGAGAATGCGCGCAAGGCTGGAGAGCGTCGCCTCATTGGCCACATAGCCGGAGGTGAACAGCAGCGCTGCTTCCTTTTGGTGAAGGTCTGCGAGCTCGCGCTCAAGCGAGATATGATAGTGGTGGGTGCCGGAGATGTTGCGCGTACCGCCTGAGCCCGCGCCTGTCGTATCCAGAGCCTCATGCATGGCGTCCAGCACCTTTGGGTGCTGCCCCATGCCCAGATAGTCGTTTGAACACCACACGGTGATTGTGTCGTCCAGAACGCCATCAATGTAGCGCTTGGCTGTTGGGTAGGAGCCCTGCTGGCGCTCGAGTTCTGCAAACACGCGATAGCGGCCTTCGGCACGCAAAGTGTCCAAAGCGCTCTGCAAATCAGCGTCGTAGTCTATCCGGGTCATATGCCGGCCCTCTCGTCTTACCCGTGGGGCCTCACGCACCAAAAGAGAACACTCTCTCTGGTTGCGAATCCCCTCCCCGCTCAACTGTCGCGTGGGTATGGTTGACGTATTGTTAACCGGCGACCAAGCCGGCGTCTTTGATCCACGTCCAAGGCCAAAGATTTATGTTTCATCGGCTGCCAAACAACCTGTATGGCGCAACCTATGTCACTGATCATACTCCGGCAAAGTGCGGATTGCCGCAGGAAAATGGGGGCCAATGACCGATTTTGCCGCATTGGGGACGCTTTCATGCTGCGCACCCCGCCCAATCAGGCCCAAAGCCCCCTCGCCTCCAGCGTTTCTTTCAAGATGGTCGGCTTGTCTGTCATGAGCCCATCGACGCCGAGATCTATGAGCCTGCTCATTTCCGCCGGATCATCAACGGTCCAGATATGCACCTGTAGCCCCCGTTCGTGACACGCCTCGATGAACGACGCGTCCGCCAGGGTGATGCCGAACTGAACCACGGGAATCTGCAGACAGCCGAAGTCCTCAAACCCACCCATGGGGAGCCCCCAGGCCGAAAACCGCATACGTGCGGTCGCCCAGGGCCCCATGCTGCAGCACAGCTTCGGCCCCAGAGCGTCGCGCAATTGGCGCAGACGTTTGTCTGAAAAGGACCCCACGCCGACACGGTCAATGGCATTGGTGCGTTTGATCGCCTCGATGAGCGGCCCCACGCAGGCGTCATGCTTGGGATCAATGTTGAAGCGCGTTTCAGGGAATGACCCAAGCAGGGCTTCCATCAACGGGATCGGCTCACGCCCTTCAATAAGAGCGGTTTTGACCGTGGCGAAATCCAGTTTTTCAATGGCGCCCGTTTGATCTGTCACCCGGTCCAGGCGGTCATCGTGAAAGGAGAGCAAAACCCCATCGCGTGTCGTATAGGCATCCGTCTCGATATAGCGGTAGCCCAAATCAACGGCTGCCTGAAAGGCGGCCATTGTATTTTCGGGATAGTCAATCGCGCCACCACGATGGGCAAAGGCGAGAAAACCATCATGTTCAAGATAGGCAAATCTGGCGGGATGTTTTTGAGCGCGAGTCATCCCCGCAGCTTAGAGCGATGCTTGTCGTCCGTCGCGGCCATAAATGTCGTCACGGAAATTGACCACGCCATGCTCGTCGACCCAGGCAGTCAGATACAGCATGTAAACCGGTACCGTCTTTTTAAGCCGCACGTCCTTCCGTGCACCGCTCTTTACGAGCGCATCGACACGCGCACGGTCCCAGCCCTGTGCCTCAAGAAGCCAGGTGGTGAGATCATGCACATCTTCCACACGCACGCAGCCCGATGAGTTGGCGCGCACATTGCGGCCAAACAGACTCTTCGACGGTGTATCATGCAGGTAGACCGCATGTGGGTTCGGGAAGTGAATCTTCACAGTCCCGAGCGAGTTGCGCGGACCCGGGTCCTGGCGGAACAAGAAGGTGCGTTCGTTCACCTCACTCCAATTGACATTGTAGGGATTGACTTCACGCCCGCCGTACCCGCGATAGACGCGCATATTGAGACGCTCGAGGTAGCTCGGGTCGCGGCGCACCTGCGGAAGAATGTCCTTGCGCGCAATTGACTGCGGCACATGCCAGTACGGGTTGAAGGCAAGGAATGTGATCTTCGACGTATATTCCGGGGTCTGACGATCCACCTTGCCGATGACCACGCGGTGACGGCGTTCGACACGGCCATTGGCAACCGCCTCAAGCTTCTGCCCGGCAATATTCACAAAGATGTAGCGGTCGCCCAGAGAGGTGGACAGCTTGTTCATCCGCTTCAGGTTGCGTTCGAGCAAGGCCAGACGCGCCTTGGCAGACATGTTCAGAGCTTCGAGTGTGCGGCGGCCGATCACACCATCCGGCAGCAGCCCGTTGCGCGATTGGAAGCGCTGCACGGCGCGCGTCAGGTCCGCATCAAACACGGTTGGGTTGCCACCCGAGCCCGTGAGATCGCCCGTGGCCAAAAGGCGTTTGCGCAGCAGCGGGACGCGCTGCTCGTCAACGACGCCCTCTTCAAGCTTTCCGCCGCCCGACGGGATACGCTCCCAGCCACCCCATTCGATGATGTTCTTGTACATGGAGATGGCGCGCAGCAACGGCCAGTAGCCGGCGTCGCCGAGAGTTGGCGCATCGGACAGCGGCGCCTTGGCATTCTCAAAATCTTCGATCCGGCGCGGGGCTTCCCACGGATCAATCCAGTCAACCGCCCACGGATCATCAACGAATGTGCTGCTGGGGGCCGCCCGGACAGGTGCGACTTGTGAAGACGCCGACCCGACATTGTCGCCGAAAATGTCATAGGAGCGCGCAGGCTCCGCATTCGCCGCAACAGCAGCAAGCGCACCCAGTGCCATCACGGTGACTGCAAACAGGACAGTTTTGATAAGCGTGCGTGCCAAAACGGTACGATCCCAATTCTATAAGGCGACTAATGGGGGGAACCCATAGAATTCTCCCCGTCAGATGCAAGAATGGGGCAAGAACGCAGCACTTTTCGCGCGTGACCTCTCCCCAGCCTCATTGCCTGCCAAGACCCTCAAACGAATGGCCCCAGCAATGGTTTACCGCTCCCCCAAGCGCACAAAACCACGTTGAAAAACCTAGCGTCCTTTGCCCCCGCCCGCTAGGTAATAGTTTGTTAACCTTATTTTTGATGGCCATGCAGCTTGTCACAGGCGTGGCGGGCACTGATCGTGCATCGCGGCCAGCAGACAACATGACCAGAAGCTGCGCCCAAAAGGCACTCAATTGACTGCACTCACGCTCATAGCCCTGAACCTCCTCGTCGTCGGCATCATCGTCTTCGGCCTGTGGCTGCTCAGCCTGCGCCTGAAAGACGTGAGTTTCGTCGATGCCTTCTGGTCGGTCGGATTCGGGTTGGTCGCGTGGACCACCTATCTTGCGGTTGGCCCGGACCACCCGCGTGCATTCTTGCTGCTCGGCTTCACATCGCTCTGGGCGCTGCGCCACGGACCCTACATGCTGGCCCGGTGGCTGTCGGAGCCCCACGAGGACACGCGCTACCAAGCCATGCGCGCCCGCCGTCCGCATTTTGCGTGGCAGAGTATCTATGTGGTTTTCGGCCTCCAGGGTCTGCTCATTGTCGTGGTCGGCGTCCCGGTGATATTTGGCATCGCTAATGCGCAAGCGCCTCTTGGGTGGCTGGATGCACTGGGTGTGCTCTTGTTCACCGCCGGCTTCATGCTTGAATCGATCGCTGACAGCCAACTCGCCGCCTTCAGGCGCGATGAGGCCAACCAGGGTCAGGTCATGGACAAGGGCCTGTGGCGCTGGTCGCGTCATCCAAACTATTTCGGCAATACGCTGATCTGGTGGGGCCTGTTCGTCATTGCCGCCTCGGACGCTGCAAATCTATGGACGGTGGTCGGACCGATCCTGATGACCTGGCTGATTTTGAGAGTATCCGGTGTCGCGATGCTGGAACACGGCCTGCGCCAATCCCGGCCCGGCTACGAAGCCTATGTGGCCCGCACCAGCGCGTTTGTTCCCCTGCCACCCCGGAAGTAGCAGCAGGGGAAGCAACACTTACAGACGGTAGCGAATCTGGTCGGTCCAGAAGCGCTCAAGGCGGCGCAGCGTCGTGTTGATGACCGACAGATCATCTTCGCCAACTTCACCGACAGGCTGCAGCGACAGCAGATGGCGCTCATAGAGTTCGTCGACCAGCTCGTTGATCTCACGGCCCTTCTCGGTAAGGCTCACACGCACAGAGCGGCGATCCGCTTCCGAACGCTTGTGGTGGATGTATCCGGTGTCCACCAGCTTCTTGAGATTGTAGGACACGTTGGAGCCAAGATAGTGGCCGCGCGTGCGCAACTCGCCCGCCGTCAACTCGGCATCGCCGATATTGAACAGCAGCAGCGCCTGCACGCTGTTGATCTCATCGCAGCCGATGCGATCCAGTTCGTCTTTGATGACGTCAAGCAGGCAGCGATGCAGCCGCTCAACAAAGGTCAGGGTTTCCAGGTAATGGGCTTTAAGAGCCGACACATCCGTTTCGGCGGTCTCGTCTACAGCCACTGCCGCGTTCATACTCATACGTAAACTCCCGGTTTCTTCGACACGCAACCCTCCGTTCTGGAAGGGATTTATCTCGAACACATGAGCAAGTTTACGGATCCCGTCTTAATGGAACGCGAAACCCGTGCAGCAATACATTTAAAAGTTTAACTAAATCACTCCGCGGCAGACGGTATGACGGAGTTGCGTGCCGCGTCGATCATGGCGCCGGAAAGCGTCCCATAAGCCTTGCTCCACGCGTCACGCATGTCAGAGGTAAAGACGTCACCAAGCCCCCGCTCCAGCGTCCATAACAACACCTCGCCTACCGTGTCGTATTGTTCCGGGACAACACCATAATCGCGATGGCGGATTGCGAGAGACTCAGCGGTAGGCAGTATGCTTTCCAGATCATTAAGTCCTGCGACCACGGATGCGAGCATCGACATCAGCATGCGGCCCTGATCCTTCATATCGCGTTGGAACATCGGCTGCACATCCGGCGCAACTTCAAACAACCTTGTATAGAAAATCTCCGCCGCCGTCTCTGCGATCGGCACCACTTTGGCGAAGCTGCGTTGCACCAGTTCGATCTGTTCGGGAGTCATTATTTTTTCCCACACATGAGCGTAATGGGAAACATACCCGTAAAACGTGAATTAAAATTTTACATACCCGCAATGGGAGCAGTTGTACGCGCCCTAAAGATCGCCCCTCAGCATCTTGATGATGCCTGAGAAATCCAACCCGTCCTTGCCGGCCGCCTCCATTAATCCGTACAGCGATGCGGCCTCACTTCCCAGCGGCGTCGGCGCCTGAGACTGGGCCGCAGCCTCCTGCGCCAGCCGAAGATCCTTCAGCATCATCCCCGCAGCAAAGCCAGGCCTATAGTCGTTGTTCGCAGGCGATGTGGGGACTGGGCCCTCTGCCGGACAGTAGCTGGTCATGGACCAGCACTGGCCGGACGCGGTGGACGAAATGTCAAAGAAGGTCTGGGCATCCAGGCCCAGCTTGTCCGCCAGATTGAACGCTTCGGCGGTTCCAATCATCGAAATGCCCAGGAGCATGTTGTTGCAGATCTTGGCTGCCTGGCCATTGCCTGCACCGCCCGCGTGAAAAATATTCTTGCCCATATTCTCCAGAATGGGATTTGCCTGGGCAAATGCATCAGCCTCACCGCCCACCATGAAAGTCAGCGTGCCGCCTTCCGCGCCGCCAACGCCGCCGGACACCGGAGCGTCGACCATGGCAAGACCGCTATCTGCCGCCTGCGCGGCAACTTTGCGGGCGGTCGCCACGTCAATGGTAGAGCTGTCGATGAGCAAGGTGCCTTTGTCGGCCTTGGCAATAACGCCATCGCTGCCGCCATAAACGGCCTCAACATGGCGGCCGGCTGGAAGCATGGACACCACTACGTCAACGCCCGACGCCGCCTCGCCGGCACTTGCAGCAACCAAGGCTCCGGCGTCCTTCAATCCGGCAACAGCAGTCTCACTGAGATCAAACACGGTGACGTTGTGCCCGGCCTTCAGCAGGTTGCGCGCCATGGGGCCGCCCATATTGCCAAGCCCGATAAATCCAATGGTTGCCATGGTCTCGTCTCCCTGCTCGATCTCAGCCAAGCTCAATATCGCCGCCGTCAGCCGGTGCGAAAATCATATCGATGTCGTCAACAGTCACCGCATCAAGCACATCCGGTTTCCATTTGGGCGCATTGTCCTTGTCGATGATGGCAGCGCGCACCCCCTCGTAAAAGTCCGGCCGCTTCATGATGCGCGACACGATGCGGTACTCGACGGTCATGCAGTCCCGGAAGTCAGCCTTGGCCCCGTCGATCATCTGACGATAGGCAACCTTGAGGCTGGTCGGTGACTTCGTGCGGATCGTCGCCGCCTGCGCCTGCGCCCACTCGCCGCCATCCCCATCAAGGTCAGCCAGAATGGCCTCAACACCCGCACCGCTGAAAAGCCGGGTGATATCGTCCTGCAGACCCGCAAGTGGTCCACCGTCGGGTGGCGAAAGCTGGGCGCCCAAAATCGCATCAACATCCGCGTCGGGGACAGTTAGAGCTGCCTCAATGTCATCGAGATTGGCAGAAGGCGCATAATGCGTGGCAATGCCGGCAAAGATCGCATCCGCCGCTTTGAGGCGCGCACCGGTCAGTGACAACCACATGCCGGTTTGGCCAGGCGTGCGCGGAAGGAAGAAGGTTCCGCCAACATCCGGAAACAGACCAATACCCGTCTCCGGCATCGCAAAAGTCGTCTTCTCTGTCGCAACACGGTGTGATCCGTGTACGGAAAGCCCAACACCGCCCCCCATGGTGATCCCGTCCATGAACGCGATGTACGGCTTTGGATATTCCTTGATGAAGGTATTGAGCTTGTATTCCTGATTGTAGAAATCGACTGCCATCGGATCGTCCGACGTGCCCCAGTCGTAGAGCGCACGGATATCACCACCGGCGCAGAACGCACGGTCACCTGCCGCCTTGACGATCACACGCTCAACACGCGGATCATCAGCCCAGGCAATCAACTGCGGATGCAGCGCGTGCATCATGTTGAGCGTAAAAGCGTTGAGGGCCTTGGGGCGGTTCAAGGTGATAACGCCTGCGGCGCCCTTCACCTCAAAGAGAATTTCCGGATCTGACATGAATGGGGCTTACCGGTTCAGCATTTCACGCGAGATGATGACCCGCATGATTTCATTGGTGCCTTCAAGGATCTGATGAACGCGCACATCACGTAGGTGACGTTCCAGCGGATAGTCTTTCAGGTAGCCATAGCCGCCATGAATCTGCAGCGCCTGATTGACAACCTCAAAGCCAGTGTCCGTTGCCAGCCGCTTGGCCATGGCGCAGTGCTGAGTAGCGTCTGGCTCTTTGTTGTCGAGCTTCATCGCCGCTTGCCGCAGCAACAGGCGCGCGGCTTCAAGTTCCGTTGCCATGTCAGCCAGCTTGAACTGGGTGGCCTGGAACGTCGCAATCGCCTTGCCGAATTGTTGCCGGTCCTTGGCATAGGCCATCGCCGTATCAAGTGCGATCTGCGCCGTGCCGATCGAGCAGGCACCGATGTTAAGACGGCCACCATCCAGACCCTTCATGGCGATCTTGAAGCCGTCGCCTTCCTGACCGATGAGATTGTCTACCGGCACTCGGCAATCCTCGAAAATGACTGCGGCTGTCGGCTGCGAGTTCCAGCCCATCTTCTTTTCATTGGCGCCGAATGAAAGGCCTGGTGTCCCCTTCTCGACAACGATGCAGGAGACACCTCCCGCACCTTCCTTCCCCGTGCGCACCATGCAAACGTAAACGTCAGATGTGCCGGAGCCTGAGATGAACGCCTTGGCGCCATTCAGTAAGTAATGGTCCCCGTCACGCACAGCCCCGGTCTTGAGGGATGCAGCGTCCGACCCGGCACTGGGCTCTGTCAGGCAGTAGCTGGCGATCAACTCCATGCTAGTGAGCTTGGGCAGCCATTTCTGGCGCTGATCTTCATTGCCGAATGTATCAATCATCCACGACGCCATATTGTGGATGGAGATGTAGGCCGCTGTTGATGTACAGCCCTGCGACAACGCCTCAAAGATCAATGCCGCATCAAGCCGCGTCAGTGCGCTGCCGCCAACATCTTCGCGCACATAGATGCCGGCAAAACCGAGGGCCGCTGCCTTGCGCATGGTGTCGACCGGAAAGATGGCGTTCGCATCCCACTCCGCCGCGTGCGGTGCCAGCTCATTGGCGGCAAAATCCTGAGCCGTGTCGAAGAAGGCCCGTTGATCTTCCGTGAGGGCAAAGTCCATCTGCCACAGCGCTCCCGTATCATCATTTTTGTTCGCTTGGACACGGGTTTAGCTAGGCCACACAGGCCCGTCAACGAGGAGCACTTGTACCATCTCCGGCTCCGCAATTGCACGGCTTGTCCATGCAAATTGACCAAGGGGAACACTGGGATTGCACTCCCAGCCACTGATAGCCTACCCGCTCTCGACAGTGATGAGCGTGCCGGTTGATAAGACCGCTGACAACATTTTTGGAGTGACCCATGACCCTTTACTCACTGCTCTCGGTCTTCATAACTGTCTTTCTCGCCGAGCTCGGCGACAAGACTCAGATGGCCTCACTCCTGTTTGCAACGAATGAAGACCTCAATCCCTGGCTGGTTTTCGCAGCCGCGTCGCTGGCCCTGACGGCATCAACCGGTATTGCGGTAATTCTAGGTACAAGTGCGGCCAGATATGTGGACATGGTTCCCGTCAGGCTCCTCGCAGGCATCGGATTCATCCTGATCGGCTGCTGGTCTATCTTCAGCCACTTCAGGGCCTGATTGTCCTGATCCCAAGCAAGCGTCAGGATGGTTTGCGGCTGACAATCACTTCGGAGGGAATGCCGCCCGCAACCTTTTTGCAGGCATGCGCGACGTCAAATCCGTCCGGCACGCAGGCGAGAAG
>ERZ1740067.1319-NODE-1319-length-17302-cov-6.796718_pt1 | contig 17302 bp, 13 predicted proteins | sample MGYA00581736_ERZ1740067 | MGnify/ENA primary metagenome ERZ1740067 (study PRJEB43018, sample SAMN04849236) | marine metagenome | isolation source: floating plastic debris | place: Pacific Ocean | collected 2008-08-27 | study: EMG produced TPA metagenomics... | reverse complement strand
ACGCATGCGGTCCTATGACATGATCAAGGTGGCCCCGGCCTATGCTGCCAACCTGCCGCAGCTCTTCTCCGTCGAATGTTGGGGTGGGGCGACGTTCGACGTGGCCTATCGGTTCTTGCAGGAGTGCCCGTGGGAGCGGCTGCGCGGGTTGCGGGACAAGATGCCGAACCTGATGACGCAGATGCTGCTGCGCGGGGCCAACGGGGTGGGCTATACCAACTATCCCGATAACGTGGTGCAGGAATTCGTCCGTGTCGCGGCCAAGGAAGGGATCGATGTCTTCCGCGTGTTCGACAGCCTCAACTGGGTTGAAAACATGCGCGTTGCGATGGATGCCGTGCAAGAGCAGAACAAGGTCTGCGAAGGCACCATCTGCTATACCGGCGACATCATGAACCCGGATCGGGCCAAGTATGACCTGAAGTACTACGTCGATATGGGCAACCAGCTGAAGGACGCAGGCGCGCATGTGCTGGGTCTCAAGGACATGGCGGGCCTTCTGAAACCGGCCGCTGCCCGCGTGCTGGTCCGCGCGCTGAAGCAGGAGGTGGGCCTGCCGATCCACTTCCACACCCACGACACCGCCGGCATTGCCTGCGCCACGATCCTCGCCGCCGCCGAGGCGGGCGTGGACGCGGTGGACTGTGCGATGGACGCGCTGTCGGGCAACACGTCTCAGGCAACGCTGGGCACTGTTGTCGGCGCCTTGAAAAACACCGACCGTGACACCGGCCTCAGCGAGGATGCGATCCGCGACATCTCGGATTATTGGGAGGCTGTGCGTGATCATTACGCCGCCTTCGAAAGCGGCATGCAGGCCCCATCCTCCGAAGTGTACCTGCACGAAATGCCCGGCGGGCAATTCACCAACCTCAAGGCGCAGGCGCGCAGCCTTGGCCTTGAGGATCGCTGGCACGAAGTGGCCCGCACCTATGCGGACGTGAACCAGATGTTCGGCGATATCGTGAAGGTGACGCCGTCGTCCAAGGTCGTGGGCGACATGGCCCTTATGATGGTCAGCCAGAACCTCACGCGCGCGGATGTGGAAGACCCTGACAAGGAGGTCGCCTTTCCCGACAGCGTCGTGGACATGATGCGTGGCAACCTCGGCCAGCCTCCGGGCGGGTTTCCTGACGCGTTGGTGACCAAGGTGCTCAAGGGCGAGACGCCCGTGACCCATCGCCCCGGCAAGGACGTGCCGCCCGTCGACTTGGAAGCGACGCGCGCCGATCTATCGCAACAGCTCGAAGGGCGCGTCGTCGAGGACGACGATCTGAGCGGTTACCTGATGTATCCCAAGGTGTTCCTTGACTACATGGGACGTCACCGCACCTACGGCCCCGTCCGGACACTGCCGACCAAGACGTTTTTCTACGGCATGGAGCCGGGCGAGGAGATCTCGGCGGAGATCGCTCCCGGCAAGACGCTGGAAATCCGGCTGCAGGCCGTGGGCGAGACCAATGAGGATGGCGAGGTCCGGGTGTTCTTTGAACTCAACGGCCAGCCGCGCACGATCCGTGTGCCCAACCGCATGGTCAAGGCCAGCACCGTCAGCCGGCCCAAGGCCGAGGACGGCAATGCGGGCCATGTGGGCGCACCGATGCCCGGTGTGGTGGCGTCCGTCGGGGTGACCGCCGGGCAGGAGGTGAGCGAAGGCGATCTGCTGCTGACCATCGAGGCGATGAAGATGGAGACGGGCATTCACGCCGAACGCGACGCGGTGATCAAGGCCGTCCACGTTGCCGCTGGCGGACAGATCGACGCCAAGGACTTGCTGGTCGAGTTGGAGTGACCCCGCCGCTCGCGGCATGGGGTCTTGATGGCACGCCCGCGCCGCTGCCGGGTGGGTACCGGAACACAGTGCTGCGCGTCGGGGACCACGTGCTCAAGACCACCCGGCGCAGCGAGGCTGCGGTGGCATGGCTGGTGCCGGTGATGGATGGGCTGAGCGCGCATGGACTGTCCGCCCCGCGTCCGATCCGTGCAGCGGATGGCAGATATGTCGTGGATGGCTGGACTTGTGAGCCGTTTGTCGCCGGGCACCCGTGTGGTCCAAACGCGCTGCGTCGGCTGTGGCCGCGCCTCGGAGGGTTGCCGCAGCGCCCTGGATTTGCTGCGGCGCGGGCCCTTCTCGACCTTCACGCAGGTGGCGACATCGACCTGTCGCGCATGCCAGTGCCGCTCGCCCGCGCGCTCCGCAAGGCCTGGCGCGCGCTGCCCAAACGGGGTCCGTGTCTCGTTCATGGCGACCTCAACCGGTCCAATCTGATCCGCAGCGACCGAGGCATCACCGTGATCGACTGGGACGAGGCGCGCATGGACCATCCGGGTTTTGATCGGTTCGCGCTCGGCTCCGGCACACCGACCGAGGCACGGGCGGCACAGGCCTGGGAAATCGCGTGTTGCTGGCATCTGGAACCCGCGCGGGCCCGCGGATTGGCCAGACGTTTCATCAACGATACCCGCAAGCGCAGAAATTCCGACGCCAGCCCTTGTTGAACGCCGCACGCTCCCGCACAACTGCGACATGCTCAGTAAAACGCTCGGCGCCAGTCGCTTTCTCATTATCCTAGCCGTCCTCGGCTCCCTGCTCGCGGCGGTGACGCTGCTGGTTTACGGTCTGCTGGAAAGCACGCAACTGATCTGGGCGACGATCGAGACGGGTGAGGTGTCGCGCAAGGGGGCCAAGGCGCTGGCGCTGGAGTTCATCGAGATCGTGGACCTCTTTCTTCTGGGGGTCGTGTTCTACATCATCTCGCTCGGGCTTTATGAGCTGTTTATCAGCAGTGACGTGGCGGTGCCCGGCTGGCTGTCGATCAAGACGCTGGATGACCTCAAGGCCAAGCTGATTGCTGTGGTCATCGTCGTCATTGGTGTACTGTTTCTGGGCCAGGTGGTCGGCTGGGACGGGGAGCGTGACCTGATGGGCTATGGCATCGCCTGCGGCGTCGTCATCGCGGCGCTGACCTATTTCCTGTCGGCGGGCAAGCCCAAGGACAAATAGCGGCTAGCTCAGCTGGAAAGGCGCGCCGAGGCTGCGCAGGTCGCGTGCGCCCAGTTGACCCATATTCGCCTTGAGGTCTTCGGCCAGGATATGCGCCAGATGGTCAGGCCCCTTGGCCCCCAAAGCGGCCACGGCATAGTGCCAGGCGCGCCCCATCATGACGAAATCCGCACCCGACGCGAGCGCGCGCAGGATGTCGAGGCCGCCTTCGACGCCGCTGTCAAAGATGATTGGCAGACCGGTAGCGGCGCGAATGGCGGGCAGCACCTCGATCGTGGCGGGACCGGCGTCAAACTGGCGACCCGCGTGGTTCGACACCCAGATGGCGTCAACGCCCATCCCCTCCAGCCGCTTGGCATCGTTGGGGCGTTGCACGCCCTTGACCACAAACGGCCCCTCCCACGCGTCGCGCAGCCACGCGACATAGTCCCAGTCTGGCGAAGTGCGCAGCAGGTAGCCCACATGGGCATTGGTCGGCAGGTTCTTGTTCGCGGCACCGTCTGTATAGGCGTCCAGCATCCGCATGCGCGGCATGCCCTTGCCCGCCATTGCCATCGCCCATGCGGGCCGCATCGCCACCTGTGCCATCAGGCGTGGGGTCAGTTTGGGAGGGTTGGTCAGGCCCGAGCGGGTCTGCCGTTCGCGGCGCGAGGCGACGGGCACATCGACGGTCAGCACAAGGGTTGAAAACCCCGCTTCGCGGGCGCGGCGCAGCATGTCGGTGCGAATGTCCTCGTCCCGGGGCGGATACATCTGGAACCACGCCTGCGCGCCCAAAACGTCGCGGATGTCTTCGGGGGCGACCGTCGCGACGGTGGACAGCGTATAGGGCAGGCCCAGCCGGTCCGCCGCCTGGGCGAGCAGCCGTTCTGCGTCCGGCCAGATCAGCCCCGACATGCCAACGGGCGCGATGCCGACGGGCAGTGGGAAGCGGTGATCGAGGAATGTCGTGCTCAGGTCCGGATCAAACTCGCCATGCAGAACGGACGGCGTCAGCCCGATCCGGGCCAGTGCCATACGGTTGCGTGCCTTGGTCGCCTCCACCCCGGTGCCGCTGTCGAGGTATTCCCACACGAATTTCGGGATGCGTCGGCGCGCATGCGTGCGCAGATCCGACAGGGCAGGGTAGCGGGACGTGACGTTCATGGCGCGCACCATTTCCGCCTGTGCCGAACATGTCCAGCGATCTCGCGAATCTTCAGATAATTTTAAGAGCAGTTGCGCAATCTGCGAGTCGACCGAACGCACGCAAGGAAGGGCAACGGCCATGCAAGTACTGATCATTGACGACAAGACTGAACGGCGCGACCGCACGATGATGGCGTCGCTGGAACGCAACATGTTCGCCACCGCGACCGCCAATCTCGCCGTGGGGGAGGAGGCGCTGACGCGGCTGCCGGTGGACATCCTGATTGCCAGCACCGACGCCTTTGGCGACGCGCTGGGAGACCTGCTGGGCCTCGCAGAGGAACGCAATGCCGGCCTGAGCACGATCCTGTGGTCGCAAAACGTGGGCTGGGACATGGACACCCTGTCCGAGGCGTTCCCGACGCTTTGCGCCGTGCTGGGCACCGAAGTGACGCCGGATCTGGCGATGCAGATCGGGCTGTCGGGCGCGCAATCCAGCGTGGCGTCGGAGGCCGCGGAATACCAGATGCGCGCCCCGTTCCCCGCGCCGCCGCCCCGTGGCCGCGACCTCAGCCTGCCCAGTGCCGCGGAATTGCAGGCCCGTTCCGCCGCCTGATCCGACGCGCCGTCTCCTTTTGCAGGGAGACGGCGGGAACATCTCGTGAACACCTTTTGTTTGGCGGTCAGTCGCGCTAGACTAGGTGTCATGAGCAGTTTCGATGAAATGGACGCCTTCGAAGGCGCCTCCCTGTCGGCGCGCGCCATGGCCGCGCGCCCGCAGCCATATCTGGATGGCCTCAACCCCGCGCAACGCGAAGCGGTGGAGCGGCTCGATGGCCCAGTGTTGATGCTAGCGGGTGCAGGCACGGGCAAGACCCGGGCGCTGACCGCGCGGATCGTGCACCTGCTGAACACCGGGCGCGCCCGCCCGAACGAGATCCTCGCCGTGACCTTTACCAACAAGGCCGCGCGCGAGATGAAGAACCGGGTGGGCCAGATGCTGGGCCAGTCGATCGAGGGCATGCCGTGGCTGGGGACCTTCCACGCAATCTGTGTCAAGCTGCTGCGGCGGCACGCGGAACTGGCCGGGCTCAAGTCCAACTTCACCATCCTCGATACCGACGACCAGATCCGGCTGATGAAACAGCTGATTTCTGCCGCCGGGATCGACGACAAGCGTTGGCCGGCACGGCAGCTGTCCTCCATCATCGACGGCTGGAAGAATCGCGCTCTGACGCCCGACAAGGTGCCAGCAGCCGATGGCGGCGCGTTCAACCACAAGGGTGTGGAGCTCTATGCCCAGTACCAGGCCCGGCTGAAAGAGCTGAACGCCTGCGATTTCGGCGACCTGCTGCTGCATATGGTGACGATCTTTCAGACCCATGAGGACGTCTTGGCGCAATACCAGCGCTGGTTCGCCTTCATCCTCGTGGACGAATACCAGGACACCAACGTCGCCCAGTACCTGTGGCTGCGCCTGCTGGCCCAGGGGCACAGGAACATCTGCTGCGTGGGTGACGATGATCAGTCGATCTATGGCTGGCGCGGGGCCGAGGTGGGCAACATCCTGCGCTTCGAGACGGATTTTCCCGGCGCGCATGTGGTGCGGCTCGAACAGAATTACCGGTCGACCCCGCATATCCTCGCGGCGGCCTCCGGGGTGATCGACGGCAACGAAAACCGGCTGGGCAAGACGCTGTGGACCGACAAGAACGACGGCGAAAAGGTCCGCCTGATCGGCCATTGGGACGGCGAGGAAGAGGCCCGCTGGATCGGCGAAGAGATCGAGGCGGGCCAGACCGGCACGCGGGGCATGCAGCCCATCAGCCTTGACGACATGGCGATCCTCGTTCGGGCATCCCACCAGATGCGCGCCTTTGAGGATCGGTTTCTGACCATCGGCTTGCCTTACCGCGTGATTGGTGGCCCACGTTTCTATGAGCGGATGGAGATCCGCGATGCGATGGCCTATTTCCGTGTCGTCGTAAGCCCCGATGACGATCTGGCCTTTGAGCGGATCGTGAACACGCCCAAGCGGGGCCTTGGCGACAAGGCACAACAGACCATCCAGATCACCGCCCGCGCCAATGGCGTCAGCCTCGTCGATGGGGCGCGGCTGGCCGTGGATCAGGGCCTGATCAAGGGCAAGGGTGGCACTGAGTTGCGCGCGCTGGTCGATGGTATCGCGCGGTGGAACAGCAAGCTGCGCGGTCCGCGCCTCGAAGTGGCTGAGGATAACGCTGTCCTGGATGATGGCGTGGCCCCGCTGCGCGTGGAATACGGCCCGCCGCCGGTCACCCATGTCGAACTGGCCGAGATCATCCTCGACGAAAGCGGCTATACTGCGCATTGGCAAAACGACAAGACGCCGGAGGCGCCGGGCCGCCTTGAAAACCTCAAGGAACTGGTCAAGGCGCTGGAGGGGTTCGAGAACCTGCAAGGTTTCCTCGAACACGTGTCGCTGATCATGGACAACGAACAGGACGATGGCGGGGCCAAGGTGTCGATCATGACCCTGCATGCGGCCAAGGGGCTGGAGTTTCCCTGCGTGTTTCTGCCGGGTTGGGAAGACGGGCTGTTCCCGTCGCAACGCAGCATGGACGAAAGCGGGATGAAGGGCCTCGAAGAGGAGCGGCGGCTGGCCTATGTGGGCATCACCCGCGCCGAAGAGGTCTGCACCATCTCCTTTGCTGCCAACCGGCGGGTGTTCGGGCAATGGCAATCGTCGATGCCGTCGCGGTTTATCGATGAATTGCCAGACGATCACGTGGACGTGCTGACGCCGCCCGGCCTTTACGGTGGCGGATTTGGTGCGGCCGCCGCACCCGGCGGGGTGCAATCCACGCTGCATCAGGCTGCGGCGGAGGCGAATGTCTACAACTCGCCCGGCTGGAAACGGCTTCAGGCACGTGCAGGAGAGCGCCCGATCAGCCAACCCAAGGAAAGCCGCAACACCGTGATCGACATGAATGCGGTGTCGAGCTTTACCGTGGGCGAGCGGGTGTTTCACCAGAAGTTCGGCTATGGCGCGATTGTCGGGATCGAGGGTGACAAGCTTGACATCGATTTTGAGAAGGCGGGGCCGAAAAAGGTTGTCTCGCGCTTTGTCTCGAGCTCGGACGACGTTCCATTTTGAGCGATGTGACCTGAGCCAGGCGGAAAATGACGCATTTTCCGGTGGTTTTCCGTGTCGGAAAACGCCTGACCCAACGATCAAAAGAAAAACGGCGACCCCAGGGAGGAGGGGCCGCCGTTCTTTTTACATCCTGCGGTCAGGGAGGAGGAAGACCGACGGAGATGTATTCCTTTGCGCCCTAGGTTCGAACGCGGTGTAAAAGATGCGGCGACGCCAGGGAGGAGGTAGGCGCCGCCGCCAATTTTCAGATGTCCCAGGGAGGAGGAGAGGAACACCTGATCTCGTTGTTTCTACCGGTCTGTTTCACCGTGTGCGCTTTGCCACGCGATGCGGCGCAACTCGGACCGGTGCAGACCCAGATCCGCTAACTTGCGGTTCGACAGGGTTTGCAACTCGGCCAGAGTGACGCGATAGGTGCGACGGACCGCACGCCGCGCAGCAGCTGTTTCAAAGAAGCGCGCGGCGTTGCCCAGCAGGCGTTCCACCAGGTCGCTGCGCTGCGATATATCGTTGTAATAGGCCATTGTGTTTGCCTCATGTTCATCGTTCGTTGGGACAAAGATAGTCAAATGCTGCAATTGCACAATAGCCACGGGCTCAATGCTGCTATGCAGCAATTGCATGGGATTGCGGTTGAAATCGCAGGCACCGCGCCCAAGCTTTAAGCGCCCTCCCGCAAATTGCCGCGCCCCCCTTGTTCTCGACCTGAAACCTGCCAGTTAATGCATCGAACTGGCGAGGAAACGGGCGCGGCGATGACAGATTCCGATATCATGACGGCGTTGGCCCGCGTGGCACTTCCCAGCGGAGAGGACCTGGTAAGCGCGGATATGGTCCGCGCCGTGACGATCGCCGATGGTCTTGTCACCTTTGTCATCGAGGCGCCGGATGCCGAGACAGCGTCCGGGATGGAGCCTGTGCGCCAGGCTGCCGAGGCGGCGGTGCGGGCGCTGGACGGGGTGCGTGATGTGCGCGTGGCCCTCACCGCACATGGTCCGGCGGCCAGGAAAGCGCCCCCGCCCGACCTCAAGATCGGGCGCCACCCCACACCGCAGGCCGGTCCGACGAAACCGGCGGGCGTACAGCGCATTCTGGCCATCGGGTCGGGTAAAGGTGGCGTGGGCAAATCGACCGTGTCGTCCAACCTCGCCGTGGCGCTGGCGCGGCAGGGGCGGCGCGTCGGTCTGCTGGACGCAGATATATACGGGCCCTCGCAGCCGCGCATGATGGGCGTCAACAAGCGGCCAGCGTCACCGGATGGCAAGACGATCATTCCCCTGCAGGCCCATGGTGTAACACTCATGTCCATCGGCTTCATGATGGAAGAGGGCAGGGCCGTCGTCTGGCGCGGGCCGATGCTGATGGGTGCGTTGCAGCAGATGCTGGGGCAGGTGCAATGGGGCGAACTGGACGTGCTGCTGGTCGATCTGCCGCCCGGGACGGGCGATGTGCAGCTGACGCTCTGCCAGAAATCCGAACTCACGGGCGCAATCGTCGTCAGCACACCGCAGGATGTGGCGCTGATCGATGCGCGCAAGGCCATCGACATGTTCGCGACACTCAAGACACCTGTGCTTGGCCTTATTGAAAACATGTCGATGTTTGTCTGCCCCGATTGCGGGTCCGAACATGCCCTGTTCGGTCAGGGTGGCGTCGCGGCGGAAGCGCAGCAGATGGGGGTGCCGCTGTTGGGCGCGTTGCCCATCGACCTCGACACGAGGTTGGCGGGCGATGGCGGCACGCCGGTTGCTGCGGGCGAGGGGCCCATGGCGGACGCTTTTGCCCGGATTGCCCAAGGGCTGATCAAGGGCGGGATGGCCTAGGCTTCGTTTCGCAACGGTTATGGGAATGCGTGGGAAAAGGCGCGTTCAATTGCGGTGATTCGAATCAATTCAGTCGCATTGCGGTACAGATTTGCCAAAATTAATGAGAACAAAGAATAAACATCTATATCCGGGCAGGTTCCAAGGATCGTTTTTTGGGAATTTGTGGGCCATGTGCGATCTCTGAGTGGGAAATCTACATGTTGTGTCTACGTGATCACCGGCAACATCATACGCGACGCCGGTAAAAGATCACCCCAGTTTTTGCGCTGCAATACTCCATAAATGGCCTTCTAAATCCTGCATAGCGCATAAAAAACCATTGCTTCCCATGCTTTCCCATGGCATCCCTGTTGCACGAGATGAAAACGAGCACGGGGCAGCAAACGACCCCACGCAAACAACAAAACTCTAGCAGGTTTCATACAGGCACCTCGCTTTCATCAAAAAAGAGATCCGGCGCGCGAGCGAGCAGACATCCCCCCAGGTGGCGCGCGCAGCTGGAGATCCCGCAAAGCGGGACGAGGGCGGCGGGTTGATCAGTGGCAGCAGATCAACCCGCCGTTTCCATTTTCAGAGACCTGGGCGGGTACGGAAAAACAAGGACGGGCCAAACAGGTGGCACGCAGGTTCAGAGGCGAAAGCGACCACAAGGTGGACGCAAAGGGGCGGGTGTCTATCCCGGCCTCGTTTCGCCGTGTGATCGAGGCGTGCGACCCTGACTGGACAGAAGGGCTGACGCCGCGCCTGATCATCGTCTATGGCGGCGCGACCCGCAATTACCTCGAAGGGTTCACGATCGAGGCGATGGATGAGGTCGATGACAAGATCGCCAAGTTCCCGCGCGGCTCGGCCAAGCGCAAGGCGATGGAGCGGCTCTATTCAGCGCAATCGGTCGAGGCCGAAGTCGACAATACGGGCCGCATCGTCCTGCCTGCCAAGCTGCGGGACAAGATCGGGCTGGACGGCATGGCACGCTTTGTTTCGTCGGGCGACACGTTCGAGATATGGAAGCCCGAGGCCTATGATGACAGCATCGCGGCGCTGGATGACGATGGCTACGATCCGGACCTTGATCCATCCGCCTACCTTGACGGGGATCTGGGCTGAACATGGCTGGGGGGCCGCATATACCAGTTCTCATCGACGCGATCCTTGACGCCTGCGCCCCTGTCGCGGGCGTTTGGCTGGATGGCACTTTTGGCGCGGGCGGTTACACGCGCGCCTTGCTTGATGCCGGTGCGGACCGGGTGATTGCCGTGGATCGTGATCCGCTGGCCTTTGAGATGGCTCAGGACTGGACGGCGCAGTTTGGCGACCGGATCGTGATGCAGCAGGGCGTGTTCTCGCGCCTGGACACTTATGCCACGGGCCTCGACGGTGTCGTTCTTGACCTGGGCGTCAGCTCGATGCAGCTGGATCAGGCCGCGCGCGGGTTTTCGTTCATGCAGGACGGGCCGCTCGACATGCGGATGAGCCAGGATGGCCCTTCGGCGGCGGACATCGTCAATACCGCGGACGAGGGCGTGCTGGCCGATATCCTCTTTCACTATGGCGAGGAGCGCGCCAGCCGCCGTATTGCACGTGCGATCATCACATCGCGCCCGATCACCACCACGCTGGAACTGACGGGTATCATCGAAAAGTGTCTGCCGCGCCCCAAGCCCGGCCAATCGCACCCCGCCACGCGCAGTTTTCAAGCGCTGCGGATTGCGGTGAACAACGAATATGATGAGCTCTATCAGGGGCTTATGGCGGCAGAGCGGGCGTTAAAGCCCGGTGGACAGCTCGCCGTTGTGACCTTTCATTCGATCGAGGACCGCATGGTCAAACGCTTTCTCACCGCCCGGTCGGGCAGTGCCGGGCGGGCCAACCGCTACGCACCCGAGGCTGCCAGCGACGCACCGGCTTTCACGCTGAAAAGCCGCAAGGCCATCGCGCCCGGCGACGCCGAAATCCAAGCCAACCCGCGCGCCCGTTCGGCCAAGCTGCGGGTGGCCACGCGCACCGATGCGCCGGCGGGCACGGTCGATCCGAAATCAATTGGTATGCCGCACGTCAGGGGGGGTATCTGATGCGCAACGTCTTGTTTGTTCTGACCACAATGGCGGTGATCGGCCTCGCTTTTTGGGCCTATCGCGAGAATTACGCGACGCAAGAAGTGCTGTCCGAGGTCGAAACCCTGCACCGCGATATCGGGGCAGCACATGCCCGGCTGGCGGTGCTCAAGGCCGAATGGGCGTATCTGAACCGCCCGGACCGGCTGCGGGATCTGGCCGAAATCAACTTTGACCGGCTGGGGCTGCTGCCCCTGCGACCCGAACAGTTCGGCTATGTGGACGAGGTCGCATATCCCGCGCCCGCATTACCCCCCGTCACCGACGCCGTCGAGGTGCAGGGCACGCTGGAGGTGACGGAATGACCCGCACACCGCTCCGCCCGCTGGCCCGCATTCTGCCCGCCCGCGACGCCGGCGAAAGCCCCGCTGCGATCGAACGTGAGAACCTGCGCGTACGGCATGAAGAAATGCGCGACCGCGCAAGGACCCGTGCCGAAGGACGGCTGCTGGTGCTTGGTGTCTTCTTCTTTGCCGCGTTTCTGACCGTGGGTGTCCGCATGGGCATGCTGGCCACGTCCGAGCCGATGGAGCCGCGCGCCAGTGCGCAGGGTGCCGCAATTTCCGCGGCCCGCGCCGATATCGTGGACCGCAAGGGTCGACTGCTGGCGACGAACTTCGAGACACATGCGCTCTATGCGCAGCCGCCGCTCATGGTCGACCCGGCCGCGGCTGCCAAGGGTCTGGCCGCGATCTTCCCCGATCTGAAGGAAGACGCGTTGCTCAGGGACTTTACCGGCAAGCGCAAATTCCTGTGGATCCGCCGGAAAATCAGCCCCGAGCAGATGCAGGCCGTGCACGAGATCGGCGATCCCGGTCTGCTCTTTGGTCCCCGTGAGATGCGGCTTTATCCCAATGGCTCGCTCGCGGCGCACGTGATGGGTGGGGCGAGTTTCGGCAAGGAAGGCGTGAGTGCCGCCGAGGTGATCGGTGTTGCGGGCGTCGAAAAGTATTTTGACGACTACCTGCGCGATCCGGCCAACGGGCAACGCCCGCTGACCCTGTCGCTGGACCTCACAGTGCAGGCGGCGGCGGAACAGGTGCTTTATGGTGGCATGAAGCTGATGAATGCCAAGGGCGCAACCAGCGTTCTGATGGATGTGCACACAGGAGAGATCGTTTCGGTGGTGAGCCTGCCGGATTTCGACCCCAACAACCGTCCCCGGCCTGCCACCAGCGGGGATCAGGGCGACAGCCCGCTCTTCAACCGGTCGGTGCAGGGCGTCTACGAGCTGGGTTCGACCTTCAAGATCTTTGCGGCGGCACAGGCGGTAGACCTGGGCCTTGTCTCGCCCTCGACCATCATCGACACCTCCGGGCCGATGAAAGTGGGCGGTTTTCGCATCGGCGAGTTCCGCAACAAGAACTACGGCAAGCTGAGCGTGGCCGACATCATCGTCCAATCCTCCAACCGGGGGACGGGCCGCATGGCGCTGCAGATCGGCGCCGAGCGGCAGCAGGAATTCCTGAAATCCATGGGCTTTTTCGATGCGACACCATTCGAGATCGTGGAGGCGCGTACCGGAAAGCCGCTGTTGCCCAAACGCTGGACGGAACTGAGCGCTGTCACTGTGAGCTATGGCCATGGGCTGTCCAGCTCGCCCATGCACCTTGCCGCGGGCTACGCCACGATTGCCAATGGCGGGCATATGGTGGCGCCGACGATCCTCAAGCAAAACGGACCGCGCCTTGGCCCCCGCGTGATGAGCGAAAACGCCGCCCGCGCCGCCCGCGACATGCTGCGCAAGGTGGTGACATCCGGCACGGCAAGCATGGGTGAGGTGCCGGGCTATGCCGTGGGTGGCAAGACCGGGACGGCGGACAAGCCCCGCGCGCGGGGTGGGTACTACGACGACAAGGTCATCGCGACCTTTGCCACGATGTTCCCGGCACATGACCCGAAATACGTGCTGGTGGTGACACTGGACGAACCGGTTGAGACATCCGGCGACAAGCCGCGCCGTACGGCGGGCTGGACGGCGGTGCCCGTCGCCGCCGAGATGATCGGCCGCATCGCGCCCCTGCTGGGCCTGCGGCCCACCGTTGAACCCAAGGCACTGGCTGATATAACGCTGACAAGCAGCAACTGAGGTGCGCAATGCACCCGATCCAAAAGGCCGAACATGGGTGAGCAGCCAAGGCCCCTCGCTGCGCTGGGATTGACAGCGCGCGGGCAGGCCAATCCTGAGATCAAGGGGATTGCGGTTGACAGCCGCGAGGTCAGCGACGGGTTCCTCTTTGCCGCGATGCCCGGCAGTCGCATGCATGGGGCGGAGTTCGTTGAATTTGCCGTGCGCATGGGCGCTGTGGCCGTGTTGACCGATGCCGCAGGCGCAGACATCGCCGCACCGCATCTGGGCGACGCGGCCCTCGTGATCGCGGACGCCCCGCGCGAGGCGCTGGCGCGCGCCGCCGCCCTTTGGTTCGGCGGCCAGCCCGAGGTCATGGTCGCCGTCACAGGCACAAACGGCAAGACGTCCGTCAGCACCTTTGTCCGCCAGATCTGGATCGAGATGGGGCTGGCCGCCGTCAATCTGGGCACCACCGGCGTCGAAGGGGCTTGGACCGCGCCGCTGGCCCACACCACGCCCGAACCCATCACGCTGCACCGCACGCTGGCCGCCGCCCGCGCCGCCGGGATCACACATGCCGCGATGGAGGCGTCGTCACATGGCCTCGACCAGCGCCGCCTTGACGGTGTGTCGCTGGCCGCTGCGGGTTTCACGAACTTCACGCAGGACCACCTGGACTATCACGAGACGTTCGAGGCCTATTTCGACGCCAAGGCAGGGCTCTTTGCCCGCGTTCTGCCGGAAGACGGTGTCGCGGTGATTAACATGGATGATGCCCGCGGCGTCGATATGGCCGCCATCGCCCGGGCACGCGGGCAGGAGGTCATGACCGTGGGCCGTGACGGGGGCGAGTTAACGCTCGCCGGCCAACGCTTTGACGCGTCCGGTCAGGACGTGCGGTTCGAATACCGGGGCAAGGCCCACGCGATGCGCCTGCCGCTGATCGGCGGGTTTCAGGCCGACAATGTGATGCTGGCCTGTGGTCTTGTGATCGCATGCGGGGCCGACCCCGACCGCGTGTTCGAGACGTTGCCGCTTCTGGGCACTGTGCGGGGCCGGATGCAGCTGGCCGCCACCCGCGCCAACGGGGCGACGGTGTTCGTGGATTACGCCCATACGCCCGATGCCGTGGCCACCGCGCTCAGGGCGATGCGCCCGCATGTGCTGGGCAAGCTGGTGGCCGTTGTCGGCGCAGGCGGTGACCGCGACGCGGGCAAGCGGCCCTTGATGGGCGCTGCGGCGGCGGCGCATGCCGATGTGGTCTTTGTCACCGACGACAACCCGCGCAGCGAGGACCCGGCGTTGATCCGGGCCGCCGTCATGCAAGGCTGTCCCGACGCCACCGAAGTCGGCGACCGCGCCGAGGCGATCCTGCGCGCCGTCGATGCGTTGGAGCCGGGCGATGCGCTGCTGATTGCAGGCAAGGGACACGAGACCGGCCAGATCGTCGGTGATGACGTGCTGCCCTTTGACGACGCGGAACAGGCCAGCGTGGCTGTCGCTGCACTGGAAGGGAAACTCACATGACGCTCTGGACCGCAGCGGACGCAGCCGAGGCAACAGGCGGGCGCAACAGCACCGACTGGCGGGCCACCGGTGTGTCGATCGATACGCGCACGCTACAGCCCGGTGATCTCTTTGTCGCCCTGCAGGCGGCGCGAGATGGCCACGACTTCGTCGCCCAGGCGCTGGAGAAGGGGGCCGCTGCTGCCCTTGTCAGCCGCGTGCCGGACGGCGTTGCGGAAGACGCGCCGCTGTTGATCGTCGACGATGTGTTGACCGCGCTCGAAGACCTCGGGCGTGCCGCACGCGCCCGTACGGAGGCCCGCGTTGTCGCCATCACAGGCTCGGTCGGCAAGACCTCCACCAAGGAGATGATGCGCGCCATGCTGGGGGATCAGGGCCGCACGCACGCCTCGGTCGCCAGCTACACCAACCACTGGGGCGTGCCCCTGACACTGGCGCGCATGCCCGCTGACACCGAATACGCGGTGATCGAGATCGGCATGAACCACCCCGGCGAAATCGCGCCGCTCGCAAAAATGGCCCGCCCGCACGTGGCCATGATCACCACCGTCGCCGCCGCGCATCTCGAAGCGTTCGAAAACATCGAAGGCATCGCCGTGGAAAAGGCATCAATCCTGGACGGGTTGGAGCATGGTGGCACTGCGATCCTCAACAATGACTGTTCGACCGCCGCCATTTTGCAAGCCAAGGCACATGACGTTCGGCGCCGCGATGTGTGTTTTGGAGAAAACGGATTTGATTTCAAGCTTCTGTCAGCCGAAGTTCAGGGTGATATCACCATTGTTCAAGCGACAGCGCACGACGCCCCGCTGCTGTTCAAGGTGGGGGCCGCGGGCCGCCACTTTGCCATGAACGGGCTCGGCGCGTTGGCCGCCGCCGAAGCGCTTGGCGCCGACCTCGCCATCGCCGCGCAATCACTGGGCCGCTGGTCGCCTTATCAGGGGCGCGGCGCGCGCGAGGTGATCTGCCTCGACATCGTCGACACGCATCTGACGCTGGAGCTGATCGACGACAGCTACAACGCCAACCCGACCTCCATGGCAGCCGCGCTGGAGGTGCTCGCCGCGGCCGAAGTGACGCATGACATTGGCCGTGTCAGCAAGGGTCGAAAGATCGCATTTGTTGGCGATATGAAGGAGTTGGGCGGCCAAGCTGAAGCGATGCATGCGGAATTGTCGCAGCTGGAGGCAATGCGTGACATCGACGTGGTGCATTGCATCGGCCCGCTCATGCAGCACCTGCACGCCGCCCTGCCCGAACCACAGCGTGGCCTCTGGGCGGCCACATCCGAAGAGCTGGCCGCGCAGGTGCCGCGCCGCCTCGACAGTGGTGATGTAGTCTTGGTCAAGGGCTCGCTCAGCATGAAACTGAGCCTGATCGTTGACGCGATACGGAAAATGGGCCATCCGATGAAAACGGGCGAAGACCCACAAGATAATGCGTGAGGCGACACGAGTATGCTCTATTGGTTGACGGCACTTTCGGATGGCGGGGATTTCTTCAACCTCTTTCGCTATATCACGTTTCGTGCCGGGGGGGCGTTTCTGACGGCGCTGGTCTTTGGGTTCATTTTTGGCCGGCCCCTGATCGCAGTGCTGCGCAAACGGCAGGGCAAGGGGCAACCGATCCGCGATGACGGCCCCGAAGGCCACTTTGCCAAGGCGGGCACGCCGACCATGGGCGGGCTGCTGATTGTCGGTGCGCTGGCCACCTCGACGGTGCTGTGGGCGCGGCTCGACAACCCGTTTGTCTGGATCGTGCTGGGCGTGACGCTCAGCTTTGCGCTGATCGGTTTTGCCGATGATTATGCCAAGGTGTCCAAGCAGACGACCGCCGGTGTGCCGGGCAAGGTGCGGCTTCTGCTGGGCTTTCTGATTGCCGGGATCGCTGCCTATTTCGCGGCGGCATACCACCCCGATCCGCTGCAAAACCAGCTCGCCGTTCCGGTGCTCAAGGATGTACTGATCAACCTCGGCGTTCTCTTCATTCCGTTCTCGATCATCGTGATCGTTGGGGCCGCCAACGCGGTGAACCTGACCGACGGGCTTGACGGCCTGGCCATCATGCCGGTGATGATCGCGGGAGGGACACTGGGCATCATCGCCTACGCCGTGGGCCGGGTCGATTTTACCGAATATCTCGATGTGCATTACGTGCCCGGCACTGGCGAGTTGCTGATCTTTACCGCTGCCCTATTTGGCGGGGGCCTGGGATTTCTGTGGTACAATGCGCCACCGGCTGCCGTCTTCATGGGCGATACCGGGTCGCTGGCCCTCGGGGGCGCGCTCGGCGCCATCGCGGTTGCGACCAAGCACGAGCTGGTGCTGGCCATCGTTGGTGGCCTTTTCGTGGTTGAGGCGCTGTCGGTGATCATCCAGGTCCTGTATTTCAAGCGCACGGGCAAGCGGGTGTTCCTCATGGCGCCCATCCACCACCATTATGAGAAAAAGGGTTGGGCCGAGCCGCAGATCGTGATCCGCTTCTGGATCATCTCGC
>ERZ1740067.1317-NODE-1317-length-17315-cov-6.429027_pt1 | contig 17315 bp, 11 predicted proteins | sample MGYA00581736_ERZ1740067 | MGnify/ENA primary metagenome ERZ1740067 (study PRJEB43018, sample SAMN04849236) | marine metagenome | isolation source: floating plastic debris | place: Pacific Ocean | collected 2008-08-27 | study: EMG produced TPA metagenomics... | reverse complement strand
AGGAAGGCAAAACGTATTTTAAAAGAAGTAGATGAGCTAAAAAACATCGTCTATGATGACCGCGATCAAATGATTGGAGAATTTAGACTAGGCATCATCCCTACCTTGGCCCCCAGTTTATTGCCTTTGTTCATTGCCGACTTTATAACCCAACATCCTGATACCACTTTGATTATCGAGGAGCTTCAAAGCGAAGAAATCATTGAACAGTTGGAAAATAAGCAATTGGACATCGGCATTTTGGCCACTCCTCTACAGGAAGCCAATATCAGGGAAGTGCCTTTGTTTTATGAACCGTTTTTGATTTTTACCGATAAAAACAATAAGCTGCTGAAGCGTGATTCGGTGTCAGTCAATCAACTTGAACCCAAAGGCTTATGGATTTTACGCCAAGGGCACTGCTTTCGCAACCAAACCCTGAATATTTGCGAATTTGACGTGTCGGAACACCATCGCAATCTAATTATGGAAGGGGGAAGCATTGAAACTTTAAAAAAAATGGTGCGCAATGTCTCGGGTTATACCCTCATTCCTGAATTATCGTTTGACCCTGGCCTTGACACTTCCAATATTGTCCATTTCAACGATCCTCAACCAGTGCGTGAGGTAAGCATTGTGGTACATAAACATTTTACCAAAGAAAAACTCCTCAATGAATTACGCAAGTCTATTGTGGCCAATACGCCCGATCATTTTAAGAAAAACACCAAGTTTCGAACCGTGACTTGGCGGTAAATATATTTGGGTAGAGATTTGCAGTGAGCTACATTGGAATACCACTAATTTACTATTCCAACAAGCTCACTCTGCTCTTGATGCAAGCACTCCAAAGGAAACTCCAGGCTTTTTTCACGATTGAATAAGCAAAGAAAAAACAAAGGCCATTTCCCAAGCATTTGCCTGATGATTGCTCAATACTTCAATGGGGTCAAGTGGATGATTTGCCCTTCAAAATCTGATTCTCCCCGATTGGTTGATTTCCAAAACCAGCGTTTAAACGCTCCTAGTTTCAACCCATCGTTTTTGGCCAAGGTTTCAACTTCATTCGGACTCAGCGCGCGTCCTTCTACCCATACCTTCACCTCCACTAATTCGGGATTTATTTTTTTATTTTCGACCTGGGCAGCAGTAGTGTTGTCAAATCTAATGATGATGTGTTGTACCCCCAGACATTCGGTTACTCCATATTTCTTGGCATTTCGTGTTCTCAACCCGGTGAAAATATGACATAGATCGCCTTGCTTGAAACGTTTTCCTTTTCTTATGGTATGCAACTTTTTACCCTCAATCAATGTCTCTTTCAAAAAGCTTTCTTCTCGATGCATGGTAGCTGCTCCCTGCCAGGGTAAGTCCGCATTCAGGATTTGCTCAATAAAATAAGTAGGGGTCTTGGCTTTGTCGCCAAAATGAGTAGAAAAATTTAAACTAGGCATTGTATTTTGATTTTAGGTGTTGGTATATTTTGAATATTCTGGTAAGTAACGTATTCGCAATAACTGAATGTCAAGGTGAAAGTTTGAGGAACCCCAGTAGAAGGAGAGGAGGAGGATAACAATCCAAAATCACTTCCCGCAACATAGCGGTTGATTTCACCCAAAATACAGTACTTTAACTTAATTTCACTTCGTCTGTAATGTTATCCTACTTCGTTCGTCATACAAGATAATGTCAAACTATAATCACACCATGAAAAACAAATTTTCACTCTTATTTGCCTTGGGGTTATTGGCTAATTTTGCCGTAAGTGCTCAAGGGATTCTATTTCAAAAAGGCACTTGGGCCGAGATCAAAACTAAAGCACAAGATGAAAATAAGCATATATTTATAGACGCTTACACTACTTGGTGCGGCCCCTGTAAATGGCAATCCAAAAAAGTATTTCCTCAAAAAGAGGTAGGTGATTTTTTCAATAAAAACTTCGTGGCCTTTAAACTGGACATGGAGAAGGGCGAAGGAAAGGCTTTTGCCAAAAAATACAAAGTAAGGTCTTACCCCACCTTGTTGTATTTTAACCCAAAAGGTGAAATAGTACACCGAACCGTGGGGGCCTATCCTGCCAAAAAATTGTTGCAACAAGCCAATAAAGCACTTCATCCTAAAACCCAGTTGTACCCTTTGAAACGCCGTTTTGAAAAGGGTGAAAAAAGCCAGGATTTTCTCAAGAAGTATGTAGCCGCGTTGGCCGATGCATATGAAGATTTTAGCAAACCAGTTGCAATGTACCTCCGCCAAATGGGCAAAAATAGTTGGGCAACTACCGAGGGGTGGGAATTTATCAGCCAATACGCCCGTAAATCTTCTGACGAAGCTTTTGAATACGTGATGAAAAACCAAGGCTTGTTTGCCAAAGCAGCCGGAGATTCAGAAAAGGTAAACAAGTACATTACAGGGGTACTCAAAGAAAACATACAAAGTGTAGCACGTTCTAAGAACCCAAATCGCCTTGCTGCTTTCAAAACTCAACTCAAGGAAACATTTGGCAAAGAGGCCGATCGCTACATTGCCAAAGCCGAATATATATTTTATGCCAACGACAAAGACAAAGCGGTACAGTATGCTTGCCGATATTTTGATAATTATTGTAACGATGCCTTTGAGTTTGACCAAATAGCCTGGCGGTACCATGAAAAATATGATGACCCTCAACGGTTGGCCAAGGCATTGAAATGGGCTGAAAAATCGGTACAAATGAACAAGGCTTTTTTCAATATGGGCACTCAAGCTCACTTGCTGTTTAAACTGAAACGTTACCAGGAATCTAAAAAAGTGACCAACGAGGCCATTGCGTTGGCCCAAAAGGCCCCCAAAGACATCAAGGGATGGGCCGAAGAGGTCAAAACTGCACTTGAAAAGCTACTTGCCAAAATTCAAACAAAATTATAGCCCCACATTACAAGAGGTGAAGCTTCGTAACCTAGAGAATAAAACGCATCTCAAAAGCCCTGTTCAACTCAATGAGCAGGGCTTTTGCTACTTAGGTCACATCTTTATGATATTTTGCAATATGAAAGTTTCGAATTGCACCAATACTTCTGGTACTTGTTTTCTTCCAAAACCGATTCTAAAATAACCGGGAAAATCGTAAATACTACCCGGTAATAACAATATGTTCTGTTTTTGAAGTACCTGATCGGCAAAAGCCAAATTATCATTGTCAAGCTGATAACGACTCAAGATACAAAACTCGCTTACTTTGCAGTTTAAAACTTAGTTGTTTCTTTGTTTTTAAACCATTGAAGTAGTGAAAAATTCGACAGTCCCATTATTCAAAAACCACTTTTAATCACACTACGAATCATAGCCAACAATTACATGTCAAAGTACTCTCCAATAATTGCCATACTCAAGTCAGAAGGTTTGAACCCTCACATTGATCAAGAAACATTCAAAAATAGCGCTTGGCAACTGCTCAAATGGAGTTCGTCTCAGGATGAATATCATATTTACGAAGCGGATGTGGCCATTGAGGGTAACAATATTGCGTGGTTTCAGTCAAGCGATCAGGACAGTTATTTGCTACGAATCGTACAACCAGAAAGAAAAGAACCAGCAAGAAAACAAGTAAGAAAGTTTAGCTGGACGCCAAAAACCTATAATCCAGTGTTTGGGTGTCATTGTTTATTGTTGGAATGGATCGAGGATCATTTGATTTTTATTTATCAAGAAAAACATGGCATCTACATTTGCTCCATAAAAGATGCGGTGGTCAATGATTTTTATATACTCGGTGCAAAATTGAAAAGAAAAGGCCATAAAATAGCTTTTGAAACTTACCAACATCACCCAGAAAATCGCATTAGATTACTCGAGATTCCTTCTTTAAGCGAGTTGGACCCCATCACAGTAGAAGAGGCCAACAGGCTTGACCTGGTTCCCCAAGGGCTCAATCAACCCGATGAATTCTTAAAACTTGAAAGGAATTAAATAGGGATCATCAGGTAAACCTGCCCTCTAAGGGGAACAGGTTTATAGCTTTTGGCTTATTGGAGGGTTCATAAAAAACACTGCTCTAGCAAAAAGAAAACGTGCCTGGTAAGGATAGTGCGCTTTCTTTTGGTTAAAAACTGCCAGTTTACCTCCTTGAGAAACTTGCCACAACGAGAGGAAGATAACAAACTAATTGAGAAATTGCATTGAAGCCTTTAGCCATTATAAAATAGCCCCATCGAAAATGAATAATGAAACAGAATATTACCCAGGTTTTCCGCTAAATCAATACATCAACTTGATATGGGTAGGCAAAGCATCAGAAGTGACAGTCAGTTTAAGTCATCATGCTCCTCTATTTACTGAGCTTGTTTTTAACTATGGGGACACCTTTACTTTTGAAGGTCAAAATGTAGAAAACTTTACATCCAATAACGTCCATCAAATTATATCAGGATTAAAAACAGCGCCTTTTCAAGTAAACATATCAGGTGCTTACAGCAATGTAGGGCTTCAATTGAAACCTTTTTGTTATGGAATGCTATATCGCAAGTTTGGTACTAAAGCAATGGAACACATCTCAGAAATCTTGTTTGAGCATCTTTACCTACCAATAAAACCAAACTTTAAAAAAGTTGAACAAGCCCTGCTAAAAATATTTAGTGTTTCCCCCATTGATAACGATTTAATGAAATTTGAAAACTACATCTCTAAAAACCTTTTGGAGAAGGGGTGTTTGAAAGCATTCAATACGTCGGTTTCAATATCCCAGAAAGGTTTCATTCAAAAATTTAAAAGACATTTTTTCCTTACCCCCAGTGAATACATCAAGCTTAAACAAGTAAACTATGCCATTCAGCTGCTAGAAAATAAGCAAGACGAAAAACTTACAAATATTGGATTAGACTCAGGTTTTTACGACCAATCACATTTCATTAGGGTTTTTAAAAAATTTTGTGGGGTCACTCCAAAACAATTTCTCCAAAGGTAAATTCTGTACAATTTTACGACCGAATTAAGCTCTTACTTTGCCCATAACTATTTAGGTAGTGCTTTGTATAACGTGTTTTAAAATACTAATTCTTGAAAAAACAGGTCAGTTTGCTAAGATGGTGGCCTACCGAATGATATCAACTTCTTATGAAGCCTTCACTGACCTCAAGATGAGAATTTACCAAAAAATACTTCTCTATACGAGTGAGAGGTGCTGATGGTTTACGCGAGGTGTATAACGTATTTTTTTACTTCTGTGGTCTCCAATGACGTGATTTACGAATCGAAATTTATTGCAGACACCGCCTTTTAAAAAGTCATATCACTATTACGAAGAATACCTTCATAGTTACGCTTACGCGATAGATTAGTCATAATATTAAACAAGTTTAATTATGAATAAGACTTTAAGCAAAGCATTGATATTACTTAGTTTAAGTATGTTGCTTCTTGTATCTTGTAACAAAAATGATTCAAGATTAGACAAGACATATGAAAGTCAAAAAAAAATGAACAACAGCCAAAATAATACAGAAAACATGGATAAATCTAACCTTGAAGAAGTTGCAAAGACCTATTATAACGCTTTGTATTCGTCTAATTTTAATAAAGTGAAAGAAGTAGCATCTCCTAATCTCACGTTTGAAGATCCAACCGCACTTCCTGATTACCCTGAAAAAGTAGCTGGTCTGGATAGTCTGATGAAATTTTTTCAAGAAAGCAGTTCAGCGCTTAACATGAAAATGAAAATCATTCAAAGTTATACCTCAAATGATCGGGTTGTGATTTTTCAAGAAATAACAGGTATAACTGCTGCGTCTACGTTTGGGCAAGATGGGGACAAGATTGAATATAAAATGCAAGGAGTTACTGTAATACAGGTTGTAGGTGGATTAGTTGTTCGTCACACTGATTACATGGACTATAAAGGCTTGTTTGCTAGTTTTAAGCCAGTCAAATAAAACAAATCAATAGTCCACAGCCGACTCGTGCGTATGTACGCCCTGTTAGTCACTGGAAATCAATGGCATATATCAAAATTGTGTCCTCCTTTATTTTTAAAAAGGTTTGGGTTGTACTATGTTGCAGTAAGTACAGGAACTCCAGTTATTTTTGTAAAGGATATCTGGGTATCCTAAAACTTCTGGAGCGATATCATTGATCACCTGGAAGGTAAAGCACGCACCTTTCAGGTTGAATAGTCATTTATTAAAAAAACACCACGTATGCCAAAAGATGACTTACAATAATAAGAATTTCGGTAAATAATTGGCTAATGACCTTCTTCAAAAACAGATGGCTTATAATCAGGATGTTATCTAGCTTATTGTAACTTCATTTATTTTGCACACTTTCTCTAGTGCTGTTATTTCAATTTGTATAGAAGATTGATTAGCAAGCAAAATATGTTAAGTATGCATTCTCAAACGCTTATTAGTTCATCTCGCCTTCTGATGATAGGATATCTATTTACCCTCAGTTTTACCATCCAAGCTCAATTTATCACCACTTGGAAGACTGACAATGCTGGCATATCTAAGAATAATCAAATTACCATTCCTGGCAAGGGTACTTATTCTATTGTCTGGCAAGCGGTAGGTGATTCTACCAATCAAGGGCGAGTACAAGGAAAAGATACTACTACGGTTAGTTTCCCCAAACCTGGTATTTACCAAATCAGTATCAGTGGCCATTTACAACAAACCCAATTTGACAATAGAGGTGACAAACTCAAACTTATCACCATACAACTCCTGAACAAAGTGTACCACTAAATGCGTCTCAATATTGGAAAATAATTACTGAGACTTTTATCACCCAACACCATAAACACCTGACTAACAACACTTTAAAAAGAAAAAGTCTCAAAAAACATCCTTGGTATATCTAAAAATGTCTCAGGACATTTTTTTGAGACTTTTTTTAATCTACTTTATCTTAGCTTTGCAAATGATCAACTAAATCGGGTTATACCTACTAATTCTTTACTAACCTTTCCCATATCATGAGATTTCTTTATTTATGTTTATGCTGCATACTGGCAGCCAATGTTCAGGCACAAAATAAGACCAAACTAACTCCTCAAACGCGGACTGCTTTTAATGCTTATATTCACCTCGTAAATACCATTAATCAAAAAAGTAATCAGTTCATTAAGGAAGATAAACTGGTTTTTCAATACGTTAATTTGTCCCTTTTTCTGAAAAAAGAATTACGAAGAAACCCTCAATATAAACTCACTCAAAACCAGAAACTAGTACTGAAATTGCCCCATTTGTTTTTGACAAACTTGGTGGAAAAACACACGTATCCACGCACTACTATAAATCAGGCCAATCTAAAACGATGGTACCTGCCCAAAGCGTGTCAGGCTTCGCTTTATGAAGCTACCAAAGGCTTGGTAAAAAAATTAAGAAAGCGAGAAGTGGCCAGTCAGCAACTGTACTCACACATTCGTTCCAGAGGCTATAAGCTAGATAATTATGCCACCATCCTCAAAATGTTGAACCATTACACCTCAATGTATGACCACATCAGGCAACAGTTGAACAAAATTCAATCAATTGTACAAAAAACTTTAAGCAATTATGAAGAGATACAACCCAATACTTCCTTTTTGAAAGCAGTAGGTGGTTCTATTGATGAGGGTAATTTTTTGGTAAGTGCAACTCAAAATTTCTTGTATCAATCCACTCCGAAGTTCAATCCTTTGACAGTGACCCAATCTTTGATTGAAAACTTAGCTCAAGCTCGCCAAGCACTTTCATTGTCTCAGAATAAGTATAAAAAGTTGGCTACCCGCCTTCAAAAGTTTGCCAAATTGGTGTCACACCTTCAAGGCGCCCCAGGAAAATATGTATTATCTACTACTTTTTTGAATCAGCTCATCAAGCAACATAACCTGGTAGTAACCGAATACAATGCCTTGGGTAAAAGAACTTATCCCTTGACATTACAAAAATACAATGCCTCCGAGGCTCCTATTTATGATACGTTGAGCCATAATTATGTCCCTTGTGATTGCAATGGAAACATTTCTAAGGTAAATATGGCTAGCATGATCGGGTCGGCTCCTACCAATTTCATGTTATTACTGGATGTTTCTTTGTCGATGAAAGATGCACTACCCATGTTTAAAGATAGTTTTAAATACTTGACCAGCATCATGCGCCCAGAAGATATGGTAAGTGTCATTGTTTTCTCTGAAAAAACCCAACTCATTTTGCCCCCTACCTCCGCGGATAAAAAGCAGACGATTTTTCAGGCGATAGACACGCTCTCATTGCGAAATGGTACCAATGGCCAACAAGGCTTGAAGGTAGCGTATGATTGGATACAAAAAAACTACCACACCAGTAAGAATAATAGAATTATTCTGGCTACTGATGGAGAGTTTAAGTTAGATTTTGAAACCTATGATCTTATTGGTAATCAGGCAAAACAAGGGGTTGTATTGTCCGTATTTAGCTTTGCTCGGCAGCTTAAATATTACAAAATGCTGGAACAGATGGCCCATAAAGGAAAAGGAAGTTATGAACTGGTAACCCCTGGAAATATTGCGTATAAACTTGTAAGGGAAGCACAAATGGTGAAGTTGCCTCAGGTGGTTGTAGAATCTATAAAAAACCCTGAAAAACCTTGCGATTGCAACCGAATGAAGGTACCGAAACCATTGACTAAAGAAATGCTCAAAAAATATCAGCCTGTGATCAAAAAACAAGCCCCACCAACCAAACCTACCAAGAAGATACAGGTTACAAAAAAAGCGCCCCCCTCCCCTACCTTGCAAGGGTTTGCTCATAATAACTTGATGTTGTTGTTAGACGTATCGGGCTCAATGGTGTCCAAAAATAAGTTGCCATTGCTCAAACAATCGCTTAAATACCTGACTTCCCTGATGCGTCCAGAAGATGACATATCTATTGTGATCTATGCAGGAGATGCAAGGATTGCTCTGAAACCTACTTCAGCAAGTGATTCAGCCAAGATTCATCAGGTCATTGATCGGTTACGCTCTAAGGGGAAAACCAATGTGAAGGCAGGTTTTAAATTAGCCTACAAATGGGTTAGAAAAAATTATAAAAAGGGGAAGAACAACCGTATTGTGCTTGCCACAGATGGAGAATTCCCGATTACCCCATACATTTACAAAATGGTAGAGAAACATGCCCAACAAGGCATTCATTTGTCCGTGTTTAATTTTGGCAAGGCCAATCAAAAAGATGAAAACTTAAAGCAACTAGTTAAAAAAGGAAAAGGAAATTATGAGTATATCATACCTACAAATGCAAATGACAAATTGCTTAAAGAAGCACAAAGCATCCATTTGAGATAAATAGTTTTTGTTGGACGAGTCGTTTTTTTGCATTTTTGCAAAAGAGAATACCTCCCCTTTCTCAAACAAAAGCCCTACCGCTCATTTTGCTGTAGAAAAGAAACTCAAAATCTTCCTGAAAATAATAAGGATATGGGAAATGGGTGGTTTTTTCAAACTGACTTACCTCCTAAAATTATCGAAAGGACATTGAGGTCATCAATGAATACTTTGTGATCAGTTATACCCATTACAAATCGGTCTTCCTACTCGGGTAAGAATACCGATTTGTAAGTGATTTGTGTAACATTGGTTATTAAATAAAGTAAATCAGGAAAAATCTCTAAAAGCACGGTCAAAAATCATAAGTATGACTACTTCAGAAATCAATAAATTTATGCAGGAAGCAATCATAGAAGGGCGTAAAGCGATTCCTCATTGCTTTCCTAATCCACCAGTGGGTTGTGTTATAGTGAAAGACCACGAAATCATCGCACGTGGACACACCAACGAACCCGGAAAAGATCATGCAGAAATAATGGCCTTGAAGAACTTGCCTCAAGGCATAGACTCCTTTTCTATGTTTGTTACCCTGGAGCCTTGCTCGTTTTTTGGTCGTACTCCTTCCTGTGCAAAGGAAATTGTCAAAACCAAAGTGGCCTCTATTTATGTAGGTATTATTGACCCTCATGAAAAAAATAATGGTCAGGGCATTGCCATACTCAAGGCATCTTCTATTCAAGTGCAGGTAGGAATTTTACAGGAGCAAATCACTCGAGAGTTGGAGCCATATCTTATCAAAAAATAATCTTGTAGTTTGAGTTTACAAACTTAAATCATAGAACGAAAGTCAGTTTACAATTGGTTTTATTGTATGGTTTGATAAATGGATGGTTTTTGTGGACGCTGTGTTCATCTCTTAAAGTCATCAAAAAACCATAATAATGATGAAAACCAGTACTTATCTCTCTCGAGTAAATTTAGTTTTCGTAACAACGAGATAATCATACGCTGATATACATTTATTTTTATGATGTTGATCAGATTGCCCCACACCTGGTCATACAAAACTTAGAAAAAACCACATCTAACCATTTTCTTAAAAAAGAACTGATTGTCAAGCATTTACAGATAAATACCCTTTCTTAAATAAGCGTTAATAGGTCTTTTTAAATTTACAGAGACTTTCTTACCCTGCTCCTTCCTTAAATTTGACGCGCTTAAAACCCAAGGTAACCGACTCAAAGAAAAGCAAAGATCCAGCGACTTGTTTAGGTCTTCATTTTGAGGGGTATTGCCATTAGTCACCTTCCACAGACTGCTAAACTCTGGGTAAACTATGCGCTGCCCAAGGTCAAATCCTTTCAAACTATGATGATTTAATACAAACTAAACTGTTATATAAATTACAATGATAAAATATCAAAGAAAGACAGCGAATAGAGGGATACTTATTTTGAAAGTGTTACTTATTTGCCTGTTCGTGAGTTACGCTTACTGTTCAAAGGCTCAAGTCACTTTACTAAAAGACATCAATAAAATTGGGGTAAACAGTTCACCTACCAAATTAACCGCTTATCAAGGTAAAGTATATTTTACTGCTACAGATCGTGCTCACGGAGCCGAGCTTTGGGTAAGCGATGGTACAGAAGTAGGCACCCAATTGGTCAAAGACATAGACATAGGCACTTTTGGTAGTAAGCCAGACGAACTCATCGTGTTTCAGGATAAACTCTATTTTGTAGCGGGTACTTCGAGCGGAACTGGGCTATGTGTAAGTGACGGTACCGAAGCAGGCACTCAGTTAGTAAAAAGACTTACAACTGGCAACCAATTAAATGTGATCAAAGGCATTACAGTTTTCAACAATCAGTTATACTTTTTCGGAAATGGCTTGAATGGACAAGTAGGTTTATGGGTGAGCAATGGTACCGAAGCAGGTACCCAATTTGTAAAAGCTTTCTCCAACGTTCGTAGCTTTCTTGTATTCAATAATCAATTATTTTTTGTGGCCCAAGATGGTGCCCAAGGCGAGGAGTTATGGGTAAGCGATGGTACCACCAATGGCACCCAACTCGTGAAAGACATTCACGCTGGATCATCGAATAGTGGGGCAAATCATTTAACTGCTTACAATAACAAGCTTTATTTTTCGGCAGATAATGGCACCAACGGGGCCGAATTGTGGGTAAGTGATGGGACCGAGGCGGGTACCCAACTCGTCAAAGACATTCGCACTGGAAGTGTGGGCAGCCAGCTTACCAACTTTGTGGTGTATAATAATCAACTATATTTTGCCGCCAATGATGGAACTCATGGGCAAGAGCTTTGGGTGAGTGATGGAACCGAGGCAGGCACCCAGCTTTTTAAAGACATCCGTACTGGAAATGAAAGTAGCACGCCAGCCCAATTGTTTGTATTTAACAGCAAGCTTTACTTTAGTGCTGATGAGGGAATAAGTGGTGCTGAACTATGGATAAGTGATGGTACCTCCACTGGCACAAATCTGCTCAGAGACCTCAATCCATTGGCTAATGGCAGTTTTCCCGCCAACTTTACCATTTACAAGAACCAAGTATATTTTTCAGCAACGCTCGATCGTGAGGGAGAAGAACTGTGGGTAACCGATGGTACCCCCGCAGGAACCCAACTGCTCAAAGACATTTACCCTGGAAGCGAAAGCAGTGCCCCGAATCAATTATTGGTGGTAGATCAACAGCTGTTTTTGGTGGCCAACGATGATACGCACGGGCAAGAACTTTGGGTAAGTGATGGTACCGATACTGGTACTCGCTTGACTAAAGATATTTCCGAAGGAACCAACAGTGGTCAAATAGTGGCTGGGGCAAGTGTGGTGTTCAATAATCAGTTATACTTTGCCGCCAACGATGGCATCACTGGACTTGAACTATGGGTAAGCGATGGTACCGAAGCCGGTACTCAATTGCTCAAAGACATCAACAGCGGAAAATCGGGTAGTAGCCCTGTACGTTTTTTTCTATGGGATAATAAGATTTATTTCTCGGCAGACGATGGCATCCACGGGCAGGAATTGTGGGTGACGGACGGTACTGCCAATGGTACTCAGCTTGTAAAAGACATCGACCTTGGAAATGGTGGTAGCAATCTTGAAGATTTTATTGTATTTAACAATCGGCTATTTTTTGTGGCCGATGATGACACCCACGGGCGAGAACTTTGGGTAACCAATGGCACCGAGGCCGGCACCCAACTGGTCAAAGATATTTATCCTGGTAGTAGCAATAGTTCTATTTTTGAACTGATTGTTTACAATAACAAATTGTACTTTGGGGCCAGAGATGGTGTTCAGGGACAAGAATTGTGGGTGAGTGATGGTACCGAAGCAGGTACCCAACTGGTCAAAGATATTAACCCTGGCGTAAACGATGGACGCCCCGTAAATTTTCAGGTATTTCATGACAAACTCTACTTTGCGGCGGATAATGGTACTCAAGGTATCGAGCTCTGGGTAAGCGATGGTACTACCACTGGCACGATGCTTATTAAAGACATCAACCCCAGTGGCGTTAGTTTTCCATCGTCCTTTACTGAATACAACGGAAAGCTGTATTTCCGGGCAGCCGATAACACCAATGGTACCGAATTGTGGGTAACCGATGGTACCGAAGCGGGAACTACCTTGGTCAAAGATATTAATCCAGGAACAAAAAGTAGTGCCCCATTTAATCTAACTGTGCTCAATAACCAGTTATACTTTTTTGTATATGTTCCTGGTAATCAACCCGCTGGTATCTGGGTAAGTGATGGCACCGAAGCAGGTACTCAAAGGGTATTTAGGGTTTTGCCAGAAAGAAATGGGGAACGCTTGGTATATAACAATAAAATATATTTTGTAGCAAATGGAGGCGGACTGTGGGTAACCGATGGTAGCGCTGAGGGGACGCTTTTTGTTGACAATGTGCGCAAAGATGGTGGTGATAGCTTTACCCAACATTTAGGAGTTTGGGGCGATCGTATCTATTTTGGGGCCAATAATGGTAATATCGGTCTGGAGTTTTATGTGTATACCACCCCTACGTTTACTTTTACTGATTTTAGCCCTAAATCTGGTTCCCCTGGTGATGAAGTAACGCTGACTGGGAGTGGTTTCGAGGGAGCGGCTGATGATTATTTGGTAAAGTTTAATGGAAAAGAAGCCGTAGTAACTTCAGTAGCCAACAACCAGATCAAGGTTACGGTACCAGAAGAGGTAACGACTGGAAAAATTACCTTGGCTTTTATGGGCGTACTCGCTACCAGCAATGAGGATTTTACCTTGAGTACCCCTACCAATATAGCAGATCCGTTAAATCAGGGTATTGTCAAGATGTTTCCTAACCCTACCAGTGAAGTCGTATACTTGATCTTGAATCATTACACCAACGAAAAAGTGTACATTACACTGTATAATAGCCTGGGAAAACCGATATTGCACACGCAGCAAAACCAGAAAAACATCCAACTGAACCTTTCGTCGGATACCATACCTGCGGGTAATTATATCCTCAAAGTCAAGTGGGGCCATACTTCTAAGAGCTGGAAAGTGATTAAAAGATAAATGAAGTATTAACAACCATCACAATTTAACCTTCTAACAAAACCCAAAACCCTACAGAAAAATGAAACAACTATTGATCATATTATTTTTAACAACATCTACCCTGTCTTTTGCACAAAGCCAAAAAACCAAGGATGCTTTTAAGCAAAAGTATTTAGGAGAAATAACGAAGTATAAAACCTCCGAATTAATACCCTATAAATCGAAAGGAAAATGGGGCTTTATGCATAAACAAACTAAGAAAATACTCACCCAACCCTATTTGCGTTCGGCTATGATGTTCAATCCAGGTATTTCTTTTTATGATGCTGAGCGAAGAGAAACAATCCTCATCAATCAAGACTATCAAATTGAATCAACAGAATTAGATATAGAATTTGTTGATGAACCCATCCTAACTAAAAGCTATCCTTCTATCCGCGTATTAGATTCAACCAATGGTTATCGAGGATTCGAGGTAGACAGCCAAGGGCGCATTTCTGGATATTCAAGCGTTTATTACAGGCATAGAACCCACGGGAATATTTCTTCTCTACCTTTCCTGTTTAAATCGAAGTATTACGTCGTTGTAAAAAAGAGTAAAAAGCAGTTTGTACTCATCAATCAAAAAGGAGAAACCCAAACCGGTCTTGATTGTAGGACTATTTTGCCAAACATCGCTTATACTCAAAAAGATGATAGGTGGTTTTATGTTGAAACCAATGATGGGAAAAAAGGGTTTGTAAGCCTTACTGGAAAAAAGAAGTTATTTGGCAAACTCATATCAAATCCTTTCAAATACAGTAATGTGTTTAGGTATAACATTCAAGCCAAAGAGGGGAAGTATGGACTTTTAGATTTATCCACCATGAGTTGGCGTATACGTCCTCAGCGTAAGTATAAAATAAACCGTCTTATTTTTAGTTCAGAAAAAAAACTGACGATGAACTCATCTAACCGAAATCAGGCAGATATTTATATGGTGGTGACCAGAAAAGGAAAAACCTTTATAATGGATTTAGACAAAAAGACTTATAAACCTAAGCTATAGAAAGGAACTATTGCCTGTGATGCAAAGTCATAGGAAGTTGAAATAACATTCTAAAAACAATGATCAAGTTGTAACACAGTCAGTTTTATGAAAAAAATATTCGCAGTATGCTTGCTTATTCTAACATATACCGCACAAGCACAAATACGTAAAAAATTCCCTGACGGAAAATATCGTTTCGTAGATAAACAAGGGAAAGTTATGCAAAATATGGGTGCCTGGAAAGAGGTTTTTTTCTTTGATAAGCAATATTCTCTGTTCTATGTAAAAAACTTTAAAAAAGAAGGATTCGTACTAGATTTTAAAGGCCAAATTTATGTAGAACCCAAAGGTAAAGTTGAGGAAATATCTCCCAAAACAGAGGCGGTATATCTAATGGGGAAAGGACTGAAATCTTTTCCTTCTCAAATTTTGAGTGCTCCCCAACTTAAGATATTGTTATTAGATAAAAATGAGATTGCCGAATTACCTGCTTCTATTGAAGGACTTCAAGCGTTAAAATGGTTGTATTTGGGAAGGAATCGTTTACTCCAATTGCCACCCTCTATTGGGCAACTTGAAAACTTGACAACGTTGATATTGGGTTCTAATAAACTGAAACGATTGCCCTCCTCCATTGGACAACTCAAAAACTTGACAACGTTACATTTATTTGATAATCAAATAGTTGCGCTACCTACTTCGCTGGGACAACTTAAAAATTTGACACAACTTGATTTAACGAAAAATCAACTGACTCAGTTACCTGATGATATTGGACAATTGATTCATTTGAAACAGTTGTACTTAAGTAATAATCAATTGACTCGCCTACCCACTTCTATTGGGCAGCTTATTCATTTGAAACAGTTGAGCTTAGCTGGTAATCAACTGATCCAGTTACCTGATGATATTGGACAATTGATTCATTTGAAACAGTTGGGCTTAGGTAGTAATCAGTTGACTCACCTACCCGCTTCTATTGGGCAACTTATTCATTTGAAACGGCTGAAATTGACCTTTAACAAGCTCTCTCAATTACCCGCTTCTATGGGACAGCTTACCAATTTGAAACGATTGTATTTAGGTTATAACCAGTTTATTAATTTACCTAAGTTCATTGGGAAAATGAGCAGTTTAGAGTGGTTGCATCTAGACTTAAACGGCCTTACTCAATTGCCCGAAGAAATTGGGCAACTCAAAAACTTAATAGAACTCGATTTAACGAGGAATCGGTTAAGTCAATTACCTGTCTCTATTGGAAAGCTTACTAAATTGAAAAGGTTATTCTTACCAACCAACCAGCTCACTCAATTTCCCGCTTCTATTGGGCAACTGAAAGAATTGGTTTTATTAAATGCCAGGCGAAATAAGATGACCCAACTCCCCTCCTCTATTGGGAAACTCAAAAAATTGAAACAATTGTTATTGTCATCTAATCAGCTGACTCAGTTACCTGCATCTATTGGAGAACTTACAAGCTTGGAAGGTCTGAGTTTATCAATGAACCTCTTAAAGCGTATTCCCCGAAGTATAGGAAACATCCAAACGTTGACTAGCCTAAGTCTTTCTAATAATCAACTGACTCAGTTACCGACATTTATTGGACAACTTAAAAATTTGAAAGGATTGGGGATTGCCAATAACCAACTGACTCAGTTACCGACATCTATCGGACAGCTCAAAAAATTAAGATCATTAAATCTTTCTAATAATCAACTGACTCAGCTTCCCACATCTATCAGACAGCTCAAAAACTTAAAGCGCCTGTATCTACGGGGTAACCCTATGACAGAAAACACCATAAAGCAAATTAAGGCTTGGCTGCCAGGTTGTAAAGTAGTTTTTTGATTACTCAGTTGGGTATTTTAATACCTCATCATTGTGATAGATAAATGATAAAAATGCTATTTAGGTAAAAATAAAAACGACTACTTTAGATGATGTAGATTCAAAACCATACACTAATTTTTAGTTGCTGAAACTTGTATTCAAGTCCATTTTATCAATGGTAAATAGTGTTTGAATAATCAAAACTTTCTGTCCGCCTTAGTTTGTTGACGTTCAGAAATCACCTTCGGAGAACTCGTCACAGTAGCGCTGAATCCATCGTTTTTTACCTCCATAGCAGCGTTGCAGGCAATGAAAATAATGAAATATATTCGTGAAATAGCCGCTAATTGGGTATGTTATTTTTTGGATACTCCCTAACTTAACAGCAAAACTAAAGCACTTGCCTATGTCATTCAGAAAACAATTTGGAGGAAAGCTTACCAAAGAAATCATTGCCCAATACGAACAATCGCCCCACTGGAAAAATGGCGCCTTTGAAAACATAGAACCGGTAGATATGCGCATGGGATTGGCCAAAATGCCTGGGATTATTTACAAGCAATTGTCTAACCGAAAAGTGCGACAACCCCAAAAGCCATTGCCTATTCAAGCGTTTAACCATGAGGCTTTTTTCAAAAACTCAGATCAGGCCCAAATGA
>ERZ1740067.1316-NODE-1316-length-17319-cov-7.175452_pt1 | contig 17319 bp, 13 predicted proteins | sample MGYA00581736_ERZ1740067 | MGnify/ENA primary metagenome ERZ1740067 (study PRJEB43018, sample SAMN04849236) | marine metagenome | isolation source: floating plastic debris | place: Pacific Ocean | collected 2008-08-27 | study: EMG produced TPA metagenomics... | reverse complement strand
CTGGCGTTACGTACGCTTGCGCGCCACTTAGCCCGCAGAAATAAACGGTTTTAGAAATCGCTAATGCAGTGAGCTAAGTGGCCAACGCTATAGCTACCCGACCTGCCTTGTGTGCTCCTTTGCAGGAAAGGGTAGCTAATTTTTTATTGGCTGATGGGCTCGCTGGTCAATAGCTGAGTCAGCTCTACGAACCCCTCCACTTCCGGGTGCCTGGCGATATAGGCGGGAGCATGTGCCAAATTCGGCAGATAGTGCACGACATTAGCGACCCCAACAGAATTAGGAAATTGCTTAGCATCAAACAGTGTTTCATCGTTAGGACTGTCGCCTACAGTGAGCACCGACTGAGAATCTAGCTGACCAAATTTCTTTTGCAGTACACGGGCAAGACCAGCAGCTTTGTTTTGTCGGCCCACCTGAATGTGACACTGCACATTGCTGTAGGTAAATCCCATCGTCTGTGATTCACAAAAAGCCTTTATCTGAGCCATATCATCTTCTGTCAGGTCATGAATATCAAACGTCCAATCGGTCAACCGGTAGACGTTGTCCACAGAGGGACGCAGATGAGGATATTTTTTTTTGAGCCTGCGAAACACCATTGCCAGGCGATCACGGTGTTGGCTCATACGCGGAATATCAGGTAAAACTTCGGGCTCTAGAGATTTCTTGTCGATGTAGACACCACCGTTTTCAGCGATCGCACCCACTACAGGCAAATAGTTCACCAGCCCACTCACCCACCCTGCCGAACGCCCAGTCACAATCATGACATCAATCCCTTTCTGAGACAGGGACTCGAACGACTGCAATAAAGCTGGGGTAAACTCCCCAGCAGACGTCAGCGTGCCATCCATATCTGTCGCTACCAAGCGAATCTGGCTCAAAGCCGATGTGGCCTTAGCCTGTGCCAGCGCCAGTGGTCGCGTCGTCATCCGTTCTCTCCTTGCAGAATAAACCCTTCACAGGTATCAACTTTAGCCATTCTGACAGATTACTTGGGCATTCTGAACATAGCTAACTGCCCGCGCACTTCCCATGTCAACTGGCAACTCAACCGGCAATTTCACGACTCCCCAGCTGCTCGCTCAAACATTGGCCGAGCCTGCGCCGACACCGCCTGCACCGGTCAACCTATGGATGTACAGCACTGGTGGGCTCGTTGCGCTACTGGTGGGACTCGGTGTTTTTTCATCCCTACAAACTCGCAAACTCCAAAAGCAGCTCAAGTTTGAAACGTACAAAAACAAAGAGCTGCATAAGCGCGTAAAGCTAGCACTCAGCACCATTGCAAAAATGGAGCGTAACCCAGATTTAATCCACTCGCGTGACTTCAACCTCGACTACTTGCGCATGCGCATGGAAGAGAAGCAGTTTAACTTTGCCATCGTTAATCAGCTTAAGGTGAAGGTAAAACAGCGGGTGAGTGAGGCATTGCGATCGCAGCAAGCAGGTACAGGCATGGTTGGCATCGCCAACACCAAACCCCGCCAAATCGATCAAATCTTTGACGTAGAATACGTTTCACCCACCGACGAGCACAAGCGCAAGCGCGTGCTCTTCCGCATTCAAATTCAGCTCACCAAGCTACCGGCACAGGCTACCTCCAGCACCGTCACTGAAATTGTGAAGTGTATCGAAAACTTCTTGAACCCCAGCGATGACCAAGGCTTTTGGCAACCCACCCTACAGGGCCGCATTGCCAACATGCGGTGGGATCAAAAGGCTAAGCCCACGCCATTACTGGTCCTCAGGCAAACCAATGAAGGCGTGAACGTCACCTTCAGGACCAAGAAAAACAAGCCGTCCATTGTGTAGACAGAGCCACACAATAGACGGTGGCTGAGCAAAGTCGAAGTCAGCGCAACCAGTTCTTCAACCGAGACGCTACCTGGGGTCGACGCAGCTTGCGCATCGCTTTGGTCTGAATCTGCCGAACGCGCTCACGCGACAGCTGAAAAATACCGCCAACTTCTTCTAACGTATGTGTCTCACCTGTGGTGAGCCCATAGCGCAATGCAATAATTTCCTTCTCACGCTCAGTGAGCACTTCAGTCAGCACGTCTGAAATTTCCTGACGCATCATCGACTCACTGATTTGTGACTCTGGAGAGAGCGAGTGACCGTCTTCAAGCAACTCCATCAGTTCGGTGTCCTCACCCTTGCCAACTCGATGGTTCAGGGAAAGTGACTTGCGCTGCACCTGCTGTAGGGTACGCAGTTGCTCTGGCGTCATATCTAGCGCTTCTGCAACCTCAGCCTCTGTTGGCGTCCGCTCCAACTCTTTGCGCAGTTCACGATTCGCTTTCTTCAGCTTATTGAGCTTTTCAACGATGTGAATGGGCAAGCGAATGGTACGAGCATCATTGGCAATGGTTCGCGTAATCCCCTGCCGAATCCACCAGTACGCGTATGTAGAAAATTTATAGCCCTTGTCGGGATCAAACTTTTCAGCTGCACGGTTGAGTCCAAGTGCACCTTCCTGGATCAAATCGAGAAAGGGTACGCCTCGATTGAGATATCGTTTGGCAATGGAGACCACTAAGCGTAGATTAGAGCGAATCATGCGACGCTTAGCGGCACGGGCCTTGCGCAGGCGGTGCTTGAGCTGAGCTTCTGTGCAGTCAAAGGAAGCAGCTAACTCGGCCAGCGTCGGCTTACGATTCAAGCTAGCCTGTAGGGTTTCTGAGCGCTCCTCGACCTCTAAGATAATGCGAACCTGACGGGCTAGCTCGATTTCTTCGGTCGGCTGCAACAGCGGATAGCGAGCCATCTCCTTAAAGAAAGCACCGACTGCATCGTCGTTGGCGGCTTTGCGGTAACGGTTGGAGGCTGTAGCTTTATCGGAATAATGCACAGAATATTGGCCGTCATCGCCATCACCAGTGTCGTCCTCCTAAGATGAGGACAAATCAGCATTAGCCAACTCAGCATCAGCGCTAGCTAAATCAGCATCCGCAAGAGCAACATCCGCCAGATCAACCACCGCATGAGACGCCGCCCGCTCTGGAGCAGTTCGCTCTGGTGCGGTCACAGATGTAGAAGCCGTAAGTGTAGTGTTAGCGGGCATAGTCATGGTGGGTATCAAGCCTTGCTCTGTAGCGGTGGATAGTTCCGTGGTCAACTCCATAGGATCAACTGCTGTCATTGAGGCAGCAGCGGAAAAACTATGGGATGTTTGGGTGATGCTGGTGTCAGAGTTACGGGGGGCTGTCATAATTTAGAATTTCATTCACATCATGACGATTTTCTGGAGCTGGGCGCTCTGCTGTTACTCCCTAGTAGTGGACAAGATGTAAACACTTTGAGTGGTTACTTTGAATTGCCCCTACTATAGCAATGCTTTATTAAGAATTTGTTCAGTCTAATAATTTAGATGTTAATCGACAGCGCTTCGAAGTTTCTAAAACGCCTTCCTATAGGGTTTCCATTATTTTTGTTACGATTCGTTTTCCTTTTTCAGAAAATTAGGCTAGTGGGCCATACCTGAAGTGCATTCAAGTGATTTTTCCGAGCATCATAACCAACGTTTTATAGGTGAGGTTGCAGCATCTTCAGCACCCTGCTGGGTGGAAGTTTTGGTAGATTGTCCAGGCGCTTCGGGACTCTATACCTATCGAATACCGCCTGGTCTAAGGGTAGATGCGGGCGACATTGTGAGCGTCTTTTTTGGGGCTCAGCAGGTTGGCGCGATCGCCATCCGAATTCCTTCAAAGGTTCCTGAGGGGCTAGCCCCCTCGTCTATAAAACCTATAGAAGAAGTGATTAATACATCCTTCTTTACTAAAGAGTATTGGCACTTATTAAACCGTGTCGCAGACTACTATCAAACGCCTTTTATTCGCGCTTTAAAGGCATCACTTCCGCCCGGACTGTTGTCGAAATCACAGCGAAGAATTCGCCTACAACGGTCAAAATCTATTGAAAACATAGAAGATATCGGCTATGTCCACACGCTCTCAAAATCGGCACTTCAGCTATTAGAAACGCTACACCGTTCACCCAATGGAGATTACAGCTGGCAATATCTACAGCGACAAGTCAAAGCCCCCCGTAAAACAGGCAGCGCCACCCAGGCCATTCGTCAGCTTCGCCAGGCAGGTCTGGTAGAAAACTACTTGGCCGCACCACGATCACCCAAAGCCCAAAAGCGACAGGCCGTTCTCCTCATCCAGTCAGCTATCAGCGATTTTCAGCGCGCTCAGAGCGGGCATCAATCTCTACTCAGCGATCGACAGCAAGAAATTTTAATTGCCCTAGAGCGCCAAGGGGGTGAACTGTGGCTCAGCGACGCGCTACAGCAGCTGCACACCACCACTAAAACGCTCAAGAAAATTGCTGAGCTAGGCTACCTTGTCATCGAACCAAGAGAAATGCTGCGGGCAGGTAGCCATTCACAGGCAGGACCAGACAAACCCAAAACGCTAACAGCAGATCAGGCTCAGGCCCTCACAACGATTCATGCCATGAGCGGATACGAAGAGGCCCTGCTGCACGGGGTGACAGGTTCAGGAAAAACAGAGGTGTACTTGCAGGCGATCGCACCCATCCTTGAGCATCAACAATCTGCCCTTGTTCTCGTGCCTGAAATTGGCCTCACCCCACAGCTCACCGACCGCTTTCGCAGCCGCTTTGGCCAGCAGGTGTATGTGTACCACAGCGGCCTTTCCGAGGGGGAACGCTACGACACCTGGCGACAAATGCTCTCCGGCGAACCGCAAGTCATTATCGGCACACGATCTGCCATCTTTGCCCCACTGCCAAACTTGGGGATCATCATCCTGGACGAAGAACACGACAGCAGCTTCAAGCAGGACCAGCCGATGCCCTGCTACCATGCCCGGCAGGTTGCCCGGTGGCGAGCAGAACTGGAGGAATGTCCTCTGCTTTTGGGATCGGCGACGCCCTCGTTAGAAACCTGGGTGAGGTTTCGGCCACAGCTGACCGACATGAATTCAGACAAGACGGTTTTAGACAGGCAGGGTTTGGATAGGCAAGATGCCTATCCAACAGAGGGTTCGTCCCCTAACCCCCATTCTCCATCTCCCATCCATTACATTTCCCTTCCCTCCCGCATCCACGCTCGTCCTCTGCCGCCCATCGAACTCATCGATATGCGCGCCGAACTCAAAGACGGCAATCGCACTATCTTCAGCCGTCCCCTCCAAAAGGCACTAGAAAATCTTGTCGAAACTGGCAATCAGGGCATTCTCTTTATCCACCGTCGCGGGCACAGTAGCTTTGTCTCCTGTCGTAGCTGCGGCCAGCCACTGGAATGCCCAAACTGCGATGTGTCCCTGTCCTTCCACCAAACGCATCACGAGGCCACACCCCAGTTACGATGCCACTACTGCGGCTACAGCAAGCCCCATCCTAAGACCTGCCCAGCATGTATGTCGCCCTACCTCAAAACCTTTGGCAGCGGCACACAGCGCGTGGTGAACGATTTGGCAAAATACCTACCCCAGGCCCGCTGCATCCGCTTCGATAGCGACACTACACGAAATAAAGGTGCACACAGGGCCCTGCTTAGTCGCTTCGCACGAGGAGAAGCCGATTTACTGGTGGGCACACAAATGCTGACCAAGGGCATTGACCTGCCTCAAGTGACGCTGGTGGGCGTGATTGCCGCTGATGGGTTGCTCTTCATGCCCGACTACCGGGCCAGTGAACGGGCATTTCAAACCATGATGCAGGTGGCAGGCAGGGCTGGGCGTGGAGAGCAGCCCGGACGAGTGATTGTGCAAACCTATAGCCCTGAACACACAGCGATTAAAGCGTTGGTGGAAGGTAGTTCACAAGCACAGTATGGAGACTTTATGCAGCAGGAGTTGAGCGATCGCGCCCCGCTTGGCTACCCACCCTACGGTCGCCTTATCCTGCTCAAGCTCAGCAGCCTCGAAGCACAATCAGTCGAACGCGCCGCGGCCCGGCTAGCTCATAGGTTAGAAACCCAGCCAGAAGCAGCACACTACGACGTGCTTGGCCCAGTCCCTGCACCAATTTTTAGAGTGGCACGGCGCTATCGCTGGCATATACTACTCAAGCTAAAGCCCAAAGCTCCGCTACCAAACCTAAGGCGATTGCGCAGTCCCACAGGTATCAGCCTCACCATTGATGTGGACCCGATTAATTTGTCCTAGCGCTGACTGGCCTACCCCTCACTGACGCTACGGTCAGTAGCGTGGTATTTTCTCTGTGCAGAAAATACCCGGTTTTCTCGGTATCAGCCGTTTTGAGAAAGGTGTAAAACAGCCTTAGCTTAATTTTGTATCAAGCATTTCCTATTAGACAGTTCGTTGCCAAAATTCACTCAATTTTGCATCCTTTTTTGCACCCCTCACTCACTCACCCTTCAGTTAGAGCACTCAGGGGCGTCGCCGTTGCCCTTTGTATCTTGGGAGCATGGGCCATCAGCTTTTCTGCCGCCTTTAGTACCGGCGCTGAAGGTATTGGCACGGTAGGCTGTGTGCTGCTCATTCCCTGGTTTACATTTTTGTATACCGGCCTTTTCGTGACTGGACACGATTCGATGCATGGCAGTGTGGCACCATCCCACCCCCGGCTCAATCGTCTCCTAGGTGAACTTTGCCTCTTCTGCTACGGCCTGATTCCCTACGACAAGCTGTATGAGTCGCACGCCCACCATCACCAGTTTCCGGCCAGCCACCGCGATCCAGACTTTCACAATGGCAGAGACACCCACCCGATACTCTGGTATTTCCGCTTTATGCGCAGCTACTGGACGCTACGGCAAACCATCGGCATCATTGTTATTTACAACGGGCTGCATCGCGTTGTGGGTGTACCCGAAGCGAACTTGCTAGTGTTTTGGGCGATTCCGTCGCTGCTGAGTTCGGTGCAGCTATTTTACTTTGGCACGTACTTAGTACACCGCGAGCTTCCCGACACCTACAGCACGCCACTGTGCGCCAATAGTCACTATTGGCCTGAGCTGCTCTCATTGATTACCTGCTATCACTTTGGCTATCACCGTGAGCACCATGCGTTCCCAGAGGTGCCTTGGTGGCAACTGCCACAGGTCGAGCTAACATCCTGTCCTCAGACGATTACAGCAAAATACACAACAACAAAAATGGGCAAAACGCTGGCAGCGATTAAAAGACCTTTGGTCCAGCGCGATCGCACTCGTCTAAATACATAAATGCTAACGAGCACCATCAAAATCAGTTCTATCGGACCTGCAATCATGCCGTAATGGTTTGGATCCCAGTAAGACACAGGGCTCTCGAAGCGAAACTGACTAAACGGCCAGAAGTGCCGATGGCCATCATCTGCATGTAGAGGCAAATCCTGAATACAGTGCAAAATAATGCTGCCAAACAAGACAGCAATAGCAGTACGAGAAAAATAGAGTGCGATCGCCATTCCCACCAGCGCCAGCGGAATCGAGTTAAATAAATCGAACGTATTCTGCCAAAAGGGACGGTAGTATTCCACACTCCAGATTTGTCGCTCGGGAATATTTGCCAGTTTCAGCAACGCATAAAAACCAAACATGGCCAAATCGGGAATGAGTGCCCCCCAAATAATCAACGGATTCCACTCTGGCTTATTCTTTCGTCCGAGCAGGGCCAGGTTAAAAACAGCATGAGCGGGCGTATTCATTAAGGTGTCCCTCTGGGTAAGGCAGTCTTCGCAAGGCCAAGGTTACAGTATAGAGAGCGTTATCACTGTGAACTTAGCCGATGAAAATTGCCTCTACCCTAGCGCTATTGTCTATGGCTGCCCTCGGCGGGGCACTGTTTTTCACCAATCCTAACGAAGACGACTACGCGAGCTACCTGTCACAGGAAATAACAATAGAAGCGCAAAATGCGCTGTGCGATCCGGAAGGATTTTCTAACTGGCTAGGGAAAGTAGGTGAAGCGCTCAGTAGTGCTTGTCAAGGCATTTTGGCTGGTGGCGAAGCACTCTCAGAAGCAGAAGTACAAGATTTAATTAAGGAGAATACGGATTACCAGAATCGATTTCTCTTTAGCACGTACGATACGCAAACACCTTTTGGCAACTACAGAGCGATTGGTGTTTTTGACCGGTTCATTTTGAGCGGTGGACCAGAAGCAACAGAGTCAGACGCAACAAATCCAAAAACAACAGATAGCGAATAGGGAACCAGAGCATGAGTGTCAAGCGTCCTATTTATCTTGATTACAATGCAACCACACCAGTTTCGCCAGAAGTGCTGGAAGCGATGCTGCCGTTTTTTACAGAGTACTTTGGCAATCCGAGTAGCTTGAATCATTCCTATGGGTGGGAGGCAGAAGCAGGGATCGAGAAATCGAGAGAGATTTTGGCGGGTGCGATCGCAGCAACCCCAAGCGAAATCGTTTTCACCAGTGGCGCTACCGAAGCCAACAACCTCGCCATCAAAGGCATTGCCGAAGCGTACATGAGCAAAGGCAAACACATCATCACAGTACAGACCGAGCATAATGCTGTTCTCGATCCTTGTCGCTATCTTGAAACTCTGGGATTTAACATTACCTATCTTCCCGTACATCCGGACGGCCTGATCAACTTAGAGACAATAGAGCATGCTTTTCAGGCCGATACGATTTTGGTGTCGGTGATGGCAGCAAATAATGAGATTGGGGTATTGCAGCCAATCGAAAAGATTGGAAAAATATGCCACGAGCGCAACATCATTTTTCACACGGATGCTGCCCAAGCGCTTGGCAAAATCCCGCTCAACGTAGAGAGGATGAACATTGATGTGCTCTCGATGACCGCACATAAGCTGTATGGACCGAAGGGAATTGGTGCGCTGTATGTGCGACGCAAAACCCCTCGGGTGCAACTTGCACCACAGCTGCATGGAGGTGGGCAGGAAAAGGGCCTGCGATCTGGCACGCTATATACGCCACAGATTGTTGGGTTTGGTGAAGCGGTACGGATTGCAACAGCGGAGATGGAAAGCGAGACGGAAAAGATGGGAGCGTTGCGCGATCACCTCTGGGATCAGCTGCGTGAGCTGCCGGGTGTCCATCTGAATGGGCACTCGACACAGCGACTGCCGAATAATTTGAATGTGAGTATTGAGGGAGTGAAGGGGAGTAATTTACTCAGTAGGGTGAGAGAGGCGATCGCCATATCATCGGGCTCGGCCTGTAGCTCCACAAACCCGGCACCTTCACACGTGATCAAAGCACTCGGGCGTAGTGACGACCTCGCCAGAGCAACCATCAGGTTTGGGCTAGGACGTACAACAAGCGAGGCAGATATCGAACGCGCTGCAACTATCGTGAGAGAGCAAATACAGACGCTTCGCCAGAGAAAAGTGTCCGTATAAAATACCGTATAAACAGCGGACAGAGCAGGGCACAACAGCGTCTTTGGCCAATCCCTCCAAGCAACTATCTGCAAATGAACAGCGCTATGTTCTAGTCAAAGCAGTGAGCAAAGTTGACAAGTTAAGAGCTGCTTAGCTGAAACGCTCAACCTCTGCGACAATAAGAGCCAACTTTCTAGACGCGTCCCTTAACTATGGTTCAAGAAACGTCGCCAACTGCCGCAGAGACTCAACTCGGTAGCAAACCTGCTCAGCCGCTGACCATTTCCGTCGCGCTGATGTATATCGGCATTGCCATTACCGCTGCCTTTCTGCTGGTCGCCCTATTCGCTCCGCTCATGCAAAGCTGGGGCTGGCTTCAAGATCCCACGGCGGGCCTGGCTAATCCCATCCATGAACCGCCTTCCGCAGCGCATTGGTTCGGCACTAGTCGTCAGGGCTATGACGTTTTCTCTCGGACGCTATTCGGCACTCGCGCAGCTTGGCAAGTCGTCCTGCTTGCAACGGCCATGAGCGTCGTAATTGGTGTACCCCTAGGAATGCTCAGCGGCTATCTCGGTGGAAAAGTCGACCGAGCGTTGCTTTTTTTCATGGATACCATCTACACACTGCCCGGCCTTTTACTGTCTGTAACCCTAGCTTTTGTGGTAGGAAGAGGCGTTGTTAATGCAGCCGTTGCCCTCTCCATCGCCTATGTGCCCCAGTACTACCGCGTCGTTCGCAACCACACTGTCAGTGTCAAAACCGAGCTATTTATTGAAGCCGCCCAGTCCATGGGCGCATCTACTTGGGCGGTGCTCTCTCGCTATCTATTTCTCAATGTCGTGCAGAGCGTCCCAGTACTCTTCACGTTAAATGCCGCAGACGCCGTGCTGATTTTAGGTGGCCTTGGCTTCCTGGGATTGGGGCTACCCGAGTCGGTTCCTGAGTGGGGTGACTCACTGCGTCAGGCACTGGACGCGCTTCCCACTGGCATCTGGTGGACAGCACTCTTTCCCGGACTAGCAATCACCCTGATGGTGACCGGGCTATCTTTAATCGGCGAAGGTTTAAACGAATACATCAATCCCCTACTGCGCCGAGAGAATTGGGACTAAGCTAAAGCTCTAGTGCCGCGTTAAGTCTAGATTCTTTGATTCAGGCCCTAGCCACAGTCCCCAAGCTCGACGAATGCCCCTCGATCCACAAACTCGGTACGATAGCTATCTCAAACTTCCCGAACCGCAGCGCTTTTTGGTCCAGATTTATGCGCTGCTGTATGAGCCTGCGGGCAAAGACAAAGCCCGTAAGTGCTGGGTTAGGGCAATGGAAGAGCAGGAAAGCTTTGACCGAATTAAGCCTCCTGCTCCCCAAGAATTTACAGACCTTGTCCATCAGCTAACCGATATCGAGATTTTGACACCACAGCATGGGCTCGGGTGTTGCTGTCACGAGTCTATCGTTGACTTGGTTGCCAGAGATGCGGTGAGAATGGCAACGCTAGAGCCGATTGCAGAGGCGATCGCACACCACTTTCCCATCAGCGAACGCTCCCCCGGAGGCCCTCTCTTCTTCCGCAACGAAACTCAGTTTATGCGGGAAATTCGTCTCGCCATTTACAAAGAAGATTTAGCGTCTCTCGAGGAACTCTTCAAGCAAGTCGGTCAATTCTTCTGGCAATCAACGCTATCTATCGAAAATGCTGTGCGCGCAGTACTCACTCATCCGTTAGATATTGACTGGATAGATAGCTTGTCGGATGAGTTTTTTGAGCTGGGCATGACGGCGATTTTGAAACACGCTGCCCAGCAGTGCGAACCTGCCGACGAAATCTTTGCCCTGCTCGAAGACTACTGTAAAAACGGACGGGTTGGCGCAAAGTTACATTTGCTCTACGCCGAACAGCTCTGGCTACGGGGCAAATTTCAAGACGCCACTCAGGTAATAAAAAAAGCTAAGTTCCCGCCGATGATGACGAGGAAGGCCAAGGCGCTACAAGGCGCGATCGCATTCCTCACTGGCAATACACTAGGGGCAATCGCCCACTACAAAAGCAGCCTGCAGCTCGCAGGCAAATCCCAGATGGCGCAAATGCTGTGGTTCGAGTACCCTGCTAGCCTCCTCTATCTCTTGGCCCTGCTGGCAAATGGCAGTACCGACGCCCTCTCCCAAGCCGAAAAATACGTCGTCCTTATTCAGCGACAGAAAGAACACTGGCTAAAACGAAGCATGCCGCTGCTGTTTTCTCTCTTGCAACAGCAACAGGGAAAATTCACAGAAGGCGCACAGCGCTTTAGCCAATATCCTCTAAAAGCGGTGGGACTCGTTGCCCTCCTAGAGATTTACTGCCTCCATTGGCTACAGGTTGAAGAGATTGAAGAGTGGGTCTCCTTACAGTTACCCTGGCTCTGCCAAAAGCTCAGCAAATCCGGCTATCACTGGCTCACCCTGGCAACCGCTGAGCTGCTCACACATTATCAGCCAGAAAGCCCTTTTGCCCGGCAAACTAAGAAGCTCTCTTCGCAAATCAACAGTATCTCTCTTCTCGATGTTGTTGAACGGAAAGAAGATTGGGAGCGATCGCTAGATGTCCTCACGGCCCTAGCTAACCCAAAAGTTGAGCCTGTTACCCCAACCCTAGAACCGACCTATCGCCTCATCTGGCGCATTCGCTTCGAGGATTTGGATAACTGGACCCTCATCCCAGTAGAACAAAAGCTCAGCGTCAAAGGCGGCTGGACAAAAGGCAAAAAGCTCTCACCCAAGAGGCTCTACGGCAGCTACAGCCACCCAGATTATCTCAATGAACAAGACACCAAAATCTGCGAGACTATCGGCGCTAAGTATGGTGACGACTATTACTACAACAAAAGTCCCATCTACTATTTCAGTGCAGATGCTCTCATCGAACTCATCGGCCATCCCTACGTCTTTCGAGAAGATGCCGCTGATGTCAAAGTAGACATCGTAGAAGGCGAGCCCGAGCTGCTGGTCAAAAGGCTAGACGGTGACAGACTCCAGCTCTCACTCTCTCCTCAAATCACCCGTCGAGACGTGATGGTCGTAAAAGAAACGCCCACTCGCCTCAAGGTAATTGCTGTCAATGAGCAGCATAAGCGAATTGCGGAGGTGCTAGGCGGGGGCAATCGATTGGTCGTGCCCGCAAAGGCAGAAGAAAGAGTTTTGAAAGCGATCGCATCTATCGCTAGTCTCGTCACCGTCCAATCTGACATTGGCGGCGGCACCGAAGCCGAGGAAGTTCTCTCCAATGCAATTCCACACATCCACTTACTGCCCGCAGGCGACGGGCTGAGAGTCTCTTTTTTCATTCACCCTTTTCCCGACGGTGGGTCTTGCTACTCACCTGGGGAAGGCGGTGAAACGGTTCTTTCTGTAGTGGAGGGCAAACGGCTACAAACAAGGAGAGACTTAGAATCCGAGATTAAGAATACAGAAGCCGTCAGCACGGCCTGCCCAGTGCTATTTCACTATGCGCCCGAGGGTGGGGAATGGTGGATCGAAGACCCCATGGACTGCCTAGAGCTACTGCTACAGCTGCAGCAGGTCGGCGAAGCAGTCATTATCGAATGGCCTGAAGGAGAAACTTTTAAGCTCTCTAGGCAACTAAGCAGTAGCGACTTTAGCTTTAACGTTCGTCGCAAAAAAGACTGGTTTGCCGCCAGCGGCGAACTTAGAATCAGTGACAATCAGGTGATGGATATGCAGCAGCTGATGACACTATTAGAGAAAACCTCCGGGCAGTTTGTGCCACTAGAAAACGGTGAGTTTTTGGCGCTGACAGAAGAGTTCCGTCAGCGATTGCAAACGCTGAGTCGGTTGTCACAACGAAAGGAGAAAGAACTGCGAGTAGATGGGTTGGCTGCGATCGCGCTCAATGAAATCATTGAAGGCTTCGAAGAAACCACCGCAGACGATGCTTGGCACGCCCACATTCAACAGATCACAGCAGCCCAATCAATCAACCCTAGAGTCCCCAAAACGCTCAAAGCAAGGCTGCGAGGCTACCAAAAAGAAGGATTCGTATGGCTCATGCGGCTGGCCAACTGGGGCGTCGGTGCCTGCCTAGCAGACGACATGGGCCTGGGGAAAACGCTCCAGGGCTTGGCCATACTCCTCAAGCGTGGAAAAAATGGTCCAGCGTTGGTCATCGCCCCCACATCAGTATGTATGAACTGGCAAAGTGAAGCTGAGCGCTTTGCCCCTAGCCTGAATGTATTGAGCTTGCGAGATGTGAGTCAATCCCATCGAGAAAAGCTATTGCAGCAGCTGGGCGCAAACGATTTGCTCGTGTGCAGCTATGGGCTAATGCAGCAGGAGGCAGTTGCTGATGCCCTTGCGGACATTGAGTGGAATACGATTGTGCTGGATGAAGCGCAGGCGATTAAGAATCATGCGACCAAGCGATCGCAGTCCGTTATGGCTCTCACTGGGCACTTCAAAATCATCATGACCGGCACCCCCATCGAAAATCACCTCGGTGAGCTATGGAATCTCTTTCGCTTTATCAATCCAGGCTTACTGGGCTCCCTGGAAAAGTTCAAACAAAAATTCGCTAACCCCATCGAACGCGACCCCGACAAACCTGCCAGCGCCGCTGCCAAAAACGCACTGCGCCATCTCATTCGTCCCTTCATCCTGCGCCGCACCAAAGACCAAGTTCTCAAAGAGCTACCCGCTCGCACAGAAATCACCCTGACCATAGAACTCAGCGAAGAAGAAACCACCTTCTACGAAGCACTGAGAAGGGAAGCCGTAGAAAAACTCAAAGGGAAGAAGTCGCCTACGGGACAACGGCATTTGCAAGTGCTTGCAGAAATTATGAAACTTCGCCGGGCCTGCTGCAACCCGTCACTTGTAAAACCAGAACTCGCCATTCCCAGCGCCAAGCTAGAGCGCTTTACCGTACTGATAGAAGAACTTCTAGAAAACAATCACAAAGCCTTAGTCTTCAGTCAGTTTGTTGATCACCTACAGATTTTACGCAACTACCTTGATGAACAACAGATTCACTATCAATACCTAGATGGCAGCACTCCAGCCAAAAAGAGAAAGCAAGCTGTAGATGCCTTCCAAGCAGGCAAGGGGGATATCTTCCTCATCAGCCTAAAAGCCGGCGGCTCCGGACTGAACCTGACCGCCGCAGACTACGTACTTCACATGGACCCCTGGTGGAACCCCGCCGTGGAAGATCAGGCCAGTGATAGAGCCCACAGAATCGGCCAGCAGCGCCCCGTCACGATCTATCGCCTCGTCGCCAAAGGCACTATTGAAGATCAAATCGTCAACCTTCACAAAACCAAACGGGACCTGGCCGACAGCCTCCTCACAGGCACAGACATGAGCAGCAAAGTATCGACCGATGAATTGCTGGCGCTCATTCAACGATAATAGGAGCCGATCAATCGGCCTTCATGTTTGTAGGAATCGTAATTACAAACTCAGTTCCAACACCTTCTGTAGAAAAACACTCAATTTTGCCAAAGTGCTTTTCCACCACAATCTGATAACTAATAGCCATGCCCATTCCCGTCCCTTTACCCACTGGCTTAGTCGTAAAGAAAGGATCAAACATTTGATCACGTACCTCTGCTGGCATGCCAGCCCCGTTATCGGCAAGGCTCACAGTGATGTAGCCCTCACCGGCTGTTGTTCGCAGCGTAATTTGCGGGACTTTGTCAGATGTCGGGGTATCTTCTCTCTCGCTCTCCATCGCATCAATCGCATTCGCCAGAATATTCATAAAGACCTGATTGAGCTGACTGGCGTAGCAATCTACAGGCGGCAAGTCACCATAGTCGCGAACCAGTGTGATCGCAGGTCTATCATGCTGAGCTTTGAGTCGATGCTGCAAAATTAGCAGCGTACTATCCAACCCTTCGTGAATATCGACTGCCTTACAGCCCTGCTCATCCACCCGTGAAAAGTTACGCAGAGAAAGAACAATCTCTCTAATGCGCTCTGTGCCTGTTCGCATTGACGACAGCGTCTTTTGCAAATCCTCTTGAACAAACTCAATATCTATGTCTTCAGCAGTTTCCTGGATGGCTGCAGCAGGTACAGGATAGTGCTCTTCGTAGAGCTGCAACAGTTCGAGTAAATCTTGCACATAGCCTTCTATCGGTCTAATATTGCCGTGGATAAAGTTAACCGGATTATTAATTTCGTGGGCGATACCAGCGACCATTTCTCCTAAACTAGACATTTTTTCAGTTTGAATGAGCTGAGTCTGTGCTTGCTTAAGTGTTTGAAGGGTAGATTCTAGCTGTTGAGCTTTCTCTTGGGCCACGACAGTACTCTGATTCGCCTGCGCTAGTAAATTCGCTTGGTGAATAGCAACGCCCACTTGCCCAGCTAACGTTCTCAACAGATCTATTTCATCGGCTTTCCAGACTCTCTCTCCTGTGCACTGGTGTGCAATCAGCAAGCCCCATAGGCTCTCCTGGACAAAAATTGGCATCACCACATTGGCTTTGACGCCGAGACTGCGCAGGTAGTCTTTATGTTGAGCATCTAGTTCCGCAAATTCAATATCAGTGATCTCATGGACATGTCCCTGCTGATACTTCTCTACGTACTGCTGATGAAATCGACTATTTGTACCTTTTTCGCCCAGTATCGACGGGCAGCCATCCGCCACTGATTCCACTGCGACCTGGCCATTCCAATCTGGAGCAAAGCGATAAACCAACGCTCTATCGACTGCAAACAGCTGGCGAACTTCTTCTACAGTCGTTTGTTGGATAGATTCTATTTTCAGCGATTGCCTAATTTGGTTAGAAAGCTGGTTGAGCAGTTCACCTTGCTTGGCCAGCTTGCGAAAGGTCGATTCAGACTGTTTGAGCAAATCTTCAGCTACTTTTCGCTCGGTCACATCTTCAATGGTACCAAGTAGCCCAACCACATTACCCGCATCGTCATGTAGCGGAAACTTACTCGTTTCTCGCCAACTCAGCTGTCCGTTTGCCTGCCGCTGAGACTGTTTAATTTTCAGCATAGGCGTATCGGTATCCATCACCTGAAGATCGCACTGTCGATACCAGGCTTTTTGCTCCTCGGTCCAAGGCAAATCATCATCCGTAATGCCCAAGACCCGGCTAGAATCACCCAATCCCGCCATCTCTGCCCAGCGCTGATTGCTGCCCAGATACATGCCCTCTCGATTTTTCCAGAATATATACTGCGGAATGCTATCAAGCACAATTTTCAAAAACTCAGCCATTTGGTGTGCTGGAGCGATCGCACCTCCAGCACCACCATGGGTGCTAGCACTCAACTCCTGCCTTTCAGGAGCTGCATCCCCATGCTCGGAAGCCACCATCGCATGCTCAGTGGGTACATCTGCGATGGAAGCTGTCTCCAAACCTGGCATTTCAACACCTACAAGCGGAACAGCAGCGGGGGGCTGCTCCATATTGACAGCTTGCGGATCGGATTCTGATGGAGATGGCGCGACCAAAGAAGTCTGCGAAGGTAGGGTGCGACTAATACTTAGAACCTGCTGTAGCTGACCATGAGCATCTTTGAGCGGTGTATAGGTTGTCTCATAACACTGCATTTCCTCCTCAGTAGGCATCGCTACAGTGTGAATCTGCCGTTCAGCCTGACCCGTTGCAAAAACACGATCTATCACCTCTGCAACCTGTTGCCAGTAGGCTCGATTTTCTACCGATTGTGACGGTTGAGCAGCTAGTTCCGTATTTGTGTGACCGACCAGGTTCTCAGCAGAACAGTTGAGTAATTTACTCAATGCGGGACTCACAGAACTATACCGTTGCTCTCCTCCATAGCAGGCCATGATTTCTGCCGTTTGAGCTAATAAATCAGAGAGGTCGCATCTGGAGTTGGGAGTAGCAACAGCGTATGAGGCGTTCATAGTCTGAGTTATGAATGAAGGAATTAGCAAAAAAGAGGCTTTTCCATAGAGTTCCCCGACAACGCACTCGCAAGCCTGATAAAAGACCGGATATTGTCTGATTTTTGTATCATTTATCACTATTCAGATATTT
>ERZ1740067.1315-NODE-1315-length-17320-cov-4.130321_pt1 | contig 17320 bp, 13 predicted proteins | sample MGYA00581736_ERZ1740067 | MGnify/ENA primary metagenome ERZ1740067 (study PRJEB43018, sample SAMN04849236) | marine metagenome | isolation source: floating plastic debris | place: Pacific Ocean | collected 2008-08-27 | study: EMG produced TPA metagenomics... | reverse complement strand
ACCGCGTGCTTCTCCATGTACTCGGACATGTCGATGCGCACCATCGCGTCCTCGGAGTCGAAGAGCGACTCCGCGAGCGCGCGGGCGAGCTCGGTCTTGCCGACGCCCGTGGGCCCGAGGAAGACGAAGCTGCCGATGGGCTTGCGCGGGTCTTTGATGCCGGCACGCGCACGGATGACGGCGTCGGCGACCAGTCGCACCGCCTCGTCCTGCCCGATCACGCGGGCGTGGAGGATGTCGTCGAGCTTGAGCAGCTTCTCGCGCTCGCCCTCGACGAGACGCTGGACCGGCACGCCCGTCCATCGCGAGACGATCTGCGCGATCTCCTCGTCGGTGACCTCCTCGCGGACGAGCTTGTGCTCGCTGTCCTCGTCGGTCTGCGCACGCTCGGCCTGCGCGAGCTCGCGCTCGAGCTCGGGCAGACGGCCGTGCTGGAGCTCGGCGGCGCGCTCGTAGTTCTGCGTGCGCGAGACCTCCTCGATCTCACGCTTCACCTGCTCGATCTCGGTGCGCAGCGCGCCGACGGACTCGATCGCCTCTTTCTCCTCGTCCCACTGCGCGCGCATCGCGTCGGCGCGCTCGCGCGTCTCGGCGAGCTCGCGTCGGAGCTCCTCGAGACGGGCCTTCGAGGCGTCGTCCTTCTCCTTCTTGAGGGCCGCCTCCTCGATCTCGAGCTGCGTGACGCGGCGCGTCGCCTCGTCGAGCTCTGCGGGCATCGAGTCGATCTCGGTGCGGATCATCGCGCACGCCTCGTCGACGAGGTCGATCGCCTTGTCGGGGAGGAAGCGGTCGGAGATGTAGCGGTGGCTCAGCGTGGCGGCGTTGACGAGCGCGCCGTCGAGGATGCGCACGCCGTGGTGCACCTCGAAGCGGTCTTTGAGGCCACGCAGGATGGAGATGGTGTCCTCGACGGTCGGCTGGTCGACCAAGACGGTCTGGAATCGTCGCTCGAGGGCGGGGTCCTTCTCGATGTGCTTGCGGTGCTCGTCGAGGGTGGTGGCGCCGATGCAACGCAGCTCGCCCCGCGCGAGCATGGGCTTGAGCATGTTGCCCGCGTCCATCGCGCCCTCGGACTTGCCGGCGCCGACGATCGTGTGCAGCTCATCGATGAAGAGCAGGATGCGACCCTCGGCGTTCTTCACCTCGGTGAGCACCGCCTTGAGGCGCTCCTCGAACTCGCCGCGGTACTTGGCTCCGGCGACGAGGGAGCCCATGTCGAGGGCGAAGACGGTCTTGTCCTTGAGGCCCTCGGGGACGTCGCCTCGGACGATGCGCTGGGCGAGGCCCTCGACGATCGCGGTCTTGCCGACGCCGGGCTCGCCGATCAGCACGGGGTTGTTCTTGGTCTTGCGGCTGAGGATGCGGATCGCGCGCCGGATCTCGGCGTCGCGCCCGATGACGGGGTCGAGCGTGCCCGATCGCGCCGCGTCGACGAGGTCGACGCCGTACTTGGACAGGGCCTCGTACGTCGCCTCCGGGGTGGCGGATTGCACGCGCTGCCCGCCGCGGACCTGGGTGACGGCGTCTTGGAAGGTCTTGGTGGTGACGCCCTGACGCTCGAGGATGGATCGCGCCTCGCCGCCGTCCTTGGAGTCGAGGAGCGCGAGGACGACGTGCTCGACGGAGACGTACTCGTCGGTCATCTTCTCGGCGCGTGCCTGGGCGTCGACGAGGACGCGCGAGAGGCGCTGGGAGACGTGGATCTGCCCGGGCTGGACGCCCGGGCCCGCGACGCGGGGGAGCTTGGTGATCGCCTGCTCGAGATCGCTCGTGACGCCGACGGGGTTGACGCCGAGTCGCGCGAAGAGGCGGGGCAGCAGGCCGTCCTCCTGAGAGGAGAGCGCCCAGAGCGCGTGCTCGGGCTCGACCTGGACCTGCCCGAGCTCGACCGCCTTGGACTGGGCGAGGCTCAGGGCTTCCTGCGATTTGATGGTGAGTCGATTGAGATCCATGGCATGGTCCCCCTGTGAGGTGGTGCGAACGGGGTAATCTGGCAAGGGGCGTGCCAGCGTGTCGGACCAGAATCGGCGATTTCGGGCTCTCAGGGCGGATCCGGTGTCAGAACGGCGTGGGACGGTTGCCGTTCTGGCAGCATTCTCTATCTTGACCCGGGCGGGTCTGGTGCTATTTTGTTGCGACTCAGTCTCAAGAACCACTCCGAATGGAGAGACAGATATGCCCTCACAAGACACCATGAACGTCCCGGTCATGGAACTCCTCCGCGATTCGACCGCAGAACTGCACAAGTCGGCGGAGAACAGCCGTCTGCAACGCGAACTCGTAAAGGGCGAACTGCCCTTCGAGCGGTACGCAGACTACATGGAGCAGCTCTGGGTGATCCATCGTGCCCTGGAGAAGACGCTCGCTGAGGCTGAATCCCGCGACGAGCGTCTGGCGGGCATGGCAGAAGCGGCGGCGATGCACGTGCGTCACCTGGAGGTCGACCTCGCGGAAATGAGGCGTGATATCGGCGAAATCGAGCCGACCAAGGCCGCCTGGGACCTCGCGCAAACGATAGAGCTCGACGCCACAACCGACCCGGTGATGCTCGCGGGGCACTTCTACGTGCTCGAGGGCTCGATGAACGGCAACTCGTTCATTGCCAAAAAGGTCGGTCAGATCTATGAGCTCAAGCCCAACGCGGGGCTGAAGTACCTCTACTCCTACGGCGAGACCCAGCGGCCTAGATGGATGGCCTTCAAGGACGTCATGAACGCGCATGCGTTTGATTCACGTGAACGAGAGGGCCTCGTTGAGCGTGCAAAGGGTGTCTTCCACGCGATCCGCGCGATCGCGGACGAACTCGACGCCCGCTGAGCGGCCCCTACACTCGGGCGTGCCCGCGCTCACCGATGACATCCTGAACCGGCTCCCCAGCCCGCTCGGCGTGACATCCGCCTCCTTCGCGCAGGCGGCGCGTGACCTCCGCACGCCCGAGCGCGATGCGCTGCTCGCGTACAAGGCGTTCCACCGCGAGCCGGCGGACGGCATGCCTTGGTCCGTGCCCGTGCCGACGCAGCTCCATGAGTCGGAAGGCCCCGAGGGGATCACGCGGAAGTTCCTGCTGCCGGTGCGCGGCGTCGAGGCTCCCAAGAACCCGCGCGCGTTGCCCATCGCGGGGCAGGGCGACACGCTCGAAACCGAGTCGGTCGTCATCCCCATGCGCACACGCGGCGGCGCTTCGCGCACGCTCTGCGTCTCGTCGCAGGTCGGGTGCGCGATGGGGTGCGAGTTCTGCGAGACGGCGCAGATGGGCCTGCTGCGTTCGCTCGACGTCCACGAAATCGTCCAGCAGTGGTGGGCGGCGACACACCATCTGAAGCAGCCGGTGCGCAACATGGTCTTCATGGGCATGGGCGAGCCGCTCGACAATCCCGAGAACGTGCTCAACGCGATCGAGGTGCTCACCGACGATCGCGGCCCCGCGCTCGCGATGCGGCGCATCACCATCAGCACCGTCGGGCGTCTCGACGGGCTCGCGATGCTCGCGGAGCGTGTGCGCACGCACGGGTGGAAGCAGCTGAACCTCGCGGTGAGCGTCAACGCGCCGAACGACGAGATCCGCGATTCAATCATGCCCATCAACAAGGGCATGCCGCTCGGCGAGCTCGTGGGGATGCTCGAGGAGTGGCCGCTCTCGACGGGCAAGGCGATCTGCGCGGAGTACGTCCTGATCCCGGGCGTGAACGACGCGGACGAGCACGCCGACGAGCTCGCATCGCGCCTGAAGAACGTGCGCTGCTGCGTGAACGTGATCCCCTACAACCCGCGGCGCGATTCGCCCTGGCCCGCTCCGGAGGAATCGTCGGTGGAGCGTTTCCTCGCGCGTCTCGAGGACAACGGGCAGTTCTGCAAGCGCAGGCGGACCAAGGGGCGCGACACCATGGCGGCGTGCGGGCAGCTCGGGAACGAGAAGATCCGGAAGCGCCGCTACGTGGACGCATCTGTCACATGACCGCGAGCGAGCCCGGAGCGCTCCCCTCGTGCCGTTCGTGCGGCTACCCCACGCACATCGGCGCGCCGTGCAACGAGTGCGGCGTGGTCCAGACGGAACTGCCGCCGCTCGCGCAGGCGACCGGCAGGAGCGGGATGCGCGTGCTCCTCATCTCTGGCCTGTTCGCGCTCACGGCGCCGGTCACGATGGTGCTCGCGCTCCTGACCACGCTGGTCACGGGCATGGACGCTGTGACGACGGTCGGAGCCGGCGCGATGCTGATGTTCCTCCTCCCGATCGGGCTGCTCTGGCGTGCGGGGTACTTCCCGAACGCGGGCGCCGCGGTGATGGTCTCGACGTGCGTGCTCGGGTTCTTTTCGCTCGTGTGCGCCTCGGCCGCGGTGTGGATGCGGTCGGCGGACTTCTGGGACGGGATCGAGGCCCCTTCGATCCTGTTTGCGCTCGGTGCGGGTGGTCTTGTGTCGACGCTGGCGTACGAGCAACGCGTGCTGGCACGCGCCTGCGTGGCGCAAGAAGGCCAAGCGCGCGGGAGAGCGGTGACCGTCGCGATCATCATCTGGATCGCCCTCGCCCCGCTCTCGCACACCGGCATGAACCTGATCAACGCGGTCCGGTGGAACGGCGTGCCCGAGGCGATCGCGCTGCCGGTGCTCGTGATGTTCGCGGTGCTGCTCACGCTCGGGCTGCTCGGGTACACCTGCCGGGTGAGGCTCGTGCGGTGGCTGGGGTCCATGAGCGTGCCCAAGCGCCTCGCACTCGCGGCGCTGTGCCTGCCGATCCTGCTGCTGACCGGCGAACTGCTCCGCACCCTCACCGGTGCGCACGACGGGTACGTGGACTATCTGGGCATGCTCTTCGTGTGGTTGGTCCTCGGAACCGTACCGATCGCCATGCTCGGCATCCGTGCGTGGAAGCTCCACCGCATCGCGGGCTGGATCGCGGGGTAGCGTGCACTCGGTTGACAGTCCCCTTCAGATCGGGCCAGGCAGCACAAGTTGCCGCGGACAGGCTGAGGGAATCGGAGTACGTGGCGCCAGCGGGATGCGGGCAACTTCCAAATGTGAAAATCCGGAAGAGGTCGTGTGCGGGGGTAACCTAGTCAGGACATGAGCTCTCAGGTTTTCCCCTCCAACTGCCGTGCTTGTGGCGAGCCTGTCTTGGGTGACGGTGTGTGTGATGCCTGTGGGGAGAGCCACTTTCCCGCTGAGCCTGTTCACATCGCATACCTGGCGCGCCACACGCCCGGTGGATTATGTCGGGTGCTCGCATCGCAGGTTGCGATGATCGCGTTGCCCTTCGCGGTCATCTTGATCGCGGCGATAGCAACGGCGAGCGGATCGGAGTTATCCGAGACGCTCAAGCTCTCAAGATTCCTGATTTCCGCGATACCGTTTGCGCTTCTGATGCGCGCCGACACGGGGATCGATCGCCTGGGAGGGATGGTGGGCTCGACGATCGGCTTGCTCGTCACGGCCGGGTGCTGTGCCGCAGCGGGCGGAGATTGTGCGCGAGGGGTTTGTGGATGTCGAAGCCGACGCGTGGTGGTTCATGGCGGGCACGGGCGGCATCGTTACGCTCGTCGCCTTCGAACAGCGGCTGCTGGCACGTGTACTCGGAGGCGTTCGTGACCTCAGGGCGACGTCACGCGTGTTTCGCTATACGATTCTCTGGCTGTTGCTGCTCCCGGTGTGCGCTCTCGTCGCGATACTGATCAATCCTCTCGATTCGATAGGCATCACGCTCGTGCTCTGGCTCGGCCTCGCCTGCGTGAGCGTCTACGCATTGGCTCGATCGGCGGTGCGTCTGTGGCTCGTGGGTTCGTGGGCACACCTCGAGGACGTATCGCATGGGCGGGACAGTTCAGGCGAAGTGGTGATCCCACGCGTTGGCGCATCCCACAAGGAGTCGACCGCGCACGAGGCGTGTCTGCGGAATTGCAGAGGGTGCGGGTACGAGGTGGATCGCGACGTTTCGTGCCCGGAGTGCGGCGAACCGTCCGAGCGCATCACGCTGGGCCCGGGGCGGTTCAGCCCGGATCTCGTAGGACGCGACATGGCCACCCTGCTGTGGACGGGCGCAATCCAAGTCTTCACCCCGCTGGGGCTTCTTCTTTTCTTGGGCATGGTCGCCATCGGTCTCGATCTAAGCGAGTTGATCACGCGGTCCATTCTCATACTGGCGTTCGGCGTTCCTTCACTCGCCTTGCTCTTTTGTCTTCAAACACTACGGAACAGCGCGACTATCGGCGTATGGCCCCACGTCGCTGTCGGGACGGCTGCGTTCATCGCCTGCATCGCATGTCTTGATGTGGCACGTCTGTATCTCTCGGACAGGAACCTGAACAGCTGGTTCATGCCGGAGATTCACGCGGCCCTCGGGTTCGCCACCATAGGGTGGGTGGCGATGAGTGCCCTGCCCCTACTCCTCGCTACGGAGCAACAACGCATCGCACAGAAGCTCGGCATCAAACGGGATCGGCAGCGGGCACGCACGATCCTGGCGATGAGCGTGAGTGTCAGAGGTGTTCTTTGCGGTGTGGCTCGTCCTGCAGAGCATCATCGGCGGCACCCTCGCCTTCGGGGCGTATCGACTGCGGCCTAGGTGCCGCTGGGCACGTATCCGGCATGACGGCTGAGGGCCGCGGTCTCGCCGGAACAACAGCATCGCTGCATGAATGCGGCCTGCATCGTCCTGAGGCGAACGCTGCGGAGAGCCGCGTCGAGTAACGTGTGCACATGGCTGAAGACACCCCCAACATCAGCTCTGTCATCCGCGACGTCTGGGGCTTCGACGCCCTGCGCCCCATGCAGCGCGAGGCGATCGGCGCCGGGGTCGAGGGGCGTGACGCGCTCGTGGTGCTGCCGACCGGCGGGGGCAAGTCGCTCTGTTTCCAGGCCCCCCCGCTCGTGCGCGACCGGCTCGCGGTGGTGGTGTCGCCACTGATCGCGCTCATGAAGGACCAGGTCGACGGGCTCGTCTCGAACGGGTATCCCGCCGCCGCGTTGCACTCGATGCTCGACGAGGGCGAGAACGCGGAGGTGATCCGCCAGATCCGCGAGGGTGAGCTGCGCCTGCTGTACATCGCGCCCGAGCGCCTGGTGAACCCGTGGGTGATGGACCTGTTGCGCGAGGCGGGGGTGGACGCCTTCATCGTCGACGAGGCGCACTGCATCAGCCAGTGGGGGCACGACTTCCGCCCCGAGTACCGCCAGCTCGCGACCCTGCGCGATCGCTTCGGCGGGGTCTCGGTCCGGGCCTTCACCGCGACGGCGACCGAGCGCGTGCGCACCGACATCGTGGAGCAGCTCCGACTCCGCGACGCCGAGGTGCTCGTCGGGGACTTCGACCGCCCGAACCTCGTCTACCGCGTGCTCCCGCGGATGGACGCGAAGGCGCAGATCGCCGAGGCGCTCGGACGCCACAAGGGCGAGGCGTCGATCGTCTACTGCCTCTCACGGGCAGAAACCGAGCGCACCGCCTCCGCGCTGCGGGACCAGGGCTTCTCCGCCCGACACTACCACGCGGGCATGGACCCCGACGACAGGCGGCGCGTCCAGGACGACTTCATGCAGGAACGGCTCGACGTTGTCGTCGCGACGGTCGCGTTCGGCATGGGGATCGACCGTTCTGACGTGCGGTGCGTGGTGCACGCCGCGATGCCCAAGAGCCTGGAGCATTACCAGCAGGAGGCGGGTCGCGCGGGTCGTGACGGGCTCGAGGCGGAGTGCGTTCTCTTGCACTCGGGGGCAGACAGCGCCAAGTGGCGCGACCTCATGGACCGCTCCGCGCGCGAGGCGGGGCTCGACGGGGCGTCGCCCGAGCAGATCAAGCTGCTGTGGGAGATGCGGGACTACTGCTCGGGCGTGACATGTCGGCACGCGGCGTTGGTCCGCTACTTCGGGCAGGAGTTCACCAAGGACGACGAGCCGGGCGGGTGCGGGGCCTGCGATGTCTGTCTCGGAGAGCTCACGGCTGTCGAAGACGCCACCACGATCGCGCGCAAGATCGTGGCCTGCGTCGCGCGTCTCGATCAGCGCTACGGCTCGGGGCACGTCGTCGACGTGCTGCGCGGCGGCAACACCCAGCGCATCCGCGACAACGGGCACGATGCGCTCTCGACGTACGCGCTGCTCAGCGACACGTCCACGCCCGTGCTGCGGAGCTACGTCGACCAGCTCGTCGACCAGAGCTTGCTCGCGCGCAGCCACGACGAGTACAAGGTGCTCCGGCTCACCCAAGCGGGCATCGATTTAATGAAGGGCGAGGGCGAGGCACGCCTTATCGAACCGAAGATGCCGACGAAGCGTCCACGGGAGCAGCGCGCCGCCTCGCGCGACTCCGCGGACTGGCAGGGCGTGGCCCAGGCTCTCTTCGAGGCCCTCCGCGGGCTGCGGCGGGAGATCGCGGGCGAGATGAGCGTGCCGGCGTACATCGTCTTCGGCGACACCACCCTGCGCGCGATGGCTCGCGACAAACCGACCGACGTGCGCGCGCTCGGACGCATCAAGGGCGTCGGCGCGAAGAAGCTCGAGTCCTTCGGCGAGCGATTCGTGGGCCTCATCAGCGAGCACGAGGACGCCAACGCGCAGGAACCGGCATGACCAGAGCCAAAACCGTCGACGAGTACGTCGAGAACGCCCCCCACTTCGCGGACATCCTCGAGAAACTCCGCAAGGTGCTCGCGTCGACCGATCTCGAAGAGACCATCAAGTGGGGCGCACCCTGCTACACGCTCGACGGGAGGAACGTTGTCGGGCTCGCGGCCTTCAAGAGTTACGCTGGTCTCTGGTTTCATAACGGCGCGCACATCGATGACCCGGACGGGGTCTTGATCAATGCGCAAGAGGGCAAGACCAAGTCCCTGCGCCAATGGCGCTTCACGAGCGTGCGCGAAGTGAAGGTGCGTGCGGTGCGGGGCTACGTCGAGCGCGCCATCGCTTTCGAGCGGTCGACGGAGGGTGCGATGAAGAAGGCACCGACGCCCGAGGCGGTCCGTATCCCCGTCGAGCTCGAGGAAGCGATGGACGCCCCGACCGCGTCGGCCTTCGCCTCACTCACCCCCGGTCGCCAGCGCGAATACGCGGAGCACATCGGCTCCGCGAAGCGCGAGGAGACCAGGCGGAGGCGTGCCGCCCAAGCACTCCCGATAATCCTGGCCGGTCGGGGTCTGCACGACAAGTACCGGGGCGAGTGACGCGGGCCCGAGCCATGACCGGAACATTTCTAGGCCGTTGTTCGGTCGCGGTTTGACACACTGAGTGACGACAAAGTCCTTTCATCGGTATGCGTCCTCGCGGTATACTGGGTAACACCTACCGCCAGTCCGAGGAGCTTTGTTTGGCGTTGCCCCGACCCATCCACGACGCCGCGCGTTTCGCGTTGCGTCACTTTGTGCCCGAGGCCTACTGGCCCGAGACGGTCGACGTGGACGGCGTGGCGATCCGCCTCCGGAACACCCCCTACACCTTCAGCACGCGCCGGCTCATCAAGAGCGGGCACTACGAGCGCCCCGAGCGCGAGCTCTGCAAGAAGTCGATCACCCCAGGGATGAACGTCATCGAGTTCGGCGGGTCGATCGGCATTGTGACCTCGGTGGTCACCAAGCTCGTCGGGCCCGAGGGGCGCGTCTTCTCGGTCGAGGCCTCCGAATCGCTGACGGACTTCTCCAAGACGTGGCTGCCCTCGGTCGGCAACGTCGAGGTGCTCACGGGCTTCGCCTTCCCCGTGTGGGAACGCCCGCGGGGCCTGCGTCTCGGCAGCTTCGAGAAGAAGGTCTCTCTGGGCGGGCAGCTGGAATTCAAGATCGACAAGGCGGCACCCACGCAGCCAGCCCACGACGAGGAAGCGGGCCCTGTCTCGTACGATCTGCGGACCATCTGCGAAGGCTACGGCGTGGAGCCGCACGCTCTGGTGATGGATATCGAGGCGTCGGAGCGGATTATGCTCGATACCCCCCCGAACTATCCCGATAGCCTCAGGGTGATCGTCGCCGAGCTGCATCCCGGCATGTACCCGAAGGGCGAAGAGGACGAGCGCGCGATCCTGGACGTGTATCGTGCCGACGGATTCGAGGTGCGCGAGCACGTGCACCACTCCTGGCTGCTCACCCGCTGACCTCACGCTCACGAGGACCGCCCCTCATGGAACGCGTCACGCTGACCCACTCCGGCATCGAGATCTCGCGTTTGGGCTTCGGCTGCGCGGGCCTCACGGGCGTCGGCACGCACGACGACGCGGTGCGCCTCCTGGAAACCGCTTTCGAGCGGGGCGTCACCCACTTCGACGCGGCCCGCATGTACGGCATGGGGCACGCCGAGGGCATCGTCGGGCGCTTTCTCGAGGGCAAGCGTGATCGTGTGACGATCGCGACCAAGTTCGGGATGCTGCCCAAGGGCGGCGCGCTCGGGAAGAACAAGAAGCTCGTTGGGGTCGTGAAGTCCGCGATCAAGCGCTCGTCGGTGCTCAACAAGATCGTGCGTCGCGGCATGGCGACCGCGGGCACGGGCTCCTCGCCGACGGGGCGGTTCTCGCCCGAGGACGCCCGGTCGAGCCTCGAGACGAGCCTGCGCGAGCTCGGCACCGACCGCGTCGACATGCTGCTGCTCCACAACTGCGACTTCGAGCACACCCAGCGCGAGGACCTGATCGCCTGGCTCGAAGACAGGGTGCGCGAGGGCACGGTGCGCGCGTTCGGGCCCTCGACCACGCACGACCGTCTGCCCGAGGACCTCACGCAACTCACATCGAGAGGTTCGCAAACCTAGACGGACGCGACGTGAGCACCTTCGCGCCGGGGGACGGGCGCGGGAAGTACGGCGAGCGTGCGAAGCAGGCGGGCGCCGACGTCGCGTCGCTCGCCGAACGCGCGGGGGTCGACCCGACCAACGCCTCGGACCTCGTCGGCGCGCTGCTCCACGACGCCCTGAGCCGCAACCCATCGGGCGGCGTGCTCTTCGCGACCACCACGCCCGCTCGCGTCGGTCAGAACATCGACAACGCCTTCCGCGAACGCACCGACGACCAACGCGAAGCCCTGTGCGCACTCCTGGACCGGCTCGAGTCGGCGGAGGCGATTGCCTCGTGATCCTCGATTCTGTCGGGCAGCTCAAGGACCATCCGCACGAGCGCGAGCGCGTCGTGGTCGTCGGCGCGGGCGCGATCGGGCTTTACGCAGCCGCGATGCTCATCGAAAAGGGCGTCCAGGTCGTCCTGGTCGAGGCCGGCGGTGATCACCTGGGCGGCTTCGACCCGAAGACGTACGAGTCGGTCGGGATCGCCTCCAACGGGCTGAAGCTCGGGCGCAGCCGGTCGATGGGCGGGACGACGAACCTCTGGGGCGGGCAGCTCGTCGAGTTCATGCCGGTGGACTTCGAGGGTCGCGACTGGCTCGAGCACTCGAGGTGGCCCGTGACGTACGCCGATGTCGCGCGCCACTTCCCCGAGACGTACGAGCGGCTCGGCATCACGCCCGACCAGCAGTCCGACGAGAAGGTGTGGTCGAGCGTTGGCGCCGAGCAGCCTCCCATGGGCGACGAGGTCGAGGCCTTCCTCACCAGATGGCTGCGGACGCCCAACTTCAAGGTCCTCTACAAGCAGCTGATCGAGGAAGACCCGCGGCTGCTCGTGCTCCGCGCACACACGCTCGTCGGCTTCGAGGGCGGGCGCACGATCGAGGCGCTCCGGTGTGTCACCGACCGGGATGAGACCGTGCGTGTCAACGGCGACACCTTCATCATGGCGCACGGCACGATCGAGATCGCGCGCGTCATGCTGCACGCGGCGCAGGACGAAGCATGGAACGCGCCGTGGAAAGGCAACGATCTCGTCGGCGCCGCCTTCATGGACCACCTGGGCGGGCCCATCGGCACGATCAAGCCGGCGGACACCAAGTCGTTCTTCAAGACGTATTGCACCATCGCGAAGAAGGGCGACAAGTACCAGCCCAAGGTGCGCCTCAACAACGACCTGCTCGCGCGCGAACCGCTCTACAACATCCAGGGCCTCTTCGCCTTCGAGAGTTCTGCGTCCGAGCACCTCGTGTATCTCAAGCAGTTCCTGAAGGCCGCGATGCGCGGCAAGCCGGTGAAGAATCCGGGCGACGTGATCAAGAACTCGCTCGCGGGCGTGAAGTACCTGTTCCCGTTGATGTGGCGGTACGCCGTCGACCACCGTGTCTTTGTCCCATCGACGTCGAAGATCATCCTGCAGATGCAGGGCGAGCACGCGCCGACGCGTGACAGCCGTGTGCGCATCGATCCGTCGGTGCGCGATGCCCAAGGGTTGCCCAAGGTGCTGCTCGACTGGCAGCTGGGCGGGGACGAGCAGGCCTCGATCATCGACTTCGCGAAGCGCGTCGACGCGTCGATGCAGAACGCCGGGCTCGGCAGGCTCGAGATCGAGCCCGCGCTGCTCGCGAACGACCCCGCCTTCATGCGCACGCTCAAGGACACCTACCACCAGTCGGGCGGCGCGATCATGGGGGAGCACGACGGCGACGGCGTCGTGGATCGCGACCAGAAGGTCTTCGGCACCGACAACCTCTACGTCGCGGGCAGCGCCGTCTTCAGAACGGTCGGCAACGCGAACACCACGTTCACGGCGCTCGCGATGCCCACCCGCCTCGTGCACGCGCTCCCGGGCGTGCGCACGCAGGAACATGCTGAGGCGACTGTTTAGCCCTTCGGCCCAGCGGCTCGCACGGCATCGTCCATATCGAACTTCGCGTCGTTCTCGCGGAAGCGCTTGGCGAGTTCGGCGGCCTTGGCGTCGTACGCCGCGGGGTCGGCCCAGGTGTTGCGCGGGTGGAGCACGCGCTCGGGTACGAGGCCGCCCGGGATGTGGTCCGGGACCATGAGCCCGAAGACGGGGATCTCGCTCTCGTGGACGTGGGCGAGGGAGCCGTCGAGGATGGCGCTGACCATCGCGCGGGTGTAGGGGAGCGCGAAGCGTTTGCCGACGCCGTAGGGCCCACCGGCCCAGCCGGTGTTGAGGAGCCAGACGTGTGCGTTGTGCTTCTCGATCTTCTCGCGGAGCTGCTTGGCGTAGACCATGGGCTCGCGGGGGATGAAGGCGCCGCCGAAGCAGGGGCTGAAGTTGGGGACGGGCTCGGTGATGCCGGCCTCGGTGCCCGCGAGCTTGGAGGTGTAGCCGTTGATGAAGTAGTACATCGCCTGCTCGGGCGTGAGCTTGGAGACGGGGGGCAGCACGCCGAAGGCGTCGGCGGTGAGGAAGATGACGTTCTTGGGGTGGTTGCCGACGGAGGGGATGACGGCGTGGGGGATGAACTCGACGGGGTAGGTGACGCGGGTGTTCTCGGTGATGGTCGAGTCGTCGTAGTCGATCTCGCGCGTGTCGTCGTCCATGATGACGTTCTCGAGCACGGAGCCGAACTTGATCGCGTCCCAGATCTGCGGCTCGGTCTCGCGACGCAGCTTGATGCACTTGGCGTAGCAGCCGCCCTCGAAGTTGAAGACCCCACGATCGGTCCAGCAATGCTCGTCGTCGCCGATCAGATCGCGGGTGGGGTCGGCGGAGAGCGGCGTCTTGCCCGTGCCAGAGAGCCCGAAGATGAGGGCGACGTTTTTGTGGTCGGCGGTCGCGACGTTCGCGGAGCAGTGCATCGGGAAGACGCCCTGGTCGGGCATGTCGTAGTTCATCGCGAAGAAGAGGCTCTTCTTCATCTCGCCCGCGTACTCGGTGCCGAAGATGAGGACCTTCTTGCGGGTGAGCGACTGCGCGACGCAGACGCCCGTGTGGTTGATGCCGAGCTCGGCGGACTCTTCTGCGGTGATCTTGCGGTTGGCGCAGTTGATGATCGTCCAGTCGTTCTCGAAGGTCTTGAGCTCCTCTTCGGTGGGCGTGATGAAGAGCGTCTGGGCGAAGAGGGCGTGCCAGGCGTACTGCGTGAGGGCGCGGACGTTGAGGCGGTAGTTCGGGTCGGCGCCGACGTAGCCGTCGAAGACGAAGACGTCTTCCAGGCCCTCGTAGTACTCGTTGGCGATCTGCTCGAGGCGGTCGAACTTCTCGGGGGTGATGGGCTGGTTGATCGCGCCCCACCAGATCTTGTCGTGGACCTCGGGGGTGTCCTCGAGGTACTTGTCCTTCGGGGAGCGTCCGGTGCGGTCGCCCGTGGAGACGACGAGCGTCCCGTTCTGCGCGAGCTTGCCCTCTCCGCACTCGACAGCGACCTCGATGAGCTTCGCGGGGGCGTCGTTGCGGTGGTAACGGTCGCCCGTGATGTCGAGGGCGGGGTTGTTCGCGAGGGTCGTCATGGTCGTCCTCCTCCGAAAGGAAGGTCCGCGAGGGCCCTCGCCGTAGACGATCAGGCGAAGCGTCCTCGCGACGGTCGATCATGGTACCAGAATCCGTGCTTCCGGCAGGCCGCGAGACCCTTCGTTGACCTTCAATCGGAGCACGGCTACCGTTGGGGCCGTCCCGATCCGATCGCGGATGGGCCATGACGGTGACCGTAGCTCAGTTGGTTAGAGCACCGGGTTGTGATCCCGGGGGTCGCGGGTTCAAGTCCCGTCGGTCACCCTTGCCGCCTCAGCGAGCTCGATCGCCCGTGCGATCGCCGCCCGGCACTCCTCTTCATGACTCCAGACCAGCGGGTGCCCGCCCCGCTCGAGCACGGTCGATTCGACCGCCTGGGCGTTCGTGAACGCACGCTCCATGAAGTCCACGTTCGCAACAGGAACAAGCCCGTCCCGCGCCCCGTGCAGGATGACGACGGGGCAGGTCACGCGATCGAGCACCGCCGCGAGGGCCCGCGCCTCGCCCGGGGCGTCCATGATCTCGTCGTTGCTGTTCCGCATCGATCGCGGCAGCAGCCCGCCGAGCGGACCGTCGGCGAGACGGTTGTACCAGCGTGGCTCCTCGAGATCCGGGTCGAGCGCGCCGGCGATGATCACGAGCGCCGCGACACGCTCTGGCGCATCCGCCGCCGCTCGCGCGACGATGGGACCGCCCAACGAGTGCCCGACCAGCACCGCCGGCTCGTCGCACCACGCAAGCACCGCACGGGCCTGGGCCCCGTACGACGTCACAACCCTCTCGGGAGTCGACTCCGCGAACCCCGGGCGATCGATCGCGATGCTGGTCGCACCGCGGACGGGGTCGCGGAGGTACGAAGCGAAGGACGCCCCGTTGCCGGGCGTGCCGTGGACGTACACGACCGGCACACCATCTCCCTCGCGCACCAGCGCACTCACCGCGACCACGTCCCCCTGCGCGAGTTCCACGTCGCGCGTTGTGCGCACGATGCCCGACTCGATCATCTGCGCGCTCGAGAGATGCGGCGAGCAACCCGTCAGCGCTCCGGCGCACGCCGCGAGCAGCATCCGGAATCTCACGACCACGCGAGCCCTTCGTGCAGCGCGTTCAGGTTGATCGGGGCGTCGTCGGTCACCACGATCATGTCCTCGATGCGCAGCCCCCCCACCGCCGGGTCGTACAGACCGGGCTCCACGGTCAGCGCGTCGCCCCGCACCAGCTCGGGTGCCCCAATATCCAGCAGCGGCGGCTCGTGCACCTCGAGACCGATCCCATGCCCCGTGCCGTGGACCATCTTGACGTGGGTCTCGCCCTCGTTGTGGATCCCCATCGCGTAGCCGTGGGCCTCCATGACGCCCATGGTCACGCGGTGCACGCCCTCGCCCGTTGCACCGAGCCTGCAGGCGTCGATCGCCTTCTCCTTGGCCTCGAGGATCACGCGGTGCATCTGCGCGACCGAGTCCGGGACGTCGCCGTGAACGACGCAGCGCGTGCAGTCGCCGCAGTAGAGGGTCTCTTTGTTGCGCGGGAAGACGTCAACGATGACGGGCTCGCCCGTGCGGATGGGGCCCGCGCCCTGGAAGTGGCAGTCGGCGGCGGGCGGGCCGCTCGCGACGATGGAGCCCGCGCTGTTGTCGTAGCCGCGTCCGGTGAGGTGCGCATCGATCATCGCCTTGACGCGCTCGGAGGTGAGCTCGGCGCCCTCGTGGTGCAACACGCCCTGGGCGTCGGCGGTCGCGCGGGCGATGGTGGTGCACGCGAGCTCGATCGCGCTCTCGGTCATCGCCTGCGCCGTGCGGAGGTGCTCGATCTCCGTCTCGTCCTTCATCCGCCGTTCGATCACGCCCATCATCGGGTCGCAGAGGACTTCGATGCCCACCGCCTCGCACTGGTGCGCGTAGAGCATGGGCAGCGCGCGATCGGTCATGACCCGATCGACGCCCGCGCGCCTCAGGCACTCCGCCGCCGCCTGCGCGAAGGCGATCTCGCGGTCGCCCGAGAGCCCCCCGTCTGGCGCGAACTCGGCGGGCGGCACACACCGGTCCGCCTTCGCGAGCTTGTACGCACGCTGGAGCTCGATGTCGCGGATGATCAGCGTGCTCCCCTGCCCCGGGATCTCGAGGAACACGACAGGGTCGTGCACGTCGAACCGGATCCGTCGGTACAACGAGAGGTTCCGCCCCGGCAATCCCGCAAGAAGCATCGCGCTTGTGGTCATGTAAACTCTTTCCTTTCCCGACGGAGAACTTACACCAAGACGAGCCCGTCCGTGCACCCTTCGAAGCAGACACCGGCGCAGACGCACCCGGAACAGCCGGGTCCGGTAACCGCTTACAGAGATGAGTCTGAACCCGACCGCCTAATGGGCGCTTCACCTCACGTGAACCAACCCCGCACACGCCCCACCTCCCCACCCGAAGGACACGACAAGACCCACCGCGCACCGCACGCCGCACTCCTCGCACTCACGCTCGCCTGCGGCCTCCCCGCCTCGCTGACCTTTGCGCAGGAGAACCGCGAGCCCGTCGACGGCGAGACGCTCCTCCCCGTCCGCGAGGTCACCCTCTACCGCTCGGGCGTCGGCGCCTTCGAGCGACAGGGCCTCATCGACGGCTCCTCCACCGTCTCGCTCCGCTTCGAGACCGACCAGATCAACGACATCCTCAAGTCGATGGTCCTCCTCGACCTCGACGGCGGGAAGGTCTCCGCCGTCGGCTACGGCTCCCAGGAGCCCCTCGACCGAAGGCTCGCCTCCTTCGCGATCGACCTCTCGGGCAACCCCTCCACCGCGAGCCTGCTCCGCCAGCTCCGTGGCGCCGAGGCGCGCATCGTCTCCCAGGACCAGGACCTCTTCGGGCGCGTCCTCTCCACCGAGACGCGCGAGGTCTTCAACGACAAGGGCGAGCGCGCGGGGACGAGCCAGTTCGTGACCCTGCTCGATGACGGCAACATCGTCACGATCGACATGCGCACCATCCGATTCTTCGCGCTGCAGGATGAGTCGCTTCTTGCGGAGCGCGAGCGTGCGGAGCTCGCTCTCGCCTACTACACCTTAGACCAGTCCAAGTCCGCAGTGCTGCGCTTCGAGGGCCA
>ERZ1740067.1314-NODE-1314-length-17344-cov-7.788883_pt1 | contig 17344 bp, 18 predicted proteins | sample MGYA00581736_ERZ1740067 | MGnify/ENA primary metagenome ERZ1740067 (study PRJEB43018, sample SAMN04849236) | marine metagenome | isolation source: floating plastic debris | place: Pacific Ocean | collected 2008-08-27 | study: EMG produced TPA metagenomics... | reverse complement strand
GACAGGCCGCCCTGCTGGACCACGCCGCACCCGGTGCGCCGCAGCTTTTTGTCGATGGCCTCCACATCATCCCGCACGCCGACAGCACCACCGCCATCGGCTCCACCACCGAGCGCGAATATGACGACGCCACCGGCACGGACGCACGGCTAGATGCGGTGATCGACCGCGCCCGCGCCCATGTCCCCGCGCTGCGCGATGCGCCTGTTCTGGCGCGATGGGCCGGGCTGCGTCCGCGCAGCCGGAGCCGCGCCCCGATGTTGGGCGCCTGGCCCGACAGACGGGGTCACTTCATCGCCAACGGAGGGTTCAAGATCGGCTTTGGCATGGCCCCCAAAGTCGCCGAAGTCATGGCCGACCTGATGCTCGAGGAGCGCGACGCCATCCCGCCCGGGTTCGAGGTCGCAGCGTCGCTCTAGGCTTCTGCCGACATCACCAACCGCCCGTCCGGGCCCGCCACCCAGAGCGACGTCCGGTCCCGGCACAGCGTTGCCGTTTCGTGATGCATCAAGGGACGCGCACCCTGGAACGAGAACCGGCGAAGGTCGCCCAACTCCCGCACCGCCTTGAGCATCAACAGCTGCGCCAGAAGCGGGCCATGCACCACCAGCCCGTCATACCCTTCGACATTGCGCGCATAGGCTTCGTCGTAGTGGATGCGGTGCCCGTTGAACGTCAGCGCCGAATACCGAAACAGCAGTGTTGCGTCGAACCGCACTGCCTCGCCGTCCATTCCCGGTGCGGCAGGCGGCGCGGGCGGCGGCGCGTTCGGGTCCGCCTCCGGGCGGTAAACAAGGTCCTGCCACTCGGTCACGCAAAGGCGGCTGTCCTGCCAGATCTCGTGCCGCAGGGTGACAAAGGCCAGCGGGCCGCTGCGCCCGGTCTTTTCCCGCACCGCCTCGCAAACGCTGCGTCTCTCGGCGACCGTTCCCAGATGCACCGGATGATCAAACTGCAACCGCCCCCCGGCCCACATGCGCCGGGGCAGGCCCATATCTGGGATCAAGCCACCGACCCGCGGATGCCCGTCGCGCCCCAGCGCCGCCGGCGGTCGCGCATCCCAGAAGTAAAGCTGGTGAAAGAATGGCGGCAACGTGTCACCCGCCTGTACCTGCTCAGCCAGCCCGAGCGTGGCGAACAACGCCTGCGCCCGCGCGGGGTCCAACGGGTCGCTTTGACGGAACTCTGTCGGTGCGGCATCCTGCATGAGGACGCATTTGACAGGACTTCGCCCCCATGAGCCAGCCCCGTTTGAACCGGCTTGACCATCTGGTGCTGACCGTTACGGATATCGACACGACGGTTGCCTTCTACGTGGGGGCGCTGGGGATGGAACACGCGCCCTTTGTGGTGGCCGATAGCACGACGCGGCACGCCCTGCGCTTTGGCCCGCACAAGATCAACCTGCACGCCGCCGGGGCCGAATTCGAGCCCAAGGCGCGCGCGCCCGGACCCGGCAGCGCCGACCTGTGCCTCTTGACCGATACACCGCTGCCAGAGTGGCAAGCGCATCTCGCGCACCATGGCGTCACCATCGAGGAAGGGCCGGTGCCGCGCAGCGGAGCTCAGGGGCCGATCACGTCGCTCTACCTGCGGGACCCGGACGGCAACCTGATCGAGATCAGTGTGCCCCTGTCCGGCTGACCGCATCGCGCAGCGCTGCCATCAGGGCCGACAGGTCCTTGACGTATTGCTCGCCCAGCAACGTGCCGTTTTCGTCGAACTGTTTGGACGAGGCGGCCAGATGCACCTCCGGCCCGGTGATCAGATGCGGTCGGAACGGGACCATGTAACCACGCAGGATCATCTGCGCCCGCTCACCACCGGCCCGGCCCGCAGCGGCGGACATCACGGCGACCGGCTTGTCGGCCCATGGCGTGCCCGGCACACGGCTGACCCAGTCCAGCGCGTTCTTCAGCACGCCGGACGGGCCCTTGTTGTATTCCGGGGTCGACAGGATCACGGCGTCCGCCTCGGCAATCTGCGCGGCAATGCGCTCGGCAGACTCGGGCACGCCATCTGCCTCTTCGAGGTCACCGTCGTAAAGCGGCATCTGCAAATCCGCCTCCACATAGGTGCACTCGCCAAAAAGCCGCGCAGCCTCGCGCAGGAGCTTGCGGTTGGTCGATCCCGCCCGAAGCGCGCCGGAAATACCCAAAAGAGTTGTCGTCGCCATAATGCTGTCCCTTCGTATGGCGGTCAGTTTGACCAACTGGCACCACATCGCAAGAGGCCCCGACGCATGCGCCGGGGCCTTTGACGGTCAAGACTGATATTTGGTCGATCAGGCGTTGGGCAGGATCACAATTTCAACCCGGCGGTTCTGCGCCTTGCCTTCGGCGGTCAGGTTGCTGGCCACCGGCTGGCTTTCGCCGCGACCAAAGGTGCGGATACGGTTGAACGGGACACCACGATCCAGCAGCACGTCCGCGACGGCGTTGGCGCGCCGCTCGCTGAGTTGCTGGTTGAACGCCGCCTCACCGTCGCTGTCGGTGTGACCCACGATCTGGATCGTGGAATTGGGATAACTGTCGAGGCTTTGCGCCAGCACGCCCAGATCGGCCTGCAGGTCCGACCGCACGGCAAAGCTGTTGACGGCAAAAAGGATATCCTGCGGGAACGACACGATCAGCCGGTCGCCCGTGTTCGTGATCGTCACGCGGTCATTGCCCAGATCGCGGCGCAACTCGGCCTCTTGCTGGTCGAGGTTGTAGCCGATCCCGGCACCCACGGCACCGCCCAGCACGGCGCCGACAGCGGCACCGGCGCCACGGTTGTCATCGTTGAGGATCGCGCCCAGCACCGCACCGGTGCCCGCGCCAATCAGTGCACCCTGGTTTGCATTGCGGTTCTCGGGGTTGCCGCCCAGCGTCGCGGGGTCGGTACACGCGCCAAGGGCGACAATCGCACCCAGTCCAAGCGAGAGGTGAAATCTTGTCATAAGTCTATCCTACTGCCTTCGAGGTGGGGCCGTGTTCGGGCACGCCCCCTGTTTCTATACGCCCAAAATAGGGGCGTATGGTGCCCGCCAACAGGGGGAATTTACGATAAGCAGCATCCTGCCGAGCACTTTTTCGTTGGCTCAGGCCTCTGCGCGGGCCGATTCATAGGCCAAAAGCGCGCGTTTGACCGGCAGTCCCCAGTGGTAGCCGCCCAGCCCTCCGGACTTGCGCAGGGCGCGGTGGCAGGGGATCAGCCAGCTGATCGGGTTGCGCCCGACAGCGGTGCCCACGGCGCGTACGGCGCGCGGGTTTCCGATGCTTCCCGCAATCTCGGAATAGGTCGTCACATGACCCGATGGTACCCGTAACAATGCCTCCCACACCTTGATCTGGAACGGTGCCCCGATGAGGTAGAGCGGCGCGTGGCTCAGCTCCGCCTCCTGCGCACCAAAGGCTGCCAGCACCCAGGGGCGCAGGCGCATCGGGTCCTCGACAAAACTCGCTCTGGGCCAGCGGCGCACCAGATCCTGCATGGCCCAGTCCTCGCCCATCTCGGCGGCAAAGCCGAGGCCGCAAATACCCCGTTCCGTCCCCATGACGAGGGCGAGGCCAAACGGGCTGTCGAACCAACCCCAGAAAATGGTCAGCCCTGCGCCGCCCTTGGCGTAGTCGCCGGGGCTCATCGCCTCCCACCGCAGGAACAGGTCGTGCAGGCGGCCCGTGCCACTGAGGCCTGCAGCATGTGCTGCCTCGAGCGTGGTGAACCGCTCTTCAAGCAGCGCTTTGGCGTGGCCCAGCGTCAGGTATTGCTGGTAGCGCTTGGGCGACACGCCGACCCAGCGCGAAAAGATGCGCTGAAAATGGGCCGGGCTCATGTCCATATGTGCGGCAAGGCCGTCCAGCGTCAGCGTCTCATCGGCGCTGTCGATCAGGTCGATCGCGCGCCGCATCACGTTGAAGTGGTAGCCGGTTTCGTCGGTGGGGGAGGCAAGCTGTTCCATGGCACCCAAGATAGACACGCGGCTCCCGCCGCGCGACCCGTTTCCTGCGCCTTTGACCGCGGCCTAGGCGGACTTGCCCGCCTGCGCCGCCGCGCGTGCGGCCAGAAACTGCACCGCCTCGCGGCGGCCAAGGATCGGCGCCACCGGTTCCATCACATGACCGCCAAAGGCCGCCCACATCGGATCGTCCGTGCCAAGGTCCGCGGCAAGGTCTGCCAGAAACAGCGAGCCCATCCACGCCCCATCCACCTGAATCAGGTGATGCGCCGGCAGCAGCACGGAGACATAGGCGATATCTTCGGTCGCGGAGCGGGTTGCGGGATCAATGGGCGTACCCAGGGCCGCAGCGGGGATCAGAACCCCCGGACCGGCCCCGTCAACCGGGTCGCGCGCAACGTGGATCAGTTGCGACGGCGACACCGTCAACATGCGGTCCGGCACATTGTCACCCAGCACGCCGGGTGCCACTGCGATCGGTGCCAGTTCCGGCAGGTCGGTGATGGCACGCATGCGCAGCCGCGTCCGTTCCACCCAAAGGACCGGTTCGTACTGGCCCGTTTGCGTCAGAACACGGTCGCCCTGCGCCAGCCAGGCCAGCGGCATCGGCCCACCATCCGTGATGACCATCGCCCCCGTGTCAAACCCGGCCAGCACGGCATATTCGCGTTTGAGGTTCTTGCCCGCATACCGCCGCGGGCGACGCCGACGCGCCAAATCGTCCATAACTCACACACCTCTCAAGGCCCCCACGCCCTTCGACATACCCGCCAAAGCGTTAACGGCTGGCAAATGGGCGCAGACGCAATAGCTTGGATTTTACCGCTTCGCACCGGCCGCTTGCCCCGGCCAAGGATTTTACGCATACGGACCGTCATGGCAAAGCAACTGGACTACCACACGATCCGCACGATCTTTGAACGCTTTCAGGCGGCGGATGCAGCCCCCGAAGGCGAGTTGGAGCATGTGAACGTCTACACGCTCGTCGTCGCGGTCGCCCTGTCGGCGCAGGCCACGGATGCCGGCGTGAACAAGGCCACGCGGGCCCTGTTCAAAATCGCCGACACCCCGCAAAAGATGCTCGACCTCGGCCTCGAAGGGTTGACCGAACACATCAAGACCATCGGCCTGTTTCGACAGAAGGCCAAGAACGTGATCAAGCTCAGCCAGATCCTCGTGGACGAACATGACGGCGTGGTGCCCAACAGCCGCGCCGCCCTGCAGGCGCTGCCCGGTGTGGGGCGCAAGACGGCGAACGTGGTGCTGAACATGTGGTGGAAGCACCCCGCGCAGGCCGTCGACACCCATATCTTTCGCGTCGGCAACCGCACCGGCATTGCCCCAGGCAAGACGGTGGACGCGGTAGAGCGCGCGATCGAAGACCACATTCCCGTTGATTTCCAACTGCATGCGCATCACTGGATGATCCTGCATGGCCGCTATACCTGCGTGGCGCGCAAGCCCAAATGCGGCGCGTGCCTGATCCGCGATCTCTGCCCCTTCAAGGAAAAAACCGAATGACCCAATACAAGCTCGCCGGCATCGGCAATGCCGTTGTCGATGTGATTTCCCATGCTGATGACAACTTTCTCGAGATGATGGGGATCGAAAAGGGCATCATGCAGCTGATCGAGCGCGAGCGGGGCGAGGTGCTTTATGCGGCAATGGATGACCGGTTGCAGACGCCCGGCGGCGCGGTGGCCAACACCATCGCGGGTGTCGGCGCACTTGGGCTGCCCACGGCCTTTATCGGCCGGGTGCATGACGATGCGCTAGGCCAATTCTATGCACAGTCGATGCAGGACAGCGGCACCGATTTCGTGAACGCGCCCGTGCCGGGGGGCGAATTGCCGACCTCGCGCTCGATGATCTTTGTCTCGCCGGATGGGGAGCGGTCGATGAACACCTATCTCGGCATCTCGACCGAGTTGGGGCCCGACGACGTCCCGGACGCGGTCGCTTCACAATCCGAGATGATCTTTCTCGAGGGGTACCTCTTTGACAAGGACAAGGGCAAGGATGCGTTCCGGCAGGCCGCACGCCTGACCCGTGGGGCCGGTGGCAAGTCCGGCATCGCCATCTCCGACCCGTTCTGCGTGGATCGGCACCGCGCCGACTTTCTCGACATGATCGGGAACGAACTGGACTACGTGATCGGCAACCAGCACGAGATCACGTCGCTCTTTGAAACCGACGATCTGGAGGCCGCACTGGCCAAGACCGCCGACATGATCCCGCTGGTGATCTGCACCCGCTCCGGCGACGGTGTGACCATCATCGGCGGCGGGGAACGCCACGACATCCCGGTCGAGACGGTGACCCCCGTGGACGCCACTGGCGCCGGCGACCAGTTTGCCGCCGGGTTCCTCTACGGTCTGATCTCGGGCCGTGATCTGGCAACCTGCGGGCGCATGGGCAACCTGTGCGCGGCGGAGGTGATCAGCCATGTGGGCCCCCGCCCACAAAAGGACATGGCCACCGTGTTCCGGGCCGAAGGGCTGATGTGATGCTGAGCGACGGTTATCACGAGGTGCCGCGCGGCAAGCTGGCGATTGTCATCACCACGCTCGAGATGCGGCAACCCGTCGATGTACGGCCCGTCACCCCTCCTGCGGGATGGGAACTGGTGCGCCACACCGCCCCGAGCGTTGCGTGGTATCGCGAAATTTTCCACGCGGTCGGTCAGGACTGGCTCTGGTTCGGACGGGCGTTGATGGATGATGGCGCGCTGGCCCAGATCATCGAAGACCCCAAGGTGCATATCTACACCCTGCAACGCGACGGCATCGACGGTGGCTTGGTCGAGCTGGACTTTCGCACCGCCGGTCAATGCGAGCTGGTCTATTTCGGCCTCACCCGACCGCTGATCGGCTCAGGGGCCGGGCGGTTCCTGATGAACAACGCGATCGAGCTGGCCTGGGCGCAGGCGATCACGCGGTTTCACCTCAACACCTGTACGCTGGACAGCCCGCAGGCGCTGGCCTTTTACCGCCGGACCGGATTTGTGCCCGTGTCGCAAAAGGTCGAAATCGCCGACGACCCGCGCATCGCCCACGGCTATGACCGCAGCCTTGGCGCGCACATCCCGATCTTTGACCCCTAGCCGACCAGCAGCCGCGAATAGTGCATCATGCCCGAGGCGCACAGCGCCGCCTCGACCCGCGCCCACAGCGTGCCGAAGGCAATCGGCTCCATGCCGGCACCCCCGCGGATGTCGGACAGGCTGCGCCGCCCGTCGATGCCTGCAATGACGGCGGCGGCCTGTTTCGGCAGCGCGAACTCGAACGCCTCGCCCGCCGTATCGATGACGATCTGACCGGTGCTGGCCACGTGTTGCGCCAGTGCCTGCGCAGGCGCGCCGCGCAGGTGCGGGATGGCGTCGGGCTTGCCCATCGGCGGCGGGATCACGCGGCCCTTGGGCCGGGCGTAGACCACATGTGTCTTGAACGTGCCGCGCAGGTCTTCGGCCAGCTGCATCCGCGCCACGCCTTCGGGCAGGTCCAGATCACCGGTCAGCCGCGCTGGATCGTAAAGCATCGGTTCGGGGCTGCCCGCATATGCGAGACCAGCAGCCTCCAGCGCGGCGGTCAGCGCGGTGATGGTAAAGGGGCGGTCGGTGCTGTGCAGCAGCAGATCATAAAAGCCCGCATCCCCCTGTTCGTGGTCCACAACACGCGCGTTCCGCTTGAACGGATGCACATCCGGTATCTTGTCGTAGATGGCGCGCGCCCGCTTGAGCCGTGCCCGCGGTGCCATCCCCGCCAGCGCGGCGCCAAAGGCCGCCTGCAACGGGTAGACCCCCGACCGCCCGTGCGGCGCATAGACCATCAGCCCCATGCCGCCCTCCGGTTTGAGAGCGGTTGCAAGCGCGTCGAACCCGGCCTGCGGGTCGTCCAGATGATGCAGCACACCGCAGCAGTCGATGTAGTCGAAGGGCCCGTGCGCCTGCGCGTCGAGCAGGCTGCCGGTGACAAAGGTGATGCCTTGCAGCTTGCGCATCTTCGCGCGTTTTTCAGCGATGCGGCGGGACGCCTCCGACAGGTCGAGATATGTGATCGCGTAGGGCCGCCCCGCATCGGTCAGCATCTGCGCGAGCTGGATCAGCGCGTCACCGGTGCCGCCCCCGGCCACGAGTGCGTGGAGCGGTTGTGACCAGTCGCGCGCGCCACCCCAAAGCCAGTGATCCATCTCGACCGGCAACGACGGCGAGCCGGTGATCAGCCGCTTGCGCTCGTCCCTGGGATCGCGTTCGGGGTAGGGGTAGGCCTCGTACTGGGCCCGCACGTCCGATGTGCTCATGCCATGTCCCTTTGCCGCTCGCGGCGCGGCCCATGATCCGCTCTGCAAGCGGTTGCAATCGGGGCACACCTGTTTCTAGGGTCATGGCAAAGGAGACCGCCCATGACCAGCCCCTTTCGTTCGACCGTGATGCGGGTGCGCCCGGAATGGATCGACTATAACGGCCACCTCAACATGGCCTATTACAGCGTTCTGTTCGACCAGGGGGCGGACCAGATCTTTGAACGGCTGGGCTTTGGCCCCGACTACCAGGCGCGGACGGGGCATACGACCTATTCGGCGGAATTCCACATCTCGTATGTGCGCGAGTTGCATGTGGACGCAGCCGTCACCGTGACCTTCCAGATGATCGACTGCGACGAGAAACGGTTTCACTCCTACCAGGAGCTGTGGCACGAGGACGGCTGGCTGGCCGCGACCGGCGAGACGATGACGCTGCATGTGGACCAGTCCGGGCCGCGTGTCGCCGCGATGCCGGCGGAAATCTACGCCAATGTGACCGCTCTCAGGGACGCGCACGCCACACTGCCGCGCCCCGACAAGGTGGGCGCTAGTATCGGGATCCGCCGGCGCGGATGACGATACCTTTCCCTCGGGCTGCACGCGCGGTATACGGCGCGCCAGACGAGGGGGCCGGATTATGGCAGGTTGGGAATACAAGGTCGTGCCTGCGCCGACGAAAGGGCGCAAGGGCAAGGGTGTCAAAGGGGCAGAGGGCCGGTTTGCCTTTGCGCTGGAGAGCCTGATGAACGAAATGGCCGCCGAAGGCTGGGCGTTTCAGCGCGCCGAAACGCTGCCATCGGTCGAACGCGCGGGCCTGACCGGGACCACGACGGAATGGCGCAACGTGATGGTGTTCCGCCGCGCGGTCAACGCCGCCATGGACGACTTCGAACCCGAATTGTTGCCCGCACCCGCAGCGGTGCCGCTTGCCAAGGAACCACCGGTCACCGCCAAGACTGCGCAGGACGACGCGTTCGAGCCGGGCGAGGGCGCGAAACAGATGCTGCCCGACAACGGGGTCGAGGGCACTTCGGACGTGGCGGGCATGACCGCATCACTGAAGCGGCTGGCCTCGCGGCGCGGCGGGTCGGACGTCGCGGACGACACTTAATTCTCGCGGAACGCCCGGTTGAAGTAATCCATCATCGGCTTGACCAGATAGGTCAGCGGCGACCGGTCGTCGGTGCGAATGAACGCCTCGACGGGCATGCCGGGGATCAGCACCTGTCCGTCGGGCAGCTTTTCGACCTCACCGGGGTTCAGCACGATCTCGGCCCGGTAGTAGCTCGCTCCGAGCGCCTCATCCTCGAACGCGTCTGCCGACACCAGCGCCACCTGCCCCACCAGTTCAGGCGTCGTGCGCTGATCGAGTGCGGAAAAGCGCAGGTTGACCGCCTGGCCGGTCACGATCTGGTCGATATGGATCGGGTCGACCCGGGCCGCGATGACGAGCGGGCGGTCCTGCGGAATCAGGAACAGCACCGGATCAGCCGGGCGGATCACGGATCGCAGGGTCTGCACGCGCATGTTGTAGACGATGCCCGACACGGGTGCGCGCAGCTCCATCCGGTCGATATCGGTGATCAGGCCCTGCTGCTGCTCGACCAGTTCCAGCTCGCGGGTGCGCAGATCGCGCAGCTGGGTGATCGCCTCCTCGCGGCGGTTGGTGCCAAGGCGCAGCACCTCGATCTCGACCTCGGTGATGCGCTGTTCGGCCTGCGCCTTGCTGGCCGCCAGTTCGCCCAGTTGCCCATCGAGCGAGGCCGCCTGCCGTTGCAGCGCCAGCACGCCCGAAGCCTGCGCGAGGCCACGATCCAGCAAGCTTTGCTGGGCCTCCAGCTCTTGTTCGATCAGTTCGAGCTGACGGGCCAGAGACGCCTCCTGCGCCTCGAAGCCGACGATCTGGTTGCGGGTCTGTGCGCTGCGTTCCGCCAGTTGCTCGCGGGTGCGGGCGATGGAGTCACGGCGCGCCTCAAAGAGGTTCTGCTGACCCTGGATCAGATCCTGCACCTGCGGACGGTCGCGGCTGATGGTCAACAGCTCGGGGTCAAAGGTGATCTCGTCGCGGTCGTCCCGCTCCGCCTCCAGCCGGCCACGGCGGGCCATAAGCTCGTAGAGCTGGCCTTCGACGATGGCGAGGCGCGTGCGCAGTTGGGTGACGTCCAGTTGCAACAGCAGCTCGCCTGCCTCGACGGTGTCGCCTTCCTTGACGCCAATCTTGGCCACGACGCCACCTTCGGGGTGCTGCACGATCTGGCGGTTCTGGTCGACCTCGATGCGGCCTGACGCGATGATTGCGCCGGCGATCTCGGTCTGCGTGGCCCAGACGCCAAAACCGCCCAACAAGACGGCGAGGCCCAGAAACCCGACCACGACAGGCGTGCGGGCTGACCAACGGTCGGCGCTCATGAGACACCTCCGGACCCGGCGGGGGCGCGGGCGATTTCCTCGTGGTTCTTGACGGCGGCGCGCAGCACCTCGTCCTTGGGTCCAAAGGCGGTGCAGACACCGCCGTCGATCACCAGCAGAAGGTCACATTCCTGAATGGCCGCGGGCCGGTGGGCCATGATGATCACCGAACGTCCCTCGGATTTCAGCTGGCGGATCGCCTGGTTGAGCGCCTGCGTGCCGATATTGTCGAGGTTCGAATTGGGCTCATCCAGTACGAGGAGTACCGGGGCGTCATACAGTGCGCGGGCCAGCCCGATGCGCTGGATCTGGCCGCCCGATAGGCGCTGCTGGCTGGCGCTGATGCGGGTGTCATAGCCTTCGGGCAGTTCCAGGATCATCTCGTGCGCGGCGGCCTTTTTCGCGGCGGCGACAACCTTTTCGGCGTCGGGTGCAGTGGACAGGCGCGCGATGTTTTCCGACACGGTTCCGTCAAAGAGCTGCACGCGTTGGGGCAAGTAGCCGATATGCATACCCAGAACCGCAGGCTCATATTGGTCAAGGGCTGCAGCATCGAGCCGGATGGTCCCGCCTGCGGGCCGCCAGACGCCGGTGAGGCAGCGCGCCAGCGTCGACTTGCCTGCGCCGGAGGGGCCGATCACACCCATCGCCTTGCCCGGCGGCAGGTCAAAGCTGAGGCTGCGCAGGGCGGCGGTCTTTTCCCCTGGGGGCACAACGGTCAGGGATTTGGCAACAAGCCGCGCCTTGGGTTTGGGCAGTGCGGTGCGGTCCTGCTCTTCGGGGACGGCACTGAGCAGTTCGGCCAGCGCATTCCACCCTTTCACGCCGCGCTGCACCACGGGCCACTGGGTGAGCATCTGTTCGATCGGCGCGAGCGCCCGGCCCAGCAGAATCGAACCGGCGATCATCGCACCCGCCGTCATTTCGTTTTGCAGCACCAGATACGCACCCAGCCCCAGCATCGCGCTTTGCAGAAACAGGCGCATCGTCTTGGTCATGGCGGTAAAGCCGCCGCCGACATCCGTCGCGCGCATCTGCTCTTCGAGCGCGACGCTGCGCGCCTTTTGCCAGCGGTCAAAGGAGGCGTCGCGCATGCCCATGGCCTGCACCATCTCGGCCTCGGTGCGCAACTGGTCGGACATGTTCGTGGCCACCTGCCCGGCATGACCCGCCATTGCCTGGGGTCGCCGCGACAACAACTGGTTGGCCAGCGCGATCACGATCAGCACCGCGCCACCGCCCACCGCCAACCACCCCAGCAGCGGGTGAAAGAGAAAGATGCCGGCGATAAAGATCGGGGTCCACGGCAAGTCGAACATCGCCATCAGCACCGGCGAGGTCATCAGACGCTGAACGCTTTCCAGATCAGCGAGGCCGGTTTGCGAGGGCATGTCGGGGGCCACGGCGGACTTGCGCAGCACCGCGTCGAACACGCGCCGGTCCAGCGTGGCCTGAAACCGGGCACCGGCCCGCGCCATGATCCGGCCGCGCGCATAGTCGAGAATGCCCATGATCCCGTAGAGAAACGCGACCAGCAGCGACAGCGCCACAAGCGTCTCGTAGCTGCGGCTGCCCAGTACGCGGTCATAGACCTGCAACATGTACATCGGCCCGGTGAGCATCAGCAGATTGGCAAACATGCTGAACAGCCCGACGGCCCAGTACAGTCCACGGCTCTGGCTGCGCGCCTTGCGCAACTCGGACCGGCCTCGATTCAATAAACTGTTTTGCATCGGCACCTTTTTGCCCGCGTCGCTCTTGGACTTGTCGCAGCACCAGCTTTGGCGCATTTTCCGTGTCACGCAAGTGCCACAACCACTCAATTCCCTCTGCTGCCCTATGGGCATTTGTCACGAAGGTATTAAGTCAGTGCTTACGCGTGTTGTTCGGAGATTTCCATTGGCGCATTTGAGAACGCCGGTTCGGCTGATGCTGGCACTTGTTTTGCTGACCGGTCTGGCGGCTTGCGGCGGCGGTGCGCCCGGCGCCGTGTCCGACGATGGCATTTTTGATCCCTATGAGACGCAGAACCGCAAGGTGCACGCTTTCAACCGCGGTCTGGACCGCGCTTTGGTGCGGCCTGCGGCCATCGGGTATTCCAGCGTGCTCCCGGACGAGATCGAGGACAGCATTGGACATTTTGCCAGCAATCTGGGCGAGCCGTCGGTGGCGATCAACAGCCTGTTGCAGGGGGATCTGCGCGGTGCGGGGCTGTCGACGGTGCGGTTTCTGACCAATTCGACACTGGGTATCTTTGGCCTTGCGGATGTGGCGGCAGAGTTCAATCTGCCCGAACACGACACTGATTTTGGCGAGACACTGCATGTCTGGGGCGTCGGTGAGGGGGCCTACCTCGAGCTGCCGGTCCTTGGCCCGTCTACGGCGCGCGATACCACAGGCATGGTGGTCGACCTGTTCACCAACCCGCTGAGCTATGCCATTGACGAACCTGAGCGCTATTATGGCACCGCGGCGGGCGTCGCGTCGGGCCTCAGCACGCGGGGGCGGTTCACTGACACGGTGGACAGCATCCTGTACGAGAGCGCCGACAGCTATGCACAAGCGCGCCTGATCTATCTGCAGAACCGCCGGTTTGAACTGGGTGCAGATGATCCGGGCACCGACATCGACCCGTTTGCCTTGGATACGGAGGGCTTTTGATGATCACGCGTCGTTTCTTTGTCGCCGGGACGGGGGCTGCGCTGCTGCTGCCGGCCATGCCCGCCCTGGCCCTGAATGCCAATGGCGCAAGCCAGTTGGTCAACAGCCTAGTGGGCGACATCAACACGGTGATCGCTTCCGGCAAGGGCGAAAACGCAATGTTCCGCGATTTCGAGCGTATCTTTGCCCGCTACAGCGACACGTCCTACATCGCGGCCTATGCGATGGGTGTGGATGGTCGGCGTGCATCGAATGGGCAGAAACGCGCCTTCTCCAAGGCGTTCCAGGGCTATATCTCGCGCAAATACGGCAAGCGGTTCCGCGAATTCATCGGCGGGCGGCTCGAGGTCAACGACGTGCGTCAGGTCAAGAACTGGTACGAGGTGCGCACGACGGCATTCCTGCGGGGCGAGTCGCCGTTTAACGTCACGTTCCACGTATCTGACCGGTCAGGCCAGCCGCTTTTCTTCAACATGTTCATCGAGGGCATCAACCTGCTGCTCACCGAGCGGACCGAAGTGGGCGCGCTGCTGGACCGCAACAGCGGTGACATCGACGCGATGATTGCGGCCCTGTCGCAGGCAGGCTGACCTAACGGTCGCTTCCTGACACATTGTCATTCGGGCGGCCCGGCTCGCCGATGCTGCCCAGAATGTCACGCACCAGCATCTCGATCAGCCCCTCGGTGGAGTTGGGCACCTCGCGGCGGCCCGGTCTCGTTTGCGGCTGCGGCGCCGTGTTGCGCAATTGTGCCGGCACCTGAGCTGGCAGCGGGCGCACCGGCACGCCCTCATGCACGCGGACCATTGCTTCGCGCCACATTTCGGCGGGCAAGCCACCGCCCGTCACACCGGTCAGCGGCGTGTTGTCGTCATAGCCCATCCACACACCTGCCACGTAGTCAGCGGTAAAACCGATGAACCATGCGTCGCGCGCGGCCTGGGTTGTGCCGGTCTTGCCCGCTGCTGGACGGTCCGGCAGCTTTGCGCGCCCGCCGGTGCCCTGGTCCACGACCTGTTGCATCATCCACACCAGCTGTGCGGCCGCGTCCTCCTGAATGACGCGCTCGCCGATGCCACCGCCGGTGCCCATCAAAGGCTCGTCGTCGCCCTTGAGCCGCAATTCCACCAGCCCGTAAGGCGTCACCGATGAGCCGCCATTGAGGATACCGGCATAGGCGCCCGTCATCTCAAGCAGGTTGCTTTCGGATGCGCCAAGGGCCAGCGCAGGACCGGCTGCCAGATCGCTTTCGATGCCGAACTGGCTGGCCACCTGCCGCACCAGTTCGCGGCCCACGCTTTCGGACACCTTGACCGCAGGGATGTTCAGGCTTTGCTCCAGCGCGCGGGTCAGGGTCACGCGGCCTTCGTATTTGCCGGTGTAGTTGCGGGGCGACCATGGGCCGGAGCCGGGAATGTTGATCGTCAGCGGTGCATCGTCGACCGTGTCGAGCGGTGAATAGCCCAGATCGAGGGCGGCGGCATAGACAAAGGGCTTGAACGCCGATCCGGTCTGGCGTTCGGCCTGAATGGCACGGTTGAACACGCCCGCCACACGGGTCTCGCGCCCCCCGACCATGGCGCGCACCGCGCCATCGGCGCTCATCACGACGATCGCGGCCTGCGCCTTGGAACCTTCGCGCACCTTGGTGTCAAAGATCTGCTGGACCGCGTCCTCTGCCGCCTTTTGAATGCGCTGGTCGAGGGTGGTGGCGATGATCACGTCTTCGGTCGTGTTGCGGGTGAAGAATTCGGGGCCCGAGGCCATAACCCAATCGGCAAAGTACCCGCCTGCCTTGCGCCGCGCTGCGGGCGATAGAACGGCCGGTTCGGCCTGCCACTTGGCCACTTCGGCCGCCGACAGGTACCCCTGCTCGCCCATCAGGCGCAAAATGGTTGCGGCGCGGTCTTGCGAACGTTGCAGGTTGGCGGTGGGTGACAGGCGGGTGGGCGCCGTGAGCAGGCCCGCGATCATCGCGCCCTCGGCGGGGGTCACGGCACTGGCGGGCTTGCCGAAGTAACGCTGTGCTGCTGCCTCCGCCCCGTAGGCGCCGCCGCCCATATAGGCGCGGTTGAGGTAGATCGACAGGATTTCGTCCTTGGAATACTTGGCCTCCATGGCCAGTGCATAGACCGCCTCCTTGGCCTTGCGCTGAATCGACCCACGGCGGCAGTCGGACACATATTGCGCCTCGCTCTCCCATTCGGTTGGATCGTATTCGACGCCCAGGCACAGAAGTTTGGCCGTCTGCTGCGTGATGGTCGAACCGCCGTGCCCCTGCAGGGGGCCGCGCCCCTCGCGCAGGTTGATGCGCACGGCGCTGGCAATGCCGCGCGGGCTGAGGCCGAAATGGCGGTAAAAGCGCTTGTCTTCGGTCGCAACCACCGCGTTTTTCAGCGCGGGCGACACGCTGGTCGCCGTCACCGCGCCGCCGAACTGATCACCACGCCAGGCAAAGACGGCACCGTCGCGATCCACCAGCGTCACCGAGCCGCGCGCGCGACCATCCAGCAGGTCCTCGAGATCGGGCAAGGTGATGTAGACGTAACCCACCGCCAGACCCAGCACGACCAGACCAACGAGGGTCGCGCGGGACGTGACCACCCAGATCAGGCGCAGCATCCAGCGCACGAGGCGCGTCAGGATATTGCCCCGGCGCTTGGGTGCCGGAGTGCGCTTGCGCCGCTTGGGCGCAGCCTTCTTCTTTGGCTTGTCGGCGGCCTTGGGATAGCGCCTGTCGGCTACCAAGGGTCGCTTGCCTTTTTTTGTATTGCTCATGTCGTGACCCCTGCCCGGCCTTTTCATTGACCATACCTTATCGGGTTTCGAGACGTTTGCCACGCGCCGCTGTACCGCACCCCGCGATTCTAAATTGCCTATTTTCTGAGCTAATCACACATCTTGCGCATTTTTTGTGCACAGCGCCGCGAAGTGCCGCGCGATTCAGCCGCTCAAATCTTTGCCATACCGGCGTGATGCTCTCTTTTCCCGGCATGTCGCAGGGCCGCCTGCCAACACGAAGGGGACGCAAGTGAAACTCATCATTGCAACAATCAAGCCGTTCAAGCTGGAGGAGGTTCGCGAAGCGCTGACCGAAGCCGGCGTGCGCGGCATGATGGTCACGGAAATCAAGGGCTTCGGGTCGCAATCGGGCCATACGGAGATCTATCGCGGGGCGGAATACGCGGTGAATTTCGTGCCGAAGGTCAAGATCGAGATCGTGGTTGCGGCTTCCATGGCCGACCAGATCGTCGAAACGATCACCAAGACAGCCCAGACGGGCAAGATCGGCGACGGCAAGATCTTTGTCCTCGACGTGCAACAGGCCGTGCGGGTGCGCACCGGCGAAACCAACGAAGACGCGCTGTAAGAGCGGCGGCAGAGATAGGGAAACACGAGAAATGAACCTGAAACGACTTATTCCAACTGCTGCCGCGCTGACGGTCCTGCCGATGGCAGCCCTCGCGCAAGATGCAGCGCCCGGTTTCGACGAGATCGGCCCCTATATCATGACAACCCTGCTGTTCTGCATGGCCGGGTTCCTGGTGTTCTTCATGGCGGCAGGCTTTGCCATGCTCGAAGGCGGCCTCGTGCGGTCCAAGAACGTCACCATGCAGATGACCAAGAACATCGCGCTGTTTTCGATTGCCGCGATCATGTACTGGCTCGTCGGCTTCAACACGATGTATCCGGGCGACTTCAACGGCTACTTTGCCATTGGCGGCCAGACCGTGCTGGACCCTGTGGGTGTGGCGGCAGCGGATGCGGCGCTGGATTATGCCTCCGTCGGCTCTGACTTCTTCTTCCAGCTGGTGTTCGTGGCGGCGACCGCGTCGATCGTGTCGGGTGCCGTGGCCGAGCGGATCAAGCTGTGGCCATTCCTGATATTCGTCGTTGTGCTGACCGGTATCCTGTACCCGATCTCCGGCTCCTGGCAGTGGGGCGGTGGCTGGTTGTCCGAAGCCGGCTTCTCCGACTTTGCCGGTTCGACCGTCGTGCACTCCGTGGGTGGCTGGGCCGCTCTGGCCGGTG
>ERZ1740067.1312-NODE-1312-length-17363-cov-4.834065_pt1 | contig 17363 bp, 20 predicted proteins | sample MGYA00581736_ERZ1740067 | MGnify/ENA primary metagenome ERZ1740067 (study PRJEB43018, sample SAMN04849236) | marine metagenome | isolation source: floating plastic debris | place: Pacific Ocean | collected 2008-08-27 | study: EMG produced TPA metagenomics... | reverse complement strand
GCTTCGCCCATAGTGAGCAAGATGTCGATGGCTTTTTGGCTGCCTTTGCGGATGTGACCGAAATGATGGCCGATGCACTGGCCAACGGTACTGTCGCTGAACGCCTGCGTTGCGCCCCCATCGCGCCGGTCTTCCAAGTCCGCGATTAGGAACACACTCTTCCGGCATCTTTAGGCCTGTGCTCGTCCCAGGCCTCCATTCCTAATTACGTCACGCCAAACACTGCGGCTACATCAACATAAAAAAGGGCCAAACGTGCAGAGAAGCACGCTGGCCCAGGTGGAGAAGATCGTCTCTCGGCTGAAGCCGGGGTGGCTTCAGCGCTTCGCTTTGAAAACTACTAGTTACCGAACAGCGACAGGATGACCTGAGGCTGTGAGTTGGCGATGGACAAGGCCTGGGAGCCAAGCTGCTGCTTGACCTGAAGGGCCTGCAAGGCGGCACTTTCTCGCGCCAGGTCGGCATCGACCAAATTCCCAATCCCTGTCTCCAGGGTATCTGAAAGCTTGTCCGCGAAGGTACGCTGCAGCTCCATGGAGCGCGAACCGGCACCCATGACCGTCATGACGGAACTCACATTCGCGATGGCTGTATCGATGATAGAAATCAAGCTCTGTGCTGTAGCAGCAGAGGTGAACGTTGCTGCCGCCGATAGGCCAATATTAGTGCTCGACAAGGACAAATCCTGATGCGGAATGGAAATGGACTGGGTCGCATCTGCGTTGGTGATCGCGGTCACGATATCGCCGCCACCGTCAATAAGATTGGTGCCGTTAAAGGTGGCATTTTCAACCATGGTGGTGATTTGGTCACGCAGAGCGTTAAAGTCTTCTTGAAGTGCAGAGCGGCTTTGGTCATCAAGACCCGCATCCGCAGCCGCCACAACCTTTTCTTTCATCTGAATGAGGATGTCAGCAATGGACTCTGAAGCGGCCAGCGCGATATCAACCGCTGATATGGACCGGTCCAGGCTTTGCTTCACAGCAGACAAACCTTGCAGGTTAGCCCGCAGATTTTGCGCGATGGCGAACACGGCTGCGTTGTCCTTCGCGTTACGAACTTCAAGACCGGTGTTAATGCGAAGCTGCGTGGTTTGCAGGTCTGCATTGGTCCGGTTTAAGTTTTGCAGCGCGTTCAGCGCTGCTGCGTTTGTATTAATAGACAGGCTCATTTTAGCCTCCTTCTCATGCGTCGATCTTCTCCGTCAGCTCTTTTGGGAGCCTGCCGGTATGACGAAACGATAAGAGCAGGAAGCGTGCCAAATAGACAAAATAGACTTATCTATTTGATTTATTTATGTTTTTATAGGATGGAGTTCATCCGCCTGGATTTCTAGGATGTGCGTAGCGACCTGTTTTTGCCCAGTGACGGAAGGAATTGCCCAGCCAGAGGCGGCAGATTATGCAATGAAAAAGGGCCAGCTAACAGAATGGGTGTCGCGCTCCACTCTAATTAGCTGGCCCTGATACGCTACAGTACATCGACTACGGCCCACTCATAATTGGGCCTAGCCGCGCCTGAACCAAAGGCGCGGGCTACGCGGTGTCATCGAGAAAGTTTCCGTCCCGCCCCTCAATGGACGAGAAGATTCTGAGCATTTCTTCAGAAGGAAACTGGCGTTCCACTTCTCCAGAAACTTTATTCACGGCCTTGTACACAAAGCGGCCGCTTGGCTCATCTTTCTCAACTTCGATACGCAAATTAGCAAAGCCTTCTCCAAATGCTTCACTAAGGGCCTTCTCCACCCGAGCCAGCGCACTTGTCTTCACGCTTTCTTCTTTTTCACTCTTGCCGGTTGCCTGGACCGATTGATCTTCTGGCAACTCTGTTGCGACGGGATCTCCGCCGCTATTGGCCGCTTTCCCGCGGCTGGGTTCCAGGCCTTGTTGAGCTAAAGCCGTGGCGCCTGGTGCCACCTTTGGATTTTGACTGACGCCTTCCATGGTGTGGCTCCTTTCGAAAAAAAAGGGCACCCAACCGCGGTACGCAACTTTTGTAATAAACTCCCTTGCGGTTGGGCTTCAGTCTTCCAACCAAAACGCCAGTTGGAAGAAGTGCCGAGCTAAACCTTGGCAAGTCCTTGGCTTGGCCCGGCTTTATTTCATATTCGCTCTATCGCCTACCGGAAGAGCGACAGCACCGCCGACGGAGCCTGGTTGGCAATCGACAGCGCCTGAAGGCCAAGCTGCTGCTGCACCTGCAAGGACTGGAGCCGCGCGCTTTCTTGCGCCAGATCAGCGTCCACCAGGTTGCCGATACCGGCTTGAATGGTGTCAGACAGCTGGGTAACAAAAGTTTGTTGCTGCTCAAGCGTCCGTGCGGCCGAACCCAATTGCGACAGGGTTTGGTTGACAGAAGCAATGGCGCTTTCGATTTCAACAACCAGCGACGCAGCGCCGGCAGCAGATGTAATCGTAGACGCGGTCAACGAAGCTGCACCACCGGACGTGGACACATTTTGCGCCGCAACGGAGAAGGTTTGTGTACCTTGGTCGTTGAGGATAGCAGAAATATTGTCCGTACCGTCGATGATGTTGGTGCCGTTGAACTCAGCACTTTGAACAATGGTGCCGATTTGGCTAAACAGCGCGTTGAAGTCATCAGAGATGGCTGAACGGCTTGAGGCATCCAGACCAGCGTCAGACGCGGCCACTGCTTTTTCTTTCAGGTCGATCAGCAGATCGGAGATCGATTCAGCAGCGGAGAGACCAACATCCACCGTGCTTTGTGCGCGGCTTAAGCTGGACTTAACAGCATTCAAACCACCGATGTCAGAGCGCAGGTTTTGCGCAATGGCAAAGGTTGCAGCGTCGTCCTTAGCAGAAGACACAGCAAGACCCGTATTAATCCGGTTTTGAACCTGATTAAGCTGGGCGTTCGTACCATTAAGATTTTGAAGAGCAACAAATGCAGACGCATTCGTATTAACGGAAAAAGACATATGTTCTACCTTTCTGGTTTTATCGTGGCCGTTTTGGCCCGATGGCTTTTGCCAAGCGCCTGTTCAGCAAGGCGCGTGCCAGAAAGAATGGTTAACGGCCCATACACCATCGCAGGCCGTATAAAATCAGGCAGAAATATTTTACGCCGCGTTGGCCCTTTAGAGCGTTAAGAAAGGCGCAACCATAGGAGGGAAATTTTTGGCTCGGCAAAATCTGCCGGGCGGTAAATTTTGCTTGGCAGACGTTTTAGGCGACCGTGGAACGCGGCGGCACAGCGCCTGGCTCAGGAGCATTTGCCGGTTCAGGCTGTTCTGGCGTTGCAGCAGTGCGTTGCAGTTTCGCTTGCGCTGCCAAACCTTCCATAATCGCTGTATTTACGTCGATGAGCGCATCGACCGTCGCAGTGCCGCGCGCCACTTCCGTGGTGAAACGGCTTACCCATAGGCCAAGGGAAATGATTTGCGCTCGAAGCTCTTTTGGCAGCTGGTTACCAGCCGTACCGCAATCACTCGACAAAGTGGACCACATACGCCGGTTCCAATCCAGCGCATCAATCTTTTGCCGTGGGGTTGGGTTTTCCATATCGCGCAGCTCAATGAGCGCGTGGGTTACGTTCGCAAAGAGGCGATACTCAATCTGCTGCGGCGTTTCCGACTGATTCTGCGTCTTCCGGTAAGCGTCCAGGGACATAAGACAGCAGCTCCTCTTCGAAATCAAATAGCTTCCTGCACAACGTCAGCGCGCGATAGTAATTGCGATTCATCACCAGAGCACTAATTTCCACACACAATGTCAGCGCCGCCTGATTGGTCATGGAGTTCATGAACTCCATCATGCGCTTGATGAATTCTTCGTAGTATTTGCTGGCGTTGTCGGGATCTAAATAAGAGAGCATGATGGGGAAATAGATGCGCCGTGCCGGCGTATTCACATCCTCTTCCGCAAGAATATCCCGCTCGCGCAGAATAGAGACCTTGTTTTGAATAACAAGCGCAGAGCGCCGGTCCCCATTGGCGATAACTGCCCCGTTCACGACGAATTTTTCGCCTGGTTTTAGCGATAATTTCAGCGCCATCTCTTCAGCCCACTCATGGTTAAAAGCCGTTAGGGTTAACAGCCTTAACCATGAAGCGTCTAAAAAGGGTTAACGCGGAAAAACCATCATAGAAGGTACCTGTTTGGGGTTTGTTAAGGACGTTTTGCGACACCTATTCTCTAATATTCCTATAAAAGAGAGACGGCTTTCTATGTCCGACCCAGGCAACGCTTTCGATTTTGATGACTTCGATGGGGACGACTTCAACGGGCTCGATGGCCTTGTGCCAGCAGGAGAAGACGCTGGCAGAAGCATAGACCTGGGCGAGCTCGATGAATTGCTTGTCTCCCGGACCACGCAACCCGTTCCAGTCGCCCGGCCACGCAGACGCAAAAACAGCGCCGGGCTGATTGCAAAGGGTGAAAAAGCTAGAAAAGCCAAACGCTGGGTCGAAGCCGCCAAATACCTGAATGAAGCCTGGTATTATGAGCAAAACAACATCTCCATCGTCAAAGCACTTGCCGATGTGCTGGCCAATTTGGGCGCCCGGTCTAAAGCTATTGACCTCTATCTCTACGCACTGCAGCGCGCGCCGCAAGATACCGAGCTGGCCGGCATGGCTGGTCAAGTCGCCATCGATATGGAGCTGTGGGACGAGGCGGAGAAACTCAATGCCGCCTTTGTGGAACTAGAGCCCACCAACCCGGTCGGCTATGTGAACCGGGCCACGGCTCTGCGTAAACTCGAGCGCTTTGATGAGGCCATTGATATGCTTCAGCAGGTGCTCCCCATCCTGCCGGAAAGCGCGGACCTTTGGAACGTGCTGGGCAGTGTGGTGAATATGCGCGATGACCTGGACGCGGCGATGCCCTTCTATGACGAAGCGCTGCGCCTTGAGCCCAAAGCCTATAAAACCCTCAACAACCTGGCCCGCGCGCTCAATGACTTGGGCCGCTATGACGAAGCCGTGCCCTATGCCGCGCAGGCTTATAAAAATACGGATGATAAGAACCCGGTTGTGCATTTCACGCTGGCCATGGCCCAGCTGGGTGCTGGCCAGCTTAGCGATGCATGGGAAAGCTATGCCTGCCGTCTCGACAAGCGCCGTCAAGACGCCATCCGCTATGCGCTGAAAGTCCCTTATCTCAGCAAAGGCAGCCTGAAAGGCAAGAAAGTCATCGTTGTGCCTGAGCAAGGGGTGGGCGATGAAATCCTATTCCTCAGCGCCCTACCCGACCTTTTGGCGGAAGCAGAGTCCGTTGCGGTCGGCTGCGATTGGCGCTTGGTATCCATTATAAAGCGCAGTTTCCCGCAGTTAGATGTCGTCAGTGCCTATGCCGATACGTATCAAGAAGGCTACCGCATCCGCCTGTTGCCAGACGTTGAAGATGGCGGCGAAGGCTATGACGGCTACATTCCCATAGCCGACCTGTTCTGCCGCTATCGTCCGTCCGTGCAGAGCTTCCGGGATGCTAAAGACGGCTTTCTGGTGACTGATGCGGATGTCACAGCCAAGCATAAGGCGTGGCTTGATGGCTTAGGACCAGAGCTAAAGGTGGGCATCTGCTGGCGCTCGGGCTTGCAAAAAGCAGAGCGGAACTTCTGGTATGCGGACCTGGCTTTTTGGGAGCCAATCCTGAAAACCAAGGGCGCACGCTTCATCAATCTCCAATATGGCGACTGCGATGATGAGATTGCCGAATTCAAATCCCGCTTTGGTGTCGACATTGAGCAGTGCCCAGACCTCAACCTAAAAGACGAGCTCGATGAGGCCGCATCTCTAACAGACGCCCTGGACTTGGTGATTTCCATCGGCGCCCAGCCGGCTATGTCCGCTTTTGCCGTGGACAAGCCGATTTTCTGGCTGTTTCCCTTCCCGCCTTGGTGGAATTTCGGCGAACGCACGCATGCGCCGATGCATGCACGCTCCCAGTTCTTCATGGGCGATGAACCCATGGACTGGACCGGCGCCGCGCAAAAAGCAGCCGATGCCCTCGCAAAAGTAGTAAGCGGCTAATCGAAACCCGCTCTTGCTTCAGCCTTAAAAAACCCTAGCCTGCCCTGAAAGATAAATTTCAGGGAATGGCGTGATGCGTTTTGATGGTACCAAAGATTATGTGGCAACCGATGATTTGAAGGTAGCCGTCAATGCTGCGGCCACCCTAAAGCGGCCCCTTCTCATCAAAGGCGAGCCAGGCACCGGCAAAACCGTCCTCGCCCAAGAGGTTGCCAAGTCCTTCGACGTCAATCTCCTAGAATGGCATATCAAATCCACCACGAAGGCCCAGCAAGGCCTTTATGAATATGACGCCGTCTCCCGCCTGCGCGACAGTCAGCTAGGCGATGAAAAGGTCAAAGACATCGCCAACTACATCAAGCGCGGCAAACTCTGGGAAGCCTTTGTGGCAGAAGACACCCCCGTCCTCCTCATCGATGAAATCGACAAAGCAGACATCGAATTCCCCAACGACCTCCTGCAAGAGCTCGACCGCATGGAATTCTTCGTCTACGAAACAGGCGAAACGGTAAAGGCCACACAGCGCCCCATCGTCATCATCACCTCAAACAATGAGAAGGAACTGCCCGACGCCTTCCTGCGCCGCTGCTTCTTTCACTACATAAAGTTTCCTGACAGAGAAACGATGCAAGCCATTGTAGATGTTCACTTTCCAGACATCCAAACCTTGCTGGTGCGCGAAGCTCTCAACATCTTCTACGACATCCGCGACGTTCCGGGCCTTAAGAAAAAGCCCTCCACCTCAGAGCTTCTAGACTGGCTCAAGCTCCTGATGAATGAGGACCTCCCCCTAGACATCCTAAAAAGCCGCGACCCCAAAAAACTCATCCCGCCGCTGCATGGCGCGCTCTTGAAGAACGAACAGGATGTGCATCTTTTTGAGCGGCTGGCGTTTATGAACCGACGTGAGGGGAATAAGGGCTAAGTGGCGCGGGCATCTGCTTGGTTGGCAGTCGTATTTGGCCTGTTCCTGATTGGAAATCAGATAAACTTTCAGTTTTTTTCGATTGGTGCACCACAGCAATCGTTTTTAACGCTGGTATATATATTTTTCCCTGGAGCACTGATTTTGTTAGGCGCGGTCGTCGTCTTAAAGAGAGTTAGACCTGGTCTACGGCTTTTGTGTACCGCCTGGAGCTTTATCCTTGGGCAGACAGTTCTTTACGCAGTGCAGGCCTATCAGACAATTAGTCTGGGCCGGGAACAGGCTTTTAAAAATCCCGACGAGGCAGTATTCCCAATAGATGAGACACCGGTTGTCGCTTACATTGCTACAGACCTGGTCGTAATTCTGATTTCGGTTGTGGGTCTTTTGCTCGCCTTAAACGCGCGCCGTCCGAACCACTAAATCTGCATCTCCCCTCTCAGTCCTGCGAATAGACACCGCGCAAAAGACAAGGCAGCCTAAGGAATACTAGTGTTTCGAAAGGCTCGCCCATGACCCGCCTCACCCAAATCCCTGCCGAGCAATGGGACCCGCGCATCAAAGCTGTGGTCCAGCCGGAAAACCTGACTGACTTAGAACAAGGCCTCACCCGCTATTTCGCGCATACACCGGAGCTGGCGCTTGGCCTTATGGGCTTTGCTGGGGCGATGAAGATGAACCGGACGTTGCCGGAGCGGCTGCTGGAGCTAGTGCGCCTGCGCATTGCCTTCTTCAACCAGTGCCGCAGCTGCATGGCCATTCGCTATTCTGATGCGGTTGCCGATGGCGTGGATGAGGATGCGGTGTGTTCGCTTGAGAAGCCGCAAGAGGCAGACAATCTGACCGATGCAGAGAAGAGTGCCATTCGCTATGGCGAGCTACTGGCAACCAACAACCTCGCCATTGATGATGCGGTCTATGCGGACCTGAAAGCGCATTTTAGCGAAGCGGAAATTGTTGAGCTTGGCATGTATGCCGCCTTTTGTGTGGGCTTTGGGCGCCTTGCTGCAACCTATCATATGGTTGATGAGCTGCCTGAGGCCTTTCGCACGCAAACGCAAACGCTCACCCCATGGGGGCAGGACAGTGTTACTGTTCGCTAAAAGGCGGCCTGGTAAATCGCCAGAGCATCGGCCCTGGTGACCTCTTTAGGGTTATTTATCAAAAGCCGCGTCTGCTCCATAGCGTCGTCCGCCAGCTTGGGGAGCGCATCTTCACCGATCCCCACATCGCGCAGGCGGCGCGGCACGCCCATCCTGTCGCAAAGCTGCTCAAGCTTATTGACGAGCGCAGCAGCAGCGCTTGGCGCTTGGGAGACCTCATCAGCGCTGCATAAAAGAGGCGCGAGCTCTGCATAGAGCGCGTCCGCAACGCTCAGATTAAAGCGCAGGACATGCGGCAGCACCAGGGCGTTTGAGACGCCATGCGGCACATGAAAGCGCGCGCCGATAGGATAGGCCAGCGCGTGAACGGCGGCGACCGGGGCATTAGCAAAAGCCATACCCGCCAAACTGGCCCCAAGCAGCGCATCGCCGCGTGCTTCTAAATTCGCGCCATCGGCATAGGCTGCGGGCACCCCCTTCGCCAATAAGCTGAGCGCTTTGATGGCCAAGGCATCAGAAATGGGGTTCTTTTTGTGGAGGCTTGTAAAGGCTTCAATGGCATGGACCATCGCGTCAATACCCGTCGCGGCGGTAATGTGCGGCGGCAAGCCTTTGGTGAGCTGAGGGTCAAGCAGCGCCACATCCGGCAGGAGATGCGGGCTGACAATGCCCATCTTAGTCTCGGCGCCAATCGTTAAAATGGCGATGGGCGTCACCTCAGAGCCCGTGCCGGCCGTAGTGGGAATAAGAAGCAGCGGCAGCCGCGGCCCAGACGCTTTATCAACGCCGTAGAGCGCGTCCAGCGGCTGATTACTGCCGAGAAGCATTGCTGCGGCCTTTGCCACATCCATAGGGCTGCCGCCGCCGAACCCAATCACAGCCTGGGCGCCAACGGAACGGGCTTGCTGCGCCGCATGTTCCACGGTGGCAGCAGAGGGGTCTGCCTCCACATCAGAGAAGACGCAGACCTCTTTATCCGCCGCGTTCAGGCTCTCAAGCGCTGGGTCGATGAGCCCAAGGGCCTCAATCCCAGGGTCGCAGACCAGGAGAACGCGACCCACATCGCGCTGCGCGACCAGGGCGCCCAGCTGCTCAACACTGCCGGGGGCGCAGATGATGTTTCCTGCCGTTGCGAAGTTTAGCAGCGTCATGTTTCAGTCCATTTTCTGTCCCTATTAGCAACGCTTCGCCGCCGATGGATATAGTCCAAAACCAATGACCAGCCTACGATCACAAACCCGGTTTTCAGCTATCCGAAGCAAGCTTGAGTCCTATGCGACCCGCTCGTCTTTCGTTAGGAAAGCTGGACGGAGGACAAAGTCATTTTAGCGTTCCATATCGTTGGAACGGCGATGGAGCTGTTTAAGACCGCTGTGGGCTCGTGGATGTACCCGGAAGACGCCTATCTTCGTCTCGCGGGCGTGCCACTCTTCTCGGGCTTCATGTACGCGGCGGTGGGCAGTTATATCGCGCGCGTCTGGCGCATTTTTAGCTTCCAGCTTCGCGGCGCGCCGATGTTTTGGACCGCCGCTGTTACGGGCGTGGCCATGTATATCAATTTCTTCTCACACCACTACATCCTCGATATGCGCTTGGGGTTATTCGCCCTGTTAGGCATGCTATTTTGGAAAACCCGCGTGACGTTCGTTATCTGGCGAGTGCAACGCCAGATGCCCATACTGCTCGGCTGGTTTCTGGTTGCCGGCTTCATCTGGTTTGCGGAAAACATCTCCACCTTTGCCAACGCCTGGGTCTATCCAGACCAACAGCTCAGCTGGGCCATGGTATCACCCACGAAGCTAGGGGCGTGGTATCTCCTGATGTATATTTCCTTCATGCTCGTGGCGGCGGTCAACAGGGCCAGCTGGACTGGGCCATTGCCAAAAACAGGTGCAGAGATAATCGAGCGCGACGTAGCGCGTTCAGTGTGATATCGGAAAGACCATTGGGGCACTGGCGATGACAATGGAGCGATATCCATGCGCATAGCCTTCCTGTGTCTTCTCACCCTCCTTCTGAGCAGCTGCGCCAAAGAGCGGCCGGCCTCCATTGCCTGCAACTATGTTGACCACGCCTTGCTGGTGCCCAATGATTTTCGCGACATTGTGCCGAGCAGCATGATGGCGACGCGTGCGCTGACAGCGCGGACCTCTGAAAGTGTGCCTAGGCAGTCAGTGTCTCTGCCCATCGATACTGTGCTGCGGTCGGCCATGCAGCGGGGCGTCGCCCGCTCTTTGGCGCCGAGCGAGGCCGCGCCGCGCATTGCCGCTGCGGACACCAATGTGTTGTTGATGAGCGGCGGCGGGCCATGGGGCGCTTATGGCGCAAGCTTTATGGAAAGCTGGCAGCGCGAAGCGCCAAGCGCGTATCCTGAGTTCGCCCTGGTCACCGGCGTCAGCACCGGCGCGCTGATTGCACCCTTTGTGGTAATTGATGATTTGCCGGGCGCAGTTGAGGCGTATTCCATTGCGGAAGAGACAGATTTGGTGGAGCGCCGCTCCTTCACAGCGCTTCTTGGCAAGCTGGCCATCCTGGACAAAACGCCTTTGTCTGAGCGCATTGACGCGATGTTCGCACCAGGGGCGCCAGACGGCCGGTTCTCCAAACTGGTCACCCGCTTGAGCGCGCCGGATGCCCCTGCCCTGCTGCTGGGCGTCGTTTCCTTAGATGACAGCCAGTTCTATGCCATCAACGTCAACACGATGGTGGGCGATAGCAGTTTCTCCGAAGAGGCGCTCTATGACTGCTTTAAAGCCAGTCTCCTGGCATCAGCTGCCGTTCCGATCGCTTTTGACCCGGAGTTTATTGACCGGAACGCCTATATCGATGGCGGCGTACGCCTCAGCGCGTTTTTCCTGCGTTTGGAGGAAGCGATGTTGGCCAGCGGCGGGGCTGGCATGAATGTCTTTGTCTTAAAGAATGGCCGTCTGCCTGATGCGCCTGAGGATACCATGCCCGACATGGAAGGCAGCAAAATCAGCTCTTTCGATGTGGCTCTGGGCAGCGTCGACACACTGGTGGACCAAGTGTCCTTCAATTCCATCCAGCATCTCCTAGAGCGCGATGACCTCGCCGCCAGCCAAATCTTTGTGGCCGCGGCGAACCCACGCGAAGCAGACGATGATTGTGAAGCGTTAACCGGCGGCGGCAATGACCTCGGCCAAGCCTTCCCGCCAGACTTCATGGCCTGCCTCATAGAGCGCGGCAAAAAACACTGGGATGATGGTTTTGACGAGGCCTTTGTCTTCAAGCGTCCAAACTGACAGTCGACTTCTGCGCGCGCTCATGTACATGTCGAGCATCAACAAGGCCTGAACCATGCTCAACACCTTCTTCCTTGCCCTACGCGATGCCCGCCTGCCGGTCTCCATCAAAGAATATCTGATGCTGCTCGACGCCATGAAGGAAGGCGTGGCGGATATGAAGGTGGAGACATTCTACTATCTCTCCCGGTCGGCGCTCATCAAAGATGAAAGCCATATTGACCGCTTTGACCAGGTGTTTGGCCATGTCTTCAAAGGCCTCGACCTGATGAATGAGGACGAAACGGTCGAAATCCCAGAAGAGTGGCTGAAAAAGATGGCCGAGCTCTATCTGAGCGAGGAAGAGAAGGCGGAAATCGAAGCGCTTGGCTCTTGGGAAGAGATTATGGAGACGCTGAAAAAGCGCCTCGAAGAACAGGAAGGCCGTCATGAAGGCGGCAATAAGTGGATTGGGACAGCAGGCAAATCCCCCTACGGCGCCTATGGCTATAACCCCGAAGGCGTGCGCATCGGCCAGAAGGAAAGCCGCCATAAGCACGCAATCAAGGTTTGGGACAAGCGCGAGTTTAAGGACTTTGACAGCACCAAGGAGCTGGGCACCCGCAACATCAAGGTGGCTTTGCGCAAGCTGCGCCGCTTCGCCCGTGAAGGCGCGGCGGACCAGCTCGACCTGAAAGAGACCATCGATGCCACGGCCAAACAAGGCTGGCTCGACATCAAACTGCGGCCCGAGCGGCGCAATGCCGTCAAAGTGCTGTTGTTCCTGGATGTAGGCGGGTCCATGGACCCCTATATCAAGATCATGGAGGAGCTGTTCTCCGCCGCTTCCATCGAGTTTAAGAACCTTGAGTTCTTCTATTTCCATAACTGCCTCTATGAAGGCGTTTGGAAGAACAATGCCCGGCGCTGGCAAGAGAAGACGGACACCTGGGAAATCCTCCACAAATACCCCCACGACTATAAAGTCATCTTCGTGGGCGACGCTTCCATGAGCCCTTATGAGATCATCTATGCAGGCGGCTCGGTTGAGCATTGGAATGAAGAGCCTGGCAATGTCTGGCTCAGCCGTGTGCGCGATATCTATGACCGCGCCGTCTGGATCAACCCCGTGGCAGAAGAGCATTGGCAATACGGCCAATCCATCCAGATGATTAAAGAGATTTTTGAGGACAAGATGTATCCCCTCACCCTGGATGGTCTCGACGACGCCATGAAAGAATTGGCCCGCTAGATCTAAATACACGCTTTAAGAGCATAAAACCTGCGAGACACACGCTAGATTTGATGTTATGCTGCGACGCAGCAAAAAGCATTAGGATCTCGCCATGCAGACCTCCCTGTCTCGCATTCAAGCTGCTCAGCTTGGCAGTTTGTATGAAAGTGCTTCAGAAGGGTTTATGCCGGCCGGCAGTCAAGGCAGCGGCCTACTTGGCGGGATATATGAGGCCTGGAAATCCAAATATCTCAGTGGCTTTCAGCAAAGAAACGCGCTGCTTGACGGCTTATTTTATGATGTAGGCAAGATTACCGAAGAAGAAACGAATACGCTGGCGCCATGGCTCGTCAAAGAAGGCACGCTTCTCCATGTGCCACCAACTGGAACACAAAAGCTGCAACCGGTGAAAGACCTGACCGCGCTGGCAAAACTTGATAAGCCAAAAGCGCTGGCCATCGCCGGTGTGGGCAGCTCGGCCCTTGGCTCCGCCGCCCTTGCGCGCAATGTTGCCGATGCAGTTGGCGGTCCAGTGGTCGCGGTCGTCTCCGGGTTTGGCCTCGCCGATGTAGCTACAGAAGCGATTGGCGGCTATTTCTTATTCGGCACACTCAATCGCTTGCGCCACAACGCAGAGCAGCTCGAAACAATGGCGACCGACTGGATGAAATCTACGTCCCCCGTATCAGGGCCAAAAGCAGCCAGCAAAGGCCTTGCCGCCTTCAACGACGTCAATGCAGCAGCAGCCTTGCTCCGTGATCCTCGCTTCGATTTGTCAGTTTTATGCGGTCATTCCAAAGGCAATTTAATCCTAGCGGAAGCACTTGAGAAAATCGTGAGAAACAGCCCGGAAGATGCCGAGCGGCTGCAGGCACAGAGCCACATCATCACGCTCAGCGCGGTCATCAAGATGCCGGATGGCTTTAAGAAAATCACGGATGTTCTCGGGTCCGCCGACCCTTTGGGCTATATGAATTCGCGTCGATCAATCGCCATTGAAAAGCTGCTGCGCGGCGTTGGCCATCATACCAACACCGAATTTCCAGATATCGTCCCACGGCCTCTGGACGTGACAGCAACGCTGAAAGATATCTTATACACCGAATAGGCTCCAAAGCCCCAGCTTTCACATATTGACTCTGTGCGGTGCACAAGCTCTCCTACAGGTCATCTTTTGGGGAGAGAGTTATGCGTTCTTTGCTTTTGCTAACTGCTTTTGTCGTGGCCGCGTGCGGTGATGACGTAACCAGCGCTCCGGGTACGACAGCGACTGAGGATTTAACAATTAGCATTAAAACCACCGAAATCGATGGCACGTGCCGACCGGAAATTACCACCACCATCTCCGGCGACGTGCCCATCTATATGGTCAAGGGCGAGCAGAAGATGGATTCCAAGTCCGGTGGCCAAGTCACCAGCTTTCCGCTGCAAATCCAATTCGTTGGCACCAGCATGGAGAATGTCAAAACCTCCAAGTCCATTCTGCTCTCCAACTACAAAATCCCCTGCGCCGACATGACCATTGAGTGGTCAGACGTGAATTGCCAGGCCGATGACCGCAGCGTCATGGACTGCCCCGCCTTCGTCGTCAAAGCTGCAGAAGCACTGGGCGGAGTCCTTACCATTGACGGATAACCACAAAGAAGCTCTGCGCCGCGCCGTCCTGTCCAGCCGAAGCGGCTGGGGCGGCCGCGGGCCAGCTGAGAAAGAGCCCGTCGGCCCCGGCGAAGAAAGCGTGTGGGACTATCCGCGCCCACCCATGATCGATGATGCCCCCGCCCCGGTCACCGTGCGCCTAGGCGATCACATCATCGCCCAAACCACTCGCGCCAAACGCATCAAGGAAACCGCCAGCCCGCCCACCATCTACATCCACCCAGACGACTGCAACTTCACCACCCTGAAAGAAGGCGAAGGCGTCTCTGTCTGCGAATGGAAGGGCAAGGCGCAATATTTCGACGTAGCCATCCCAGGCCAAAACCTCATCCGCCAAGCCGCCTGGAGCTACCCCGACCCCTTCGAAGACGCTATCGATGGCATGGACGCCCTCAAAGACTGGCTCTGCTTCTACCCCGCAAAGGTAGAGTGCTATGTCGGCGAAGAACGCGTGCGGCCTCGGCCGGGGCAGTTTTATGGCGGCTGGATTTCGGATGCGATTAAAGGGCCGTTTAAGGGTGAGCCTGGGACTGGGGGGTGGTAGACATGTCCCGCTTACCTTGAGGCATTCGAGGGAGTTTAGGAGTGCCATTTGCAGATGTATGTCACACATTGCTGCCATCCACAACACCGTCATCCCTGTGCTTGTCACAGGGACCCATTCCTGAGACTGTCCTCACATGGCTGGCGGCTTTGTCTACATAATGGCGTCCAAAAAAGGCGGCACGCTCTATGTCGGTGTGACATCAGACCTGGTGCACCGCGTTGATCAACACATCAATGGAATTGGGTCTAAGTTCACTGCAAAATACGGCTGCAAACGCTTGGTGTGGTTTGAAGAACACAGCGAAATCGAGAGAGCCATCACCCGCGAGAAGACCATTAAGAAATGGCCCCGCCAATGGAAAATCAATGCAATTGAAGAAACTAATCCGCTTTGGAACGACTTGCGGCAAGATCTCATTTAATACTGGCACCGCTCTGGAATGGGTCTCTGTGACGAGCACAGAGATGACGCGTGGGGTGAATGGTAGCTCTAGCTGTTGCAGAAATAGGCACTCTTACCGCCTACCAAGGCATCTCCCGCCCATCATAACTCAAAAACGCCCCACTCCCATCCAAAGTCATCTCAGCAATCTGCGCCACCACGCCCTCAGCCCCCTCAATCGGCTCAATGGACGCCTGCGGCCCGCTCATATCGGTACGGGCGTAGCCGGGGTGGATGGGGTTTACGATGATGCCACGGGGTTTTAGGGCCACGGCTAGGTTGCGGGCGGTCATGTTGAGGGCGGCTTTAGAGGCGGCGTAGCCGAACATGTGGCCCATGGCGTTGGTGATGGAGGCACCCATGCTGGAGATGAGCACCAGCTTCTTTTGCTCTGATTTTCGATTTTTGAAGGGCGATATCTTTTCTGATGAGTGTAAAGCCAGCCAAGGCTTACAAAAACGAAGCTCCTAGATATCGCTGGAATTGATACGGCGTGTCGGTGTTCATATATCCACGCAGCCGTGTCTCGAACAACGCCCTGTCATGCCCGCGCTGACTGTCAGGTGATGACAGATCGGAATTCATATCGCGTGCGTATTCGAGAGTTGAAAGATCGCCCTTCTGTGCGAAAAGCGCTGGAAGGAAGTTTTCGAAAGTACCGACCTCGATCACGTTGTGACGGTGCCAGGCAGCGAAAAACTCCGGACCAAACTCTCTGGCGATCCGATTGTTGATGAAGCGAGCGACCGCGTTGTTGCCGGTTGCCCCGATCACTACCTCGTAATGGTAATGCACCCCGACATGCTGCCCATCCTCGAAGAGATCGTTGAAATTGATGCGCAACATCATGACCGAACCGATCAAAGGCAGTGTTTTGCCCATCGCCCAGCCGTCGGGGCCGACGTAGAACACTTTCAGTTTATTATCGACCGGGTATTTCCACCCATAGCGGTCGTATTGCATGGCTTCCCGGATGCGGATGTAACACCCAGCCTTGGCGACGCCCCCAGGGCCAAGGGCCCCTAATAATTCGGCGCTATGATGGTCTATCGGATGCCAAAGCCAATAGCCAGGAACCTGCTCTCCTTCGTAGCCGGGAACATCCCTCAGCCGAACCTTCAAGCGCGGGAAGTTCTGGAACCACCACGCGATCATCTCCGCTGAAACATCGCGCAGCACGGCATGGTTCAGCACGACACAAAACTGCCCATTGTCTTTTTGATGGATGTCGAAATGCGACGAGGACACCGGTTTGAGAGCCCAGCCTAAGTCTCGTGCCGCCGGCATTTGCAGGTCCGTCATTGCGTCGCTTTCTCCGATCTAAAACCGCATGGGGTATGCGGCTGGAGAATAGACAAAACAGCGAGGCGGCGATGAACATCGGTTAACCGGCCTCGGATTTTCTTCGCCGCAGAAACCGGGAAAGGCCCTGAGGCGTCATCCCGAGAAACCGGGCGATGTCTTTCTGCTGCACCATACCGATTATATTCCGGTGATGTTGCTCGAGGAAGCGATATCGCGTTTCGGTCTGGCCAGAGGTTTTTGCGCAGATCAGTTCCTTCGCGAAAAGATGCGCACTCATCATTTTAAGCCGCAGGTAGGTGCCGAAACCTTCCCCCTCGAGGTACTCACGCCTGAAGATGGCGTCAGGGATGGCAATACCTTCAACATTCGTTAGGGCCACAAGATCATCCGACGCAATGTCGCGCGTCCAAGCACTTGTGAGATTAACGCAGATATCTCCGGGCTCGAAGAAACGCGCAACCGTCGATACGCCATCAAGATCGGTTTGTTCGGATGCCGCAATGCCTTTGGACAGGAAGATCCAACTGTTTGCCACACGTGCTTGGCTCTGAATCTTGTCGCCCGCCCGGATTTGAACATCCCTGTACCGTTGGGCAATCCCTTCCCACGTTGCCCAATCAAGCGTAACACCCAAACGCTGGATGTCATCTTCAAGCGACGCCAATGCTTTTCGCTTACGATCCATATATCTACCATGACGGTCTAGTGCCGAGCCTTAAACACGCTACCAAGCCATCTCCCGCCCATCATAGCTCAAAAACGCCCCACTCCCCTCCAGCGTCATCTCTTTAATCTGCGCCACAACACCCTCAGCCCCTTCAATCGGCTCAATGGCGGCCTGCGGCCCACTCATATCGGTGCGGGCGTAGCCGGGGTGGATGGGGTTTACGATGATGCCACGGGGTTTTAGGGCCA
>ERZ1740067.1311-NODE-1311-length-17404-cov-7.243760_pt1 | contig 17404 bp, 13 predicted proteins | sample MGYA00581736_ERZ1740067 | MGnify/ENA primary metagenome ERZ1740067 (study PRJEB43018, sample SAMN04849236) | marine metagenome | isolation source: floating plastic debris | place: Pacific Ocean | collected 2008-08-27 | study: EMG produced TPA metagenomics... | reverse complement strand
CTATGGGTGGGATCTCGTCAAGAGTCCAGCAGGCGCACACCAGTGGGTTCCTACTAGGGGGCAAGCAGCAGATGCGGTACCGGATGCACACGATGCATCAAAGCGACATGCACCCATCATGACAACAGCCGACATGGCAATGAAGATGGACCCCATTTATGGCCCCATTTCACGGCGATTCTTTGAACACCCAGAACAGTTTGCAGATGCTTTTGCCCGCGCCTGGTTCAAACTCACCCATAGAGATATGGGGCCCCGCGCCCGCTACCTAGGGCCCGAAGTTCCTTCAGAGATACTGATTTGGCAAGATCCCATCCCTGAAGTCACACATGAACTCATTAACACGCAGGATATCGAATCGCTAAAAGAACAAATTTCGGCTTCGAGTCTATCGGTTTCTCAGCTGGTTTCCACCGCTTGGGCATCGGCGTCTACGTTCCGCAATTCTGATAAGCGAGGTGGCGCCAACGGCGCGCGAATTCGACTGGCACCGCAAAAAGATTGGGAAGTTAACCAGCCCGCGCAGCTAACTTCGGTATTGCAAACGTTGGAAGCAATTCAAACCACTTTCAACAATGCTCAATCTGGGAACAAGAGAGTTTCGCTGGCAGATATCATTGTGTTAGGTGGATGCGCTGGCATTGAACAGGCAGCAAAACAGGCCGGTTGGAACGATGTCAAGGTGCCCTTCTCTCCTGGGCGCACGGATGCATCACAGGAGCAAACAGATGTGGTTTCTTTTGCACCGATTGAACCAACGGCTGATGGCTTCCGCAATTATCTCAACAGTGCACACAAAACACCCGCAGAGCGATTGTTGATCGACCAAGCTCAGTTGCTAACGCTAAGCGCACCTGAGATGACCGTATTGCTCGGTGGTCTGCGCGTTTTGAATATCAATACTGGGCAGTCTCAGCACGGCGTTTTCACCCGTCGGCCAGGGACATTGAGCAATGATTTCTTTGTGAATCTGCTTGATTTGGACACGGTCTGGAAATCTGTGTCTGACGCTCAAGATTTGTTTGAAGGGCACGATCGCAAAACAGGCGAACTGAAGTGGACCGGTAGCCGTTTTGACCTGGTGTTTGGCTCTAATTCACAGCTGCGTGCGATCGCAGAAGTCTATGGGTCCAAGGACGCTCAGCAACAGTTTGTTCAAGACTTTGTCGCGGCCTGGAATAAAGTGATGAATCTCGATCGTTTTGACTTGCAAACATAGGTTCTCAAGCAATTAGCTGATGACGAACTGTCATCAGCTAATTGCTATTAGAAAGAACAATCTCTCCCAGGAAGCTGAAGTAGGCTTTCAGCCTTCTGGGAGACTCCTTTAACACACCTATTTTCAACGCGATTGCCAGGATAAAATACAATGTTTCCCAATCAAGAGGGTGAAAATGTTCCTCAGGTGACATTCACACTCTGTCAAGAATCGTCGACTCGCGCTATCTCAACAGCAGATATTTTCTTACATAAAACAGTTGTGGTATTCGCTGTGCCAGGCGCATTCACCTACCCATATTCCACCGTTCAACTGCTAGGCTACAACAGCTATGCCAAGGCATTCAAAGCCAATGGCGTAGACAGAATTGTTTGCATTGCTGTCAACAACTCATTTGTATTATCGCAGTGGGCAAAGACTCAGCAAGCCCATCACATATGCTTTATCCCCGATGCTGACGGCGAATTTACGCGCAAGATGGGAATGTTAGTCAGTTTTTCTGACAAAGGCATGGGACAGCGCTCTTGGCGATATTCAATGCTAGTCAAGAATATGGTCATCGAAAAGATGTTTGTTGAACGGGTCAAAATGGAAGAATGGCCAACCGTTTCTAACGCAGAGACAATGCTGAACTATATCAACCCATCTGCATCAAAACCCCAAGAAGCAGTGGTTTTAATGCAGATGTGGCGAGCCCTGCTGTATGCTTAAGGACAGCTTTCCACCGGTAATCGGGTGCCCGCATTAATCCTCGAAAAGTCTTCCAAGTTCAGCACGGACCCTTCGTATCGTCCTTCTTCTACTTCTGTACCTAGTTCAAGAAATGTGCCCGCTCTGACAACATCGCTATAAGCGAAGGAATCGCCTGTGATAGTGTTGCCCTCTACGATGCCCGTGATACAAGAGCCGCCCTCATGATCGATAAAGGAGAAACTGCCAGTCACCGTATCGCCAAACTTTCGAAAGAGGAACAGCGCGCCACCTGATTCCAACAACTCTTCATCCGTCACAATTCGATTGGGGAAGTCGGCAGACACCAGTCGGTAGTTGCCATTTGGCAAATCGGAGACGGTGGGTTCAGCGGGCATATCGACTGGCGGCGTTTCTGGAGCGGGGTCCTCAGTCGATGGAGGCTCTGGTGAAGGCTCAGGTGATTCAGGAAGAGGAGATTCAGCAGGAGGAGATTCTGGTTCTGCAGCGACTTGGCCGCAGCCCAAAGTGGCATCGACTGCGGCGAAACCATCGCCTATATCGCTAACGGCCACATCTAACAGCGTTGCGTAATAGTAGGGCTCGTCAATCATAAACTGGCGAGCTTCGTCGATAGGGAGATTGTAGAGGGTGAGCGATCGCGTTGAACTCACATCAGCAGGCTGATTTTGAACCGCTGGCTCCGTTGCCTCTGGATTAGCAACAATCGCTGGAAACTTCTCTAGCAAAAAGTTGGTATTGCCTTCGACTTCGGTGAGTGTGATGTAGGTTCTCATACCGAATACGTTGGGAATGCCGCTATTAGGGTCATAGCGACAGAGGGTAATAAGCTCGGATGATGCGTCTGTTGTTTGAGCCCAGCTAGGAGAGCCGTGGGCTCCTATTGCAAGCGGAGAAAGAACAGCAGCGCTTAGTAGAGAAGTTTTTAGTAGAGACGTTTTCAGTAAGGACGTTTTCAAGTTATTGACCATGGTTGCCTGTAGAGATAGGGGACTATCTGCGGCGTATCCATTTAGACACACGCACTGACAACATACTGAAGCGAAACAGCACAGGTTTTAGCTTTTATAATTTTTTCTTTCGGAGCCTGATGAATCCTAGGACAGAGGATTGAATGAGACCCAGAGTTTAGCGATTGGTAGGTTTTGGCTTCGACTCCGCTCAGCCACCGGAATTGCTGACATCGCGCCCTGAGCAGAGTCGAAGGGCAGCTGGATTAGCGGTCGATTTAATTTTAAGTTCTCATTCCTTAGCTATTCTGCACTGGATGTATCAGCGGTTTCTGTGATCGGCACATCACACTCAGTTGGTGCTAGAGATGTTCCTGCATTGATGCGTGAGTACTCGCTAAGGTCGAGCAATGACTCACCATAGGCAATGCGATCGCCTACAGTGCTGGGCTGTCTAACTTGCAGCGTGGCAATGCCTGCATAGGATTCGTAGGCGTCACCGATCTCTAACCTTTCATCCCCTTCTTCAAGATCGACGGAATCAAGCACGTAGGCGGGCCCCACAACACTATTGCCAGTGACCGTACCGTTAATGCACACTCCCGCCTGCCCAAACTTAGAGTAGAAATTGCCGACTACGCTATCTCCGGCCTTTGTGAGTAGAAAGACAGCGCCACCATTCGCAATCAGCTGTTCATTCGTGTAGATGCCGTACTCGTAGTTTCCTGCGAGGTATCGATAAACGCCATCTGGTAATTCTTCTAGTGTGGGAATAACAACGCCATCAAAGGGGGTCGCAGGCTCTGAAGTGGGCGTTACGTTTGTAGGATCGATGGTAGGGTCAGCCAGTTGCGGAGAAACGGGGCGGGCACGAATCTCTGAGGCAGGCGAAGGTGAGGGAGCAGCTGGCGCAGTCACCTCCTCATTACCATCGGGAATAGATTCCGGTGGGCTCTCAGTAGATGGCTCAGATTCAGAAACAGCAGGCGTATTAGAGGCGGGTGGGAGTGCTGAGGGATCCAAATTTGGAATTTCATCGGCAGGCACATCAGATGAGGGCGCAGACGTTCCAGCAGGTTCTTCTTTTGTATTGCAGTGGTGCTGAGCAGAACTACCGCGCCAAACCGCTGTCCACTCCTGTGCAGACGTGACTAATGGCTGCGGCGAAGCAGCGATGGGATGGGCAATACTACGCTGGCTACTCGCTAGCCGAGTCGCCATGGACTCCGGGGAAGGCTCACTGCTGAGCTCACAAGACAGCTGCATCGCATCCTCCGGCGCAGGCAATGGAGCGGCTGCAAGGAGTAGGGGTGAAGCGGTAATTACAGCGGGCAGAAACGACTTTACAAATGCGGGCATCTTAACGGGATTTGCTAGGAAGTACGCGGAAGGCCTGTTCATCACAATATTACATAATTTAACCAGAACTTAATGGAATGACTAGGTAATAGTACGTAGTTCTAATCGGGAGATGACAGAGCCAATCTTTTAGCTTATGGTTCGCACGTACTATATTGCAGGTAGCCCTATGGGTAAGCAAGGCAAAATATGACAGCAGATTCCACCGATCAAAACACATAAGCAGCAGGGCCTTTCATCAAAGTAGACGGCAAAGTTCTGGGCCGACGACGCCCGTTATTTACCGACTGGACTGTGCCCTTGCCACCTGTGAATGAGGGGAATAGCGAAGCATTCAAGACCCAACAATTTTAGAACAGCTCCGATAGCATCCTAAAGATGAGTTCAACACTCAATCCGCAATACCTGACTAGTAGTCAGCTCTAGATTGGGGAAAGTAGCAGAAATAATTAGTTCACTATCTCAGAACTACTGACTTTAATCCTCACCATCCATCAATAGTGCAGATAGATTAGGTCTCTTCGGCCTACCAATGTGCCTGGTGCCAACCAGGCCAGAACAGTATGCAACATAAAGAACTGATCATTCTCTGTATACAGCGATAGTCTTGAGCATCCTAGATTTCTAGTTGATGCTTCATAAGCTCATAAAAAGCTCTCGATAGCTCTCTTCGCTTCAATGGTGTCTTGTCTACGGTCAAATTCGCAAATGCTTTCTCATACGCCTCTGGCACAGACGCTTTAATCAAATACGACAGCTGCAATCGGGTAATCGGCGTATCTGGTGAAAATCGCCCTTTTCCAACACCTGCAATCATTCCCTGTGCTTTGAGCGTTTCAATATTGCTATAGGCCCAGTGCTTACCAGGCTGTACATCGGTAAAGGTCGGTTGCGTCGGCGTGATTTTCTCTAGCTTCAGCAAACTCACCAGCGCAGTGGCAACCACTGCCCGGTTGACACCGGCATAGGGTCGAAAGTGTAAGGTGTTTGCATTCTCACTGCGAATAATCCCTGTCGCGGCCATGACTTGAATCGGTTCAAAATCTGGGTCATCGTGCGCCACATCATCAAACCAGAAGATAGGCACTCCGTTGCGGGTCATAAAGCCCTGAAGCTTTCGTAGTAGCGGCAGATTTTCTACGATCGATCGCGGACTTTCCCCGGTCCACGCCGCAAACACTGACAAAAACCCACTGGCTTCCCCAATCGCCCACTCCATCGGATGCATTCGGTAAGCTGCATTCGTAATATGCGTAGTTCCAAGACTTTTTGCCGATAGCACCAGTCCATCTGCTGTCATCGGCACCAGCGACTTCGCAGGCAGAGAAAATGGCAAGGCCAAGACGTCTTTGCCTTTTGGCGTAATGTGGCCATCTTCCAAATTGCCGTGCAAATCCAGATAGTGATATTGCCCAATGCCGACACTGTCATCAAAGCAGCGGGCCCGAGCTTGATCTGGAAAAAAGCGCTCAGCGACATCTTCGTGGCGAATGGTGGTGATGGCAATGCCTCGGCGCGCTTCGCGAATGTAGGGTTCCAAAGCGATACCGTCTGTGGTCCAAGTGAGGTCGCCTCTGGGTTTGAGGTTGGCAACGCCATGGTTTTGTAGGAAATAGATGTAGGCTTGGGCGCGATCGCGTGCCCGCTGAATCAACTCCGCCCGCTTTTCCCGACTCGCCCCAATCAACGCCCCTCGCCGAAAGTCATTCCCACAGCACTGCCCTTTATCCGGGTGCGGCGATGTCCCCCAGTTAATAATCGACACATCGCCAAAACTAACCGCTTTCTCATTGAGTGACTTTCTCAACGCTCGCCGGTAGCGAAAAATCCCAAATGCATCAAAAAAGCCTCGCTTCGACCAGCCCTGCGACTTCTTCAGCCAGTAGTCCCCAGTGAAATCGTTGGAATTCAGCCAAGCTGACCGGCCATATCCACCCGGCGCAGCCATTTGCTTATCACGACCCGCCAGTGTCCGCTCCACCAGCACATTAAAGGTAAAAGACTGCTGACAGGCAGGAATAGCTTCGTCTCGTAAAATGGCCTCTCCCGTATCGTTGCGAGCTTCCTGCCCCACGCGGGACGGCAAATCGGCCAGCTCCAACAAATCTCCAAAATCCGTTGCTTCTACTGTCACCGGAGCTGTCACCGTAAACGTGTTACCTGTGCTGCGCTGCTGAAATGTCACACCGGTGACTTTCTGGCGTCCCGCTCGGCCATCTACCGTCTGCGTTTCCTCCATCAGCACCGCTACCGGATCGCTCTCCACAATTAGCCGCAGCTTTCCCGAAGCCAAATACGGCATGAGTGGCTCATTGAGTGCCGTCGCCGCCACAACAGGCGTTGTCGTCATGTCACACACCCATGCACCGCCTGGATTATTTTGTAATCGCCCGGCAACCGGCTGTAACTGCCGCTGCCGCTGCCGAAACCAGCGCTGGGCCTTAGAAATCGCAAACTTTTCGCCATCGACTCGGCTGAAGCTCGGACGCTGTCTTAGCAAATCGCCATCGTCCGAGGCGGGCAACCCCTGCGCCGTAAACTGCCCGCCAACCATCTTTTGCGGCTGCACCAAGTACACATCCACATTCATCCGCAGCGCTGTTAGCGCCGCACTGTAGGCCGCTGTTGAGCCACCTGCGACTAAAATAGAACAGGTTAAGGTATCGCCGTCATTCGGCTGCGTAAACACATCATCGGCAAAAATGCCGTTGGCTTGGCGGACTGTACTCACCGAATTTTTGCCTCACATCAAGACTCTTTTATAGATAATGTCCTCAGAAGTGAATTTTGGCTTCGTTTCGGCCCATACTTGTCATGAATTGTTTCTTTTACGCGGTTATCACACCATCTTTACGGTTGAGCAAGCAGACACCTTCACGTAGGCTGTAATCATCTACCGTTCGCAGCAACACTCACAGCAAACCCCAACGAGATATCTAGATTAATGACGGCTGACTTTACAGCTGACATCCTCGTTTGTCCTGTGCCGCAAGTCATCGCACAGGCGAAAGCTCTGCTCACCCAAGGCATTGAACTTGCCAAACTCCAAGAGTTCGAGCGGGCAATCGCCCACTTCACCCAGTCCATTCGCCTTACGCTCACCCTGCTCCAGCCGATTCACACCACTGACTTACTCAACGCCGGAGAAATTAGCTCAGATGCGATTCACCCTCTGAGTATCGGCGAGATTCAGTCATTGGACGTAGCCGACCGGTCACTGAGCACAGTCGAAATGACCACTGTCGAAGTCACGGCTAAGCAGAGCTTCTATCATCGTGGCTGCGCATTTTCCCGTCTAGAAAAATATGGTCGCGCGATCACAGACTTCACTCACCTTATCCAGCAACCCCCAACCTCCTCTGCCATTCCTGCCACTTGGCTGATTAGCAAGCTCACCGAAATCTACATTCACCGAGGAAATGCCCACCGACGCCTTGGCGAATATGACCAAGCACTTTCAGATCTCAACCAGGCCATTACCAGGTCAAATGGCTCAGCCCAAAGCTACAGCGGCAGAGGTCTTCTCCATTTGGACATGGGCAACTACACACAAGCAATTGATGATCTTTCTGCGGCCATAGAACAGCACCCTACGTTTGCCCAGGCATACCTCTGGAGAGGATTTGCCCACCTACGCAGCCAAAACCCACAGCAGGCAATCACCGATCTAGACCATGCGATCGCAGCTATCCCCACCTGCGCCGAAGCCTACAATCACCGTGGCATTGCGCACCTTCATTGTCACAACCTTGCCCAGGCAGAAGCCGACTTCTCTCAAGCCATTCGTCTCGATCCAAACTTCGCCGAAGCCTACAACAATCGAGGCAACCTGCATCAGCTCCTCGGCAACAGTACTAGAGCCTCTGTCGACTACGAACAAGCCATCGCCATAGATCCAACACTTGCTGAACTTTTCTTCAATCGCGCCGTTACGCTTACGCAAGATACTGCTCAAGCACTGCTCGACTACGAAATTACAGCCGGACTCTCACCCAATAATGCTGCTTTCTATCGTCATCGAGCCCAAGTGAAAGCCCAAACAGGCCGCATCACCGCCGCCATTGCCGACTACACCACCGCACTTTCCATCACACCAACCGCACAGGCGCTATATCAGAGAGGTCGCTTATATTTACAGTTAGGAGAAAATGAAAACGCCCTCAAAGACTTTGACAGTGCCATTACGCGATCGCCTGACTATAGAGCAGCTTATTGCGATCGCAGTCACCTCTACTTTCAATCTCATGATTTATCTAAAGCTCTCGAAGATGCCAACAAAGCAATAGAACTTTCACCTGGCAATTACGATCTTAAAGAAACCTTCATCACCCGCTGTCTTACTCACTTCTCTCTAGGCAACAAACAACAAGCACTAGAAGACTTTGAACAAACTGTTCAGCTCATTATTCAAAACCAACACCAGCTAGCTAACACCTACGGAAACTGAGCATAGCTGGATCACGGTAGCTGAGCGTAGTCGTAACGCCAAGGCGTGGCAAATCCAACACGAAGTGTTTCCATAGGAAATAGCTAATCATCCTCCCAAACTTCAAACGACTCTACATCAATCGTTTCTTCTACTTGATCTCTTTTCGTAAACCGTCCCAGCTGCTTCCCGATTGAGCGACCAAAAGAGGTCCTCCCTAGTTTCTCTTCTAGGCCGCTCCGCTCAATCTGTTCTTTTGCTTTTTCCTGTGCTTCCCTCGCCTTCTCCTGAGCAAGCCTTCTGGCTTTCTCTAGCCGCTGCTGCATCTGTTCTTTCGCTTGTTCTGTCTTCTCTTGTAGCTGTTCTGTAATCTCAGGTAGTGAGCCAGCCTCTCCAAACTCTCTTTCTCTTAGCTGCTCATCGGTTAGCTTTTTGGCCTGTTGTTTCACCCGGCCTGCGACCTGCCCAGCCAAGGTTTGGCCTTTTTGCAACAGCTCATGAAAATCTGTCGGCATCTCTGGCAAGGTTTCTGGCCGCCATTCTGGATTTAGCCTAGTCTCAGACTTTTTCTTAGCCAAATCCAAAAGATGCTCGTAGAGCTGCGATTGCTGTGCATATTCTTCTGCAATCATCATTCGCTTACGGCCTGCACTAATAATCGCCCCCGGAAGAATCTTGTAAGCCTTTACATGATCTTTTGGCTCCGTAGAAACAGCATCAACCGCATCTTCACTCAAAGACTCAATATCTTCTTCTCCCGGTTCTTCACCAAAAAGTGCCGCTGTTGGCTCACCAGCCGCCACCGCTTCGTATTCCTTGGGAACATACAGATACTGCTGCACTGCTTTACTTGCCCGGTCAAAGCACACATCGACGACTCGGCCAATATGGTCACCGCCATCTGTCCACACTTCTAAATCGGTAATATCCTGAGCTGACGACAGCTGAGAGGACTCTGCCTCAGCAGCTTCTATATGGATAACAATGCGATCGCCTCCAATATTCACTAGCTGCTCCCAGGCAAGGTCAATTTTTCGCCCCATCAACCCTGGCGTCTTACAGCTGAGCCCTACAACCTTTGCCGTCCACACGTCCACCAGCAGATGTTCCACCGAGCCCACTTCCTCAGTCGTCTCGTAAGCCATAATCCCTTTGCCCACCAGTTCACCTTGCCGAATAATTGCGCTATCCATCTCAACGACTCCTCATGAAACGCGTGGAAAAACCGTGCAAAACGCTAATTAAAGCGTCATCTTGACCTAACTCTGTTTTACTCAATTTAGAGCAAGTCATGGTTCATAAGTCGTAGGCCCAACGATGTTTCCAAACTTCACCACCCAAAAAATCACTGCCAATGGCATTACCCTCCACACTCGCATCGGTGGCAGTGGCCCACCGCTTCTACTTCTCCACGGCTACCCACAAACCCACATCATGTGGCACAAAATCGCCCCGACCCTCGCCCAGCACTTCACCCTCATTTGCCCAGACCTAAGGGGCTATGGCGACAGCGACTGCCCCCCATCGGACCCACAGCACCTCGCCTACTCTAAGCGCACTACCGCTCAAGACCTTGTTGATCTGATGACTCATCTCGGCTTCGACACCTTTATGGCCGCAGGTCATGATCGCGGCGGTCGCGTCCTCCACCGCCTTCTGCTCGACCATCCCCAAAGCGTCACCCGAGCCACCGTCATCGATATCGTTCCAACTCACCACATTTTTCGCACCATCAATCAGCAGATGGCTACCATCTATGAGCATTGGTTTTTTCTGATTCAGCCTGACCCGTTTCCAGAAACGCTGATTGGCCACGACCCAGCCTACTACCTCACCACCAAACTCCACCGATGGAGTGCTGCGCCCACGGCCTTTACACCCGCAGCCATGAGTGAATATCTTCGCTGCTTTCGTCACCCCGACGTTATCCACGGCACCTGCGAAGACTACCGCGCTGCGGCCAGTATCGATTTAGAGCACGACAAGGAAGACTTCAATCGAAAAATCAAGTGTCCGTTACTGGTGCTATGGGGCGGCAAAGGTGCCATGGAGCAACACTACGACGTCTTAGCTGTGTGGCGTAACTATGCTGAAACGGTACAAGGCTATGCGTTGGACTGTGGACATTTTGTACCGGAGGAAGCAGATGAGGCGTGTGCACGATCACTCTTAGCATTCTTCGCAGCTTGAACAAACGCACAGCACTGATCCTTACAACTCAACCTCCCTACCGTTATACAAACTCATCGATCGCTCTATCCCTTTTCGCAAGCTAAAGTCGATTGCATCAACTGCCATCGGAATCACCGCATCGACGATCTTCCTATCTTCTGGCGCAAACCGACCCAGCACGTGAGAAACCACGGCTTGATCAGGGTGACTGCTTTTGTCAGCACCACCAACGCCTACTCGCAGACGAGGAAATTCCTTCGTTCCTAAGTGGGAAATAATGGACTTCATCCCATTGTGGCCACCAGCACCGCCCGATAGTCGCATCCGCAGTTTGCCTACTGGCAGATCCATATCGTCGTACACCACCAAGACCTCAGCAGGCGCTAGCTTGTACCAGTCCAAAACAGCTCTCACAGACTGGCCAGATTTATTCATATAGGTAGTCGGCTTGAGCAGCACTACCCGCTCTCCGCTGCTGCGAAACTCACCGGTTTCACCCTGAAAGCGCTTGTTCGTCGCCATCGAAACACTTGGGAAACTTTTGGCTAAAGCATCCACAATTTCAAAGCCAATGTTGTGACGCGTACGGTCGTACTTTGCACCTGGATTGCCCAATCCCACAATGAGCCTAGGCAGCAAAATCGTCACGTCCGCATCCGCTGATGAGGTCGTCCCTATCATTTCTTTTCGCAATATTTATGCTGTCTGAACGCCTTCCGCCGTCTCGCCTATGGCTTCACTGTCCGCCTCAGGCGCATCCACGATCTCAGCTTCCTTCGGAGCTTCAGCATTATCAGAGCCGCCAGTGCTGTCTTCCGCCTGGGAAATCGCCTTAGGCTTCTCTAATGTTGCCTTCATCGGCTCAACCGCATTCTCAATCCGCTCAGCCTCTTTCTTAAACTCAGCTTCAAATTCTTTTGATGCGTCCTGAAAGCCCTTCATTGCCTTTCCAAGGCTGCGGCCAATCTCTGGCAGCTTCTTGGGGCCAAACACCAGCAGAGCCACAATCATAATCAGGCCCATCTCAGGCAGGCCAATTCCAAAGACGTTCATTCGCTACGAGTCCAGAAAAACTACTTAAAAGTATAAGGGGCAGGCGCAATCACGCACCTGCCCCTCATGAAAACCGCTAGTTCAGCTATCTAGCCGCCAAGACTTCTCCAGTCCACGTCAACATTATCAATAATGAGAGAGGAGTTATACAGCTGGAGAATAATCAGCAAAAAGACAAGGAAAAGAACCATAAATACGCCCATCACTGGCGTCGTTCCCCAGCCAGGAGACACCTTTCCGTACTCAGAGTTCAAAGGCTTTAAAAGGTTGCCCAGTTTCGTTTGCTGTGCCATGAAGGGACCAGAGGTAAACTTACTTTATATTCTGTAATATCATAGGATAAATCACGGAAAAAATTACATGGAAACCTTAGATTCTGCAACAGTTCTTATTGTTTCGGTTGCGACCATTTTGGGCGGCTTTACTTTATTTGCGGTCTACACCGCCTTTGGGCCACCAGCAAAGCAACTCAGCGATCCATTTGAAGATCACGAAGACTAAACTCCGGTCTGTGTGAAAGCATAGGGATCGGCACAAACCGGTCCCTATGTTTTACTTCATGTAATGTTTTCCATCTTGACTGAGTAATTACTTTGTCTAGCGTTCGCAGTGAGTGCTAAAATCGATTGCTCTATTCAGTTCATATTTGTTGTCCGGCTCAGCCGTAACTAACCTGCCAAATGATCAAAATTCGTCTCAAGCGCTACGGAAAAAAGCGTGAAGTTAGCTATCGCATCGTTGCTATGCGCTCTCAAACTCGCCGTGATGGCCGTCCTTTAGAGGAGCTGGGTTTCTACAATCCCAGAACAGACGAAACCCGTCTGGAAGTACCTGCTATCGTCAAGTGGCTAAAGGAAGGTGCTCAACCCACGAAAACCGTTGAGAACATTCTCAAGAAAGCCAACGTATACGAACAACTCAGCAGTTAAGCCTGATTCCAAGGATTCGCTATACCTATAGATATTGCAGTAAAGCGATAGCGGTGCAGTGATAACGCCTCTGCTAGTCCCAAGACATAGGATGCCGCACTAAGCAGGCGCCAGGTAGGCGAAGGGCTGAGGTCAACAATAGCGAGAATTCTCTTTCCCAGTAAGATCGCGATACAAAGTAGCTCATTTAAGTGGCTGAATATGGCTGATTACGAAGCACTAGCGCGTTTTCTCATGGAGCCCTTTCTGGATAAGCCGGAAGCGCTCAAGTTTCACGTCGAGTCTTTAGCCGGTGGCAAAAAGCTCTGGCTTCGGGCAGCGTTTGATGAAGACGAAGACAAGGGTCGCGTTTTTGGCCGGGGAGGACGCAACATTAAGGCTGTGCGTCAGGCAGTCATGGCTGCAGGCAAGCTTGAGGGCATGACGGTAAACCTCAACGTGTTCGGGGAGCCGCAGCCGGAAAGGGGAGATGGTGATCGCGGTGGACGGGGACGTTCTAGTCGCCCTTCAAACCGTCGGGGCGGAAGAGGTGATAGACGACCTCACAGAGCAAGTACCAATCCTGCGCCGCCCAAGAAGAAGCCTAAGCCTTAATTGCAGGGTTTTACTTGTACAAGTTCCAGTCACGCAGAACAATCGATCAAAGCATTCGATTAAAAGCGCTACATTGAAGCAAGCTATGCTGGCGACTTTAAAGAGGCATGGTTCTGCAACATGGCGTTTTGAGAATTCATAACTGCATGGGAAGTCCTTACAAGCTGGGTTTGATGAGTGCGGAGAATGCGATCGCACTAGCGGGCCCACGTGAAGAAAATATCAAGCGGATTGCCAAGCAAACCGGCGCTACCGTTGTTCTTCGCGGTAGTGAACTCAGCGTGGCCGGGACTGAAAATCAGGTTGCTCGTGTTCGCCGTATCATAGAAACGCTGGAGCCTACTTGGAGTCAAGGACAGTCCATTGCCATCACTGATGTGCTCACGGCCATTCACGCGCTAGACACCCACCGTGAAGACGAGCTGAAAACCATCCAAAAGGATGTTGTGGCCACGACTCGACGCGGTCAGGTTATCCGGGCAAAAACTTTTCGCCAGCAGCAGTACATCAAAGCATTGCGTACTAGCGATCTCACCTTTTGCAGTGGCCCAGCCGGGACAGGCAAAACCTTCCTCGCTGCGATGGTTGCGGTCAAAGCACTGATGAATGAGGAATACGAAAGGCTGATTCTGACACGGCCTGCGGTAGAAGCTGGAGAGAAGCTAGGTTTTTTGCCAGGTGATTTGCAAGAGAAGGTCAATCCCTACCTGCGCCCACTGTATGACGCCCTGCATGAGCTACTAGATCCTGAACGCATCCCTCACCTGATGGAAAAGGGTGTGATTGAGGTGGCTCCTTTGGCTTACATGCGAGGGCGCACTCTGAGCAATGCGTTCGTAATTTTAGACGAAGCGCAAAATACGACGCCTGCACAAATGAAGATGGTGCTCACTCGGCTAGGCTTCAATTCGCGCATGGTCGTCACTGGAGACGTCACTCAAACTGATTTACCACGCTATCAGGACTCTGGACTCGCCATGGCTACCAAAATTTTGAAAAAGGTAGACGGCATCGAATTCTGTGAACTAACCAAGGCTGATGTAGTTCGTCATCCTCTAGTGCAGCGAATTGTTGCAGCCTACGAACAGTTCGAGTCCTAACGACCGCCTGATCTCTAAAATTGTAGCCAGTGTCCCCTTAACTCACAGGTTGACTAACGGTCTTATTTTCTACACACTGCGCTAACACAATCAGTTTGGGGCTGATGGCTCATATGCTACGCCCTGGCAATTCTAATTTTTGTTCTCTTGGTACGAGCGTTTTAGCCCCATGGCGACTTTACACGGCAATTGGATTCCCGATCTGCAGCAGTTTTTTCTATGGGGAGAAACCTGGCAAAAAGCCACTCCTGTGGCTATAAATGCGCTAACTGGCGATGCTGAGACGATGCCTGTGCCGGGGAAAAACCCCTACCAGCTAGACCAAAAGGCCCTCGCCAACAGCTTCAAGAAAAGTGAAGAGTTGGACCTTTCGTGGATGCAAGAGCAGGTAAGCACCCGGAAAAAGACCAGTGCTAAGGCAAAGGCAGGTGAGAAAGCGGCGAAAAAAAGAAGTTCGGGAAAAGGTACCTCAAAATCTAAGCATTGGCTAGAGAGAGTCGTTGTATTACCAACTAAGTTTACGGATGCAGGGGTATTACCAACACTGTCAGCGGAATTGCAAACGCAGTCCCCAGACGACGAACAAGAAGAGGCCCTTGCGTCTTTTTCGCTGTATCCTTGGCAAGTCTCCGGCAGCGTTTTGAACGCGCAGACTACGGCAAAGTTTTTGAGTGCGGTGCCGTTGGGCCATTCAGAGGCAAGTGCGTTCGTGGGCAGCGACCTGCGTTACTGGTCACACTTGACGCGCTGGTGCTTAGATTTATTGGCCCGGGGCAAGTTTGTGCCAGTAGTGAGTGGCGATAAAAAAGGTGCGATCGCATCCTGGCAGCTCCTAATCGACAGCGCCGTCGACCAAGCCCGACTGAAAGATTTCTGCGATCGCCTCCCCCTCATCTGCCGCAGCTACGCCGCACCTACTAACAAAAAGACTTCCGCGCTCAAAGTTGATCTGCCCCTACCCAACGAAGCTCTCGTGCGCAGCTTCCTAGAGACCCTCGTCGATTCACAGGTCCGCAGCATTGCGCAGGCCAATCAAATTTCTCCATCGGCACCCCTCAACAAGGAAATTCCGCTACGCGAATGGTTAAACGCGCTAGGTGAACCAGATCCACACTTTGAAAGTGCCCCCGCAGGTGTCGTCCGTCTTAACGATGCCATTAATACCTGGACCTCTCCGCTGCAGAACCTAACCGATACCGTCGAGGGATTTCGCACCTGCTTTACGCTGCAGCCGCCAGCGACAGGCTCTCAAGATTGGACGCTACGCTACGGCTTGCAGGCTATTGACGACGATGACTGCAAAATAGATGCGGGCCTGATTTGGCAGAATCCTACAGATGAACTGATATACGAAGGACGCTCCATCGAAGCCCCTCAGGAAACGCTGCTCGCAGGATTGGGCCGCGCGATCCGTTTATACGAACCCATCAAACAAACGCTGATTGAAGAAAGCCCAACCGAATGTGTGTTAGGGCCGATTGAAGCGTTTCAGTTTATAAAAATGTCCGCTTGGCGGCTGCAAGATAGCGGCTTTGGTGTCATTTTGCCCGACAACTTAGTAGACCCCAATAAAGTCGGTGCAAGTCGACTGGGCCTACAAGTAAGTGCAACTGCACCCCCGAAAAATCAGCGTTTAGGCTTGCAAAGCCTGTTGAATTTCAAGTGGGACTTGTCTGTAGGTGGGCAGATCATCAGTAAGGCAGAATTCGATGAACTGGTCACACAAGGGACGCCACTGGTCGAAATCAACGGTCAGTGGGTGGAGCTACGCCCCCAAGATGTCCGAGCCGCTAAAGACTTTTTTGAAAAGCGCAAAGGGCAAACCAAGCTCTCTGTAGAAGAAGCGCTGCGCATTAGCACTGGAGACAATCAGCTCATCGAAAAGCTGCCCGTCGTAAAATTCGACACCTCAGGCAAGCTCGAAGATTTGATCGAAACCATGACGACCGGCAACCAGAGCCTAGAGCCGATGAGTGAGCCCGACGGTTTTTCTGGGCAGCTGCGTCCATACCAAGCGAAAGGCGTTTCCTGGCTGTCTTTCCTTGAACAGTGGGGACTGGGCGCTTGCTTGGCAGATGACATGGGCTTAGGTAAAACGGTTCAGCTGATTGCCTTTCTGCTTTATCTCAAACAGGAAGACGCGCTAGGTGGTCCCGTTTTACTGGTATGCCCGACGTCTGTCCTGTCAAACTGGCAGCGGGAGGTCCATAAGTTTGCGCCGAATCAAGTGAAATCGCTGATTTACCATGGTGATAAGCGACCTAAGGGATCTGCGCTGGTGAAAGCGGTTGCCAAGCTGGATTTGGTGATTACCAGCTACACGCTGGTGCAGCGGGATTTGAAAGATCTTAAGAAGATCGAGTGGCGAGGGATGGTGCTCGACGAAGCACAAAATATTAAAAATCCCACCGCAAAACAGTCGTTGGCAGTCCGCGATATCGAAAGTGAGTTTCGCATTGCGCTCACGGGTACACCGGTGGAAAATAGACTTTCCGAGCTGTGGGCCATTATGGATTTCCTCAACCCAGGCTATCTAGGTCCACTGAATTTCTTCAAGCGGCGTTTTGCGACCCCCATTGAGAAGTACGGCGATACTGATTCGTTAAAGACATTGCGATCGCTGGTACAACCCTTTATACTCCGCCGCCTCAAAACCGATCGCACCATCATCCAAGACCTACCCGAAAAGCAAGAGATGACGGTCTTTTGTGGTCTTTCTAGCGAGCAGGCAAGGCTGTATCAAAAGCTCGTAGACAGCACCTTAGAAGATATTGACGATGCAGAGGGTGTGAAGCGTCGCGGCATGATCCTGGGCCTGCTAGTGAAACTCAAGCAGATTTGCAATCATCCAGCACAATACCTTAAGCAAGAAAGCTTGGGTAAAGCTCGGC
>ERZ1740067.1309-NODE-1309-length-17405-cov-4.922594_pt1 | contig 17405 bp, 13 predicted proteins | sample MGYA00581736_ERZ1740067 | MGnify/ENA primary metagenome ERZ1740067 (study PRJEB43018, sample SAMN04849236) | marine metagenome | isolation source: floating plastic debris | place: Pacific Ocean | collected 2008-08-27 | study: EMG produced TPA metagenomics... | reverse complement strand
AAAAGGGTTTCTGGGCGTTCAATTAAGCAGCTTTGCAGGGTCAAAGCAGCGTCCCCGCTCAATCGCTGCGTTAACCGGATGAGAGTTTGCCCCTGGGCGTTTGCAACCAAGTCGCCGGTATCAAATCCAGAGCCTTTCGGCGCTGCATCCGAAATCTCTTTGAGTAGGCCGGTAAACGCTGTGTCTTTTGTCGTTGAAACTTCCTCAAGGGCTGCGCTGCCGGCAAAATGAAGGCTCCAGTCTTTGCGGCTGTTTAGCGCGGTGCGGCTCCACAGCGGCGGCGCTAGCCCTCTGCTGGCAGTATTACCTGGCAAGAGGGTCCAACCAGGTTGACGGTCTTTGCCAAAGGCGATCCGCGCCAAGCGTGGCGGCGCAAGCGTTAGCGTTAGCGCCGCCGCTGCCGCCTGGTTTTCACGTTCTGCTGTTTTGAGGTTGGACCGTCTTTTCGCCTCAGCAAAGACAGCTTGAAGGAGTTCTTTAAACTCAAAATCTTGCGTCGCTGGTTGCGCGCCGAGGCCTTTGAGAAGGGCCACATAATGGGCAATCTCGATGTTCAAATTGTCTGTCTTGTCACCCTTTGTGAGGGCAGCAATAACGGCGGATACCTGCGTTTTGAGGGCGTCAGGTTCCGCGACACGAAAACGCCATCCGGCCTTTTCACGAATGGGCGTTTTAATATCCTGAGCCAATGCAAAACCGGGATCTACAGCGCTTTGAATGCTGTTGATTTGCTTCAGAGCAAGACGCCATAAAACGGTTGGGATAGGGATGCCTCGGATGGAGACTTGCGGTGAGACGCTGCCGTTCTCATCTGACAGTGTCAGCTGCGCAGAGAGCCATGGACAGTTGCTGTGCGCGCATAGGTGCCAATACGCCTTGCCTGATGGAACATGGCTATCTTCTTGGAGGTGCAGCTTTATGGCGCGGCCACTGGCATTCCAAATTCTCACCCCTGTCAGCATATCGCTTTCTAGCAATGTGAGATCGGCTGGTTTCCTTGGGTCAGACAGCGCAGAAAGCCAACTCTTTGCCGATACGCGCAGTTTTGCGAGGGCTGCGGCCTCCGGCGGTGCCAGCGACGCAGATGATGGCCCCCTAAAGTCTACCGCTGCAATCGCCAGAGCCGCCGTCAGGCACAGCAAAACAGTTAATCCATAGTTTATCAGTAGGCGCATATTATGACGTCCGTATCATGGCAGATGACTTGGAAAAACCGATAACTAAAGTCTCTTGCTGCGTTTCCAAGGGTTCCAAACAGACGCTGGAGCAGCTAAAGATAAAGCAAGGTGGGTTTAACGAAAAATAGCGTGATGAGTGCGGTGAAGATGATAACAACGCCGTTGACCGCGGCCATTTTGTGGGCTGCTCTTGGCGCGTCCGCGCCTGCAGACATCCAAGATGTGGCTGGGTTAACACCTGCAGATTCGACACAGCTGCACTACAAAATATACCGCAAAGGCAAGACCATTGGAGATCACAGGGTCTCCGTCCGTCTAGATGAGGCGCACGCCTTCGTGGATATAAACTTCTCTATCCGTGTCAAATTCCTGGGTATTACCGCCTTTCGGATGGACCATCAGGCAAGCGAGCGTTGGAAGCTTCTACCGGTCGCGTTAGAGGCGATGTCTGCCACCACAGACCGGTCCAGCGGCACATTTGTTGTCGAGGTTGGGGAAGGCGAGGAAGGCTATGACGTTGTCGTCAATGGTGAAACCAGTGAAGCGCCGCAACAGGTGATGCCAACCAGCTTTACCTTTGCCAGGCATTTATTCGATACCTCAGATAAGGATGTTGTTTTGCTAGACACGTTGTCCGGCATTCTGCTTCCATCGCGTATCCATTACCGCAAGTTCGATGAAGACTTGGACGTTGAGGGCGTTCTGGGTACTGTCAATTACTATGAAATTACTCGCCGGGACACAGGCGAAATCACACACCGTATTTGGTATGATGAGGGGGATGCGTTTGTCCAAGTCGGCCTTACAACCAAGGACGGCCACTATGTGGAATATCGCCGCCAAGCCTAAGTTGCGCTGAGGTGTTCTAGAGGTCAGGTAAATCCTTTGGCTCACTTTGGTTACGCAGGCTTTTCAAAGCATTCTCCAGCCGCTTCGACGCCTCTTTCGACGCCTTTTTGGGTATTTCGTTGCCCGCATCGCGCTCGCGTTTAAGCGTCTCTGTCAGTTGGGTTACCTGCTCATCGCTAATGCCTGGCTCGATGTCTTTTAAAGGCGAGGCATCAGTGGCCGGAACGGTCTGCAGGTTACCATCTTCAACCAGTCTGAGATACTCTTCGCGCGCGCCGCCAGCTTGGCGGGGGGGCAAAGCAGCTAGGCGTTCTACCGCCGCGACCAATCGCGCTATCTCGCCCTGCGTGTCTTCGAGGGCTTTGGCCGTGCCTGATAAGCCACCACCATAATTCTGATTGATCTGGTCTAGCGCCTGCTTCAGCGCCGCCGCACTTTCGGCGCTGCCTGTTTCCAAGGCCTGCGTTGCAGTTTTCACAGCATCGCTGATTGCATCTTGCAGGCCAGCACGGCTCTTATCTTCATCCTTGAAATATTGGTTGAGCGATGAAGCGATGGCTTTATCGATGGCATTGGATTGCCCGCGCGCATATTTGGCCAGCGTGTCATTGGCAGCCTCCACTGCTACGGCAGATTTTGTGACCTGCTTTTCGGTTTCTTCAAGCAGCTTGCTTGTTGATTTGATTTGCTTGGTGAATTCACCCGTAAGCGACGTCTTGAAGGCTTTGAGAGCGCTCTCCATAGCTTTGCCAAGCTGGTCGCTTTTGTCATCGGCAATAAGCGCTTGCGCTTCTGACAGCGCCTTCAAGGGTTTCTGCAGGCTTTCCAGCCCTGAATCCTCGCTCAAAAACATGCCATCGAGCAAGCCGTTGAAACGTGTCACTTGCGTGCGCCTCACATCCACCATCGCGCCCGTCATGATGCGGCAGGCAAGGCCTGTGATGAGCAGGATAAAGAGTGCAAACAAACCCTCTTGCAGCGGCGTTAGCAGCCCACTGACCGGGGTGCGAAGCGACATTTGGCTTTGGAACACGACATCGTCAACGCCAATGACCATGGCCAGAAAGAACAAGCCAAGCCCAAGGACTGAGGCAATCACCAGCATATTGTCAAACACCCACAGATTTAGGCGGCTGCGAATTTGTGTTTGGTCATCAAAAAAGTGATTGGCCGGAAGTTTGGCGCGCAGAGGCTCTTGTTCGCCCGACGAGCGATGGGTTGCATAGTCTTCTGCAGGGCCTGCAAAATCGCCAGAGTCACTGGCGACTTTCATGAATTCTAGAAAGCTGACGGCATTTTGGCCGCCCGAAATCTGGGATTTTTCGAACAGCTGTTGGAAAAACTTGCGCATGGTTAGCCCATCGACCAACACTTGCCCGCCGAGGGCCAAAAACGTGAAGAAAAAGAGGAAAAGAGCCAAAACAACGCTGGTGCCGACCACGTTTGAGCGGCTCAGCAGGTCATAAATGCCATGCGATATGCCATCCGGAGAGAGCTGGCTGGCCAGGATTGGCATCAGTGATTTTCCAATCACCGCCAACAGCACTGCCACAAACAAACATCCGAAGAACCAGATTATGCGAAACATGTGTCGTTCTCGCCCTGCCGAACATGAAGGTTTGTAGACATATCAAAGTGCGCGGGAAAGGCCATGGGGTCTTTCACGTCTTTGGCAAATCCTAACAAACGCTGGTTATACCTGGCCAGAATAGCTGCACATATCGTATGGCAGGTAAAGCAATAAAACGGCACTGGATGTCGTTCTTTCGGTGGATGGTTGGGCCGGGATGGCTGTCTCTCTTTTGCATGTCTTTCCAAGTTTTGCCCCTGGCGGTATTCAAATGCGCCTGCGCACCCTGGCTGCTGGCTTGGATAAGCCCTGGCAGCATCAGGTCGTAGCCTTGGATGGAGATACCTCTGCTTTTGATGCCCCTGGCTGGCCAAGGTCTGTGTCCTTGGCTGAGCCAGCTTTTCAAATGCCCGCTGGCGCTGGCTTGGTGGCGCGCATAAAAGCCATGCGGGCTTGGCTCGCCACTTTGAAGCCAGACTTGCTGATTACCTATAATTGGGGCGCGATTGAATGGGCTCTGGCCGCAAGGTTTGAAAAGGCGCTCCCCCATCTCCATAGCGAGAACGGCTTTGGGCCGGATGAAGCTTTCTCTTTAAACAAAAAGCGCAGCCTGTTTCGCCGATTTGTATTGCCAGGCAGTGACGGCGTTTTGCTGTGTTCACAGACGCTTATGGCAATTGCCAAGACGACCTGGCGCCTGCCTGAAAAGCGCGTTCACTTTGTGCCCGATGGGATTGATTTGGAACGGTTTTCTAAAGTCAACACGCAGCCAATGCGCCTCTTTGAAGATGGTGACGTGATTGTCGGCTGCGTTGCGCCTTTGCGGGGCGAGAAAAACCTGACAGCGCTTTTGCGCAGTTTTGATGCGGCTTGGCGGGAAAATACCGGCCTGCGGCTGGCCATTGCTGGCGATGGTGCAGAGCGGTCCGCCTTGGAAGCGGCGGCGGCCAAGCTACCATCGGCCCAACATATAAAGTTCCTCGGTTTCTTGGGCGATATTGAGCGCTTTTACGCCGGCATCGACATTTGCGCGCTCAGTTCCGATACCGAGCAGCTGCCCAACAGCATCTTGCAGGCCATGGCCATGGAACTGCCCATTGCTGCCTTCGGTGTCGGCGATATCCCGCATATGGTGGCGGATGGAAATCAGCGGTTTTTGCCAGAGCGGCGCGATGAAGCGGGCCTAACGAAAGCGATTGCGCGGCTGGCGGCAAAGCCTGAGCTGCGAGAGGCGCTTGGACAATCAAACCAGCAAAAATGCGCGCAAACCTATGGCCAAGCGCAGATGGTAGCGGGCTATGAACGCCACATTACGTGGGCCCTTAGCCAGAAAGGGACGCTGGCAGCATGAAGGTTTTATGCTTTTCAACGCTCTATCCCCATGCCGGCCTGCCATCCCATGGCGTGTTTGTGGAAAATCGGCTGCGCAGGCTGGTTGAGACAGGTGCGGTGGATGCGCAAGTCATTGCACCGGTCGCCTGGTTTCCGTCGTCTAATCCGGCCTTCGGGCAATACGCGCACTATGCCACGGCCCCTAGCTATGAAGAGCGCTTCGGCATTCTAATCCATCATCCGCGCTATGTCATCGTGCCCAAAATCGGCATGTCCATTACACCCTCTCTGCTTGCTCGCAGTGCCGTGAGAGCAGCCCAGCGCGTTTATGACAGCGGCTTTCACTTTGACATGATTGATGCGCATTATTTCTACCCGGATGGCGTTGCCGCGCTGGCCATCTCCCGCGCGCTGGGTAAGCCCTTTATGATGACCGCGCGTGGGACGGATATTAATCTCATCCCGGCCCACAGCTATGCACGCAAAAAAATCGTAGAGGTCGCTCAGGGCGCGGCGGCCGTTGGCGCGGTCTGCCAGGCGCTGGCGGATGAAATGGCAGCTATTGGCATTCCAAAGCACCGTATCGAGGGTCTGCGCAACGGCGTTGACCTAGACCTGTTTCAACCGCAAGACCGGGCCCAGGCGCGCAAACGCTGGGAGGTGACAGGCAAAACGCTGGTATCAGTGGGCGGCCTCATAGAACGCAAAGGCCATTATTTGACAATTGAAGCGCTGCAATCGATGCCGGGTGTCACCTTATTGCTTGCAGGCGATGGTCCAGATAAAGCCGCCTTATCGGCCTTGGCCGAAAAACTTGGAGTCGCTGACCGTGTGAGGCTTTTGGGCCCCGTGGCCCATGATGATCTGCCAAGTCTGTTCACGGCGGCCGATGCCAGCGTCTTAGCATCCAGCCGCGAAGGCTGGGCCAACGTGCTGCTCGAGTCATTGGCTTGCGGGACCCCAGTCGCCGCAACCAGTGTCTGGGGAACGCCCGAAGTGGTCGCTGTTCCTGAGGCTGGCCGCCTCATTCCAGAGCGCAGCGCAGGCGCCATTGCGCAAACGGTAGCCGCGTTGCTGAACGATTTGCCAGACCGTGCAGCTACACGGGCGTATGCAGAGCAGTTCTCTTGGGCGGAGACGACGCAAAAGCAGCTCAAGATTTTCCAGCAAATCTGCGCTGAGGCCGCAGATGGCGCACCGGCGTTAGCGCAGTCTTAAGGCCAGGCCTTGTATTCATGATGTGTCGCATAAAGGCGCGTAGCTCAGTGGTAGAGCGTCACCGTTACATGGTGAAGGACGACGGTTCAATTCCGCTCCGCGCCTACCAAATTTTCAGAGACCAGGGCGCTTAGCATGGACATCTTGTTCATCGCCCCTGCCTTTCAGCCCTATTGCGCCGTAGCCGCGACCCGGCCAGCTGCGTTTGCCCGCTATTTGATTGCGCAAGGCCATAGCCTGCGGGTTCTCGCTGCGCATAACACGCGATACCCCGCCATCACCTGGCCCGGCATTGATCAGGGCCTTATTACCTATGTGCCAATGTGGTCGGCGCAGGATGTCGTCAAAAAAATCAGAGCGCCCTTTAAGCGCAAACAGGCAGTGTCTAATAGCACGCAAGCCGCAGCGTCACTGCCCACGAAAACCTCGCCCTTTAAAGCGCAGCTCTACGATACGTTCGACTACCTAGCGAATTACCCGGATAGCTATATGGGTTGGATTGGCAATGCCAAAAAGGCCGGGGAAGGGCTTATCAAGGCGCGGCGCCCCGAGCTTATATTCTCAACAGCGCCGCCACACAGCGCTAATGTGGTCGCCGCCCATCTGGCGCAGAGGTTCTCGGTCCCCTGGGTCGCGGAATATCGCGATTTGTGGATGGACCATCCCTATCATATTCCTGGAAAGGTGCGGGCGTTCTTCGAGAACCGCTTAGAAGCGCGCTCCATGGCGCCTGCAAAGGCGTTAGTCGCCGTTAGCGAGGACGCGCGGTCTCGCATGGCAGAGCGCTTTCAAAAGCCAGCCATTCTCTCCTACAACGGCTATGAGCCCAGTTGGTTTGACTCCGAAAGTGTGGAACCACCAACCGATGGACGGCTTACCATCCTCTATGCCGGGTCTGTCTATGTCCGTACGCGCACGCCCGACCTCTTGTTTCAAGCTTTGCAAAAGCTGTCGCTTTCGCCGGAGGATGTGGTGGTGCGGTTCTACACATCGACCCCAGGGCCCATTCAGGCCATGGCAGAGCGTTATGGCATTACCGACCTCGTTGATATCTGCCTCCCTATTCCAAATGAGGAGGTTTTGAAGCAGCAGCAATCGGCAGATGTTCTGCTCCTGATGCGTTGGGACGATCCGCGTGAAGACGGGGTTATTCCGGGCAAAGTGTTTGAGTATATTGGTGCCAAGCGCCCGATTTTATCTGTTGGCAGCACGCGTGGGGAAGTCGCGGATATTCTTAGCGGTCGGCCAGATACTGTCCTGTCTGCAGACCCGCAGACAATCGTTTCAGCTATTCAAGACTGGCATGAGCGCCGGAAAGCGGGACCATTAGCTGATGTGGATTGGGGACAGAGAGAGCGCTATGAGCGCACGGCCCAATTCCAAAAGATAGAAGCGCTGCTAAAAGACGCTTAAAAGCGGTCCGCTTCCGGCCTGTCCTGGTCAGCAAAGACCTGCCGAAGCGCTTTGACGTCTTGAGATTTTTCCTTTGGCAACACCGTTACCACATCGCCGGTTGCAATGATGACCTGGTCCGTCAGGCCCGTCATCGTGATGGCGCTGCCGCTCGAAAAGGCGAGGCAATTGCTGCACTCTAGTAGCGTCACATCCCCTATGGTGGCATTGCCATCGCCATCCTTGTCCAGAACTTCCCAAAGGCCTTCAAAAGATCCGATATCCGACCAGCCGATATCGCAGGGTACGACAGCTGCTTTTTCAGCCTTCTCCATAATGGCGTAGTCAAAGGAGATACTATCGGCCTGGGCGAAGGCGTCCTTGTTCGGATAAATCTGTGCGCCACGTTTCTCCGCAGTGTCGAGCGCCTTTTGGCAGGCAGATAAAATACCGGTCGCATAGGTTTCAAAGGCCTGAGTGGCAGCGTCAACGCTGAACAAAAACATGCCGGCGTTCCAGACGAAGTTACCGGCGGCCAAATAGCTCTGCGCTGTTTCAAGATTTGGCTTTTCAACAAAGCGCTGCAGTGCGCGCGCGGCGCTAAACCCATCCAGTCTGGCGCCCATCTCAATGTAGCCAAAGCCCGTCTCAGGGCGGTGGGGGGCGATGCCAAAGGTAACAAGTCGGCCGGTTTCGGCGGCCTTGGAAGCCTCGACGACGGCGTCGCGGAAGGCCGCTTCATCGCGGATAACGTGGTCAGACGGCAGGATGAGCAGTTGATCCGCAGTGCCACGTGAGGCGGCATGGGCCACTGCTAAGGCCACTGCAGGGGCCGTGTTGCGCGCTTCGGGCTCCAGGATAACGTCGCCGCTAACATCAATCCCGGTCAGCTGCGCGTCAATCAGGCCAGTATGGCGCTGGTTTCCAAGAATGAGTGGGCTTGTAAAAGCCGGGCCAGAGACGCGCTTTAACGTCTGCTGCATCAGGCTAAAGCCTGTGCCAAGTAAATCGATCATCTGCTTGGGCATTGATTGCCGTGACAGTGGCCATAGCCGCGTCCCAGCGCCGCCGGACAGAATAACGGGGAGAATGCGAGGCTGGCTCATGCGGTCAGGCCTATTCAGTCAGCCGGTTGCGGCGCAACTTGGGCACGCGGGTCTGCTGCACGCACATCGAGCAAGTCTTTCAGCGCCGATTGTTCATCAGACGTCATTTTGGTCCACTGCGTGATTTCTTGCAGGGTCCGATAACAGCCATAACACCAACCCGTCTCTTGGTTGATGACGCAGACTTGAATACAGGGGCTCGCGGTCATGCGGGGCTCGGCGATACTTTCTAAGGCAATGATCGCTGCCTAGCGGTTAGCACTCTAAAATGGCAAGCGAATACCATTCATTTGGTGTGGAAAGGATGTCGCGCACGTGATAGCCGGAAAGGCTTGCCAGGCTATGAAGACTTTCTGGTGTGAACTTCCTGGAAATCTCAACCAGTAGCCTATGCCCTTTCGGCAGCGCGATTGGCACGCCGGCAACCTGCGTTTCAACCGCCTGTTGGGTCGTCCACCACATTTCAATGGCTTCGGTTTGCGCATTGAACGTAGCGTCATAGCGAAAAGCCGACGTATCAAAGGTCGCGCCAAATTCCCGGTTCATGCGGTCAATAAGATTGAGAGAAAAGGCTGCGCTGGCCCCGGCTGCATCATGATAAGCCGCTTCGAGGATTTGCACGTCCTTTACTCTATCCACCGCGACACAAAACAGATTGCCGTCGCCCAGAGCTTTGCGCGCGTTGGTTAGAAGCTCAGCTGCGGTTTCCTCCGGCATATTGCCAATGGTGGAGCCTGGGAAAAACCCAATATTTTGGTCCAGCTGCTGTCCAAAGGGTGCGGAGGGAATGTCTATGGCTGTGAAGAAATCCGCACAAACAGCTGTGAAGTAATGGCCTGGAAACGCCTGCGCCAAGGTTTCAGCGTTTTCAATCAGATGCGCTTTTGAAATGTCGATGGGGACATGCGCTTTAAGCGCTGGGCATGTCTGCAGCAGCAACTCAATCTTGCGGCGGTTGCCGGAGCCATATTCAACGATTTGACAGGCGTCTGTCAGGGTTTGATTGAGATAGTCGCCCAGCCGAGGCAGCAGGCTTTCTTCCTGTTCGGTCAGATAATATTCTGGCGTTTCGCAGATTTGCTCAAACAGGCGGGCGCCTTGTGCATCATAGAGCAGCCGTGCCGGCGGCGTTGCGCTTGCGCCAGTGAGCCAGGCCAAAATGCTTGTTGCGTCGTCCTCCAAAACGGGCGCGTAGTCCACAATCTCCAGGTTATTGAGACTACTTTGGTCATCGTAGTCTGCGGTATTTTGGCAAGCGGCAAGGGTCCCCATAGGTCATCTTTCATAGTCTAAATTATCTATAAATCCAGTAGGTTTACTAAGATTACGCAGCAACACGCTTAGCGAACAGGTGGCAGTGTCTGGAAGGGCTAACTGTGGAGTTTGTCTAATTGTTGCCACAGCTTATTCATTGTTCGTTAGCATAATTCACTGATTTTACGTCCATAAATGAAACACGTATGGCCGTCTCTGATCGTACCAAGATCAGGCGATAAGGCGCCAATGCGACAGGATGATTAAAGCAGGCATAATGACACACAACAACATGGCGCCGGTGGAAGGCCACAACCCTTCGCAGCCGGCTACAGACTATGACACGGCAGCTGACTTTTATGCGTCCATCTTTTCCATCCATCTGGCCCGCTCATCCGATGATGTGTCTGTGTCGCAGGCGCTCCGATATCGCGTCTACTGCGAAGAAACTGGCTTCTTGCCGAAAGACAGGAACCCCGGCGGACTAGAGCGCGATGCCTTTGACCTGCGCAGCGAATCCATTCTGTTGACCCATAAGGCAACCGGGACCTGCAGTGGCACGGTGCGGGTGATTTTGCCCCAAGCCAACCCTGATGCTGGCTTACTGCCAGCGCTGACATGCTCGGAGGATATGCTTGCCCTCACGAAGGGGAGCATCCCTTTGGAAACGACTGGCGAGATTTCGCGCTTTACCATTGCCCCAGAGTTTCGGCGCCGCGCTGGTGATACGCTCTATCAACAGGTCTATGACGTGGACGCGCCGGGGGCCGATGCGAGGCGGATCATTCCTTACATGGCGTTGGGTCTCTTCACCGGCATTCTTGAGGTCGTCAAGTTGCACAAGTTGAGCCATCTATGCGCTGTGATTGACCCGCCGCTGCTGCGCATCCTGCGCCGCCTGCACGTGCATTTTCATCCAGTTGGCGATCTTGTTAACTATCACGGAAAGCGCCAACCTGTCATAGTTTCGACGCAAGAGCTCTATAGCCGTATGCAAAGCCTGCCCGACGCATATTTGCGCATCGTAAACCGTGACGGGCAACTTAATTTACATTAGACCCTATCCTCGCGAATGGAAATGACCGTGACGCTGCAAAAACGCAAGCCTGGCAAGGCGATAGGAACGGCGCGATGCCATAGCATCGCAACTGACGACGCAACGCAGTCCAGGCTTGCGTTTTTGGGCGCCGCCCAGGCGGTGGCCCAGAGGGGCTTTTTGACTGCGTCGCGACCGCTCACCCGGCTATCAAGCTGGCTTTCGCAGCCGCTCCTATTCAAAAAGCCTCTCTGGGCCATCCCGGACGTTTCCATTCGCGAGGATAGGGTCTAAGCTTGGCCTATGAGCACTCCTCAACCGCTTTTTGACTATACGACTGCTTTCTCGCGCAACATTGGCTGGCTGACACGGTTTGAGCAAGACCGCATCCGCGAGGCCAGAATTGCTGTTGCGGGCGCGGGCGGCGTTGGCGGTATTCATCTGCAAACGCTGACGCGCACTGGCTTTAGCAAGTTCCACGTCGCGGACTTTGACCGCTTTGAATTCGCCAACTTCAACCGTCAAGCCGGCGCCACGATGGCTACGTTGGGCGAGGAAAAAGCCCTTGTTGCCAAGCGTTTGGTGGGTGCCATCAATCCCGAAGCAGAGGTCAAAGTCTTCAATGCGGGTGTGACGGAAGAGAATTTGCATGATTTTCTCGACGGGGTGGATGTCTATATCGACGGCCTTGATTTCTTTGTTCTTGAATTGCGTGCGCGGCTTTTCCGGCTGGCGCGGGATAAGGGCATTACCTGCATCACGGCGGCGCCGATTGGGATGGGCGCGGCATATTTGATTTTCACCCCAGACGGCATGTCTTTTGACGAGTTTTTTGCGCTCGGTGAAGAAGCGGACAGTCTTGATGGTGCGGCCGCATTTCTGGTTGGGCTCACACCAGCGATGCTGCAGCGCGATTATGTGGCCGACCAAGCGCAGGTTGACCTTGAGGGTCAGCGCGGTCCGAGTACCGCGGCGGCCTGCCAACTATGTGCGGGTGTTGCAGCGACGGAAGCTCTAAAGGCTGTTTTGGGTCGAGGACCGATTAAACCGGCTCCCTATTATCATCAATTCGATGCCTATACTGGCCGATTTGTCTCCAAAAAGCTGCTGGGCGGTGCGGCCTCCATTGCACAGCAAATTAAGAAGAAAGCGGCCTTGAAGCTCACGGGACAGTTTTCGCAAGCCGCTAAGCCCCCGGAAGAAGATGCGGGGCCGTCCGATACCATTATCGAACGGGTGCTTGACGCAGGGCGGTGGACGCCCAGCGCGGACAATACGCAGCCATGGCGCTTTGTTGTTCTGGATGACACGCCGTTCCGCATTAAAGTGCGCTACGACCCTAACCATATTTACGAATATGCCGATGGTCAGCCGACGCGGCTGGCATGTGGCATGCTGCTGGAAACCATGCGCCTGCGTGCGGCAAATTTTGGCCGTCGATTGACGTGGCGTGTGGAGGTGGATGAGCCAGGCGCGCTGGATATTGAATGTGCTTTGGCCAGAGATGGCGCCGTGCGCGTTGACCCCTTGCATAGCGCGATTGAATTTCGCCAGACCGACAGGGGTGCCTATGAAAAAACGCTGGTCGACCCAAAAGCGTTGGGGCAGTTGGAGGCCGCGCTTGGTGAGGCATACCAGATTGAATGGCATGAAGGCTGGCGTGAGAAGCTAAGCCATGCGCGCCTCAACGCTAAGGCCGCCATTGTTCGCTTTAAGACGAATGAGACCATTCCCATTCACCGCGATGTCGTGAAATTCAAAACGCCATATCCGCGTTGGGGTATGCCCTCGGTGGCGCTTGGTATGAGCGGCTTTGCCCATGGCTTGATGCGGTTTGCGTTCCGCTCTGCGCTGCGGTCTAAGCTGCTGCTAAAGGTCTTTGGCGGCGCGCTCTATGGCGCCATCGAAATGGATTTATTGCCTGGGCTGAAAAGCGGTGCGCATTTTACGGTCTTTGCGAATGCCGCTCCGGACGACCAATCGCCTCGTGAACGCACGCTGGCTGAGCTCGACGCCGGCGCTGCTTTGCAACGGCTGTGGCTAGCAAGTGCAAAGGCTGGTCTAGGCTTTCAGCCGTCTTGCGCGCCGATTTGCTTCGGTGTTTATGGCAGAGACGGTATCGCCTTCAGCAAATCCAAGGCCCGCTTGCGCGGCGCGAAACGGATTTATCGCCGGATGAAGGCAGTTTATGGCGAGCATCGGTCCGATACGGTTATTTTCAGAGGGCGTATCGGCCATTTGGCCAAGCCGAGTACTGGACCACGGTCCCTGCGTATGCCGCTGAAAGATCTGATCGAAGCCGAGCAGGCCAATGTTGCCGAGGCTATCCAATCCCAAGCTCAACCCGAAACCGAACCCGTTTGACGTCGAAAAACACCAATTCGCACGGCGACTTATCGTCCTAATAACACTTTGCAACCCCCCCACTTGTCTTACTGTAGGCGTGACGATTGATGATAAGCAGGGTTAAAACGCTGCCGTATAGGGGCTAATGGTCAAACTTTTTGGACATCCTGTGCCGCGCGCACTGCAGAGCCTCTTCATTGCAGAGGTTGTGCTGCTCATCGCGGGCATTCAGCTGGGCGCCGTCGTGCGTCTGTCCGTTGCGGGGCTAGACCCATGGTCCATGGCTGATAGCTATGGCGCCATTGCCACCTTCGTCATTACCTGTTCGGTCTCAATGGTTGCCTTTGGCCTTTATGAGCGAGCCTGTTGCCGGGATTTGCGCCAATCCGCTTTACGGCTCTTCGTCGCCCTGATTTCCGCTCTGGCGGTCATGGCGGTTGTTTTCTACTTTTTGCCCGAACTGCAGATTTGGCGCTCAATCTCTGTCTATTCCATCGGCGTTGCCTACGTCTTGCTGTTGATCGGACGCTTGGTGTTCATCAAAGTGGCTGACCTTGATCGCTTTAAGCGTCCAGTGCTCGTGCTCGGCACAGGCGATCGCGCGGCGCAACTCGGCGCTATGACCGAGGAAGACGCGGGCCACTCCTATCGGATTGTCAATTACGTGCGCATGTCGCAGGAGCCGCCCTGCGTCGAAAACTATGTGAATATGTGCGAGTGGCCTGACTTGTTGGCCGTTGCCAATGCGTCGGGCGCGCAAGAAGTGGTCCTTGCCATGCGCGAACGCCGCGGCGGCCTGCCTATTCGGGATTTGCTCAAGTGCCGCATGGCTGGGATGCGGGTGCTAGACTTGCCCGCCTTTTTGGAACAAGAAACGGGGCGTGTAGATCTTGAGTCCATGCAGCCCAGCTGGCTGGTTTTCTCAGACGGCTTTGGTATGTCGCAGGGCATCAATCGTGTACTCAAGCGTATCTTCGATATTGTCGCCAGCTTGATCCTCATCCTGTTTAGCATTTGGATCCTCATCCCAACAGCGATCCTCATCAAACTGACAAGTCCTGGACCCATCTTCTACCGCCAAGAGCGGGTGGGGGAGAACGGTGAGGTCTACCGTCTGTTTAAGTTTCGCAGCATGCGCAATGACGCGGAAAAAGATGGCGTGCCGCAATGGGCCAAAGAGGCAGACCCTCGTGTGACTGGCATTGGCAAAATTATTCGCGCCACGCGGATAGATGAAATCCCGCAAATCCTAAACGTTCTCAGCGGCGAGATGAGCTTTGTGGGGCCGCGCCCTGAACGGCCTTTTTTTGTGGAACAGTTGAGCGAAGAAATTCCCTATTATGAAGAGCGCCATATCGTAAAGCCTGGGATTACCGGGTGGGCGCAAATCAACTATCCCTATGGCGCATCGACCGATGATGCCCGCAAAAAGCTGGAATACGACCTATATTATGTGAAGAATTTCTCTGTCTTGCTCGACTTGGCGATTTTGGTGCAAACCGTTAAAGTCGTGGTTTGGCAAAACGGGGGGCGTTAACCGGCACAATGTTCGGACTTCCAATCGCCCAGCTCTCCTATGCGGCTCCCGCTATAGGCTTTGGTGCGCTTTCTCTCTTTTTGGTCTTCAATTGGAAACGGATTGCGCCGCATCCGCTGCTCGTCGTTGCATGCCTGTTAACGGCCATGTGGGGTGGGCTGTTATCGGCGCAGGCAGGTCAGCCTATTTTAGGCAATTTGCTGTCCGTATCCGAAACGCTCAAAAGCGCGGCCTGGGTCTTGTTCCTATCCAGCCTCTTGTTCCAGTTCTGGCGGCAAAATAACTCGCTCAACTATACCTTCGTACTGTCGATGGCCATGGCGCTGGTCTTTACCTTGCAAATGTTCATCGATTTGGGCGCATTGCAGGTGTTTGACATCCGCTTGGAGGGGGCGGCACTGCAAACGCTTTTGGTGCAGGCCTATCTGTTTGGCCGGCTCGTTGTGGCCATCACTGGCCTTGCGTTGATTGAGAACCTCTATCGCTCCACGGAAAGGGGGGAAAAATGGAAGCTGCGCCCCTTGGGCCTCGGGGTTGGCAGCCTCTTTGCCTATGACATTGTGCTCTACGCCGAAGGGCTTCTGTTTACCTCTCTAGATGCCGATTTATTTGCAGCGCGCGGCTTCATCACGGCCATGACGGCGCCCCTGATTTACATCTCCGCAAAGCGCATCAATCGCTGGACGTTTGATGTGATTTTAACGCGTCGGGCCGTCTTCCATAGCCTCTCGCTCTTGATTGTCGGCTTTTATCTTATCTTCATGGCGGTTGCCGGCTGGGCGCTGGCACAATTCGGTGGAAGCTGGGGCCCAGTTTTGCAAATCGCATTTTTGTGCGCAGCTGGCGGCTTTATTCTCTATCTTTTCGTCTCGGATGGCGCGCGTGCGTGGGCGCGGGTGTCGCTGGCGAAATATTTCCGACGCTACAAATATGACTACCGAGAGGTTTGGATACGCTTCATCCGCCGCATTGACTCTAAGGAAGCTGGTGAGACCTTAGAAAAACGGGTCATTGATGGGGTCTGCGAGATTGTTGATAGCCATGGCGGCCGGCTCTATTTGTGTGGCCCCGACGGAACATTGGACTTTGCCGAAGGCTCCAACTTCCGCTCTGATATGCCGACTGTGCTCGATATGGGCTCTCTGTCATCGCTGCTGATTGACCAAGGCTGGATTATTGACCTTAACGATATTCGTGAAGGCCGCGGTGAGTATGGGGAGGCTGTGCTGCCAAACTGGGCAGAGGAGGAACCGCAAGCCTGGCTGATTATTCCCCTGATTAAAGACCGCTTCATCGGCTGCATCATCACACGCCAATCGCGCGCAGCACGGACCCTAGATTGGGAAGACCATGACCTTTTGAAGACCATCGGCATGCAGGCGGCCAGCTACCTTGCAGAGCAAAAGTCTCAGGCGGCGCTATCGGAGGCAGAGCAGTTCGACGCTTTCAATCGCCGTTTTGCCTTCATCATGCATGACCTGAAAAACCTTGTCAGCCAGCTGAGCCTGTTGTCGCGCAATGTAGAGCGGCATGGCTCTGACCCTGAGTTCCAGCGCGATATGGCAGAGACGTTGGATTCAGCTGTGGGCAAAATCAACGCTTTGCTGGCGCGCTTGCATCAAGCCCCTGATGCGCAGCAGCCACTACAGACCATGGATGTGCGGGCAATACTGGAGAAAGTAGCGCGCACCAAACGCAAGGCGCATGCGGCCTTGGAGCTATCTCTCCCGAGTACAGCGCTGACGCTCAAGATTGATCCGGAACGTTTAGAACAGGCCCTGACCCATCTCACTCAAAACGCCATTGATGCCTCTGAAGATGGGAAATCCATATCCCTGAGCGGTCGAGAAGAAGGCAGCGAAATACATATTGAGATCGCCGACAACGGTAGCGGTATGAGTGCAGACTTTATTCAAAAACAGCTCTTTAAGCCCTTTTCCTCAACTAAAGAAGCAGGGTTTGGGATTGGTGCTTATGAAGCGCGAGAGTTGACCAACGCGATGGGTGGACGCCTTAGCGTGAGCAGCGAGGTTGGAAAAGGCACAAGCTTTGTATTAAGCTTCACTAGCGCGGGCGGCGATATCGATAGCGACGACACATCAGCAGCAACTGAAGAGCAACAGAGTAGGGGCGTTCAAGTCAGCCATGGCTGATAAATCAAAACTTCCAAAATTGCTTGTCGTGGAAGACGACAAAGGCCTGCAAAAGCAGCTCAAATGGAGCTACGAAGACTACGAGGTCGTCATTGCAGAAGACCGCCAAAGCGCCATCGCAGCGGTCCGCTTGCATGAGCCGCAAGTCGTAACACTGGATCTTGGTTTGCCACCGGACCCCGATGGCACAACAGAAGGCTTCGCCATTTTGCAAGAAATCCTGCGGCTTGCGCCCAAGACGAAGGTTATTGTTGCGTCCGGCCATGGGGAGCGGTCTTCCGCGCTGCGGGCTGTTGCCTCGGGGGCTTATGATTTCTACCAAAAGCCGGTCGATATCGACGAGCTTGGCCTAATCGTCCGCCGAGCCTACCAGCTGCGTGAGATTGAGCTGGAAAATGAGCGGCTTAGCGCCACCAAGGGCGAAAGTGCGCTGG
>ERZ1740067.1308-NODE-1308-length-17407-cov-11.544663_pt1 | contig 17407 bp, 15 predicted proteins | sample MGYA00581736_ERZ1740067 | MGnify/ENA primary metagenome ERZ1740067 (study PRJEB43018, sample SAMN04849236) | marine metagenome | isolation source: floating plastic debris | place: Pacific Ocean | collected 2008-08-27 | study: EMG produced TPA metagenomics... | reverse complement strand
CTGTATAACCTCATTTTTGATTCTAGCGCTCTAATTTCCGATAAGGTCTAATGAACCACACAACAGCAAATCATCCGACAAGGAATCACCCAACAATGACGCTAAGGCACTGTTAGAGATTCTCTCTGACCCCGAAGAAAAGCGCCGTACGGGCGTAAAGTGGATTGTCTTTTCAGGATTGTTTTTAACCATAGGAATAGCCGGATGGGTGGGCTATCGTAAGTATTTGACGCCACCGCTTGAGCCGATTTCAGTCGGCACTACACCAGTTGAAATCGGCTCGCTCGAAATCACCGTCACCGAATCCGGCACGGTTGAACTAAACGAGCAACAAACCTTCAAGTCTCCTAGCGACGTCACCGTAGAATCTGTACAGGTAGAAGAACGGCAGCGGGTTGCTGCTGGCACAGTACTATTGGAATTGCGCGATCGCGGCCTACAGAGAGACCTCAATAATCAACAGGTTGAAAACCAAAAGCTAGATAACCTGCTCGCCCGCAAGCTAGAAGTCCTGCAAGAGCGCCAGGACAAACTACAGCTAGCCCAAGATCGCTTCGTCGATTCGCAGTCACTCTTCGATCGCGGCTTTATTTCTGAAGATGCCTACCGGCAAGATCAGCAGAGTGTTGACGATGCGCTTTCAGCGATTAAAGACGCTGAGGTGGAGCTGACTAACGCCAAGCTAGATATTGAAAATAATCAGCTCACCTTACAAAATACGCTCACCCAGCTTTCAGACAATCAAATCGTCGCGCCCATTGACGCGGTGGTGCTAGATATCAGCGTCCAGCCCGGTGATGGCGTCACTCAAGGCGGAGAGCTATTGACCATTGGCGACCCATTTAAAGAAACCGTGCGCCTACAGCTCACCACGCTCAACGCCGCCAAAGTCGACGTCAATATGCCTGTAGAAGTCAGCATGATTGGCCCAGATGCGCAGATTTTTCTGGGTCGCATCACCCGCGTATCACCCCAGGTAAACTCGCAAGATAATAGCAGCGGTAGAGGTGGTGAGCAGTCGGGCACCGTTGAAGCAGAGGCGATTTTGAACGAGCCCAGTGACGGCAGCTTAATTCCGGGGAGCGTGGTGAGTGTAGAAGTAATTCTGGACCAGCGGCAGTCGGTGGTGGTGGTGCCCTTAACCGCGATTCAGTCCGAGGGCGATCGCCAGTTTGTATGGGTAAAAGATGCTGAAAATCAGGCACAACAGAAAACTGTTACCGTAGGCCTAAAAAATCTCCAGTCTGCTGAAATTACCTCTGGCCTGAGAGTAGGCGATGAAATTGTCCCAGCCCTACCGCCCGGCCTGGAGCTTACCGCTGGGATGCCGCTGGCAGACGCGCCTGCGCTCCCTGCCGATTTTGTTGCACCACCAGGATTTTGATGATGGCGCTTTCCCCACTAGATTTGTTTTTGATGACTTTCCGAGAGCTGAAAGGCAACTGGGTGCGCTCTGGACTGACGGCGCTGGGTATTTTTATGGGCGTGGCAGCTGTGAGTGCCACGCTAAATATCAGCGCGATTAGCAACGCTCAAATCCAGGAAAAGCTAGAAGCCCGAGACAATCCTTTTTTGAGTCTCTACATTTATCCATCCAGCAGAGTCTCCTTTTCTGAAATTCCGAGCATCAACACAGAAGACATCACAGCGCTAGAGCAAAACGTATCTGGCATCAGTAGCATCAGCACTGTCAGCTCGATATATGCCTCTTCTATTCGGTATCAGGGCCAGACGGTGACTGAGGCGAGAGTAGCCGGCGTCTCGGAAAATTATCAGCAAACGACAGGACGCAAAATTTTTCAGGGGCGTTTTTTTGAACCCGCTGATTTCGACCAGTACAAGCCCGTTGCGATTGTGGATGAAACCCTGGGCGAGCAGCTTTTTCAGGGCGAAGACCCCATAGGAAAAGGCATCTACGCCGGGGGCACTCGCTTTACCGTTGTGGGCATTACAGAAACCAAACAGCAATACGCCGACCAGCAGCCCACAGGAGAACTCTGGGTCACTCAAAACTACGGTAATGCCCTATCCGGCGGTTTCTCTTTTGCGCAGACGCTGGTCTCTCTCAACAACCTAGAAGACTATGAGGCGGTACAAACAGAGATAGAAGCGGTGCTAACAGGGCGATATCCTAACTTTGAGGTGGGTTCCTATGGCAATGTTGAAGATCTGTATTTGGAGCAGCAGCAGCAGCGAACGTCTTCGATTATTCTCAATATTGTGGGGCTCATTGCACTGATTATTGGTGGGGTGGGCATTGCGAATATTACGGTGGCTTCGGTGGTGGAGCGTACGCGAGAAATCGGCCTGAGGCGGGCAGTTGGGGCAACTGATATGGAGGTGATTTTGCAGTTTGTGCTGGAGGTGACGCTGCTGAGTGCGGTGGGGGGTATAGCTGCGATCGCCTCTATCCATTTCCTCAGCAAAATAGCCACCACCACCCTATTTGTGTCCCCATACACCTTTCAGCTCCGCGACGCGGCTATTTCTATGGGCGCATCGCTGGTAGTTGGCATCGGCGCTAGCCTGCTACCCGCTCTACGGGTAACGCGTATTGATGTAGTGCAGGCGCTACGAGGAGAGTAGTTGTTGTTCCGTATGCTTTATCAGTGTGCTTCAGAGGAGATCGATTGTGATGAATTTGGTTGAAAAACTCAGCTTGCAGACGGTGACCTTTTGCCTCATCTTCGGTTCAGGCACAGCTGCCCTGGCATCTGACGAAAGGCTCCCTGTCCTAGCTCCAGCTTCTCCGGGCCCAACGGAAGAGACCCTGCGGGAAGAAGATCTGCCTGAAGAAAATTCAATCGAAGAAAATTCAATCGAAGAAGATCTACCCGAAGAGATGCCAACCGAAGAGATGCCAACACTTGAGCGGGAACTTCCAACCTCAACGCCTGGCACTTCTGAACGCATCCAACTCAATTTACCTGACCTAATCAACGTTGTTATCCAAGGCAATCGCGAGCTTAAAAACGCTGTGCTTGAGCGCGTTGTGCAGCAACAAACTTTAGTGCAAGCAGAGAGCGCATTTTCACCTCAGCTCACACCCAGCCTTTCCATTCGTGCTGACAGAACGCTATCGAACTCAGACTCGTCTGCGAGTAATAACAATTTTCCCGGTGGCGATGGCGGCGATCGCACCGACTTTAGTGAGGACTTAGAAGTCACCTCAACCCTGGCGACCCCTCTCGGCACACAAATAGAAGTCTCTTTAGCACCTACTGATGAGTTTTCACGCGTTAATCTCACAGTTAACCAGCCCCTGCTACGCGGCGCAGGCCAGGCCATAAACCGTGCCCCTATTCAGCAGGCTCGCATTGTAGATGACAACAACGTACTCGCCCTACGGCAGCAGGTCATTGACACCATTACCAACAGCGTTACGCAATACACCACTTTGGTTCAAGCGCAGGAAGCTGTGGTGATTCAGGCCCAGGCACTAGAACGTAGACGTCAGCAATCTGAAATTGTGACTGCGCTAGTAGAAGCGGGCAGGCAGGCCAGGGTCGATTTGGTGAACTCGGCGCGCTCCATTGCTGAAGCTGAACTGAGCCTGCAAGCAAGGCAAAATGAGCTAGCGCAGGCAAATACAGACTTATTGAATTTAATCGGTAGCGAAGCGACCTATCAGTTTGTGGTTCCTGATAATGTGATCGCTCAACTATTTGAGCAGGCCGTTCGCCGAGCCGATGGATTCCAGCAAGACCGGCTAATTGAAATGGCCTATCAGCTACGACCAGACTATCAGCAGGCGATCGCCAGCCTCGAAATAGAAGATTTAAGCCTGCTATTAGCAAGAGACAACAGACGCTGGAACCTAGACTGGCAAAACACCGCACGAATCGGCGACGATACCACCCAGCTCAGCACGGGCCTTGAGCTCAGCCGAACCTTCGGCAACGAAAGCCTCCGCACCGCCGTTACCCGCAGCCAAACCAGCCTTCTACAGCAGCAAAACACCATAGATCAGCTGACAGAAACCATCCGCAACCAAGTCACCGACCGCCTGCGCGACGTCGGCTCAGAACTGGCCCAAGTAGAAGCCGCACAGCGAGCCACCGAAGCCGCGCAGCTCCAGCTTCAAGTCACACAAGAAAAGTTCAAACTCGGCAGAGATAACACCACCCTGTTCGATATTACGCAGCAAGAAGAAAACCTCGTGACAGCTCAAAACGCAGAACTACAAGCACGCATTAGCGTACTCAACAGCATCGCCGAACTCGAACAGGCGGTAGGCATCACGATAGATACGTGGCAGCCGCTGGTAGATTTTGGTCCGGTACTAGCAGAGGAAGAGTCTTAGAACGCCGTCAACCAAGCTTGCAATGCGCCTCACCGCCTAGCTCAATCCAGCCATGAATCAATCCAGAAGTGGATTGTGCGGCCCCACAAAGCCCATCTTTGTCAATCACAATCACACCGCCGTCGCCATTCACTTTGTCTACTAGAAACTGAACCCCAGCAGCGGCAGCACCTTGAGCATCTAACCCTTTAAATAGAACAAAGTCCGAGACTGTTTTAGAAAACACCGTGCGCAAAAACTGTTCTCCATACCCCGTCGCCGACACCGCGCAGGTGTCATTATCAGCAAACACACCAGCTCCCACCACAGGCGTATCGCCCACTCGGCCCCAACGCTTATTCACTAGACCGCCCGTAGAAGTCGCAGCCGCTAGGTTCCCATGAATATCCCGGCAGGCAGCGCCAACCGTTCCTAGCTTTTGCGCCATCTGTTCTTTAGAGTGTTCTTTAGCTCGATCTCTTTTATCTGCTGTATCCGCCTTCTCATGGTCCAGCATCATCCGCCCAGCGGCCTTCGCCTCTTTCAGCTGTTCAATTCTATGCGGCACAATAAAGTACTCATCAGCTCGCAGCTCAGCCTTGCACACCTTGGCAAATTCCAACGCGCCAGCAGCAGCTAGCATCACGTGGTCGCCCTGTTCCAACACTTGGCGAGCCAAAGAAATAGGATTCTTGACGCTTTTCACGCAGGTGACGGCCCCAGCACGAATATCCGCCCCATTCATAATCGCCGCGTCCATCTCTACTTGCCCATTTTCATTGAGCACAGAGCCTTTGCCTGCGTTGTATAGCGGATTGTTTTCCAGCAGGTTCACGCAGTGTTCAACCACATTGAGCGCACTTTCTCCTTTCTCTAGGAGATCGCGTCCAGCGGCCAGTATTTCTAAAACGCTAGCTTCAAATTCTGTTGCATCGGCCTCGTATTTAAGGTCTTCGAGCGCACCAGCGCCGCCGTGAATGATTAGAGAGTAGGGCAAGGTCATCTTGTTTTTTGAGCGTTAGGAATTTGGATTGAGTTCTTCTAAAATTGTGAAGCGAACGTGGTTAATCGCCAAGTCACCTAAAGAGAGATGTTCAGGTTTGTTGTCAGCTTTCATCTTTTCAAAAGAAATGCCTTTACCAATTTCGGTGTGGTACCAGGCCAAGCCCATAAAAAAGCGCTGCGGATAAGGCCCCCGATCAATCACGTCGTCCACGTTTGACTCCATGGGCAGCCAACCTGTTCCCGGCACATAAAACTCCAGCCACACGTGGTTGAAGTCGGGCTCTAGGGGCAGATCTTTCTGCTCTGGCGTGGCTGGACACTTATAGCGGCCAATGGTGCGGCAGGCAATGCCATTGAGCCGCGCTAGGGCCAACAGCACACCGACATATTCTCCACAGGAGCCTACACCGCGATCAAGCGCGACGTCAGGCGTATCGATTTTAGGCTGAATGCCGTAGGAAAGCTGGTCGTAAACATAGTTGCGAATGCGCAACATTTTTCGCAGGACATTGGTCTCACTGCCCGCAGCAGCTTTTGCAGCCTCGCGGATAATCTCGGTATCCATTGCTAGCTCATCGTCATCGACGAGATATTTTGTCTGGAATTCGGCAGACAGTGGCGGCGCATCTTCTACCGCTGGAGGCGTCAAAAAGTATTTGAGGCCATACATTTCTACCGTCGCCTTCCAGCCAATAAGCCCGGCTTGATTGGGTTGTAGCTTGCCTACCTTGAAAACGGCAACGCGCTGTCCGTCCTGAACTTCCTCGGTGAAGGGATGGCCAATTGGCTCTACGTGGCGCACCTTTTGGCGCAGCGTATCGGAAGGGAGGGCAATGCGCCATTCCACATTGTCTAGCGGGACGGCTTCGAGCGGTAGCAGCTCTTCTACATAGGAGATTTCGACCAGAAAACCGTTCGAGAGGGTGTAGGGCTGATCGGTCGGCTGCTGGAAATAAAGGGGGTGGATGAAGGTGCGATCGCGAAACGTTAGCTGATAGGGCGAATCTGCATTGGGGTCATCGCGAATGTAGGCTTCTTCGTAGGCGTAGGAGACATAGCAAGTAGGTGAGTTACCTTCGCCCGCCTCATGAAATGCGATCGCAGTGGGCGAGGTAAATGGCGTGAGCACACTCAGCTGAATCTCACCGGTTTCTTTATCGAGACGATAGACAGTTTGCTCAGTGCGATCGCACACCCACAGCCCATCTGCTCGCACCGTCAAATTCTCTCGACCAATCCCTGGCTGCGGCAGCTTACCAATCAGGCTACCGCTTTCACGGCCATACACATATATGTAGCCCGCCTTCTCGCAGGTCACGTATACCTTGTCTTCCCAGACGGCAACACCATTCGCGTCGTAGGGCAGCTCAGCGAACACCGTCGCTACCGAAAAAGCAGTGTCACAGCAAAAAACATACCGATCGCGCACGGCCCACAGGGTATCCTGCCAGATGGCCAACCCAGAAGAGCCTACCCAATTTTCGATCGCATGAGGGTTAAGAATCGTCGTGGCATCCGTCTCAGGAATCACTTCTACGACATAGCCTCTCACCGTGTCGACGGCCAGCAATCGCCCTCCATCAGTTGCCAAGCCAGAGAGCTTGTAAACCCCAATAGGCCGAACAGTCTTGGGTCGAACAGTTATTGGCCGAACAGCAGAAGGCTGCAGACTTCCTGACGATTGCGCAGAGGCGCTGCGCTGACGCTTTGATGACACCTGCTCAGAGTTAGCCATAGAGAATCAGATATCAGAGAACTTAGCATGGGCAGTAGATACCAATAGCGTACAAGGCATTCACGCCGGTTTATCGCTTCGGCTTCAGGAATTATCAACGAATTATCAACGAACAGCCAATGAACGGCCCAATGAACGGCCGAACGAGATAGGCGAAACACAAAGCGCTAAGCCCTGAAGGACATCGAAAAAGACACCGAAAAGGACATTGAGAGAAGCACAATATTTCAGGGCGCTTTATCCCTATAATTGATCCAGGTTACGCATTGCAAGCGCTTTCAAAAGCCCCGAAAACGCCTCCTACAATACGCGATGTTTTCTATAACACCCGCTCTCTAAATACCTAGAGACATTCTCTAGGAACTTTTTGCCCCATGAAGATAGTTTATGACTCAGATAAGGATATCTTACAGATCTCTTTTCACTCTAGAACTGTTGAAGAAACTACTCAAATAGCGCCGGGTCTTGTTTTGGACTATGACGAGGATGGGAAAGTAATTGGGCTAGAGCTCAGAAGCGCATCGAAAAAGGTAGACAACCCCTACGAAATGCACTACCTAATTGACAAAGCCAATGACAACAAACCCGTCGCAAAAGTCGTTGAGTAGCCGCTGTTTTCGATAACTTAGGACAAAAAAACTTATGGCAAAAAGGTAGAGCGCGGAAAAGCTTCTTGTTGTAAGCCTTTCTGCGCTCTACTTTTTAACGGGTTGTTTAATGGATATTGCTCGGTAAGGCGCTCGCGACACACATCGACATGTACTGAGGTAAACCGCGAGCGTGTCAATTCAGTAGTGCAATAGCCCGCTTGCCCAACACAAGGGCGCTATTGATACCGCTATTGCACTGCTTTGCTTAGTCATTCAGCCAAGACTCTTGGCCAATAAGGTCGCAGACAGAATCTCGTAGCAGATACTCGTTCTGAGTCAGCAGGTGCTCAACCTCCTGCCAGGCTTCGTCATCAAAGTGCCTAGAAAGGCTAAATAGCTGAGTCTTTTTGCTCAGCACACCTTTGCCGACTAGGGCCTGTACTTCATCTCTAACGGTATTGATAGAATATCGGCGTCGTGTTTGAAGCATAGCGGATGTCCTCAAAGACATGAATGTAGAGAAAGGGAAACGAATCAAGCAAGTGATAATCTCTACACGATAGCGCTCTATGAATAAAAAAGCGTTCAGTAGAAATTAGATATCTAGATACTTTTAAGGTTGAACGAGTGTCCGTCAAAACACCATGGGTATAAATATCTTAAATACGCCGCGATCCCAGCATTTATCGCTAGAAACCACGAGAGTAAAACAACTTACCTTGTTGACTTTCAGAATGTTTTAATAGTCTCTTAACGTTGGGGGATGCGCTTGAACGTGACCTACAAGAAGAGAGTAACCAGTAGCTTATCTATAGAGAACTCCCTAATAAATAACAGAAGTTCAAAGAGATATAAAATACAACCTGCTGAGTGAAACCGCTACATATGCAGTTAAACCAACTAGGTGTAATTCCTTAGTTATAACGGTATTGTACAGCACAGTTTTATCGCATAACAGCTCTATAGTTACCATTCCATGACATTATGAGGAGTGGTGTCAGCTTATGGAAGGAAACGCTTAAAAGTATTGACTGGCATGTGTCTGTAGGCATTTGTAATACTTACAGGCTGGGCCGCCGGGTGAAGCGAAATCCTTAAGAAAATTTGTAATTAAAAATAGCTAGAAACAGCATCCAAAATATTGTCGTGAAACCGACATAACCCCGACAAGAAAAATTAAATACCGATCAACTTTGTCTGTAGGCTGACAGTAGTGGGCGGCAGAGACTTAAAAAGGTCTCTGCCGACTTACTCTTTAGATAAGTATTTTGACTGAGGCAACCTCTCTTTCCCCTCCTGCTTTATTTTTTGCCTATTTCTGAAAAAAGAGATGAAGCGAGCCCCCATACCGAATAATCTGATGAGATGCCAACAACTGCCCTACCGGAGAATGTTTTGATGACTGCTGATGTGAAGATTTTGATGTGCGCGCCTCATCACTACGATGTGGACTATGTAATTAATCCTTGGATGGAAGGCAACATTCACCGCTCATCGCGCGATTTGGCCGAAGAACAGTGGGGCAAGCTACACAAAGTACTCAAGGAATACGCCACGGTAGAGCTGGTGCCGCCAGAGAAAGGCTGGCCCGATATGGTCTTTACTGCCAACGCGGGGCTTGTACTCGGCGATCAGGTCGTATTGAGTCGTTTTTTCCATCCGGAGCGCCAGGGCGAAGAACCCTACTTTCAAAAGTGGTTTGAAGACAATGGCTACACGGTGCATGTGCTGCCTGAAGGTCTACCATTTGAGGGCGCAGGCGATGCTCTATTTGACCGGGCTGGGGGCTGGCTATGGGCAGGTTACGGCTTTCGCTCTGAGCTAGATTCTCATCCCCTGCTGGCTGAATGGCTAGATGTAGAGGTGCTGTCACTGCGCCTAGTGGACGGTCGCTTTTACCATTTGGATACTTGCTTTTGCCCACTCACCGATGGCTATGTCCTCTATTATCCAGCGGCGTTTGATGACTACTCCAATCGATTGATTGAGATGCGTGTGCCCGCCGACAAGCGCATTGCCATTGATGAGGTAGATGCGATTACCTTTTCCTGCAATACCGTGAACGTGGGCCAAACAGTGGTGATGAATAAGGCGAGCGATCGCCTAAAGAAGAAGCTAGCAGACTGCGGCTTTGACGTGGTAGAAACGCCACTGACCGAGTTCTTGAAAGCGGGCGGAGCGGCTAAGTGTCTCACGCTAAAAATGACAGAGCCCAAGCAAAAAACACCTCAGGCATCGAGCCTTCAGAGCCGGGTGATTCATCTAGAAGGGCACCTGCTCGATTCTGGCCTAGTCAACCAGGCGCTCGACACGATTGTGAGCGGCGGCGGCAGCTTTCAGGTGCTGAACTTTGAGCTGGGCAAACAGAGGCTAGACCGTTCGATCGCCGATGTTAAGGTCTCTGCGCCTGATGCCTCTGTCATGGATGACATCATGGGTCAGCTGATTGATTTGGGCGCGGTCAGCCTACCGAAAGAATCTACCGCAGCTCAGCTGGAAGCCGTTGTGCAAGACGGTGTGGCACCGGATGATTTTTATGTCACCACTATCTACCCCACAGAAGTACTGATTGGCGATCATTGGTTTAGGGTGCAGGGCCAGCGAATGGACGGCGCGATCGCTATTACCCGAGAAAACGGTAAGCCGCTTGCCCGCTGCAAACTCTTGAGAGATTTAGTCGAAGGCGAAGAAGTTGTCGTTGGCAGCAAAGGCATTCACACCATTCGTAAGCCAACTTCCCTCAAAAAGAAAAAGACTGATGAATTTAGCTTCATGGGCGCAGGGGTTTCGAGCGAGCGCCGAGTAGAGCTGGTAGTAGAACAGATTGCCTGGGACTTGCGGCAAATTCGAGATCGCGGTGGCAAGGTTGTGGTCACAGCGGGCCCGGTGGTGATTCATACCGGGGGCAGTGAGCATTTGAAAAAGCTGATCAATGGAGGATATGTGCATGCGCTGCTGGGGGGAAATGCGATCGCAGTGCACGATATTGAACAATCGATGATGGGCACCTCTCTGGGTATGGATATGAAGCGAGGCATCTCGGTTCATGGGGGCCATCGCCACCATCTCAAGGCCATCAACACCGTACGCCGTCACGGCAGCATCGCCAAAACCGTAGAAAGCGGCGAGCTTACCAGCGGCGTGATGTATGAATGCGTGAAAAACAACGTACCCTTCTCGTTGGCTGGATCTATTCGCGATGATGGCCCCTTGCCCGATACCCATATGGATTTGATTGAGGCGCAGGCCGACTATGCTCGGTTGATTGAAGGCGCAGATATGATCCTGATGCTCTCGACGATGCTGCACTCTATTGGGGTTGGGAATATGACGCCAGCCGGGGTGAAGATGGTGTGTGTGGATATTAACCCTGCGGTGGTGACTAAGTTGAGCGATCGCGGCTCGGTAGAGTCAACAGGCGTGGTTACCGATGTTGGATTGTTCCTCAGCTTGCTAGTGCAACAGCTGGGCAAGCTGACTGGGCAATACGCTGAGGTCGAATCTATTCGATAGGTTCAATTCTCACGATGAGAGAGCCCTGTCCAATCTGTTGATTGTTGGACAGGGCTCTCTCTTTTAATACAATGTTTCTCTTTTAATACAATGAGAGTAAGCTTTTAGTCAGCAAACAGATGCGTCGGCAATCCGTCAATACTCATCTGATTCTTTTTGCGCTGATAGTCTTCAAGCGCCGCAGGCCCTTTCTTATTTGCCCACTGATTTAGCGCTTCGCGATCGCCTTGATAATCCAGCAGCGGCACCCCCATTCCACAAGACGTCTGCACCAGATCAACAGAAAGATCAAACAGCTGCCGAGTCCCTGGGAGCAGCGAAAAATGACCGGCCAGCTCATCCCACGCCGCATCACGTGGATACACAGCCTTGGCACTGCCATACAGTCGCAAAATCATCGGCGATGAGTCAAACGCGCAAAACATCACTGTCATCCGATTGATCGCGGCAATGTGAGCCGCCGTCTCATTGCCGCTGCCTGTCACGCTTAGCCATACCGCCCGGTTCGGCCCAAGCACCCGAAACGAATCCATGCCTTTAGGCGACACATTCACCCTGCCCTCAGCAGCAGCCGTTCCCACAAAGAAGACTTTCTGCTGTTCGATAAACGATTGCAGCTGCGGAGTAATTTGCGGGTACTGTTTTGCCATGAGAGCGTCTCAGATACAGGCGTGTACATGTAAGCATTAAAGAAACAACAACTCTAAAATGCATCGGGGATAAAGTTCTGTTCACTCAGCGGTGGCCGCTCATAGTCAATATTCTTTTGACGTTTGGGTAGCTTCAGCGGTGGCGGTGTGAGGTCTTCATATTCAATCTGGCTTAGCAGATGGCTAATGCAGTTGAGCCGAGCGCGCTTCTTATCGTCGGCTTCTACCACATGCCAAGGAGATCGCATTGTATCGGTCGAGGCAAACATATCGTCTTTAGCTCTAGAATAAGCCACCCAGCGGGCGCGCGCTTCGAGGTCCATCGGGCTGAGCTTCCAGCGCTTTGTGGGGTCGTTCAGCCGGTCTTGAAAGCGTTCCTCCTGCTCTTCGTCACTCACCGAGAACCAATATTTCACCAGGATAATGCCAGCCCGCTGAAGCATATGCTCAAACTCAGGGCAAGAGCGCAAAAACTCCACATACTCCTGCTGGCTGCAAAATCCCATCACCCGCTCCACGCCAGCCCGGTTGTACCAGCTACGGTCGAACAGGGCGATTTCTCCAGCAGACGGCAGCTGGGCCACATAGCGCTGAAAGTACCACTGACCTTTCTCTTTTTCAGTTGGCGCAGCTAGGGCAACGACCTTGCAGAGCCTTGGGTTCAGGCACTGCGAAATTCGCTTAATAGCACCGCCCTTACCGGCCGCATCGCGACCTTCAAACAAAACAACAACCTTGAGCCCTTTCTCTTTTACCCAGTACTGAAGCTTCACCAGCTCTATTTGCAGGCGGCGAAGTTCTTTCTCGTATACCTTTTTGCTCAGCTTTTCAGACTTTTTCGCCGTTTTTTTCGCCGCTTTCTTTTTGGCCTTTTTCGCCGCTTTTTTAATCGCTTTTTCCTTTTTACCCTTTACCGCTTTCTCAGCATTTGCCTTTCCACTTTTCGCCTCATCTGTCGTTTTCACACCTGTTGTCTTGGTAAAGGAAGCCACGCCGTTGCCTACCGCAGTCGGTACGGATACGTCAGATTTCTTCTTTGTCATAATAGGTTGTGCTGTGCTGGTAAAACGTCATGATCACGGTGAAAAGTTGAATTGATTTTGGTCGAATTAATTTTGGTATACGTTCCAGATTAGAAGATGTTACCAAGTGCACGCTGCTTCTTTAACGCGTCTTAATGATCTGCGTCACATCAAATACGATATGCCGAGCGCGATATGATGGACGGGTCAATTTTGTAGGGCATGTCACCTCATGAAGGTAGGAATATTAGGCACGGGGCTGATGGGTGCGCCCATGGCGCTTCAGCTGCAAAAAAGCGACTTCGAGGTGGTTGCCTGGAACCGTACGTCCGACAAGCTAAAGCCTTTGGCAGATGCAGGTATTCAGACGGTAGGGTCGGCGGAGAGTGCGATCGCAGCCGCAGATATCACCCTCACCCTACTCAGTGACGCTGCCGCCATTGAATCTGTCATCCTCGCCAATCCCAAAGCCCTCGCCGAAAAAACTATCCTGCAAATGGGCACCATCGCCCCCGGAGAAAGCCGGAAAATTCAGAAAAAGGTAGAAGCCGCAGGCGGGCAATACTTTGAAGCACCCGTGCTAGGCAGCATTCCCCAGGTAAAAACCAGCACCCTCATCGTCATGGTCGGCGCGACGCCTGAACAGTTTGAAAAATGGTCACCGCTGCTGGTGTGCTTTGGTCCGCAGCCGCAGCTAATGGGGCCCGTCGGCTCAGCAGCGGCTACTAAGCTAGCGATGAATCAGCTGATCGGTAGCCTCACCGCAGGCTTTTCTATGAGCTTGGGCCTAGCGCAAAGAGAAGGGCTAGACATAGAGCAGTTCATGAATATTGTGAGGGACAGCGCGCTGTATGCACCGACCTTTGATAAAAAATTGGAGCGAATGAGCGATCGCAACTTCGCTAACCCCAACTTCCCCACCAAGCACCTGCTCAAAGATATGAACCTATTCGTACAGGCCGCCCGCGAGCAAGGCATTGACGCCACCGTTGCAGCAGGCGTCAGCCAAATGGCCGCCAAAGCCATGCATCAGGGCCTCGCCGACGAAGATTACTCAGCGATTTTTAATGCGGTAAATCCAGCAGAGCAGTAGTATTTCGGTTTCGGTTCACATTGCCAATTCACATTGCCAATTCAAACTGCCAAGTTCAGACTGCCAATTCAAACTGCCAATTCAAACTGCCAATTCAAACTGTTATCGTAGCGAGGAAACAATATGAGACGTTCCGCATCCGCCAAGCTGTGGTTATTTCAAGTGTTGAGTTTGGGTGGCGCGCTGACGATTTTGGCGACTGCCGTCATCACAGGCGTTCGTGGACAAGAAGAGCCACCTGACGTCGTCGCTGATGGCGTTGTGGTGAAGCAGAGCCCTTACAGCGTGGAAGAAACCGAATCGCGATTCATCGCCATCTTAGAAGAGAAAGAACTCAACATTTTCGCTACCGTAGACCACGCAGAAAATGCAACAAACGCTGAGCTAGAACTACGGCCTACTAGAGTCGTCATGTTTGGCAATCCTAAGCTCGGTACACCGCTCATGCAGTGCGCTCAAAGCATCGCCATTGACCTACCGCAGAAAATGCTCATTTGGGAAGACGAAGCAGGCGATACAAAGATCGCTTACAACGATCCGCAGTACTTGGCTGAGCGACATGGCTTAGGAGAGTGTGAAAGTGAAACCATCGAGAAGATTTCGGGGGCGTTGGATCAGCTTTCTGGAGGTGCGATCGCGCCATAAAGAAATTGATAAAGACAGTGCCCCAACCAAACAAGTAGCGTCTTTCGCATCTTTTTACGATCAGCAAATTATTGCATCAGCGTTTTAACAGCAATCATTCCCAGCCAATAATGACAAGCCGCCAAGAAATCCTCGAAGAAATTACGGATATTACTTTACGTGAGTGAAGCAAAGACACAGTGGTTTATACCAGCTCTTGCTCGAATAGATTATTTGCGATCACTCGTCAGTTGTGTTCAGGCTTTTGACACCTAGCTGCTTTAGAATTTGCAGGACAGAATACAGCTCGTTATCAGGATTAATCAGTGAAAATAGTTTTGAGTTGGCATATTGAGGCGTAGGCTGATGCGAGACTTTCAAAAACAAGAATTCGCTGCCATTAGCAATCATGCCATAAGTCGGCTGACTCGTATCTGGGTTGCTTAGCATATACGACAATGCCTGTGGAATTGCTCTAGTGACGGCAAAATCGCTTCGCTTTGATTCAATCACGAGCAGCCATAGTTTCTGCTGCAGCTCCAGCACATCTATGCGGCCTCGAATAACAATGCCATCATCCTGCATTTGGATTTGAGTGCCTTTTTCGGTTTCTATCCGAAAAGGCTTGTGGTAAAAGCCACTTAGATCCAACAGTGGAGCAAGCACAACCATCTTTACGGTGTTCTCCAACATTGGAGGGTCTTCCATCAGCTCTAAGAAGTTGAATTTTACCCGGTCCAATAAATGACGTTCCAATTCGCTAGGCTGCGCTAAACCATTGTCCCACTCGGTGAAAAAATCCGATTGCTGAGAAAAGGTCAAGCCAAACGACTGTTTGAGTTCTCGAAGGGTTACCTCAGTCGCCGGTTTAGCTTGTACCATTTTAATACTTTGCTGCTTTTGAGAGAGTAAAGAACGACTTGAACCACTCGTTGACACGCGGCTCAAGTATTCTAGCTCATACGCCCTACGAATTTCTTCTTAAGCAGTCAGCGCAGGTTGTTTTACGGCTGTCGCTTTCTCCGAATCGGCTATGGTTACCACATCCTTTGCATTACCAAAGCGGCGATCGCGCCCTTGAAATGTCGTCAGCGCTCGGTGAAACTCAGCCCGGTCAAAGTCTGGCCAGAACACATCGGTAAAGTACATTTCGGTGTAGGCCAGCTGCCATAGCAAGAAATTACTCAAGCGCTGCTCACCGCTTGTGCGAATCAACAAATCAGGATCGCAGCCTGCCGTATACAGATGCTGGCTAATCAGCTCTTCGTTCACATCACCCGAGGCAATCTCTCCTTTTTCCACTTTGACCGCAACCTGCTGACAAGCTTGAACAATCTCATTCCGACTCCCGTAATTAATCGCCACGTTGAAGTCTACAGCTGTGTTGTTCGCAGTCTCCGCCATCGCTCTGTCAATCTCTCTTTGCAGGCTAGGCGACAGCGCTGACAAATCTCCCAAAAATCGAATCCGTACGCCCTCTTTGTGCATTTCCTTCAGCTCTCGGCGCAGCATTTTTTCAAAGAGCACCATCAGAAAATCCACCTCAGACGTCGGTCTACGCCAGTTTTCGGTGGAAAAAGCATAGGCAGTAAGTGCACCAATTCCCCAATCTTTGCAGCAGCGCAACAAATCTTTTAGCGTTTTGGCACCTTGTCGGTGACCGGCCACCCGTGGCAGACCTCTTTGATTCGCCCAGCGGCCATTGCCATCCATGATGACAGCGACGTGTTTTGGCAAAGCTTGAGGATTGAGGTCAGCAGGAAGAGTGACGTAGTTCATAGGAGTGAGGGAAGAAAGGGAGAAAAGGAAAAAGGCAGCTTCGGGAGGAATAGCGTGTCGTCTATGTTAACGGTCTATCTGTGTTAGCGCTCTGGTGTTAACGCTCTATATGAACGCTCAATCTAATATCAATAATTCCCGAAGCCTTGAGGGGGTCAATCGGTAGTTCCACTGCAAAAGTTGATGCATGGTACGTCCCACCGCATAAGACCAGCAGGTGGGGTAGGCAGCAAGCCACTGGTCATATGGGCTGACTCGGCGAAGGTTGGCTGTGGTGTGGCGGAGGCTAGATTGAATGGCAGGGTAGCGCCACTTCGACTGAAGTGCACCTAGAGTGATGGCATCGCAGAAGAAGGGCGAGTCGGGATGGTGATATTTACCGGTGACCCAGCAAAGGGTGAGAGATTGTAAGGAGAAATAGAGAGGGTGGGTGGCAGTAAGCGATAGGGCGAGAGAGGGCGCAGAAGTGAGAGACTGTTGCCAAATGAGGGAGCAGGTTTCGCTATAGGTTGCAGCTAACTTTTGGATAGTCAGGTCTTGAAAGGGTGTCGATACGTCATGAACAGGATGATGAGGGGAATGATCTACAGGCTGAAGCGAGGTGAGGAGCGAATCGAGAAAAGTAGGGGAGAGATAGGCTTGGACACAGCTGTCGATACGGTCGGTGAGCTGAGCAATAGAAAGCTTTGATGGAGATGAGACAAAATCAGGGGTGATAGGCAAATAGGTAGTGGACATCGCAGGCGCGCTGAACTGACCTTGGATAGGCTGAGTGCCAATCGGCTGGGCCAGAGTAGCTGAAGTGATAGACATGACGGTTAGCCTCTGCTGGCAGTTATTTCTTTGTTATTTTTTTGGGTTAGCTCCTTTGGCTAGTCTCTAAAGGCTACGAGCTAGGCGTAACAGGCGTCAGTCGGGAAAGGTCGGGGAAGGTCGGGCAATTGAATGCAGGCGGGTCAGTAGAGGCATGAAATTAGGGCCTGAAACGAAGGCAGGGTAAAGAATGAAGCTTCTATGAGGGAGGGGAAATGGTGCGCTGGGCGTTCGGAACTTATGGCAGACAGCTGGTAGTCTACTTTTCAAGCGAGAGAGAAGGCTATGGGGATTGAGAGCG
>ERZ1740067.1306-NODE-1306-length-17423-cov-19.354675_pt1 | contig 17423 bp, 13 predicted proteins | sample MGYA00581736_ERZ1740067 | MGnify/ENA primary metagenome ERZ1740067 (study PRJEB43018, sample SAMN04849236) | marine metagenome | isolation source: floating plastic debris | place: Pacific Ocean | collected 2008-08-27 | study: EMG produced TPA metagenomics... | reverse complement strand
TTTCGACAATCTCCACCAGCCGTCCGTCTGGGGAGGTGCCGCTCACCACATAGCCAGTTTCTAAAAACAGATTGCGATAGGCATTATTAAACTCGTAGCGATGGCGATGGCGTTCGTAGATGACCGGCTGGTCGTAAAGCTGGCTTGCCAGGGTGCCGGGCTCTAGCCGACAGGCATAGAGTCCTAGGCGCATGGTGCCACCTCGGTCCACAACATCCTGCTGTTCTGGCAGCAGGTTGATTACCGGGTTTTCACTGTCAGCATCAATTTCAGAACTGTTGGCCCCGGCTAAGTTAGCTACATTGCGGGCCCATTCCACCACGGCGCACTGCATTCCTAAACATAGGCCCAAGAATGGAATACCTTGCTCTTTAATGTATTGAATTGTTCGGATTTTTCCATCAATACCTCGGGTGCCAAAGCCGCCCGGCACCACAATGCCGTGTACGCCCTCTAGATGTTTGGCTGGGTCATCGGCTTCAATGTCTTCTGAGCTAATCCAGCGAATGCTTACCTCAGCATGGATTGCGATCGCAGCATGTCTCAAGGCCTCCACCACCGATAAATAGGCATCATTTAAGCTGACATACTTACCCACAATGGCAATATCCAAGGTTTGGGTGGGGGTATAGAGCCGCTCCACCAGGGTGGACCAGGCACTTAAATCGGGGGTGCGCGGTTCTAGCTTGAGTAGACGAATGGCCTGCTCTGCCAGACCTTCTTGCTCCATCAACAGAGGAACTTCATAGATACTAGGGGCATCGCTGGCGGCGATCACACAGGCTTCGGGCACATCACAAAAGTCTGACACCTTGGCTTTAATATGCTCGGGGATGGGCTGGGCGCAGCGACACACCAGCAGATCGGGCTGGAGCCCGATGGAGCGCAGTTCTTTGACCGAGTGCTGGGTGGGCTTGGTTTTGATTTCCCCTGCCGCCGGCAGATAGGGAATTAGGGTGACATGCATGTAGATGACATTTTCGCGGCCCACATCTTTGCGAAACTGACGGATCGCTTCTAGAAACGGCAGTCCTTCGATATCACCCACCGTGCCGCCAATTTCGACGATCACCACATCGGGGCTGCGGTTTTGGGCCACTCGCCGAATGCGCTCTTTAATTTCATTGGTGACATGGGGGATCACCTGTACCGTCCGTCCGTCGTATTCACCGCGTCGCTCTTTGTTAATCACGGCCTGGTAAATCGAGCCGGTGGTCACGCTGTTGAGACGCGACATGGAGGTGTCGGTAAAGCGCTCATAATGACCCAGGTCGAGATCGGTTTCTGCCCCATCTTCGGTGACAAATACTTCACCATGCTGAAACGGGCTCATGGTGCCGGGGTCAACGTTAATGTAGGGGTCTAGCTTGAGGATAGAGACCGAATAGTCGCGGGACTTGAGCAGACGGCCTAAACTCGCCGCTACGATGCCCTTACCAATACTAGAAACGACACCACCCGTGACAAATACAAACTTAGTCATAATGCGATCGCAAAGCGAGTATTAAACCACACCCCAACCTAAGACTGTCGATTTTCCGATAGAAAATTACAGCTTCTAAAGCTTGGCGCTAATTGAACCCATTAATTGTGCCACAGGGTTACAAGAGCAGATTATTCTCTCAATGAGAGGGAAATAGGCATGCTGTAGTTTTATCAGTTTCGATTTTTGACTTGAAAATCTCCCTGAAAGCTTAAGACTCTATTCTTCAAACGTTCCTCTTAAATACTGCAGACCCTCTTAGATACTGCAGACTCAGTAGCCCAGACACGTAATGGGAACAACAGAAGCTATAATTTCGCCCGTAGGTTGAGTTGAGGGTACGACCATGGCAAATCGATGGAGCATGCTTGCAGGTGCAGTGGCACCTGCACTGACGTTTGCAATCATTCAACCAGCCATGGCTGAGCCAGCCTTATTTGTTGCCTACCCACCGTCAAACCACACCACCGCATCCGATCGAATCTTTTTTATCGGCACAGGTGCCCCCGACAGTGATGTTCTAATCAATGGCAACCCGATTACAGACCGTAGTCCTTCTGGCCACTTTGCCCCTACTTTACCCTTAGACATCGGTACAAATCAATTCACTCTGACCCAAGGCAATGAGAGCATCACATTCAATATCACCCGCAATTCTTTAGAGCCTGCTCAGCCCAACGGTGTCGCTTTTGCTGATGGAACCATAGAACCTAGTCGCAGCCTTGCCCGTCAGCCAGGGGAGCTGATTTGCTTTGGAGCGGTTGGCCCACCCCAGGCAAATGTAGCTGTCAGCTTACGTGGTCAGACTATTCCCCTCAGTCCTCAAGTCAGCAATATACAACTTCCGCCCAACTACGCCGTACTCACAGAACAGACCGAGCCTTATGTCCTTAATTCTGATCGCTATGGCGGCTGCGCCACATTTAATCAACCAGGAAATATGGGCACGCCTGAGTTTCAACTAACGCTCAATGGTCAAACCATCACCCAGGCAGGGGGGGGACCTATCGAAATTCTCTCCCCCACCACATTTCAAGTAGCAGAAGTCACCGTCGCCTCTGGAATTGCTCGCACAGGACCGAGCACCAACTATTCCCGTCTCACCCCTCTGCCCAAAGGTACCCGAGCTGCGGTCACTGGTCGAGAAGGCGAATGGGTTCGTTTAGACTACGGTGCCTGGATTAAGGCCGCAGAAGTCAATGTCTCTGCTAGCTCTGTGCCGCCAACAACAACTATTCGGGGCATCAGCTCTCGGCAAGCTTCTGAATGGACTGAAGTGGTCTTTCCTTTGCAGGTGCCCGTGCCCATGACGGTGGAACAAGATACCACCAGCCTCACCCTGATTTTGCACAATACCGTTCCCCAGACAGACACCATCTATTTCTCCGACGATCCGGTGGTAGAGCGCATGGACTGGCAGCCCATTTTGCCAGACAAAGCGTCCTACACGTTTCATTTCAAGGCAGACCAGCAGTGGGGCTACAAACTGCGCTACGAAGGTACTAATCTAATTCTGTCGCTCAAACATCCCCCCTCAGTTGACATCACAAATTCTGCAACACCCCTAGAGGGCACAACGATCTTGCTCGACCCGGGCCACGGCAGCAGCGAAGACTTAGGGGCCCGTGGTCCAACAGGTCTGCCGGAAAAAGATGTTGTATTACTGGTCTCTAATCTCGTAAGAGACGAACTAGAGGCGCTAGGAGCCTCGGTCATTATGGCGCGTGAAGGAGACGACGATTTGTTCCCACGCGACCGAGTTGCTGTGATTAACGAAACAGAACCGACTATAGCCCTGAGCCTGCACTACAACGCCTTACCCGATAACGGTGATGCCCTCAACACAGCTGGCATTGGCGCATTTTGGTATCATCCCCAGGCCCATGATTTGGCACTGTTTTTACACAACTATCTAGTCGAGACATTAGACCGGCCAGCTTACGGCGTGTATTGGAACAACCTGGCCCTGACGCGCCCTAGCGTGACACCCAGCGTGTTGCTAGAGCTAGGCTTTATGATCAATCCCTATGAATTTGAATGGATTGTTGATCCAGATGCACAGCAACAGTTAGCAAAAGCCCTTGCTGATGGCGTCGCTGAGTGGGTAGCCAGTCGATAATGCGTTCCTTCACTACGGAATCAAATCATACGCATCATTCCTTCGGATTACCGTCTGGGTCACGCATTGGATATAGCGTGACTGCAAGTGAACAATCTGCCTTAGCGATAGCTTGAACAACGAACGATTGAAGCGTGTGAACGTAGGCCCAAGTATCCCAGCAGTGAAAGCCAATATTGAATTCACGCAGGTAGCACGAAGCAAGTTCAGCTGTTGCGGTTGGTGAAAGTGTATTGATCGCAGCAATGATCGCGAGGATATCCGTTTCGGCGTTACGATTGGAACTCTCGTCAGGATTTTCAGATTCAACAGTCGAGTACCAATACCCATCTTCGCTATGGGTGTAATGAAGCACACAACACATTTGATCGAGTTCATGGTTGAGAGTGTCAAATGACGATTGCGATTTCAGATCGAAGTCTGTGTTGATGTACTCTGTTTCAGTTTTCATGTGTGTGAGTATGCATTCGTCTTCGCAGCATAACTTTGTAGTGCAGCGGCAGTAGATAACCTTGAGCTTAGAATCAGCAGATGTTGCCCGTCCGCTGACATACAGTGCTAGGCGTCTGAGGTAGAAATACGCCTTCCTACATAAACCTTAGTCAACCTTATAGTTGCTCTAAGATTAATCGATTGACCTTAATGACTCCAAAAGATAACCTAAGGTTAGTACGTTGATTTTAGCCTGATGCTGGAGATTGCAAAAGCAGATATTCTATCCCGCCTTCAGTTTGATAATCCTTGGTGGGAAGAAGGGGGTAAAGAGAAGATTGTCTATGAAGATACACCTCGGCGGAAATACTTTAAGACTTTTTCTCAAAACATTCTAGATACAAGCGTACGTCGAGCAATTGTTTTGATGGGACCGAGACGAGTTGGTAAGACTGTCATGGTTTATCACAGTATTCGTACGCTTTTAGATTCTGGCATCAGCGCAGAAAATATCCTGTATATATCTCTTGAAACCCCAATTTATACTGGGCTGTCATTAGAGCGTATGCTCAGTTATTTTCAAGAATTATTTAAACATAAACGTGATTCAAAGCTGTTTATTTTTTTTGATGAGATTCAGTATTTACGTGAGTGGGAAATTCATCTTAAATCTCTTGTTGATTCTTTTCCTAATTATCGCTTTGTAGCCACTGGTTCTGCGGCTGCCGCTCTACGATTGAAGAGCAATGAATCGGGCGCTGGTCGTTTCAGCGACTATATCTTGCCGCCACTCACCTTTGCTGAGTACTTAATGTTTATTGGCAGAGAAGATGAGTTAATAGAGACTGACCGATATGATTCTGAAAGTTCTGGGTGCCGCTCTCAGGAATATGTGTACTTATCGCGAGATATTGAGGAATTAAATAAAGAGTTTGTTAACTACCTCAACTTTGGTGGATATCCCGAAGCCGTTTTTTCTGAGACAATTCGGCAAGATCCTGGTCAGTATATTAAAAGTGACATCATTGACAAAGTCTTACTGCGAGATTTGCCAAGTCTTTATGGCATTAGTGACATTCAAGAACTCAACCGACTTTTTACCACATTGGCATATAACTCAGGTAATGAAGTGAGCCTAGAAGGATTGTCAAAATCCTCCGGTGTAGCTAAAAATACTATTAAGCGGTATCTCGAATATCTAGAAGCCGCGTTTTTAATTCGTCGCGTAGAGAGAATCGATCAAAATGCAAAGAGGTTCAAAAGAGCAGTTTGCTTCAAAGTTTATTTGACTAATCCATCAATGCGAGCAGCATTGTTCGGGCAACTTGAAATGGACTCCAAGGCAATGGGAGCCATGACCGAAACTGCCATTTTTAGCCAGTGGCAGCACAGTAAAATGATTGAACTTTACTATGCACGCTGGAATGCTGGCGAAATCGACATAGTCCATTTAGACAAGGCGAATCAGGTACCCTCTTGGATTGTCGAAGTTAAGTGGAGCGATCGTCCTCACAATTCACACTCTGAGCTTGATAACTGTATAAAATTTGTGAAGAAAAATCCAGGTGTGTCTCAGCCAATTTTAATCACCAGTAAGACTATCAGTGACGGTGATTTTTTGTATAAGAACATAAGATTTAAATTTAGACCAGCCAGTTTATATGCATATATTCTTGGTGCGAATCTATTGTAGAGAACTGCTGTTAAAGTGCTACAAAAGCGTATTGGTTTACTACCTCCTGAATAGAAATCTAGTAGTTTAGTCACACTGCTTGCAGTTCAAAGACTTAAAGATGGCTAACTATATATTCAGCGTCAGATCTGACGGATAAGATCTATGATTTCTGGAGTTTATCCGTCAGATCTGACAGTTAAGCACCTCCATACAGGAGTTATACGTCAGATGTACGATGGCAACGTCAAAGCCAACTCGCTTACCCGCTCACTTGGAGACGTTGAGCGTCTATAATAATTCACGGTAATTTTTGACCAAATCACTCAAACCCCAAGCAGGAGGCTATCTTGAGTGGCCTGCTTGGGGGGTATATTTATCAGCGTAACCAGCTATGACCTATGCTTGGATAACAAAGTCATTAGCTGTCAGTGTGGGTGCACCTTCAATCGTGGCAAACTGAGCACCGTTACCAAAGCCCTCTTCAATTCCGTTCGGATTGTAGTATAGGTTCCCAGTGTCCGCACCATAGACAATCAAGGCATCACTTAGAGCAGCTTCCTCTGCACTATTGACCACTGCAAATTCGTCAGCAGAGAGTGCTCCGCCCACTGCACTGGCTAGCTCAGCAAAGACCGTCAAATCGAGCACAATGCTATCGCCAGCTTCAAAGTTTTGAATTTGATTAGTACCGATATCAGCGGCATTAAAGGCAGAACCGGTATCAAAGCCAAAGAAGTCAGCACCGTTACCACCAATGAGAATGTTATTACCGCCACCACCAATCAGCAAGTCAGCACCATTGCCACCGATCAGAATGTCGTCACCAGCACCACCGATGAGAATATCATTACCCTCACCACCATCAGCAATGACTGGTGTAAAGGTACCGATAGCATTCAAAAAGTCATTACCCTCACCACCAGAGAAAACAACAGATTGTACTTCGCTACCGGTTAAGTCATTGATGGTAAAGGAATCATCGCCGCCTTGGCCATTGATTTCGAATTGTTCAATACCTTCGTTGGTGAGGGTAAAGAGACCCAGGTTCAAACGATTGAAAATTGCCTGACCATCCACCTGGCTGAGGTCAAACTCGTCACCCGCGCCATCGGCCCCATTAACCTGGGTGACGTCAAAGCCTGCTCCACCGTTGATAAAGTCGCTGCCGTCACCGTTGTTCCAGATAAAGCGGTCGTCGCCATCCTCTAGATAGGCAATGTCATTGCCGCGCTGACCCACAACAATATCATTGCCAGCCCCCGCAAAGAAGGTATCTACGGCAGAACCACCCAGTAACAGGTCATCCCCGTCGCCACCAAAGGCTTCAATAGTAGTAGAACTCTCACGGGCATCTAGGGTGTCATTGCCATCACCACCGGAGAAGACAACTTTTTGCACATCGCTACCGGTTAACTCACCTACGGTTAGGGAATCGTCGCCGCCTTGACCATTAATCTCAAATTGCTCAATCTCCTCGTTTGTTAGTGTAAACAAGCCCAAATTCAGACGGTTAAAGATGGCTTGACCATTTTCCTCACGTAGGTCAAACTCGTCACCCGCGCCATCGGCCCCATTGACCTGAGTGACGTCAAAGCCTTCTCCACCGTTGATAAAGTCGCTGCCGTCACCGTTGTTCCAGATAAAGCGGTCATCGCCACCTTCCAGATAGGCGATGTCATTGCCACGCTGACCCACAACAATGTCATTTCCCGCGCCAGCAAAGAAGGTATCTACGGCAGAACCACCCAGTAACAGGTCATCACCGTCACCACCATAGGCCTCAATCGTTGTGGAACTTTCACGGGCATCTAACGTATCATTGCCATCACCGCCGGAGAAAACGACTTTTTTAACATCGCTGGCAGACAGCTCACCCACGGTTAGAGAGTCATCTCCTCCCTGGCCATTAATCTCAAATCTTTCAATACTTTCATTTGTGAGCGTAAACAAGCCCAGATTCAAACGATTAAAGATGGCTTGACCGTTCTCTTCCCTCAGATCAAATTCATCCCCAGGGCCATCAGCACCGTTAACCTGGGTCGTATCATAGCCGGCACCGCCATTGATAGAGTCGCTACCATCACCGTTATTCCAGATAAAGCGGTCATCGCCTGAGCCTAGAAACGCAACGTCGTTACCTGTCTGACCCACAACCGTGTCATCACCGCTACCGGCAAATACGACATCGGTGCCAGCACCACCCAGAATTGTGTCATCACCACCAAGACCAAAAAAGATATCGTCTTGATCGCCACCTTGAAGACCGTCATCGCCATTGCTGCCAATCAGGATATCTCCTAAGTCTTTAATCTCGGGTGCGTCTTGAAATAATGCGCCAACAATCTGGTTAACAAGAAGGGTTAGAAAAAAGTTCATTGTGGTTCTCCTATAGTTTGAGATGGTGCAAAGAAGCAAGCGTTCTCGCTAAAGATTCAGCCCAGGTCGATGCACCTTAGCTGAAGAGCCAAGGCGGTTGCGGCAGATATCTTTGGTAAGAAAAGAACTAAAAACAGAAATGCAATTACTGTTCTATGGCGTAATTGGCATTCAGTTATAGATACGAATAGTGCCTAGTGTTGGATGAGCTTAACTGTGAGATTTTTGGGATAGATGGCACTATATTTGGATGTTGTACAATCTATGGCAATAAGCTCTCGCCATTGCACACGGTGCAACAGAGATTTTCAACACGATGATATCTGTCAGGTTAGTGAGAATAATAGATATCCTTGAAAGCCTTAACTTGAAAGCCTTACGTTAAAACCGCTAACCTGGCTCACAAATGTCTTGAGGTATCAAGATATTTGCTATCACCTTCGTATCAACAACAATTTATCTGTTTGACTATTAATACGAATGAGGTTGGAGTTTGGATGAATATTTTTCGATTTATCTTGAAGCTCTTGCCCTATATGGTTTTAGCGACAACTGTGCTGCTGGGTTGGGCGGGTAAATCAGCGGGTTCCACCGTTAAGATGACGTCTTTTACCCAGGGTCTAGATTGGTAAACCGGGGGCATGGGCAACGTGGCAAAGACCGTGCCGTCCTGGCCAGGTTGAAAATTGCCGCAAGGAATATACTGACCTTCGTAGCGAACCCAGAGGGCATAGGTTTGATCGGCAGCCAGGGGCGATAGGTTTTTAAATGCGATCGCAGCTTCCAACCCATCCGTATCCACAATCATGCTGCCAAACGCATCCTCGGCATCCTGAGTGCCTTCAAAGTCATAAAACCGCGTCGCAGGCTGTTGCAAAATTAACGTAGCTTGCTGGGCAGGTGCTGTGGCTAATAGATCCTGCCGGAGCTGTTGATTTGCCAACCGGAGCCGATGGTTACTCATCCCTAGGGTTAACGATAGCAGCGCTGCTCCAGCGGCCAATGCTCCCAAAACCCAGGCTAAAGACGACGAGCGCTGAGATACCGGCGGACTGGCAGGTGCATCGATGGCCGCCAGGATCGTATCTTTTAGCTGCGGAGGGGGGGCCATGAGTGGCAGTTCACCCAGGACTAACCCAACCGTTTTTTCAAGACGAGTTACCTCTGCCCGCAGCTCAGGATTTTCAACGACCAGGCGGGCAAAGTCATCAGCATCTGCGGCTGAGAGGTTGCCAGCGACATAGTCGGCTGCTAGTTCATCTAGTTTGCGATCAGGAGCCATAGGACAGAGATAGGTAATCAATCAAAGGGACATGGGTCAGCTACTCGACCAGATCTTGTAGCGTTCCTTTGAGCTTGAGTAAGCCCTGACGCATCCGAGATTTGACAGTCCCTAAAGGTATATTCGTATGGTTAGCGATTTCGGATTGACTAAATCCATGATAATAAGCCAGCCATAGGAGCTCACGCTGCTTATCAGGCAACGTGCGTAAGGCATTCCGCACCCGTTTGGAGCGCTCATCTAGGGATGCCTGCTCGACGGGCATTGAAAACGCATCCACCGGCGGAGCCTGGGGGGCTAACCCCTTTAGAATTCGACGACGGATACTCCGGGAACGCACTCGATCAATGGCCCGATTGCGGGTAACGGTACTTAGAAAACGGCTGAGGGAGCTACGAGCCGGATTGTAGGTATGTTTCTGCCAAAGATTGAGAAAAATTTCCTGGACCAAGTCCTCAGCCTCCGGCTGATTGTTTAAGACCCGAAACGCAACGGTGTATGTCAGCCTTGAGTAGCGGTCATACAGAATGGCTAATGCTGCTTTATTGCCCTGCCGCATAGACATAACCAATGCTTCATCCGTTTCGTCTTCCCACTCTGGAGGCTGACTTTTGGGACGTTCTGAACGCATAGACTAATCACCTATGAAGAACTCACTACACAGATATATTTTCAAACGAACATCCTTCAGAACGACATGCAGATGGTCTTGAGCCCATATCTAGGTTTAGTACGAGCATGGGACCTAACTGGATTTACTTGAATAGAAACACTGAGCAATACTCCACCTTTGGATAATGTTAAGAATCAAAATATTTAGATACATTAGTAAATGAAACTAAACCCTGGAGTAGCACTGGGGGCCGTCGTTCCTACCTTGAGAGGTGGTTCTACGTTGCTCCGTGAGGTCATGTCCTGTGGGCTAGTGCTTCTGGTGCCTCCAAATATCCTGTCAAAAAATCTCCTAAGCATTTTGCAAAGGAGGTTTTTCTTTATGGTACTGGATACGGCCATTGCTAGAGTTTTATATTTTTAAGTATTGTTGTATTGCATGATTGCCACTAACAGCTAACCTAACGCGCAAACGGTCTAATAGATGTCGAAGTCCCTCCCGTCCCCAATCCTGGGGACGGCTAGATTCAAAGCCCCAAGATTGGAGGGGAGGGGGCTTGGAGTCTGCGAAGTCAAACTGCTTGCTTATGTCTTTTAAAAGATTGAGTTCACCCACTTGGCTAAGCTAGTCAGCAGTAATACGGATTTCTCCCGTGTCAATACTTAGGTGGTAATAAAAAGAGTCTTTCTAGAAATCTTGAGAACAGTATTTTCGGCGATTTTTGCTGGCATTTTATATCTTCTGATGTCTGAATTGTAAAGTACTTCTTAAGCTCTCGGAATGTCACAATAAAACAAGTTAGGTTGTGACCAACGCTAAACCTGGAGAGTTATTACAAGCAGTGGCGACCTCTTGGAGAGTCTCCTGCTACCTCTAGAAGTTTAACTATATCCATTTAGGTAATGGTTTTCTGGAGGTGCGTTTTGACTTTTAATAACTCTCCAAAATATCCTGTTAATAATCTCCTGAGCCATAGGCGAGGGAGTTTTTTCTTATGTGTTTACGGCTAAATACTCTTGTATGGCAGCGTCCTTGAGCATCTCCATAAACGCAAAGACGGGGGGGGGCAGTAGCGCCTCGGCGAGGGTGGCCACACAGATGATGCGATAGAAGGGATCTGGCAAACTGTAAACCTGGACCCCGGCGGGAATGGGTTCGGCGGCTAGTCGAGGCGAGATGGCGGCCCCTAGACCTTTGGCCACCATGTTGACAATGGTGGCATCGGAGCGAATCTGATAGGTGGGTTTAAGCTCTACGTTGTACTGACGACCATGGTGGATGACCATGGCATCGCAGCTGTCGCCGTCGGGGGCCATGATTAAGGGGTAGGACGTCAGGGCTTCCCAGGTTAGGGGCTTGGGCAATTTAGCATCGGGGGGAAACAGCACCACAAATTCATCTCGAGTCAGCTCTGAAGCTTCGAGATCGGGGGCATGGGGTAAATAGGTAATGCCGACATCTGCTTTACCTTTGCGTAAATCGGCTTCAACGTCGGGGCGGTCGTCATATTCGGCGATGGTAATTGCGATCGCAGGATACCGCTGACAATATTGAGCAATCACCTCCGGCAAAATATGGGTGGCCGCACTACGAAAGGCAGCAATGCGCAGCTGCCCCCCCTCAAACCCCTTGGCCAGATTTGCCTGCTGATAAATATCCGCAATCAGATGGAGCACATGGCGGGCACGTTCAACAATCTGCTGACCCACCGGAGTGGATACCGCACCATAGCGCCCACGGGAAAACAGGACCACTCCCAGGTCTTCCTCTAAGGTGGCAATGGCGTAGCTCACCGCCGACTGCGATAGCTGTAGCTGTAGGGCGGCCTCGCTAAAGCTACCCCCATCAGCCACGGCGATCAGCACTCGCAGCTGCGAGGGTTTGAGTTGCCCCAGGCGATCCTGTCCCATGATACGCATCCTGCCGGAATACTAGCCTCCATTGTGGCAAGTTCTTGGCGATTAACCCATGGAATCGTCTGATAACGTCCATTGGACGGTTTTATGGCAAGGCAATTTTATGGCAGCGCAGCTCTACCGCAGAGCAACTATAGGCCCTATGGCAAAGGGCGCCCATAAGCAAAAAGGAGATGCCCCTAGGAATGTCCCCTATTTATCCAGGTTAAACAGGACCTTCTTCTCTTCATCAGAAAATGCCTTGGGCTCAGGATTCACCGTTTTTGCCTGGTCGTAGGCTCGCTTGACCGCAGGGCGAGCGGCGATAGCCTCAAACCAACGCTTCAGGTGAGGGAAATCGTTTAAGTCTTGACCCTGTTTAGCATGGGGCACAATCCAGGGATACATAGCCATGTCAGCAATGGAGTAGTCTCCAGCGACATAGTCACGGTCCGCCAGTCGCTGATTTAGCACACCATAGAGACGGGCGGTTTCTTTTACATAGCGGTTGATGGCGTAGGGAATTTTCTCAGGGGCATAGCCCGAGAAGTGATGATTTTGCCCCAGCATGGGACCGAGGCCACCCATCTGCCAATATAGCCACTGCATGGCATCCACCCTCGCCCGCAGGTCTGTCGGTAGAAACTGCCCGGTTTTCTCGGCTAAATAGTGCAAAATTGCCCCTGATTCAAACAGGCTGATGGGCTCACCGCCATCGGTGGGGGCCTGGTCAACGATGGCGGGAATGCGGTTGTTGGGGGCAATCTTTAGAAACTCGGGTTGAAACTGCTCCCCCTTACCAATGTTGATGGGGTGAATTGTGTAGGGGATGTCGGCTTCTTCAAGGAAAATCGTGATTTTGTGGCCGTTGGGCGTTGTCCAATAATAGAGATCAATCATGACTAACTGGCTTGTACGAAAATCCTGAACTATTCTAGCGTGGATATATGGGTATTGCTGTCTGATGTCTGACTTCCCCACACTGTGGCAGGATATAACGGTTGCATTGGTGAGCACAGATCATGGCCCTATCAAAGGCAGAATCGAAACAGCTGTTGGAGCGAATGATTTTTGAAGAGACGGCTCCCCAGGATTGGGTGCAGGATGTCTGGGGGCTGAGCCCAATGCACGGTGACGAAGCGGCTAAGCTGTTGGATGTGTTTGACGCGCTGGTTGAGTGCTGCTCTGAGGAGAAATTAGAGAACTTGGTGCAGAGCCTGGTTAGTAGTCGAGCGGAGGTATAAGCACCATGGACACCTGGGACGCAGACCGATTGTTTACGGTCATCGAGGAGTTAGTCCTTTGTCATTCTCCCAGTGGTGTAGAAGCAGAGGTGGATCGCTATATTCAGCAATGGTTAGACAAACTCGATGTTGAATATTGGCAAGATGAAGCCGACAATATTGTTGTTAAAATCCCAGGTCGCACCAGCGATGGGGCGATTGCCGTCACGGCCCACAAAGACGAGATTGGTGGCTTAGTCAAAGGGATTGAACCCGCAGGCCGTTTACAGGTGAGGCGTTTAGGCGGTGCCTACCCTTGGGTTTATGGCGAGGGGGTGGTGGATCTGTTGGGTGACAACGAAACCATTTCTGGAATTCTGAGCTTTGGGTCTCGCCATGTTTCCCATGAGTCTCCTCAAAAAGTGCAGCAGGAGGGGAAAGCGGTCCATTGGGAGACCGCCTGGGTAGAAACAAAACTCTCGACGGGAGAGTTGGTGAAAGCGGGGGTCCGCCCAGGGACTCGCATGGTGGTGGGCAAACATCGCAAACGTCCGTTTCGCCTCGGGGACTACATTGCGAGCTATACCCTCGATAACAAAGCTTCGGTGGCGATTTTGTTGGGGCTGGCGGAACGGGTTAAAAATCCCCCGGTGGATGTGTACCTGGTGGCCTCTGCAAAAGAAGAAGTGGGGGCCATTGGTGCGTTGTATTTTAGTCAGCGTCAGCGTCTGAGCCGGCTGATCGCCTTAGAGATTTGTCCCCTGGCCAAGGAGTACCCCATTGCCGATGGGCCGAGACCGGTTTTATTCGCCCAAGATAGCTATGGTCTCTATGATGAGTTGCTAAATCAAGAGATTCTCGCGGCGGCATCGACGGTGGGGATTAACCTGCAGCAGGCTGTGGTGTCTCAGTTTGGTAGCGATGCGTCAATTGCGATGAAGTTTGGCCATGTGCCCCGAGGGGCCTGTCTGAGTTTTCCAACGCAGAATACCCATGGCTATGAGATTGCCCATTTGGATGCGATCGCAAATTGCCTCACCGTTCTCACCACTTACCTCAACGACAGCATCGGCCCCACAGGTTAAACTACCCCAAGTAAACGCAGCGGTACACCATGCACCTAACCGGTAGTGAGAACCTAGCCAACCGCACCTGCTGGGTGTTTGATATGGACGGCACCTTAACCTTGGGTATTCATGATTTTGAAGCAATCCGAGAAACTCTGGGGCTACCCGTAGGTTCACCAATTCTAGAATCATTGCGTCAGCTGCCCGCCGAGGTTGCGGCGGTTAAACACAAACAGCTACGGGACATAGAGCTAGATATTGCCCGTAAGGCCACGGCCCAGCCAGGAGCCCACGAGCTTTTAGAGCTGCTAATCGCCCAAGGCAAACAAATCGGCATCCTCACCCGTAATGGCAAAGACATTGCCCATGAGACCCTCGCTGCCTGCGGTCTGATGGATTTCTTTGACCCCTCCCTCGTGCTCAGTCGCGACTGCCATGCCCCCAAACCAGAACCCGATGGCATTCTGGCCCTATTAAATGCCTGGAACGCTCCCCCCACAAAAGCCGTTATGGTAGGGGACTATAAATTTGACCTGATGGCTGGGCAGCGGGCCGAGACAGCCACCGTTTATATTGACACCGCAGGGGAATTTGTGTGGTCAGACTATGCGGATTACGGGGTGCGATCGCTAAGATCCGTCGTCGACTGGTTAGAGACGTCCTAGGAGACTGGCGGCTAACTCTCCTAGGACGCCGTCTAGCAGCCTTACTTCGGCAGATTCTCTGGTTTCACAGCTATCCGTTGCACGTCACCATTTCGCTGCACCTCCAGCGTGAGAGTTTGACCCACGTTGCCGTCGCCCACCACTCGCTGGACTTCATCCGCATCTGCCACCGAGGTGCCATCAATGGCCGTAATCACGTCGCCTGCCCTCAGACCCCCCTTAGCCGCAGGCGAATCGGTCAATACGCGAGCAATTAACACTCCCGTTTCTTCCTCCACCGTCAGACCGCTATTGGGGTCATTGTTAATCTCTTCCTTGACAGCTGGGCTCAGCGTTATCATCTGAATCCCCACAAAAGGATGCTCCACCTGACCCGTTTCAGCTAGCTCAGTTGCAATCCGTTCCACCATATTAATAGGAATGGCAAACCCCAGACCTTGGGCTCCGTTGATAATGGCGGTATTCACGCCAATCACCTCGCCCTGCTGGTTTAGCAGCGGTCCCCCAGAGTTACCAGGGTTAATGGCCGTGTCTGTTTGGATAAACTCCACCCGTTTGTCCGGCACACCCACCTGATTGCTAGAGCGACCCACGGCACTGACAATACCCACCGTCACCGTGTTATCCAAACCCAGGGGGTTACCAATGGCAATGGACCATTCCCCAGGCTGCAGCTGATCCGAGTTGCCAAGGGCCACGGTGGGCAGATTGCGTTCGTTTACCTTAATGACGGCAATATCTGTGACCGGGTCACTACCCAGTACCTGACCATCCAATATGCGGCCATCCTTGAGGGTGACCGTCACGGTGTCGGCCCCATCCACCACGTGGGCATTGGTAATAATGCGACCATCGTCACTGATGATAAAGCCTGAACCCAGACCACGCTCCGTGCGTTCTTGCCCACCCTGGGGTAACCGTCCGCCAAAGAACTGACGAAAGCCCGGATCGTTAAAGACGTCTGGAATGCTTTGGCTGACCGTGCGCGATGCATCGATGCGTACCACCGCTGGGCCAACGTCAGTGACAACGTCGGTGATGAAGTTAGGGTTAGCCGCTGGAATAGTGGCAGGTACGGGGGCTGTTTGGGCAATGGCCGTCCGGTTTTCATCTCGTAGGGGTGAGTCCGGTGCCCAGGCTAGGAAGCTACCTGCTGTGGCTAGGGTGGCTCCCATCAGGATGCTGCTGAGCATAGATAAGCTGCGGGAGCGGGGCTTAGTAGGTTTGGGATGAAGTGGATAAGACATGGATTTGGGACACGTTGCTTTGGTTATCCACAGCTTAGATAGACGATGTGACATTTCTGTGACATCGGGTTGTCAGAGGTGTGTTGGGTTGCTGAGTAAATGCTGAGTTGGCGGAGCTTACTGCTGGAAATAACCCTACTCAATTTATCGATATCGCTGAGCCTTAATATCCTCAGCTGCTGTTTTGATCGCCGTTTCTACATTGAGCCAGGCTTCATCACGGTCAGACCATGATGTGATGGGCTTTGCATTTGTAGGGAATGCCTGGAGTTCACTAAATGGTGTCTTTTTCCAGTCAGCGGGGCGCAGAATGATGGGAATTACTCTGGTGTCGCCCGCGTGATGACGCTTCATTGCTTGCTTGAGTTCAATATCGTAGCAGTAGTCTGAGGCGATAAAGTCAGCGCTGATTAACAACAGAATAATGTCTGCTCGTTCGAGGTTGTCGTCAATTTCTTTGGCCCAGTCTGTACCGGGGATAATACAGCGGTCGTACCAGGTTTGAATTAGCTTTTGGCGTTGGAGAATCTTGAGGTGGGTATCTAGCTGGTTGCGCAGGGTTTCGTCTTTGTGGGAATAGCTGTAGAACAGTGTAATCGCCGAATCGCGGCGTTCAATGCTGGACGTTCTTTGGCGGCTGCCTTCGATATCTACGCCGTTGAGTAAATCTTGCACATTCAGTTCAAGCAGTTCATCACCTGCTACTTCCTCAAATGATTTTCTGCCCTTGCTTTCACGAATTAAAAGATCTTTGTAGTTAACGGTGATGTTGGGGTAGCCAGGGACGGGAACCAGTTCTTTCGGCGTGAACTTAAAGTTGCTGTGGATGCGGTCGAAATCGGACCGGATAATGGCTAGTAGGCGGCGACGACTCGCCTGGGGACCGTTGACATTGATCTCAACGGATTTTTCTTGGGGGTCGGCTTTGACCAGGGCTTGGTTGCCTTCGAAATTTAAGATAACGCCGGTACGCCAGCGGAGTTGATGGTCGCTGAGCACGTGAGTGCGGACGATAAAGCGGGGGAGTAAACCCTCTGGCAAGATCGGATATTCGTAACGGAAATTCAGGCATTCAGCTGGCTCAAATTGTGACGCAGCTTCGGGTTGTTGTTTGTCCAACAGATCTGGAATAAGATAGCGCTTGTCATCCTCTTGGAAGGGGAAGCACAGCTCAAACTTGCGCATAAGGCCCAATAGGAAGTCGTGGCGTGCTTTTGGATAGTCTTTGGGATCTAAAAGCCTATTAAGACAGTCAATTTCTAATTCGCCGTTTGATGCGGTAAGTTCGTGGTCATTAAGGAGTTTGTAAATGCCGTTGGTGACCCAGTGAGGGTTGAGCACATGGG